>Ga0255220_1000845_pt1 | contig 11660 bp, 10 predicted proteins | sample Miss_Colum_RepB__FD_188423 | JGI IMG/M metagenome (GOLD analysis project Ga0255220, IMG submission 188423) | Freshwater microbial communities from Mississippi River, Louisiana, United States - Miss_Colum_RepB_8d | ecosystem: Environmental > Aquatic > Freshwater > River | place: USA: Louisiana...
GAGACACCCAATTCTCTATATCGTGCGGGGACTGAGAGTCTGCTTATGGCCGAAGGGCTGGCTTCGTGAATGACAGCTTCGCTTCGCTGCCAACGACTGGGATGGGTCGACTGCTGCCGGCCAGAAGGCGTCGTTGGTGTGTCCGCCCTGGTGGGCCCGTCTAGGCTGAATGCGGCCGCTCGATTTTCATCAATGGTACAGCCGTTGAGTGAATAAGCAGTCGTTCGCTACAGGTGCCGAATGTGTCCAGTGGGTCAGGGTCGGTGAGCCTGATCCGTATTAAGCCGGCATCCTCGCAAGGCGGCGTTGGCAGTTCGCATACTGTCATGACCGCTGTGTGCCTTTGTTTGGCTCATCGGCCGCCACTAGCACTCCTGCTGAGATGATGAATTCCGCAGCAGACTGGATGTCGCCCTGCAAGGCTTTGCATGCCTTCTCCGGGTTTTTGGTGCGAAGGGCTTCTACGAGGGCGGCGTGGTGGGTTAGGGCGGTGCGCTGGCCCACGCGGTCTGAGCCGGCGCGAATGTCATAGTTCAGGATCGGGCCGATTCGCAACCACAGGGCTTCGATCAACTGCATCAGCACCGGCATACGCGAACCGCGGTAAATGCCAAAGTGCAGTTCCTTGTTGAAAGCGATCAGCCGTGCCACGTCCTGCGGCTGGTTTTTCATTTCATCTACAAAGCCCTCGTGCCAGACTTGGATCTGGCGTACCTCGTCTTCAGTCATGCGTTCGGTTGCGGTTGCCGTTGCCAGTCCTTCAAGGTTCATGCGGATGCTTGTGATTTCACGAAATTGACTGACTGACATGAGTGGTACCCGCAACGTGCGGTTTGGCGTGAGTTCCAGCGCTTGCTCGGCGCTCAGGCGCTGAACCGCCTCTCGCACGGGCATCACGCTCACCCCCAGCGCCTCGGCCATGCTGCGTAGAGAAATCTGTTCACCCGGCATCATGCGGCCGCTAATCAACAGTTCCTTGAACTGCTCGTACACGTCGGCGCTCAGGGTCTGGCGTTTGAGAGGGGTTAGATGTTGCGAAACCGTCATGGAGATCTTGCCTTCTTGGGTGGGCATGTTTGTGTGCATGTGCTGGATATGCAACGAAGCTTAGCGTTTCCTGATCGAATATGGATCAGGCACAGGGTAATCACTGACATGGTATCTGTGATCACAGATTACGATCGGGATGCCAGGGTAAGCAATCGCCGCACTGGCCTTCCCTTCCCTTCCCTTCCTTTCCTTCCTATCGGGACCATACAGGAGACAAGTTCATGAGTGACAAGACACTTTCGCCCTCTCAGGCCAACCGTCGGTTGGTGGTGGGTGCCATGGCCAGCGCCGCAGCGGCCCTGGCGGCACCGGCCATCGTGCGTGCACAGCCCAACGTCCTACGCATTGGCCATCTGACCCCCCGCACCGGTTTTCTAGGCCCGATGGGCGAGTACGCCGTCATGGGCGCTACGCTTGCCATGGAAGAGGTGAACGCTGCCGGTGGTGCGCTTGGCCGACCGTTTGAGATCCTCTTTGAAGATAGTGTGAACCCGCAGACCGCTTCGACCAAGGCGCAACGAATGGTCGAGCGAGACAAGGTGGACTTTCTGGTGGGTGAGATCAGCTCGGCCTCGGGGCTGGCGATTTCGCAAGTTGCCACCCGTGCACAAAAAATGTTCATGCAAACCGGCTGCAACTCCGATGAACTGCGCGGTAAGAACTGCAGCCGCTACATGTTCCACCTGGAAGCCAACAACAGCATGTATGTGCGCACCATCGGCCGCGAGATGCTGCGTCAGAACATGGTCAAGGGCAAGCGCTGGATGGCCTTCACGGCAGACTACGCCTTCGGTCACGATCTGTTCGAGAAGACCAAGCGCTTCATGGACGAAAACGGCGCCATCTTCATCTCCAACGACATGGTGCCGACCGATGCCACCGAATTCAGCTCCTTGATCCTCAAGGTGCGCCAGCAGCGCCCCGACCTGGTGATGAGCAACCTGGCCGGCAACTCCACCACCAACTTCATGAAGCAGTACAAGGAGTTCAACCTGCCGATCCCTCTGGCCGGTGCCGACCTGAACGCGGTCAGCATCTGGGGCGCGGGCGAGGGCAGCTTCCAGGGCGCCTGGCCGATCATCTGGACACACCAGGTCAATGCCCCTTCGGCCAAGGCATTCACCGAACGCTTCACCAAGCGCTGGGGCCGTCCGCCCGACAACCAGGCCGTGGCCGACTACCTGGCGGTCAAGATCCTGGCACGTGCCATTCAGGAGACCAAGTCGGTCGACACGCAAAAGCTCATCACCTACCTGGAGAGCGGCGTCAAGTTCGATGTGCTGCGTGCCCGCGAAGGCTACTTCCGTCCCTGGGACCACCAGCTCATGTTCGAGATGTACACCGTCAAGCCCGTGGCCGGCAAGGCGGGCAGCAAGTGGGATGTGATGGAAACCAGCGCCCCGGTGCCTGGCCCCAACGAGAGCCTGGAAGTGCTGGCCCCCACGCAGCAGGAAAACGCCTGCAAGTTCAGCTGATCTGACTGAAGCCGGACGCTGCCGAAGCAGGCTTCGGGCGTCCGGCTTGCATGCATGACGGGATAACCGGACAACTGGAACACTGGGAGAAGGCCTTGGCCAACGAGTTTGTTTTTTTGATCGAGCAGGTCATCAACGGCCTGCTCATGGGCGTGTACTACCTGCTCATCGCGCTGGGGCTGTCGATCATCTTCAGTCTGGGCGGTGTGGTGAACCTGGCGCACGGCGCCCTGTTTGCGATTGGCGCCTACATGATGGTGCAGATCACCGACATCGCCGGCTACGGTGTGGCCTTCATCGCCTCGCCCTTGATCGTGGCGGCGCTGGGCATGCTGCTTGAGCGCTTGTTTTTAAGGCACTTTTACAAGGCCGATCCGGTCTTGAGTCTGCTGTTCACCTTTGGTCTGGCGATGATCATCGAGCAGGCCCTGCGCATGGTGTTTGGTGCCTCGCCGCTGCAATTCAACGTGCCCAACTTCGCGCGCGGGCAGTTGATGCTGGGCGACTTCATGTACCCATATTACCGGCTCGCCATGCTGGCCGTGGCATCGGTGGCGCTGTTGCTGACCTGGTTGCTGCTCAACAAGACCGCCTTCGGCAAGGTGGTCAAGGCCGGTGTGTCCGACCCGGACATGGTGCGCGCGCTGGGCATTTCACTGGCCCCGGTGCTCACCGGCGTGTGCGGCATTGGCATTGGGCTGGCCGGTCTGGCCGGTGTGTTGCTGGCCCCGATCAGCGGGGTCCACCCGGCCATGGGGCAAGAGATCATGACCGCCGCCTTTGTGGTGGTGGTGATTGGGGGGCTGGGCAGCTTCTGGGGTGTGGTGGTGGCCGCGCTGCTGGTGGGCGTGATCCGTGGCCTGACCACGTATTTCTATCCCCCGGCCTCCGAGGCTTCGCTGTACATCTTGATGTTGGCGGTGTTGTTGTTGCGTCCGCGTGGCCTGATGGGCGAACGCATGGACCGCCTGGAGTAAATGAAGATGAGCCACATATCCCAAACTCTGGACGCGGCAGAAAACACCGCGTCACCTGTGCGCGGCCCCGCCGCGCGCCATGAAATGCGCGTCTGGCTCGGCATGCTGGCGGGTCTGGTGCTGTTGCCCTGGGTGCTGCAGGCCGGTGGCCTGACCATGACCTCGGTGGTCGACTGCGTGCTGCTGGCCATGGTGGGCCTGGGCCTGAACCTGCTGCTCGGTCACACTGGGCTGGTCTCTTTCGGTCATGCGGCCTGGTTCGGTCTGGGCGGCTATGCGCTGGCGATTGTGCAGCAGCGCTTCTTCCCCGATTCGGTGCTGATGCCCTTGCTGCTGGCCCTGGCCCTGGTGCTGGTGTCGTCACTGGTGCTGGGGGCAGTCATTCTGCGGCGCAAGGGGGTGTATTTCTCGTTGCTCACCCTGGCCCTGAGTGCGCTGACCTTCACCGTGGCTTTTCGCTGGACGGCGCTGACCGGCGGCGAAAACGGCCTGGGCGGCATCGAGCGGCGCAGCCTGTTCGGTCTGCGGCTCGACGATCCCTGGACCTTCTACATTTTCGTGGCCGTGATTGCCATGGCGGTGGGCGTGTTCATGCTGCGCCTGATGCACTCGCCTTTTGGCAAGGTGCTGCTGGCCATCCGCGAGAACGAGCAGCGCACCCGCTTCATCGGCTATTCGGTACGAAAGTACAAGCTGACGGCCTTCGTCATCTCCGCCACGGTCACCGGTCTGGCGGGCGCCTTGTCGGTGCTCAACCACCGCATTGCCTCGGCTGAAATGCTGTCTGTGCCGCTGTCGGGCGAGCTGCTGGCGATGGTGCTGATTGGCGGCATGCGCAGCTTTGCAGGTCCTTTGGTGGGCGCGCTGTTCTTCCTGCTGTTTCGCGAATATCTGTCGCAATACACCGAAAACTGGTTGTTGTTCTTTGGTCTGGTGTTCGTGGGCTTCATCCTGCTCTCGCCAGCAGGTCTCGTGGGCATTGGTGAGCGGGTAATGCGCTGGCTGCGCCCGGCCAGCACCACGCAGGCGGCCATGTCGGCGCGCAAGGTGCCTGCCACGCCGCAGCCTTTTCCCTCGTTCCTGCCCGAGGGCGGGGCCGACGCCCTGGTGGCCGAGCAGGTGACCAAGCACTTTGGCGGGGTCAGGGCGGTGCACGAAGTGTCGGTGCATGTGCAGTCGCGCGGTTTGCACGCCCTGATTGGCCCCAACGGAGCCGGCAAGACTTCCCTGTTCAACCTGATTTCGGGCATGTTCGCACCCGACACCGGCCGGGTCCGGCTGGGCGCTTCAGTTTTGCCGGGTGAAGACCCGACTGCCGCCTGCCAGGCGGGCTTGAGCCGGTCGTTCCAGATCACCAACCTGTTCAAAGGCCTGAGTGTGCAGGACAACCTGCGCCTGTCGGTCATGGCCCGCGACGCATCGTGCTTTTCCATCTGGCGCCGTGCCGAAGACTTGGCCGGTACCGAAGCGCAGACCCGTGAGCTGATCCGCTTTCTGGGCGTGGACGGCATGGAGTCTGCCCTGGCCGAGGATCTGTCCTATGGCGGTCAGCGCCTGGTGGACATGGGTCTGGCCCTGGGCGGTGCCCCGCGCATCCTTTTGCTCGACGAGCCGCTGGCCGGTCTGGCGGTGGCCGAGCGTGAGCGGATTGGCAAGCTCATTCGCCGCCTGGCCGACCGTATTGGCGTGCTTTTGGTCGAGCACGATGTGGACCGGGTGTTTGAATTGTCTGACCGCATCACTGTGATGAGCATGGGCAGCGTGCTGGTCGAGGGGGAGCCCCAGGTGGTGCGTGGCGACGACCGGGTGCGCGAAATCTACATCGGCTCGGGCACCGAAGCGCTGGCCAGCAAGGTCGTGCCCACCCGCGTGGGCGAGCAGGTGTGCATCAGCGTTTCAGGCATCGAGGCCTACTACGGCAAGAGCCACATCCTGTCGGGCATTGGGTTTGAGGCCCACGAGGGCGAGATCCTGGCGGTGCTCGGTCGCAACGGCGCGGGCAAGTCGACCTTGCTCAAGAGCCTGATCGGCATGGCCAGGCTCGGTGGTGGTTCGGTGCAAATCGAGGGCCGCTCGATCACCGCGCCGGTGCCCGAGCTGATGGCGCGGCTGGGCATTGCCTTTGTGCCGCAGGGCCGCCGCCTGTTTCCGGGCCTGACCGTGCGCGACAACCTGATGCTGGGCCGCCTGCGTCGCAGCCACAGCGGTGGCGAGGCCTGGACCGACGAGCGGATCTTCGAGGTTTTTCCCCGGCTGCGTGAGCGCTACGAAGTCAATGTCGAATCGCTATCGGGTGGCGAGCAGCAGATGGTGGCGATTGCGCGAGCGCTGGCTGGCCATGTGAAGGTGCTGCTGCTCGACGAGCCCTTTGAAGGCCTGTCGCCGGCCATGACCGAAGAGGTGTTCAACGCCATCTTGCGCCTCAAGGGCCAGGTGACGATGCTGATCGTGGACCACAACCTTGACCTGACTCTGGCCTTGTCCGACCGCGCCTTGGTGCTCGACCGTGGACGCATCTCGCACCTGGGCCCGGCCGAACCTTTGCTGCGCGACCTCGATTACCGTCGCGAAAAACTCTGGATCTGATTTTCACTGGAAGTTCTTATGCTCAAAGACCCTTCTCATTCCCAACTCAAGGTCCTGATCACGGCCGGTGCCAGTGGCATTGGCCTGGTCATGGCGCGCGGCTTCATGCAGGCCGGGGCCCGCGTGTTCGTTTGTGATGTGAACGGCGCCGCGCTGGCGCAGGCACAGCACGAGTTGCCGGGCCTTCAGGGCTGCGTCGCGGATGTGGCCAACGAGGCCAGCGTGCAGTCCATGCTGGGCCAGGTCGAGCAGGCCCTGGGGGGCCTAGATGTGCTGGTCAACAACGCCGGCATTGCGGGGCCCACGGCCCTGATCGGCGAGATGGAGCTGGTCGATCTGGTGCGCACGCTCGAAGTCAATGTGGTGGGACAGTTCCTGTGTGCCAAGCATGCCGTGCCCCTGCTTCGCCAGTCCAGGCAAGCGGCCATCGTCAACATGTCCTCGGCCGCGGGGCACCTGGGCATGCCGGGCCGCTCGGCGTATTCCGCGTCCAAGTGGGCCGTGATTGGCCTGACCAAGTCGCTGGCCATCGAGTTGGGCAAGGAGGGCATCAGGGTCAACGCTGTGCTGCCGGGGGCCGTGGACGGGCCGCGCATCCGCGCGGTCATCGAAGCCAAGGCCAAAATCATGGGCAAGAGCCTGGAGTCGGTCACCGCCGACTACGAAAACCAGTCGGCCCTGGGCCGCATGGTCACGCCCGAAGATGTGGCCGACACCGTGCTGTTTGCCAGCAGCGCGGCCGCACGCAGTATCACCGGCCAGGCGCTGGCGGTCGATGGCCACACCCAGTCCTTGAGCTGAAAGGACCTGATATGACAACAACCCCAACCGTGGCGGTGGTGGGCACCGGCCTGATCGGCCAGGCCTGGACACTGGTGTTTGCGCGCGCAGGCTGCGTCGTGCGCATATGGGACGGCGATGCCGCCGCATTGCAGCGCGCCCGTGAAATGGTGGGCGAGCTGGCCAACGAGCTGCAGCGAAGTGGTCTGGTGGACGATGCCGGCGCGCTGCTTTCGAGGGTGCAGACCTGCGAGGCTTTGGCCGACGCACTGGCCGGTGTGGACTATGTGCAGGAAAGCCTGCCCGAAGTGCTGAGCATCAAGCAAGACATTTATGCCCGCATGGACACGTTGGCGCCTGCACAGGCGGTGATTGGCAGCTCCACCTCCAGCATTCCGGCCTCGGCCTTCACCGAAACGATGGCCGGGCGCTCGCGCTGCCTGGTGGCCCATCCGGTCAACCCGCCCTATCTGGTGCCGGTGGTCGAGGTCTGTGGCGCACCCTGGACCACCCAGGAGGCGGTGCAGCGCTGCATGGCACTGATGGACCAGGTGGGCCAGAAACCGGTGCATGTCCGGCGCGAGCTCGAGGGTTTCATCCTCAACCGTTTGCAGGGTGCCTTGCTGCGCGAGGCTTTCCGTCTGGTCGAGCAGGGCTATGTCGATGTGGATGGACTGGATGTGACGATTCGCGATGGCCTGGGCCTGCGCTGGTCCTTCATGGGCCCGTTTGAAACGATCGACCTCAATGCCCCTGGCGGTCTGGAAGATTACTGCGCCCGTTACGGCGGCATGTACCAGTCGATCGCGAAGGAGCAGGTGTCCACCGAGCCTTGGTCCAGCGCACTGATCGAGCAGCTCCACCAGGCGCGTCGCGACCTGCTGCCCAGCGAAGCGCTGGGCGAGCGCCGCAATTGGCGTGATCGCCGGCTGATGGCGTTGGCGCTGCACAAGAAACAACTCGAATCCCAACTTTCCACCCGGAGCTGACCATGAGCAAGAACCGCAAAGTCATCATCACCTGCGCGCCTACCGGCGCCATCCACACGCCCAGCATGTCGCCCTACCTGCCGGTGACGGCCGACCAGATTGCCGAGGCCGCGATTGCCGCCGCCGAAGCGGGTGCGGCGATTCTGCACCTGCATGCGCGCGATCCGGCCGATGGGCGCCCTTCGCAGGACCCGGAGCTGTTTGTGCCGTTTCTGGAGCAGATCAAGGCGCGCACCCAGGCGGTGGTCAACATCACCACCGGTGGTAGCCCGCACATGACGGTGGATGACCGCATGCGCCCGGCCATGCGCTTCAAGCCCGAGGTGGCCTCGCTCAACATGGGCTCGATGAATTTCGGCCTGTTCCCGATGCTCGACCGCTTCAAGAATTTTGCGCACGACTGGGAGCGCCAGCACCTGGAAAACAGCCGCGACCTGATTTTCAAGAACACCTACAAGGACATCGAGGCGATTTTGCGCAAGGGCACCGAAAACGGCACCCGCTTCGAGTTTGAGTGCTACGACATCAGCCACCTCTACAACCTGGCGCACTTCATGGATCGTGGCCTGGTCAGCGGCCCGCTATTTGTGCAGTCGGTGTTTGGCATTCTGGGCGGCATCGGTCCTCACCCCGAAGACCTGATGCACATGCGCCGCACCGCTGACCGCCTCTTTGGTGACCAGTACCAATGGTCCATCCTGGGTGCAGGCAAGAACCAGATCGCGATGGCCAGCATTGGCGCGGCCATGGGCTCGCATGTGCGGGTGGGGCTGGAAGATTCGCTGTGGATCGGGCCTGGCGAGCTGGCGAAATCCAGCGCCGAGCAGGTGCGTCGCATCCGCACCGTGCTTGAAGCCCTGAACCTGGAGATCGCCACGCCCGCCGAGGCCCGACAGATGCTGGCCCTCAAGGGCGGTGATCAGGTCGCCTTCTGACCATGGCGCGCACCCCCTTGTTCCGACTCGATGGCCGCACTGCGCTGGTGACCGGTTCGACGCGTGGCATCGGTCTGGCCGCCGCGCAGGCGCTGGGTGAGCAGGGCGCCACGGTGGTCATCAATGGCCGCCAGGCCGCCCAGGTTGAGCAAGTGGTGCAAGAGGGGCGTGCGCTCGGACTGGATTTTCGGGCCATGCCTTTCGATGTTGGCGACTTGGCCGCCAGCGAGCAGGCGGTCGATCGCATCGCACGCGAGATCGGCCCGGTCGACATCCTGTTTGCCAATGCCGGCATCCAGCACCGCGAGGCTCTGCTCGACTTTCCGCAGGCCGAGTTCGAGCGGGTGATCGCCTTCAACCTCACGGCGCAGTGGGCGATTGCCCGACAGGTGGCGCGCACCATGGCCGAGCGCGGCTGGGGCCGCATCCTGTTCACCGGCTCGATCACGGCCGTGCTGGGCCGCGAGCGGGTGACGGCCTACACCGCCGCCAAGGGGGCACTGCACGCCCTGGTGCGCCAGTGGTCGAGCGAGCTCACCCCCCAAGGGGTGACCATCAATGCGATCGCGCCGGGCTATATCCAGACCGAGCTTACGCAAGCCCTCTGGCAGGACCCCCAGTTTGACGGCTGGTTGCGACAACGCACACCGGCCGGTCGCTGGGGCCAGCCGCAGGATCTGGCGGCAGCGGTGGCGTTTCTGGCGTCGCCCGAGGCGGCTTTCATCACTGGCCAGCTGCTGGTGGTTGATGGCGGTCTGACCGCCACCATGTGAGTTGGCGGATGGGCCTGAGATGTGCGGGCAGTCTCAGGCTGTGGCGCGTTCGATCAGTCGGCATTCCAGCACGACGTGGCGTGCCTGCACCCGGCCCTGCATCTGCTCCATCAGCAGCTCCACCGTGGCCTGTACCATGGCGGGCACATCCTGCAGCACGGTGGTGAGCTGGTAGCTGCCCCAGCGGGCGGGGGCGATGTCGTCAAAGCCGACCACTGCCACATCCTGCGGCACCCGCAAACCGCATTCGATGCGGGCCACATCCAGGGCTGCGATCGCCATGTGGTCGTTGGCCACGAAGACCGCATCGGGGCGGCTTGGCAGCGAGAGCAGTTCACGCATGGCCTGTTGTGCCGTTTCGAAGTTGTAGTCGCCGCTGGTGCGCGCATGCAAGGTCAGACCTGCCTGCGCCAGGCCTTCGCGCAGACCCGCTTCGCGCTCGATGCTGGTGGAGGCGTTCTCCAGACCCGCCACGTAGGCAATGCGTCGATAACCCTGCGCCACCAGCCACTGGGCTACCAGCAGGCCGCCCTGGCGGTTGGCGGTGGTGACACTGCTGGTGCCCCGCAAGGCCTGCTGCCCTATCTGGGCCAGTCGGTTGAGCAGCACCACCGGCACGCCCGAGGCTTCACAGTTGCGCGCCAGCTCGGGCGAGAGCGTGGTCGAGGCCAGCACGATGCCGTCCACCTGGTACTGCAGGATCTCGGTCAGTACTGCGTCGGCGTTGTGCTGACCGGTCTCGCCGATGAACATGAGGACGTGGTAGCCCTCTTGCTGCAGCTGCTGCGAGAGTTTTTCGATGACCTGGGGGTAGAACTGGTTGTCCAGGTAATTCATCACCAGCGCAATGATGCGGCTGCGGCGCGTGATCAGGCTGCGCGCCAGTGCATTGGGCCGGTAACCCAGCGCCGCCGCAGCGGCCAGCACTTTTTCACGCGTGGCGCTCGAGACGCTGGCCCCCGGTGTGAAGGTGCGGCTGACCGCCGACTGCGACACCCCAGCCTGGCGTGCCACCTCCTGGGCGGTGGCAGATTGCTTCATGCGGCGGTCCAGCCGCCGTCGAGCATTAGGGCGCTGCCCGTCATCAGGCTGGACGCCTCGCTGGCCAGAAAAACCACGGCCCCCATGACTTCTTCAGGGCGCCCCCAGCGTTGCAGCGCGATCTTCTCCTGCGCCCATTGCCTGAAGCTGGGGTCGGCCAGCATGGGCGCGGTCATGTCGGTTTCGATGAAAGTCGGGCACAGGGTGTTGACGCGGATGCGGGCGGGACCCAGCTCCCAGGCCAGGGCCTTGGTCATGCCTTCGATCGCATGCTTGCTGGCGCAGTACAGCGTGCGTCGGGGGCTGCCCACATGGCCCATCTGCGAGGAGATGTTGATGATGCTGCCAGGCAGCCCGGCGGCCAGCAGTTGACGGCTGACCGCACGGCTGACGTAGAAGGTGGCCTTGACGTTGAGGTCCAACACGGCGTCGATGTCGGCGTCGGGCGTGTCCACCAGCGGGCGGGGTCGGTTCATGCCGGCGTTGTTGACCAGCACCTGAAACGGTCCGTGCGTCGCAATGTCGCGTTCCACACGGGCCGAATCGGTCACGTCCAGCACCAGGGCATCGGCCGCCAGACCGGCCTGGCGCAAGGCCTGACAGGCCTGCTCGAGGTCAGTGGCTGAACGCGCTGCCAGGGTGACGTGGGCGCCGGCCTGGGCCAGCGCGGTGGCGGCCGCCAGGCCAATGCCCCGGCTGCCACCCGTGACCAGGGCCCGCTGGCCGTCGAGTCGGAAGGAGGGGGCTTGCGGCAGCTGCATGCTCAATCCAGTGCCGGGACCGGCTGGTACCACGGCACCTCGGCGCGCGTGCCATAGCGGCGAACGCGCAGATTGGCCTGCTCACCGTGACCTGCGAAATTTTCCATGTGGCACAGGCGCGAGCAGTACTCGCCCATCAGCGCGCTGGCTTCGTCGGTCAACACCCGTTGGTAGGTGCAGGTTTTGAGGAATTTGCCGACCCACAAACCGCCGGTGTAGCGGGCGTTGCGGTTGGTCGGCAGGGTGTGGTTGGTGCCGATCACCTTGTCGCCAAAACTCACATTGGTGCGCGG
>Ga0255220_1000846_pt1 | contig 11657 bp, 8 predicted proteins | sample Miss_Colum_RepB__FD_188423 | JGI IMG/M metagenome (GOLD analysis project Ga0255220, IMG submission 188423) | Freshwater microbial communities from Mississippi River, Louisiana, United States - Miss_Colum_RepB_8d | ecosystem: Environmental > Aquatic > Freshwater > River | place: USA: Louisiana...
CGATGCCACGCAGAATCAGCAGCGCTGCGACAAAAAATAGGCCCGTCACCAGAATCGCGAGACGATGGTTGCCAACCGTCACCCAGGTGACCAGACCATAGGTGACCGGTCCGATGATCGCCGCAAGCCGCACTGCGAACGTCCATAGCCCGTAGAACTCGGCGAGCCGGTCGGACGGAGCCATCAATCCGACGATCGCACGACCGCAAGACTGGCTGGACCCCATGCACAGGCCGGCCACCGCCGCTGCCAGCCAGAACAGCTCGACGCTACGCCCGATGCCGGCCAGTCCCACCATCAGCAACCAGCCAAACAGTGTGATCGTCAGAGCCCGTCGATGCCCGATCCGGTCCTGCCAGTATCCGAACAGGAACGCACCGGCCGCCGACGCGATATTGACGAGGAATACCAGCATCATCGTCTGCGTCTGGCGAAACCCCATGGCCTGCTCTGCATAAATTGCAGCCAGCGCAATGACCACTGAAATCCCGGCCTGATAGGCAGCCCCGCACATCAGAAAGCGGCGAAAGTCGCGAAACCGCCCAGACTCGTGCCAGGTGTGGCGCAGTCGTTCGAAGGCGGTACGACCGTGATGCAGGGTCTTGCGCGATTGCGATGCGGCACGCTCACGAAGCAGCATGAAGGTGGGAATCGCCGCCAGCGCAAAGACTGCCGCAGTCACCAGCATCGTCCAGGGCACGAACTGACTGGCAGGCCGACCCGCCGCTTGCGCCGACAGCACAAGCGCCAGGCAAATTCCTAATGTCAGCATGCCCCCGAAATATCCGAAGCTCCAGCCCCAACCAGAGACCTTGCCGATCGACTTTTGACGCGCCAACTCCGGAAGAAACGCGGCGACAAGCCCCTCGCCGATGCTGAAAAAATAATTCGACGCGACCACCGCGACGATCGCCAGAACGACCGTGCCCGGTTGGGCAAAACCCAGCGCGAAGGTTCCAACGACGCAACCGATCGTCGACAGCAGCAACAGCCGCTTTTTGGCCGCATGGGCATCGGCGTAGGCGCCGATCGCCGGTGCACTGAACAGCACCAGCGCATTGGACAGTGCGAGCGCCAGTGTCCAGGCCAGCGTCGCCCACGAGGCATTGCCTGCGACCACCCCGACAAAATACGCATTGAACACCGCAGTCAGCACCACTGTGGTGTAACCAGAGTTCGCAAAGTCGTACATTGCCCAGGCGAACACTTCGCGAGGCGCAACTCCCGGATTCAATGCAGATCGGTCGAAAATCGCCATTCGGATCTCTCACCTGGGAATGAACGCAGCCCCGAATTTAACCATGCACCCCATCAGCTTGTCGCTCAGAAGGAAGCCTAGAATCGGACGATGAACCGCGATAACGAAAATCTGCCGCAGGTGGCTCCCTACGCGGCACTCACCCCAGACCTGTTACTGGACGCGATCGAGTCTGTTGGCGAGCGCTGCGACGGACGAGTGCTGCAACTGAACAGCTTCGAGAACCGGGTGTTCCAGATTGGGCTGGAAGCTGGCGGCTTCCTGATCGCGAAGTTTTACCGGCCCGGCCGCTGGAGCGACGCACAGATTGACGAGGAACATCGCTTCACGCTCGAACTGGCCGACCACGAGATACCGGTGGTCGCTCCGCTGCGCCATCATGACGCGACGCTGCATCGTTTCGGCGGATTTCGATTCGCGCTGTACCCGCGGCGCGGTGGTCGCGCGCCCGAACTGGACGATCCGGCAACGCTCGAATGGATCGGCCGATTCATCGGGCGGATCCACGCGTTCGGTGCGACTTCACGCTTTGTTCACCGTCCGGCGATCGATCTGCAAAGTTTCGGCCAGGAGCCCACGCAATGGCTGCGCGAGCACGGCTGCGTTGCCGAATCGCTGCGGCCCGCCTGGAACGCGATCGTCGATCAGGCGCTGGACGCGGTGCGCCGTGCTTTCGACGAATCAGGAGAGCTCGCAATGATCCGCTTGCATGGCGACTGTCATCCCGGAAACATCCTGTGGACCGATGCCGGCCCGCATTTTGTCGATTTCGACGACGCCCGAAACGGACCCGCGATCCAGGATCTGTGGATGCTTTTGTCCGGCGAACGCGGCTCGATGACCAGACAGCTCAGTGATGTGCTGGCAGGCTATGAAGACTTCGCCGACTTCGACCGGCGCGAACTGCGGCTGCTCGAACCGCTGCGCACGCTCAGGCTGATTCATTACAGCGCCTGGATCGCGCGCCGGTGGGACGACCCGGCGTTTCCGGCGGCGTTTCCGTGGTTCGGCAGCGAACGCTACTGGCAAGACCGCATCCTCGAGCTTCGAGAGCAGCTCGCGGCCATGAGCGAGGAACCGTTGCAGGTCTGAGCGGCGCTTGCGCCGCGCCGATTCAGCCCGCCAGTGCGGCGCGAACCTGCTCGAGCGCCGACGGATCCTCGATCGTGGTCAGATCACCTGGGTCGCGTCGCTCGCACAGCGCCTGAATCGCACGGCGCAACACCTTGCCCGAGCGGGTCTTGGGCAAGAGCGTGACAAAGTGGACTCGCGCAGGACGCGCAATCGCACCGAGCTGCTGGTCCACGACCTTCATCACCTCGCCTTCGAGCGCCATGCGCGCCTGGCTGGCCTCGTAAGGTGTCGGATCCTTGAGCACTGCAAAGGCAACGGCAACCTGACCCTTGAGCTGATCGGCGACTCCGACAACCGCACATTCGGCGACCGCCGCATGGCTGGAGATGGACTCCTCGATCTCGCGCGTGCCAAGCCGGTGACCGGCGACATTGATCACATCGTCGGTGCGACCAAGAATGAAGTAGTACCCGTCGTCATCGCGCACTCCCCAGTCGAAGGTCGAATAAACCATGCGCCCGGGAATGCTACTGAAATAGGTGTCAACAAAGCGTTTGTCGTCGCCCCAGACGGTCTGCATGCAGCCAGGAGGCAGCGGCGGCACGATTGCGACGACGCCTTTCTCGTTCGCGCCAACCTCCTCGCCGGTCTGCTCATGCAGCAAACGCACGTCATAGCCATACATCGGCATGCCCGGGCTGCCGAGACGGGGTGGCGTCTTTTCAACGCCATGTGCCACCGTCAGGATCGGCCAGCCAGTCTCGGTCTGCCAGTAGTTGTCGATGATCGGACGGCCCAGTCCTTCCGAAATCCATCGCGCGGTCGGCTCATCAAGCGGCTCACCGGCCAGAAACAGGGCGCGCAGGCTCGAGGTGTCGTACGCGCTCAGATAGGCCGGATCCTGCTTCTTGAGCACGCGGATCGCCGTCGGCGCCGAGAACATCACGGTGACTTTGTACTTTTCGACCAGCTTCCACAGAATGCCGGCGTCCGGTCGCACCGGAGTGCCCTCGTAGACGATCGTCGCCATCCCCGCCAGCAGGGGACCATAGACGATGTAGGAGTGACCGACCACCCACCCAATGTCGCTCGACGAAAAGTAGGTTTCCCCGGCGTTTCCGCAATAGATATGTTTCATCGACGCTGCCAGCGCCACGGCGTAGCCACCGACATCGCGTTGCACGCCCTTCGGCTTGCCAGTGGTGCCGGATGTGTAGAGCGTGTAGCTGATTTCGTTCGATTCGAGCCAGGTGACGGGAACCTGAGCTTGTCGGTGCCGATCGCGCAATTGTGCATAGTCCAGATCGCGCCCATCGATGCGCCGCATCGGCGCGAGGCCGCGGTCGACCATCAGAACCTTCTGCGGCTTGTTACCCGCAAGCTCGATTGCCTCGTCGAGCAGATGCTTGTACGGCACCACCTTGCCAGCCCGCGAGCCCGCATCGGCCGACACAATCATGCGAGGCGTCGCGTCATCGATGCGGCTTGCCAGGCTGTGCGATGCGAAACCACCGAAGACCACCGAATGAATCGCTCCGATCCGCGCGCAGGCAAACATCGCAAAGACCGCTTCGGGAATCATCGGCATGTAAAGCAGGACTCGATCGCCGCGGCCAACGCCCTGCTCGAGCATGATCGCCGCCATGCTCATCACTTCCTGGTGTAGTTGCGCAAAACTATAGGTGCGCTCCTCACCAGTCTCGGTCGAGACATAGATCAGCGCGGGCTTGTCGGCCTGAGAAGCAAGATGCCGATCGATCGCGTTGTAACAGAGATTGGTCTCACCGCCGACGAACCAGCGCGTAAAGGGCGGGTTCGAATAATCGAGTACGCGCTCGAAGGGCTTGTGCCAGTGAATCAGCTTCGCCTGTTTCGTCCAGAACCCTTCTCGGTCTTCTATCGATTCACGGTGAAAACTCTGCAAATCCATCTGGCCGACTCCTGAGTGCGGTTTACTGATGCTGCGCTGCATTCTAAGCCCCGCCCTTACGCTCTGCTGACGAAGCGGCAGCCATCCTTTGACAGGATCGGAAGCTTTGCTTAACCTGCGCCTTTGCTGTCGCTCATGATCCCGTTTTTCAGCGTTTCGATGTTGCCCAATCCAGTCAATCCATTGCTAGCCTTGTTCGGCTCCAGCCGCGCTTTGTCGCGCAGGATTTCCTGCCGGGTTGCGCGTGCGCTGGCTTTGGTGATGCTGCTCGCAGGCTTTCACGTGCCGACACTGGCAAGCGGTTTCGATCTGCGGGGCGATACCTCAACGGCAGGAACCGAACTCGTGCTTCGAGCCCTGTCCCTGCTCGGCGTGAATTACAAGTTTGGGGGAAGCTCGCCGGATACCGGCCTTGACTGCAGTGGACTGGTTCGTCATGTGTTTCGTGAAGCGGCGGGACTTGGCTTGCCGCGCCGGGCCGTCGACATCAGCGCGGCTGGCGAGGTGATCCGTAAGGACGAACTCAAACCTGGCGACCTGGTGTTCTTCAACACCTTGCGCCGCGCGTTCTCGCATGTCGGCATTTACATTGGCAACGGGCAGTTCGTGCACGCGCCCTCCAGGGGCGGCGGCGTTCGGGTCGAGGACATGTCAGACCGCTACTGGCGAAAGCGCTTCAATGGTGCGCGACGCATGCTGTCTGCCAACGAGGTGCCTTCGACTTCAGAGCCTCAATCGGCGTTTAGCCTGCTTCCGTCGCTTCAGCCAACTGCCTGGGGCAGCGTGGCGTCCACATCGGATGGGGTCGGCGCCCCCGCAAACTCTTTGCCCCCCGAAGGCGCGAATCTACTGTCCTTGCCGCGTTCGCTGGCGGACGAGCTTCCTGCGCCCGGAGAATCCGGCGGATTCTGGACCAGTCAACTGTATTTGCATTGAGCGGCCTTTTCGAAGCGCTTGTATCGAGCAGAGTCGCATTGGCTCGAGTCGGTTTGCGTCTAGCGGGAGCTTGTCTCCCGGTTGCGCCTGGTCATCGAAGCAAGCCCTGCCGCTCAGCTCAAGCCCCACGCACCCTAGATCCAGCGTTTTGAGCGCCATTCCTTTTTGCGAATGGTTCTCATTCGCGTTATAGTTACCTATGCACGCAACCCTCGCATAGCGGTGTCGAGAAATCCGGGTGCACTGGTCCCCGATACCTCGCCCTTACGCCAACAGGATCGATCGTTTGATGAAACTCCCACGTTTTCGCCGCACGTTTGCCGCTGCGGCCAGCGTTCTGCTGTCGGTAGCGTTCGCCAGTGCACAGGCGGCAGACAAGACTTTGAATCTGTACTCCGCGCGCCACTATCAGACCGATGAAGCGCTGTACGCGAATTTCACGAAACAAACCGGTATTCGCATCAACCGGATCGAGGCTGGTGACGAGGCATTGCTGGAGAGGCTGCGAACCGAGGGCAAGCAAAGTCCGGCCGATGTCGTGCTCCTGGTCGACGCGGCACGCCTCTGGAAGGGGCAGATCGAGGGCCTGTTTCAACCCCTGAAGTCATCAATCCTGCAGGCTCGCATCCCGGCCCATCTACGTGCCGAGGACGATGGCGATGGCAGCCAATGGTTTGCCTTCACGACCCGCGCTCGCATCATCGTCTACAACAAGACCAAGGTGCAGCCGAACGAGGTGGTCGACTATCAGTCCCTCGCAAGCCCATCACTCAGAGGCAAGGTTTGCACACGCTCCGGCATGCATCCGTACATGCTCTCGTTGATCGGCGCGATCTCGGAGCATCTCGGTGAAGCACAGGCCCAGGCGTGGGCCGCAGGCGTCGTGGCCAATTTTGCCCGTACCCCACGCGGCGGGGATACCGACCAGATCCGGGCCGTTGCCAGCGGCGAGTGCGCGGTTGCCCTGACCAACACCTACTATCTTGCCCGCCTGATGCGTTCTGACAAGGCACAAGACAAGACGGTCATGCAACGCATCGGTTTCGTGATGCCGAACCAGTCGACTTGGGGCACCCACCTGAACGTCTCGGGCGGCGGCATCGCGCGCAACGCACCACACCGCGAGGAAGCCATCAAGTTTCTCGAGTATCTCGCAAGCGACCAGGCGCAAATCTACCTGGCCGATGGCAACAACGAATGGCCCGTTGTTCCCGGCATCAAGACCGGCAATCCGGCCCTATCCGCCCTGGGAGAATTCAAGCAGGATACTCTGCCGATTGGCTCGATCGGACGTAGTCAGATCACTGCGGCACGCATCATCGACCGGGTGCACTGGCGCTGAGCGCTGCGATGATCTTGACTTCGACCAAGTACTCTGGCCGGGCGAGCCTGGCCTCGACGGTCGCGCGCGGCGGAGTCTTCCCTGCCGGAACCCATTTGTCCCACACGGCATTCATCGCCGAAAAATCGTCGATCGTTTTCAGAAAGATGGTGGCCTGAAGAATCTGGGTCTTGTCGCTACCGGCTTCGCCCAGAAGGCGATCGATCGCGGCCAGAACCTGACCGGTCTGGCCTTCGATATCCAGGGACGGGTCATCAGCCACCTGCCCGGCCAGATAGACAACACCATTGTGAATTGCGACCTCTGACATACGGGGGCCGACGTGCAAACGTTGTATGGACATACGAAGAACTCCTGTTGGATTGGCGAACGCGATTAGTCGTTCAAAAAGGATTCGACGAGCGCAATTTGCTGGTCGCTGATCAATGTGGGCGCATGTCCCACGTCGGGGATTTCGACGATCCGGGCACACGGTCCGCGTTGCTGCATCGTCGCCGCAGTATCTGCACTGAGGATTGCCGAAGTCTGTCCGCGCAGCACGCGGACCGGGCAGCGGATCGCGTCGTACACCGGCCACAGATTCGCCGCAGGCGCTGCGGCCGCCGCCTTGAATGCGACCGCAATCGCCGGGTCATAGTGAAAGGTCCAGCGCCCGTCTCGCTGCACGACGTAATGCTGCGAGAGGAAACGAAACTGCTGATCCGTGTGAACCCCAAACTCACCCATACGGCCACGCAGATTACGCTCACCTTCCTCGAAGCTTGAGAATGTCGGATCGTCACCAATGTAGGACGCGATGCGATCCAGTCCGACCTGACCGAGCACCGGTCCGATGTCGTTGATGATCAGACGCTTCAGCGGATTGCCCGGCATCGATGCGAGGATCATGCCGATAATGCCGCCCATCGAAGTCCCCAGCCAGGTCAGCTCCTCGACATTTAAACGGGCGATCAGCGTGACGCAATCGGCAAGGTATTGAGGAACCGAATAAAGCACCGGGTCCCGCGCAAAGTCCGAGCGTCCGCGGCCCAGCATGTCCGGGCAGATCACCCGATACCGGTCTGAGAGGTGCCGCGCCAGCGGATCGAAATCACGCCCGTTTCGCGTCAAGCCATGCACGCACAGCAGCACTGGAGCATCCGGAGCCCCCCACTGCGTGTAAGCGATCTTGTGCAAGCCCAGAGGGCTGGCGCAGGTGACGTGCTGCAAGATCGGTTCGGCCATGTAGCCCCCTGTAAAATCAGCGCTGAATGTTAACAGGAGCAAACATGCTGATAGGAAAGACCGCCTTGGTCACCGGCTCGACCAGCGGCATCGGGCTGGGCATGGCACGGGCGCTGGCTCGTTCGGGCGCCAATGTCGTTCTCAATGGATTCGGCCCCGCCGACGAGATCGAAGCACTTCGTGCCGGAATTGAGCGCGAATTCGGTGTTCAGGCAACCCATGATGCCGCGGACATGACTCGACCTGAACAGATTGAAGCGATGATCCAAGCCGCACAGGCACGCTTCGGTTCTGTTGACATCCTGGTCAACAACGCGGGCATTCAGCATGTCTGTCCCATCGATCAGTTTCCCACTGAGCGGTGGGACGCGATCATCGCGATCAACCTCTCATCAGCGTTTCATACGACCCGCTGCGCGCTACCTGGCATGAAGGCGCGCGGCTGGGGACGAATCGTCAATATCGCCTCCGTGCACGGCCTGGTTGCGTCAATTGACAAGGTGGCATACGTAGCCGCAAAGCACGGCATCGTCGGGCTGACCAAGGTGGTTGCGCTGGAAAATGCGCGCTCGGCAATCACCTGCAACGCGATTTGCCCGGGCTTTGTGCTAACCCCGTTGGTGCAAAAGCAGATCGACGCCCGAGCACAAGCCAGCGGACTGTCTGAAGATGCCGCCAAAGAAGCCTTGCTGTCTGAAAAGCAACCCTCGGTGGACTTTGTCACACCCGAGCAGATCGGCGAGCTGTTGCTGTTCCTGTGCTCCGACGCCGCTCAGCAGGTGCGCGGCGCTGCGTGGACGATCGACGGCGGCTGGACCGCGCAATAGGCTGCTTCTGAGCAATCGCGGGTTCCTGGTCGTCGGATACCTGGATCCGCCAGTACCGACGATCGTGCACCCGCATCAGCGTGATCTGCGGATCAGCGCCTTGGCGCAGGCGCACCTGAATCGCGGCGTGCCGATCGCTGCGCAGGATCTGCACCCCCCGGCTTCGATATCGCGCTAGCACCGCTGGATGCGGATGACGATAGCGATTGCGAAAGCCGACCTGAAAGATTGCAATCGACGGGCTTACCGCTGCCAGGAATTCCGGCGTCGACGAAGTCTTGCTGCCGTGATGCGGCGCAAGCAGCAGCTTGGCGCGTAACAACGCAGGCTCCTCTCGAGACAACAGCGTGCGCTCCTGACGTGCCTCGATATCGCCAACAAGCAGGACCGCTCCACCAGGACTCTCGATGCGAAGCACGCAGCTTCGTGCATTCGTCGACCCACGGCGCGCATCCAGCTGATCCTGGTCTGGATGCAGCCAGCGAAACCGGCTGACGCCCCACTGCCAATGCTCGTCGCGCAAACATGGGTGATGCTGTCGAGACGCAGCAACGATCGGATGCTCGTGCGACAACGAAGAGGCTACCCAGTCGACCGACAAATTGCGCAGTACCGACAGGGCGCCGCTGGAGTGATCCGAATCGAGATGCGATACGACCATTGCATCGAGGTGCCGGATACCACGAGCCCGCAGGTAAGGCACGATGATCCGCGAGCCGGCATCAACATCACCCCCGAGCGGCGGCCCCGTGTCATACAACAAGCGTCGCCCGCCCGTCTCAACCAGCACTGCGGTGCCCTGCCCGACATCGAGCGCGGTCACAATCAGATCGTTCGGATCAAGGCTGGCCGAAGGTGAGAACAAAAGCGGCAGCAGACCGAATGCAGAGACCCCCTTGCCTCGCAAGGGAAACGGTGCAAGCAGGCAGGCACAAGAGGCGGCTGCCAGCATGAACACCCAAGGCGATGGCACGGCAATCGTCAGCGCAGCGCCACCTCCCCGATCGAGCCAGGCAAGCGACGCCAGCAGGCCTTCGGTCAGAAACCCCGCCAGGCTCAGAATCAGGCCACCGCCCCATCCGTTGACGAGCGTGAGTGCAGCGCCCGCCATTGCCAACGGGGTGATCAGAGCGGAGACCAGCGGAATCGCAAAGGCATTGGCCAAGGGGCTGACCAATGAAACGCTGGCGAAAAACAGCACTCCCAGCGGAAGTAAGACCACTGTCGCGGCGAATTGCGTTCGTGCCGCCTCGAGCAGCAACACCCCAAGCCGGACTCGCCAGCGATGTACGCTCTCAAGCTTGCGATTTCTTCGGCCTGCGTCGCCCGCGCCGACTTCGCCATGTGCAATCGGCGGCATCCCCGCGTCGCGTTGCGATGCGTGCCTGGCCACCGAACGACTGCCGTACCAGATGATCGACGAGACCGCGGCAAAGGATAGCCAGAAGCCCGCTGCCATCGGCGCCCACGGGTCCATCAAGCAGACGACCGCAGCAGCGGCGCAGATCACCGACGAGGCATTTCGCGCCCTGCCGATCGTGACCGCAAACCCTGCAACCGCAAGCATCCAGCAGGTTCGTTGCGCCGGGATGCCCCAGCCCGCAAGCAGCGAATAAGCAAAGGCAGCAAGCACGCCCGCCAGCCATCGTGCCTGTGGCGCAGGCAGCAGCGCAGGCAGCGAATACGGATGCATCCATTGCGCAAACCGCACGCTTCGCCAGATGCGCCCGGTCGCGCCGCCCGCCAGCGCGGCAAGCATCGTGATGTGCAGGCCTGAAATCGACATCAGATGGCCGATGCCAGTGCGATTGAAAAGCTCCCACCACGGTGCCGAGATTGCAGCCTGATCTCCGATAACCAACGCGACAAGCACGCCCGAAGTCTGGGGCGACAGGTTCGACAGAGCCATCCGAATACGCTCGCGCAACAACATGCGCAGTCGCTCGACCAGATGCAACGGGCCAGGCATGTCGGATTGCAGCTGTTGATTTGGATAGCCTGGCCTGGCCTTGCGCACATAGGCGATTGCTGCCACCCCTTCTTGCAAGGAACGCAGTTCTGCATCGAACAGACCGGGATTCAAGGTCGCATGCGGGCGCTTCAGGCGCAGACTGAGTTGCCAGCGCTGACCAGGCGCGATCTGCGGCACCGGCTGCGCAGCCTTGCCGAACACCCCTGTGCTGTACCAACTGACACGCAATGGCACTTGCCCAGGGCAATGCTGCCCAGACTCGACGCATCGCTCGATCAGAAAGCGAAAGCGAACTCCGCGCTCGACCTGCTGTGGCATCTGGTCCACCACACCGACAAGCACGAGCTCAGCTCCGTCCAGGGACTCGGGCAGTCTCTGGTCCAGTGCCGCATTCGCTTGCAGCACTGCCCAGGCAAATGCACAAAGCGCCGAGCCGACCAGCAATGCGAAACGTCCACACCAGAGCAGCAGCAAACCAACCAGCAGCACTGAGATCGTGACCGAACGCGTGGGAAGTTGTGGCAGTTGCTGAACCAGCCAGCAAGCTGCAACCACCATCACTCCCGGCGGTATCAGGCTGGCAACGGCATCGAGTCTCGCGAGTCGCATCGCACCGATGCTAGGTGGGTGCTTGGCGCACGCCCATCGGTCAAAGGTGTGAGACTGCCCCTGCGAATGGCCGGGTCCGCGGCATCAGGCTTAGTGACTCAAGCCAGATCGCAGTCGAAATCGGCTCCACCTGACAACGGCATCCGGCATGCGGATCAGCCCAGCACGTTTGCCAGGCGAGGCAGCGCACGCAGCGCATTGGCGCTGGTACGCGCGAGCACCTCCTGCATCGACTCTTGCCGCAGTTCCGCGAACACTTCGGCAATTGCACGTAGTTCACCCGGCTCATTGCGCCCCCGAGCAAGCCAGGCGGGCGCAATATCCGGCGCATCCGTCTCGAGCACATGGGCAGCCGCTGGCAAACCGGTGACAAGGCGACGAATTTGCAAGGCCCGCTCGAAGGTCATCGCGCCGCCAAAGCCAAGCGCGCAGCCCTGCGCAATAAAGGCCTGGGCCTGCTGCAGGCTCCCATTGAAAGCATGGGC
>Ga0255220_1000857_pt1 | contig 11574 bp, 12 predicted proteins | sample Miss_Colum_RepB__FD_188423 | JGI IMG/M metagenome (GOLD analysis project Ga0255220, IMG submission 188423) | Freshwater microbial communities from Mississippi River, Louisiana, United States - Miss_Colum_RepB_8d | ecosystem: Environmental > Aquatic > Freshwater > River | place: USA: Louisiana...
TAAAGGGCTTGATGTCTTCCTCAACCTGATAGCGGTACTCGGTCTCGGAAATCAGCATGCCGGCCACAAAAGCTCCCAGGGCCATCGACAAACCGGCCTTGTCAGTCAACCAGGCGAACAGCAGCGTCGCGAGCAGAACGTTCAATGTGAACAATTCGTGTGAGCGCTGGCGGGCAACAACATTGAACCAGCGCTTCATCAATGGCGGACCGAAGCGCAGCAGCAGCACAAGCAATACCACCGCCTTGAGCGCGGCGATGCCGACCGTACCCACCCAGGCATCGCCCCCGGCGGCCAGCGAAGGAATCAGAATAAGCAGCGGGATCACCGCGATGTCCTGAAACAGCAATACGCTGAACACCCGGCGCCCGTGCTCGGTCTCCAGCTCCCGTTTCTCGGACAGCAGCTTGATCACCATCGCCGTTGACGACATCGCCACCGTTCCGCCAAGGATCAGCGCCACCTTCCAGTCAATCGGAACGCCCATCACCGCTGCCACCATTGAGCCTGGTAGCAGCAGGAACAAGGCGACCGTGAAACCCATCGTGACGCCGACCTGGGCTGCGCCCAGTCCGAACACCAGCCGGCGCATCGTCAATAACTTGGCCAGATTGAATTCGAGTCCGAGGGAAAACATCAGAAATACGACGCCAATTTCGCCCGCGTGATGCACCGCCTCCGGCTCACCGGCGACATTGGTCGCATGCGGTCCAAGCAGGACACCGACTGCGATGTACGCAACTAGCGGTGGCAGGCGCAACGCGCGCAACGCGACGACCGCGAAAACCGACGCGGCCAGCAACGCCAGGGCGAGCTCAAGTGAGGACAGCATCATGCGTTGCCAGTGGATATACTCGGACGAATGGACGATTCGATTCTATCCACCTCTGAGCAAGATCGCCGCCTGATCGAACGCGCAATCGAAGTGCTGCGTATCGAGGCCGACGCGATCGGCGCGCTGACGGCCCGGATTGACAAAGAATTCCTGCGCGCCTGCCGAATGATCCTGGCCTGCACCGGACGGGTCGTTGTCAGCGGCATCGGAAAATCCGGGCACATCGCCAACAAGATTGCCGCGACGCTTGCCTCGACCGGAACGCCTGCCTTTTTCGTTCACCCGGCCGAGGCCAGTCATGGCGACCTTGGAATGATCACGCGCGATGATGTGCTGATCGCCCTGTCCAATTCCGGCTCCACCGCCGAATTGCTGGCAATCGTCCCGTTGCTCAAGCGGCGCGGAGCCGGACTCATTGCGATGACCGGTGCGCCAGACTCCCCGCTCGCGGCGCTGGCCGATGTGCATCTGAACGCGGGCGTGGCCCGCGAGGCATGCCCACTCAACCTGGCGCCCACCGCCAGCACGACAGCCGCTCTGGCCCTTGGCGACGCACTGGCGGTTGTGCTGCTCGAGGCGCGCGGCTTCGGTCCGGACGACTTCGCCAGCTCGCACCCCGGAGGGGCGCTCGGACGCCGGCTGCTGACCCATGTCAGTGACGTGATGCGCACCGGCGAGGCCCTGCCGACGGTGACGGAAGACGCACCGATGGCGCGGGCGATCCTGGAAATCACCCGCAAGCGCATGGGCATGACCGCGGTACTCGGGCCCGACGGCACGGTCACCGGCATCTTCACCGACGGAGATCTTCGACGCCTGCTGGAGCGTGACGGCGACATCCGCGGGCTTCAGGTCGGACAGGTGATGAGCCGCTTTCCTTCCGGCATCGCTCCAGGCGCGCTAGCCGCCGAGGCTGCCCGAATGATGGAGGAGCGTCGGATCAGCCAGTTGCTGGTGCTCGACGAATCCCGACGCCTGGTGGGCGCGCTGCACATCCACGACCTGCTCAGCGCGAAGGTGGTCTGATTGCAAGCGCCGGAACACGCAGTCGGGCGGGAAGCCGCATGCGCCAGAGCCAAGGCGATCCGAATGCTGGCACTGGACGTCGACGGCACGATGACTGATGGCACGATCTACATCGGGCCACAGTCCGAAGCGATGAAAGGTTTCTCGGTTCGCGACGGGCTCGGACTGGCGTTGCTGCGTCAGGCGGGGGTGAAGATCGCGATCGTGACCGCGCGGCAGTCCTCGATCGTCCAGGTGCGTGCGACTGAACTGCGTTTCGACGCGGTCAAGCAGTCCGCCGGCGACAAGGCAGCGGCGCTGCGCCAGCTTGCCCAGGAGTTTCAGCTTGAACTCGATCAGGTCGCTTACATGGGCGATGACTGGAACGATCTGCCGGCGCTGTCGATCGCCGGGCTCGCCGCGGCACCGGCCGATGCGACCGAACCGGTGTTGCAGGCAGCGCACTGGGTCTCGAGCCAACCCGCCGGCCACGGCGCGGTCCGCGAACTGGCGGAATGGTTGCTCGAATGCCAGGGCAAGCTCGCAGGCCTGCTGGATGCCTACCGGCGGCCTTCGCGATGAATGCACGCCTTTACGACCGCCTGTCGGCTGCGCTGTCGGTCGGCATTTTGTCGGTTCTGGCAGCAGTCAGCTACTACCTGGTCGAGCTGAGCGACCAGTTCGCAAGGCTGGAGCGGGCCCGGCCGACCGGGCATGAGGCCGACTACATCGTCGAAGAACTCGCGCTGACCCGGATGAACCGGGACGGCGCTCCGCTGTTCAGACTGTCGGCAAATCGCCTGACCCACTATGGCGATGACGACACCAGCGAATTCGAGCGCCCGCAGATGGTCAGCCTCGACCCCGACAAGGCGCTGGTCCGGCTGCATGCAGACCGCGGGCGCACCGATGCGTCCGGTCAGGTCACCCATCTGCACGGGAATGTACTGCTGACCCGCGCAGCGCAGGCCGATCGCCCCGAATTGCAGGTGCGGACCGATTACGCGAAGCTACTGGCCGACCAGGAAATCGCGATCACCGATCGGCCCGTAACGATCCGCCACGGAGAGTCTTCCTTGACTGGCATCGGCATGGAATTCAATAATTCCACGCGCGTTCTCGACGTGCATTCCGCCGTGCGCGGCACCTGGGTCGCGCAGCAACGCAAACGATGACCGTCCTGCCAGAACGCTCTCCTCCAGCAATCGGCGCCGATGCGCCGGCCTCACCGTTTGCGCGCGGCGCGCTTGCCGCGTTGCTCGCGCTGATGATCGCCCTGCCGGGCAGCATTGTCCGTGCGGAACGGGCCGATCGCGAAAAGCCAGTCCAGGTCGAGGCCGATGCGATGACCTATGACGACGCAAAACAGGTCAATGTATTCACCGGAGCGGTCCGACTGACCAAGGGAACGATCCTTTTGACCGCCGACCGCCTGGTGCTGCGTCAGGATGCGGATGGATTCCAGTACGGAACCGCCACCGGCACTCCGGCCCGGTTTCGCCAGAAACGCGATGCGCCCGGCGACCAGTATGTCGCCGGCGAGGCGCTGCGCATCGAATACGACGGCAAGACCGAAACCGTGCGACTGATTCAGAAATCGATGATGACCAGGCTGGAGGGCACCCGGGTTACCGACGAGGTGCATGGCAACCTGATCGTTTACGAAAGCCGCAGCGAGTTCGTCACGGTCGAGAGTGGTGGTCCGAAGGCGGCCACGCCAGAAAATCCGGGCGGACGGGTCAAGGTCATCATTCAGCCAAAGAGCAGCGAGGCGGACAAGAGCGCCCCAACCATGCTCTCGCCCGCCCGCAAACTGGAGTCGGCGCCCCGATAGGTACGCGACCGTAGGCCCTTCTCGCGCCCGGTGCCCGAGACACACGATTCGAGAAGATGACCCAGCAAGCCCTTCCATCCCAGTCAAACGGAAATCAGCCGGCGACGACAAGCCGGCTAGAAGCCGAACACCTGATGAAGGCTTATCACGGCCGCAAGGTTGTTCAGGATGTGTCGCTCCAGGTCGACAGTGGCGAAGTGGTCGGATTGCTGGGCCCAAACGGTGCGGGCAAGACAACCTGCTTTTACATGATCGTTGGTCTCGTACCGTCGGATTCCGGACGGATCATGCTGGACGGCCATGCGATCGGCAGGATGCCGATTCATCGCCGCGCGCGCCTGGGTCTGTCTTACCTGCCCCAGGAAGCTTCGGTGTTCCGCAAGCTGACCGTCGAGGAAAACATCGTCGCCGTGCTGGAACTGCAGACCGATGATGACGGACGGGCGCTGCCCCGCGACGAAATCGAGCATCGGTTGCGCGGACTGCTCGCCGAACTGCAGATTGAACACATTCGCTCCAACACCGCACTGTCGCTGTCCGGAGGCGAACGACGTCGGGTCGAGATCGCCCGGGCGCTGGCCAGTTCGCCGCGCTTCATCCTGCTGGACGAACCGTTCGCCGGCGTCGATCCCATCGCGGTGATCGAGATCCAGAGAATCGTCAGATTCCTCAAGGAACGCGGGATCGGTGTGTTGATCACCGATCACAACGTCCGGGAAACGCTCGGGATTTGCGACCGGGCGTATATCATCAACGCCGGCACCGTTCTTGCTTCCGGGCATCCGGACGACATTGTGGCCAACGAAAACGTCCGCCGCGTCTACCTGGGCGAACACTTCAGGATGTAACTCCATGCCCGCATCCGCGGCGGCAGAGATTCCGTCGACCTTGTGAAAACCTCCCTTCAGTTCAAGCTTTCGCAGCAGCTGGCGCTCACGCCCCAGTTGCAGCAGTCGATCCGGCTGTTGCAGTTGTCGACGCTCGAACTGAACCAGGAACTCGAGCAATTGCTGGCCGACAACCCTCTGCTCGAACGCCTTGATGATCCGCTACAAGACTGTGCGCGGATCGAGCCGAACGGATCGATCGTGCGCGAGACGGGCATTTCCGCGCCATCCGACTCCGGCGAGCCGGCGCCAGATTTCAACGTCACCGAGGGCGCTGACAGCGGCGACCAGACGACCTCGTCGCTCGACCACTCGGGGGAGCGCTCGGACGACGAGCGTAACGTCGACTGGAGCCAGGATTTCGAGAGTCGCACCCCTAGCGATGACAACGACGAAGAGCGGACGTTCGCCCAGGTCAGCGACGGCGAGCGCAGCCTGCGCGAGCACCTGATGGAGCAACTCGCGGCAACCCGGGCGCAACCGCTTGACCGGGCGCTCGTCGAACTGCTGATCGATAACCTGAACGACGATGGTTTTCTGGATGCCAGTCTGGAGGAGATCGGTGATCTGATCCCCGAGGAACTCGATGTCGACCCAGAGACGATCAGCGCAGCCCTGAAATTGCTGCAAAGCTTCGAGCCGGCCGGAGTCGGCGCACGCGATCTACGAGAGAGCCTACTGCTGCAGATCGACTCACGCGTGCAAAGCGGCAAGGTGGGCGGACCGGGTGCCTGGAGTCTGGCCCGGGAGATTGTCGACGCACACCTGACCCTGCTTGCGGCAAAGGACTACACGCGGCTCAGAAAACTGCTTCACTGCGACGATGATCTGCTGCGCGAGGCGCAAGCTCTAATCCGCTCGCTGACACCGCGTCCTGGCGCGGCCTACTCGATTGCCCAGGCGAACTACATCCTGCCCGATGTGGTCGTTCGCAAGACCCGAGACGGCTGGAGAGCGGAGCCGAATCCGCAGGCTCAGCCCAGGCTGCGCGTCAACGACTTGTACGCGAAGATCCTGCGCAGCAACCGGCTGGCCGGATCGTCGAACCTGTCGGCACAATTGCAGGAGGCGCGCTGGCTGGTCAAGAACATCCAGCAACGGGGCGAAACGATTCTGCGGGTCGCGCAAGCGATCGTGCAGCGCCAGAAGGGCTTTTTTTCGCATGGCGCGGTCGCAATGCGTCCGCTGGTTCTGCGCGAAATCGCAGAAGAACTCGGCATGCACGAATCGACAATCTCACGGGTGACGACGAATAAGTACATGCTCACTCACTTCGGGATCTTCGAGCTGAAGTACTTCTTTGGCAGCCATATCGCCACTGATTCGGGAGGCGCAGCCTCGAGCACCGCGATCCGCGAATTGATCCGGCAACTGATCGATGCCGAAAATCCGAAGGCGCCGCTGGCCGACGGCCGGATCGCAGAACTGCTTGGCGAACAGGGATTCGTAGTCGCGCGCAGGACCGTCGCCAAGTATCGAGAAGCGAGCCGAATTCCGACCGCCGCCCATCGGAAAGTGCTGTAACCTAGAGACGCAGCAGCCCTATGACAGGCAGTGTCAAGCAAGGAGGAAACATGAATCTTACGATCAGCGGTCACCATCTCGACGTCTCTCCAGCCTTGCGGGACTACGTCACTCAAAAACTCGAGCGCATCACGCGCCACTTTGACAAGGTGATCGACGTGAAGGTGTTCCTGTCGGTCGACAAACTCATTCAGAAGGCCGAGATCAATATTCACCTGCCGGGCAAGGAAATTCACGCGCAGGCCGATGATCAGGACTTGTATGCAGCGATCGACATGCTGATCGACAAACTCGACCGCCAGGTGCTCAAGCACAAGGACAAGCAAAAAGATCATCACCACGAACCGCTAAAGCAACAAGAGCCGATCTGAACCTCGTACCGTGACAGTCTGAGGACGGGGCGACAACCAGTTCGGTCAGTCGCCTCGCAGCAACACCTCACAGCCGTAATTTGTGCATCGCGAAAAACAAACCGGTCATCAACAGGCAAGTCGCTGGACATTGGAATCTGCAGCGGTTACTGTACGCGCCTGTTTTTCAGCCGCCCGGACGATTTGCTGCATTGCAACACGCACTGCGGCTCATTCGTCAGGCATGACGCCATGACCCGAATGTCCAGGCTCCTGCCCCCCAACAATGTTGTGACGGGGCTCGAGGTCACCAGCAAGAAACGCCTGTTCGAGCAGGCGGGCCTGTTGTTCGAGAACAATCACGGCATCGAGCGGGGCAAAGTGTTCGACTCTCTGTTCGCCCGCGAGCGCCTGGGCTCCACCGGACTGGGCGAAGGCGTCGCAATCCCGCACGGACGCATCAAGGGCCTGAAGGAAACCTTGGCTGCGTTGGTGCGCCTGTCGACCCCGATCCCGTTTGATGCGCCAGACGGACAACCGGTCAGGCTGCTGGTGTTCCTGCTGGTTCCGGAACATGCGACCGAAGAACATCTTGAGCTGCTCTCCGAGTTCGCCGAACTGCTTTCCGACCGGGCGGTGCGCGAGAACCTGCTCGCAGGCGCGGGCGCCGAACAAATCCACCAAATCATCTCGAGCTGGACCCCATATCGGCCGGCCGCTTAGGCGCGGCACGGCGGGGAACGCGATCGAGCCAGCCGGCGGCGCTAACCAACATGGCGGTCACTGTCCAGCAACTGTTCGACGCGAATCGCGAATCGCTCCAATTCACCTGGATTGCCGGACAGGACGGAGCCGAGCGTCAACTCGGCTCCGGGGGCAACGCGCCGTCGGATCTCGTCGGCTACCTGAACCTGATCCATCCGGGCCGGGTCCATGTGTTCGGCCAGGCTGAAACCGACTATTACAACCGTCTGGACGATGCCCGTCACAAGGCCATCCTGGACGATCTAGTCGGCGCCAGGCCACCGGCGCTGATCGTCAGTGAAGGCATCAAGCCCGATCCGCTGATGATCGAGTACTGTGAACGAGACGGTCTGCCGTTATTGTCCTCACCGCTGCCCCCGGCTGTGGTGATCGACGCGCTGCGCTACTGGCTCGCCAAGGCGGTTGCCGACACCACATCGATGCACGGGGTGTTCATGGATGTGCTCGGCATGGGGGTGCTGATTTCGGGCGAATCCGGCCTGGGCAAGAGCGAATTGGCGCTCGAGTTGATCAGCCGCGGCCATGGACTGGTTGCAGACGATGTCGTCGATTTTCGTCGGATCGCACCGCACGCCGTGGAGGGTCGATGCCCGCCTCTGCTCAAGAACATGCTCGAAGTCCGAGGCCTTGGCCTTCTCGACATCCGTGCGATCTTCGGCGAAACCGCCATCCGCCCGAAGATGCGGCTGAAGCTGATCGTGCACCTGGTACGTCGCAGCGTGATGGAAAACGAATATCAGCGGCTTCCGCTTGAAGCGCTGACCCAGGACGTACTCGGACTGGCGATCCGCAAGGTCGTAATCCCGGTAGCTGCCGGTCGCAATATCGCGGTGCTCACCGAAGCGGCAGTACGCAGCACGGTACTTTCACTGCGCGGCATCGACACGATGGGCGAATTCATCGAGCGACAACATCGCATGATCGAAGAACTGGGCGACTGAAGCCGGTTTCGGCACCTGGCCATGCGCCCCCGCGTCTGGCCAGTCTGGTTCGCTGAGTGGGCACCTGCGTCGACGCGATCATGCCGACGGGGGTAACCTAGTTTGCAGCCCACTTACCAGAGCGAGGTCTTCAATCCAATATGCGTGTCGTCCTGATCACCGGAATTTCCGGGTCCGGCAAGTCGATTGCCATCAACGTCCTGGAGGACGATGGCTTTTACTGCATCGACAACCTGCCGCTGCGCTTTTTGCGCGAAGTCATCGCAGCGCTGGGGCAGGCAGGCCACCCCTCGGTCGCGGTCTCGATCGACGCGCGCAGCGGCGGCTCGCTGGGCGAATTGCATGCGCTGATCGGGTCGCTACGCGAACTCGGGCACGACGTGAAGGTGGTCTTTCTGAATGCCCGCAACGACACGCTCGTGCATCGCTACTCCGAGACCAGGCGACGTCATCCCCTGTCGCGTACCGCGGGTACCGATGCCGAGCAGCAAAACGAGCAGACTCTCATCGAAGCCATCGACCGCGAACGCGAACTGATGTCGGTGATCGAGGGCATCGGCGTCGCGCTCGATACCAGCGACCTTCATCCGAACGTACTCAGGCAATGGGTGCGTGACTTGGTCGGGGCACCGCATGCGCCCTTGACGCTGCTGTTCATGTCTTTTGCGTACAAGCACGGCGTCCCCCTCGATGCCGACCTGGTCTTCGACACACGCTGCCTGCCAAACCCCTACTACACGAAGGAGTTGCGACCGCTCACCGGCAAGGACGAGCCGGTGATGCAGTTCCTGCGTGAAATCCCTTCAGTTCATCGGCTGATCGACCATATCGGCAACTTCCTTCATGCCTGGCTGCCCAGCTATCTGCAGGAGAACCGGAGCTATTTGACGGTTGCGCTCGGTTGCACCGGTGGCCAGCATCGCTCGGTGTATTGCGTCGAGGAACTGGCCCGCAGGTTCCGTCCCACCGAACACGTGCTGGTTCGCCATCGCAGCCTTAGCCAGCGGCCGGCGCAGACCTGAGTATTGCTCGAATGCCCGCCGAACTGCTGTCGAACCTGCCGATCTTTCCACTCGGCACCGTGCTGTTCCCTGAAAGTGCACTACCACTGCGTATCTTCGAAGCGCGTTACATGGACATGGTGCGTGGCTGCATGCAGACCGGGGCGCCATTCGGAGTCTGTCTGATCGTCAAGGGAAAAGAGGTCGGCAGTCCCGCCGACCATGAAAGGATCGGCTGTCTGGCGACGATCACCGACTGGGACATGGAACAGCTCGGACTGCTGCACATCCGCACGCGTGGCGGTGGGCGATTTTCGATCACCGATCGTCGGGTGCAGTCTGACGGCCTGATCCTTGCTGAAGCAACACCGATCGAGCCGGATCCTGAAGAGCCGCTCGCCAGCAAGTATGCCGATTGCGCGATCCTGCTTCGGCGAATCGTCGAGGATCTGATCGAGAAGGAGCCGAATGCGCTCAACCGGATGATCGGCGAGCCCTACCGCTACGAGTCGTCGAGCTGGGTGTCGAACCGTCTTTGCGAGTTCCTGCCGATTCCGGCAACGGCAAAGCAAAAGCTGATGGAACTGCCGGATCCGCAGGCGCGCCTGGAGATCGTTCATCAATACCTGCAACAGCACCGTGTGCTGTAGCGGCCAAGCCGGCGTCGTCCCGGACCTGTCTTAGCAAGACTTTGACCGGCGCAGGTAGTGCAGCGGTGTCGACCTCGGCAAGATTCAGCCATAGCGAACCGGCCGGTTCGGCCACGCGATTGCCCGACAACGCACCGACCTCACAGAGCACAGGCCGGATCCAAAGCCTGAAATGCGTGAACGCATGCTCGAACCCGGGCAATTCGGTCTGGCGCCGCACCTGCAGACCCCATGCCGCGACATCGATCCCATCGGGCTCATCAGCCTGCGGAAGACTCCACAAGCCCCCCCAGATCCCGGTTGCAGGCCGCCGCTCGAGCAGGACCTCATCGCCGCGGCGCAACAGAAACATCGTCGTACTGCGCCGCTGCGGTTCGCGCCGCCGCTTTCGTGCAGGCAACTCGGTGGTGCGCTCCTGCTTGTATGCGATGCAGCGTTCGCTGACCGGGCAATCCACGCAACGCGGACGCGATCGCGTGCAAAGCGTCGCGCCAAGATCCATCAAGCCTTGCGTGTAGCGCTCAAGTGCGCGATTGGGGAGCTCCTGCTGCGCAATCACCCACAACTGACGCAGGGTCTGGCTCGAATCCGGGTCTCCGTCGATGCCGAAGAAGCGACAAAACACCCGCTTGACGTTGCCATCCAGGATTGCCGCGCGCTCGCCGAAAGCAAAAGCCGCGATCGCCGCCGCCGTCGAGCGACCGATACCAGGCAGCGCCTGCAGCTGCTGCGCACTGGTCGGAAACTTGCCACCGTGCTGATCCATCACGCATTGCGCGCAGGCATGCAGATTTCGCGCCCTGCTGTAGTAGCCGAGTCCGCTCCAGGCGGCCATCACATCCCCGTCCGGCGCTGCCGCGAGCGTCGCGACATCCGGAAAGCGCGCCAGGAAATCCCGGTAATACCGCATCACCGCTGAGACCTGGGTCTGCTGCAGCATGATCTCGGAGACCCAGATCCGGTACGGGTCACGGGTGTTCTGCCAGGGCAGGTCATTGCGACCATGCACCTGCTGCCATTCGACGATCTTGTCTGCCAACCATCCCATGGCGGCACAGCATAGCGGAGCGGGCTGCCGGTGGCGTGGGTCTGCGATCAGGATTCGCGCAAGCGCGACAAACGCTCAGCGCTGACAGACCGGGCAAAAGAAGCTAGCCCGCTGCTGCTCCCGGCTCACTCGAACCGCCGTGCCACAACGTCGGCAAGGCTGGCCCGCCCGCCCGTAGACCAGGCAGTCGAGCTGGAAGTAGCCCGACTGCCCGTCACTGCCGACAAAATCGCGCAGGCTGCTGCCGCCTCGTTCGATTGCGTCAGCCAGCGTCTGACGGACCGCGTCGACCAGCAAGGCACACCGTGGTCGGGAAAGACGGCCGGCCGGAGTGGACGGCCGGATTCCCGCCCGAAAGAGGCTTTCGGACGCATAGATGTTGCCGACACCGACGACCGCAGCGCCCGAAAGCAACAGCTGTTTGATCGCCAGTTTGCGCCCGCGGGTTGCGGCGTACAGGTATCCGGCATCGAATCGCTCGGAAAACGGCTCGACGCCAAGCTTGGCCAGCAGCGGATGATCTAGTTCGGCACCCTCCAACCCCGAATGCCAGAGAATCGCGCCAAAGCGGCGCGGATCGTGATACCGAAGCACACCGTGTTCGAACGCCAGGTCGACATGATCATGCCGACCTGGCGGTCCCGGCTGCGGCAAAAACCGCAGGCTCCCCGACATGCCCAGATGCATGATCAGCGTGCCATGGGCTAGTCGCATCAACAGATACTTGCTGCGCC
>Ga0255220_1000862_pt1 | contig 11534 bp, 6 predicted proteins | sample Miss_Colum_RepB__FD_188423 | JGI IMG/M metagenome (GOLD analysis project Ga0255220, IMG submission 188423) | Freshwater microbial communities from Mississippi River, Louisiana, United States - Miss_Colum_RepB_8d | ecosystem: Environmental > Aquatic > Freshwater > River | place: USA: Louisiana...
GATGGCGCCGGCGAGATGCGCCATCGCGGTGTCGACGGTGACGACGAGATCGAGAGAGGCGACGAGGGCGGCGGTGGTGGCGAAATCGCCGAGATCCTCCAGCGTCTCGAGCCGGCTGGCCGCTCCCGAGGCGGCGATGTCGGCGGCGCGGGGCCCGAACTGGAGCGAGACGAAGCGAAGCCCCTTGAGCGCCAGGACCGGGCCGAGGCGATCGAGGGTGAGCGAGCGCCTGGCATCGGATTGGTTCCCCGGGCTTCCGGCCCAGACCAGCCCGACCAGCGGCCGGCCGTCGCGGGCGACCGCCGGCGGGACGAGAGGCGGCGGGACGAGATAAGGCGCCACCGGGGCTGCCGCTCTCTCGCCGAGCCTAAGCCTCAGCGGCAGGCTCATCAGCGGCACGGTGAGATCGACGTCGCCCGGCGGCGTGCCGCTTTCGATCAGCCGCTCGACGCCGGGCAGCGAACGAGCGAGGCGGAGCAGCGGCGCCGGCAGGTCGAGCGTGACGCGGGCGCCGAGGCGCGCGAGCGCCGGCACGAAGCGCAGGAACTGGAGGCTGTCGCCATGACCCTGCTCGGCCAGGACGAGGAGGGTGCGTCCGGCGAGCGGCTCGCCGGTCCAGTCGGGGATCGGGACGTCGCGGGGCTTCAGCAGCGGATGGAGGCGCCGGATCTCGTGTGCCTGCCAGCCCTCCTGCCAGCGCCCGGCGGCGAGAAGGGCCAGCGCCCGGTTCCAATGCGCCTGGAAGAAATCCGGCGCCTTTGCGATCACGCGATCGTAGATCTCGATGGCGCCGAGCGGATCGCCCTGGTCGTTGCGGGCGGCGGCGAGGTTGTAGGCGGCGTCGCGAAACGCCGGCTGGAGCGTGAGCGCCCGGCGGAAGGCGGTCTCGCCTTCGGCGGGCCGATCCTCCTTGAGGACGATGTTGCCGAGATTGTTGTGGGCCGCGGCCAGCGCCGGATCGAGGGCGAGCGCGCGGCGGGCCGAGCGCGCGGCGGCACCGAGGCCGGCGGCGCGGCGGAGCTCGGCCAGGTTGGAGAGATCGAGCGCTTCGGGACGAAGAGCCGCGAGACGGGCGACGATCGCGGCCGCGGCCGCGAACTCGTTGCAGGCAGCGAAGGCGAAAGCGAGGGGCCGCCAGGCCTCTCTCGCTTGCGGATCCCAGGCGAGGCGGCGGCGGAGATCGGCGCTCATCTCAAAGACCCGCGAAGCGCCGGCGCCAGATCCGGCGCCAGAGCGCGTCCAGCCGGCGGGCGAAGCCGGCGCCGTCCAGAAGCGGCGAGGCCGCGAGCTGGGCGCGGAGGCCGTGGCGAAGCCGGCTCAGACGATCGGGATCGGCGGCGGCCGCGGCGGCGCGGGCGATGTAGGCGTTCTCGTCGGCGACGATCCAGTCGGCGAGCCCGGCTTGAGTCAGGTGGCTCGCGGCATGGCGGCCGGCGAAGCGCTCGTCGGGCCAGGTGACGACGGGCACGCCCATCCACAGCGCCTCCAGCGTGGTGAGGCCGCCGGAATAGGGGCGCGGATCGAGCGCGATGTCGATCTCGCCGTAGCGCGAGAGAAACTCGGCGGGTGCGCCGCCCGGACGAATGAGGAGACGATCGGGAGCGATGCCGGCGCCGGCGGCGAGCGAGCGGAGCCGCGCCTCGACCCTGGGATCGGCGAAGCCGGGCCAGGCGAGGAGCAGGCGCGAGCCGGGCACGGTGCTGAGCACGCCCGCCCACAGGCGAAGGATCTTGGGATTGAGCTTGGCCGGGTTGTTGAGGCTGCCGAAGGTGACATGGCCTCGCGCCAACGCCGGCAGCGGCGCCACCTCCGGCGCGTCGTCCGGCGGCTCGTAAGCGAGGTATCCCGGATCCAGCCGCTCGATGCGTTCGACGAACCAGCGCTCGTGGCCGACCGGCACCTGCGCCAGATCGGCGATCACGACGTCGATCTCCTCGAGCCCGGTCGAGCCCGGATAGCCGAGCCACGAGGCCTGCAGCGGCGCCGGGCGGCGGGCGAAGACCGGAAGCCGGTTGCCGGCGGTGTGGCCGGAGAGATCGACCAGGATGTCGATGCGGTCGGCACGGATGCGCTCTTCCAGCGCGTCGTCGTCGAGATCGGCCACCTCGACCCAGCGGTCGGCGGATGCGCGGAGACGGTCGGTCCAGGCATCGGGCGCACGCGTGCCGGAATAGCAGACGATCTCCTGCGAGCCGGGATCGCGATGGCGGAGCGCCGGAAGAAGGAAGATGCCGACCGGATGGCGGGCGAGATCGGCCGAGACATAGCCGATGCGAAGCCGCCGCCCGGGATCGGGATCAAGGGGATCGGGAGGAACGGCGAGCCGAGATCTTCCCGCATGACGGCGGGCCCAGTCGAGATGGCGGGCGAGGCCGGTTTCGGGCGTGAGGTCGGGATCGTAGGCGAGCTGCTGCAGCCAGTTGCTGTGGAGCACCGGGTTCGCGGCATCGGCGGCGTGCGCGCGGGCGAAGAGGCGGGCGGCGTCCTGGCCGAGGGCCGATATCCGGGCGAGATGCGCGAGCTGGGTGAGCGCCATCGGGGTCGAGGGGAAAAGCGCCGCGATGCGCCGGAGCGCCGGCTCGGCCCGGCTCGGCTGCGTCGACAGAAGCAGGCGCGAGCGGTTGACGGCGGCATCGAGCGCGCCCGGATCGAGGGCCAGCGTGCGTTCGAAGGCGGTGCAGGCCGCCTCGCCGCGCCCGCGGACGACACCGAGATTGAACCAGGCGGAGGCCGCATCGGGGGCGAGCGCAATCGCGGCGGCGATCTCGCGCCGGGCGCGATCGGGAGCGCCGTCGCCGGCGAGGAGGACGGCGAGATTGAGACGGGCGGCGAGGAAGTCCGGCGCCAGCGCCAGCGCGCGTTCCTGCCAGAGACGCGCGACGGCGGCCTGCGCGGCGGTGGCGCGGCCGAGGGCTTCGAGGATGGCGGGCTCGCCCGGCACCAGCACCAGCGCCCTCGCCAGATCCAGACGCGCGAGATGGGCGCGGGCGGGATCGGCGGTGCCGGCCTCGAGACGGGCCTGTCCGAGATGGAGATGGAGCTCGGCCGCCTCCGGCAGGAGCCGCACTGCGTCCGCGAGCAGGCCGAGGGCGAGGTCGGGGCGGGCGGCGCGGGCGGCGACGAGGCCGAGGCCCCAAAGCGCGGGGCCATGGAGCGCGGGGCCGGGGGGTCCGGCGGTCGCATCGAGAACCCGGCGGAACGCCGCTTCCGCCTCGGCGAGGCGGCCGGCCGCCAGATGAGTCTGGGCCTGGGCGAGGAGGTCCGGCGGGGTCATCGAGACGTATTTCGTTCTTTCGTTTTCCGCACGCACCCGTCCCGCCAGAGCCGGCGATAGGCGGCCTCGACGGCGGCGGCGTGAGCGCCCGCATCCAGCAGCGCCGAGGCTCTGAGACGAGGCCTGAGCTCGGCCCGGAGGCGGGCGCGGCGGGCGGGATCGGCGGCGAGGCCGAGGACGGCGGCGAGGTAGGCGTCCTCGTCGGCGACGGCGAGGTCCGCGAGCCCGAGCGGCTGCACCATCGCCGCCCCTGCCCGCCCGACGAAACGCTTACCCACCAGCGTCACCACCGGCACACCCATCCACAGCGCCTCGTAGCTGGTGGTGCAGCCGTTGAAGGGAAAGGGATCCAGCGCCAGGTCGGCACCGCCGACGACGGCGAGATGAGAGGCCAGGTCTTCGTCGCCGGTATGGAAGAGGATGCGGTCGGCGCCGACACTTGAGCGGGCGAGCCGGGCGAGCCAGCGCCGCCGGACCAGGGGATCGCCGAAGCGGTCGCGATATTTGAGGAGCAGGCGGGCGCGGGGGAGCCGGGAGAGGATCTTTCCCCAGAGGTCGATGACGCGGTCGTTGAGCTTGGCCGGGTTGTTGGCGGAAAGCAGCACCAGCGGCTCCTCGGGCCCGAGCGGCGGGCGCACGGGGATCGGCACGTCGGGCAGGGCCTCGTGCAGATAGAAGGTGGGAAGCCGGATCACCGTCTCGACGAAGCCCTCCTCGCCTCCCTCCGGCATCAGGGTCGCATCGCCGAGGACGGCGTCGATCGAAGGAAGCCCGCTGGTGGTGAAGTCGTGCATCGCCACCTGCACCGGCGCCGGGCGGAATCCGGCGAGGGCCAGCCGGTTGAACGGCGTGTGGCCGGCGAGCAGGACCAGGATATCGATGCGGTCGGAGCGGATGGTCTCGGCCAGCGCCCGGTCGTCGAGACCGCCGACGGCGCGTCTCAAGGACGCGGCGGCGCGAAGCCGGCGCGCGATCGCGTCATCGCCTTCGCGGAGATCGTAGAGGCAGACCTCGACCGCGTTCCGGTCGTGATGCTCGATCAGCCCGACCAGGTTGCGTCCGACCGGATGGTCGTAGAGATCGGCCGAGAGATAGCCGACGCGGAGCCGCCGGCCCGGATCGAGAGCGACAGGATCAAGAACGACAGGATCGGCATCGCGAGGCGTAGCGAGCGCCGGCAGGGGCGAAGACGCGACGAGGGCGGCCCAGCGGCGGTTCAGCCGGAAGATCTCCGGGCTCGAGGCATCGGGATCGTAGCTCCGGCAGAAGGCGAGGCATTCGAAGAGGCCGGGATCCGCCGGCGCCAGCGCCAGCGCCTGGCGATAGACGGGGATCGCGGCGATCAGCGGATCGCCGTCGCGCAGCACATGGGCGAGATATGTGGCGGTATCGGCGGACGGCGCCAGCGCCAGCGAGCGGCGATAGGCGGTGGCGGCCCTGGGCGTGCGGCCGAGGGCGACCCCCTGGTTGAACCAGGCGGACGGCTCGTCGGGGGCGAGCGCCAGCGCGCGGGCGAGCGGGCCGGCGGCCCCCCTGGCATCGCCCGCCCCGCACCTGAACGCGCCGAGATTGATCAGGGCGGCGACCAGCGCCGGATCGATGCCGAGCGCACGGACGAGCCAGACGGCGGCTCCGCTCAGCCGGCCGAGCTCGGCCAGCGCCGGCGCCAGCGCCGGCATCAGCGCCAGGTCGCGCCGGCAGAGCGAAACGATCTCCGTCATCGCCGCCGCGGTCACCGCCGCTGCCCGGCCAGCGCGGCTTCGAGCCAGAGGCTCCAAGCCCTGGCCCTGACCGGCCAGGTGGCGGTCTCTCCAAGCAGGCGGCGCTGGCGTACGAGACGCGGGGCCAGGTCGGGATCGGCAAGCGCGCGGACGACGCGCCCGGCGAAGCGATGCGCATAGGCGGCAGGATCGGGGTCGACCGGCACCAGCTCGGCCAGGCCCCGCGTGGTCTCGGCGAGCGCGCCGAGATCGCCGACCACGGCAAGGCAGCCCGCCGCCATCGCCTCCAGCGCCGTGGTGCAGAAGGTCTCGGGGAACGTCGAGGGATATGCGAGGCAATACGCCTGTGCGAGCGCGGCGGCGAGCAGGGGCTGGGCGACCCCGCCCCGATACTCGACGCCGGCCAACGTCCGGCAGCGCTCGTAGAGCGGACGATAGCCGTCCTGGTCTTCAGCGACCTGATAGACGCCGAGACTCGAATGCACGACGAGGCGCGCATCCGGCAGCCGGGCGCGGATCAGCGGGAAGGCATCCAGCAGCACGTCGAGGCCGCGGAAGGGCGTCGAGGCGTAGATCAGCGTCGGCGGTCCCGGCCTGGCCGCGGCGGCGCCCTCGTCCTCGCCGAAAAGCGCGCCGACGGAAGGCGAGATCGCGTTGCCGAGCACGATGTCGGCGGGCCCGGGCCCGAAGCTCCGCCGATAGGCCCGGCGCTGCCAGTCGCTGACGAAGACGACGCGATCGAACAGCGCCCGGGTCTCAGGTGCGGCATAGCTCGCCATCGCCGGCTGGTCGACGTCGTGCTGGGTCCAGAGCACCAGCAGGCCTCGGGGGCCGATCGCCGCCCGAAGCCCGCGGGCGATCTCGGGATCCGGATCGTTGAGGACGACCGCGACCTCGGCGCCTGCGAACAGCCCGAAGCCGCCCTCGGCGGCATTGACGCAGTCGACGCCGCCGATGCGCCCGGGGCTCCGGGTCATCGTCGCCAGGCGGACCTCGTGGCCCTCGGCTACGAGCGCCGACGCCAGATAGCAGAGCGCCGATTGCGAGCCGCCGAGCGGGCGGTGCAAGGGCGTGTCCACCCGGTAGTCCCAGGGCAGGCGGTCGAGGAAGGCGATGCGCATCATCGGCCCTGGGCTTAGCTCAAGGCCGTCCTTTAAGCATCAGCCTTGGCAGCCCTCAGGCGCGGCGCCTGCCCGCCAGCAGGCGCAGCTTCGGCGCCGGCTTCGGCGATCCCTTGGCCCCGCCGAGGAAGACCCGGCTCGACGGCACCGCCGGCGGCGAGGGCAGGATCGCCAGGCCCCGGCCCGAGGCCTCGACCCTGGCCCCGTCATAGACCGCCAGCACATCCGGCAGGATCGCCTTCATCCGGTAGGCGAAGGCCGCGGTCGAGCGATAGGCCGCACCGAACTGCTGCATCAGGACGCCCCACGGGATCTCCAGCGGCCGCTCGAGCCTGGGCAGGCGATGCGCCAGCCAGACATAGACGTCGAGGCAGAGCGGCGAGCCCTTGAGATAGGCGATCGCGCGCGGATCCAGCGGCACCGCGTGGTCGCGCAGATGCTCGTAGAACTGCGAGGTCAGCGTGATCTCCTTGGGAAAGATCCCGCCCTCCTCCACCGCCCACAGATGCAGGCCGCCCTCGACCAGGTGCTGGTCCTGGACCAGGCTTTCCTGCGCCTCGAAATCATCCCACTGGAAGGTGAACTGGCAGCGCGAGATGCGGAGCGCCTGCTCGCGGATGTGCCGGATCGAGCCCCTCGGCCCCCCCGTCACCGGCATCCCTAAGCTCCGGATCCACGCCGTCATCGACTTGCCCAGCGACACGTTCCGCGACTTGACCCCCTCGCTCATCAGATAGACCAAGATCAGGCGGGCCTTGGCGCCGTACGGCACGCCGACGACCTTGACCTTGCCCTCGGTCACCACCGCGCCCGGCGTGATGATCAGGTGGAACTTGCCGTTGGACCTGACCCAGCGCGCCTCGTCGTCCTCCGGGCGCATATGCGGCAGCCCGGCGAGACAAAACCCCGCATGCAGATACGAGATGTCGTCCTCGTAGGCCGACATGATCGAGCGCGCGGCACCCAGGCGCTTCAGCTCGTGCCGGGACGCGTTGCGCTTGCGCGCCTCCTCCGCCATCCGCTCGAAGCCCCTCAGCAGCAGCTGCTCGTGTATCTCGGCCACTGGCGAAATCGTCCTGAAGGGTGAGGGTCTGAGGGGTGGGGCGGGCGGCGCTGGATGAACGGACCGACACTATCGGCGGCCCTCCGAGGCTCCAAGGCCGATGTCCGGCCCCCGCCAGCCTGTCCCCGCTAAACTTGCTTGTCCACGCTGCTTCTGTGATCGGATGATTTCGTGACAGCCGCGACCGCGACATCGCGGAAGCCCCCCGGAACACCGCCGATCCGCGCCCCGCGCCTTGCGCGCCGAGCGCGATCTATCCCCCCTTACCCACGCTGAACCTCTAATCCCCTCACCCCGCCCCGATAGAGGAGATAGAGGTCTTACTATAGGTCTTGTCTCACCGATGCAGCGTGCATAACCCCGCCCCCATCACCGATGCAGCGCGGATCCCTCAGAGATGCAGCGTGGATCTAAGAGATCCCCTCACACATGCAGCGCGGATCGTTCTTCTCCGCAGCTCCCCTCACACATGCAGCGTGCATAACCGCGATATCTCCGCCCCGCCCCTACCGCCCCCGATATTCATGCATCACAGATGCAGCGTGGAAGGACACACCCCCACAGCCGGAGACCCAAAATCGAGCCAGATATGCCGGTAACTTACTGAAACTATTACGATAAACACCCAGACGCCAACGCATCCACAGCAAACACACCAACCCCCCGCAAATGCATCCCGTCGCGGTAACACATCACAGATGCAGCGTGGAGTCAGAACGGCGAAAAATGGCGGAGAGCCTCGCCGACGCGGGTGACGACGGACGGCCAATCTCCCGAGGAAGGCTGCCGCCAGAGACGCGCGCTCGGATACCAGGGGCTGTCTTCCCGCCCGAGCAGCCAGCGCCAGTCGGGGGCGAAGCGCAGCAGGACCCAGACCGGCTTCCCCAGCGCCCCGGCGAGATGGGCGACCGAGGTGCAGGTGGTGATGACGAGGTCGAGCTCGGCGATCGCCGCCGCCGTCTCGGCAAAGTCGGTGAGCGCCGGGCCGACATCGGTGAGCAGGCCGGGCGGAAGCTCCGCCATCTGCTCGCGGCCGAACTCCTTCTGAAGTGCGAAGAAGCGACACCGCGGCGTCTCCAGTACCGGCCGCAGCAGCGGCAAGGGGATCGAGCGGTGCGGCTCCGATCCCTGGTCCGGATTGCCCTGCCAGGTGACGCCGACCTTGAGGCCGCTTCCGGCGAACCGTTCCCGCCAGCGCAGCCGGTCGGCGGGATCGGCCCGGAGATAGGGACATTGCGCCGGGATCGTGGCGACCTCGGTCCCCAGCGCCCGCATGGCGCTGCCCAGAGGCAGGTGCAGGTCGAAGGGCGGAATGGTCTCGCCCGGCCGGATGATCCGGGCGCCGCCTTCGAGCGTCGACAGCAGCCGGGCCAGGCTCCCCGGGCTCTCGAGCAGGACCTCGCCGCCCAGCGCCGAGATGATGGGCACGTAGCGCGCGAACTGGATGGTGTCGCCTGCGCCCTGCTCCGCGTGCAGAAGCAGGCGGCGTCCCGCGAACGGCGTGCCGTCCCATAGAGGCTGAGGAAAATTGCGCCGGACGCCGGGGAAGGTCCTCACCTGCCAGCGCTGCTCGTAGCCTTCGAGTCCGCCGGCCATGTCGCCCTTGAGCAGCAGCGCCATGCCGCGATTGAACATCGCGTCCGGCCAACCCGGCACCTGCTTCAGGCAGGCGTCATAGGCGGAGATCGCATCGTCGATCCGGCCCCAGGACATGAGGGCCGCCGCCATGTTGTTGCGGGCGTTGAAGTGCTCCGGCGCGAGCGTGAGCGCGCGCAGATAGCGCCGGCATGCGGCGGCGTGGGCCTCGATGCGGCTGTCCAGGTTCGCGAGATTGTAGTGCGCGTCCGCCAGTGCGGGCGCGACGGCGAGCGCGCGGCGATAGGAGGCGATCGCTTCGTTCGGACGCTTCAGGTCGCCGAGGATGTTCCCGCGCGTATTGAGCGCTTCCGGAAAACCGGGCGTGCCGCGAAGCACGCCGTCCACTTCCGCCAAGGCTGCCGCCGGATCGCCGGAGAGCGCCAGCAGCATGGCGAGGTCGTGACGGATGGGGGCATCGTCCGGTCGCTGGGCGAGCGCGGCCCGCGCCGCCGCCGCTGCTTCGGCGAAGCGCTCGCTGAGCCGGAGCGCGGTCATCAGGCGGAGATGCGCATCCATGATCGTGGCATCGAGTCTGATGACCCGCCGGAAGGCCTCGGCGGCGCGCGCATGATCGCCCGTGCGTTCCGCGGCAAGGCCGAGAAAATAGGCGGGCTGCCAGAGGCCGGGCGAGAGTCGCGCGGCTTCCGATAGCGGCTTCAGCGCGTCCGCCGGCCGGCCGAGATCGAGGAGCGCGTTGCCGAGATTCATCAGAACGTCCGTGCGCGGAACCAGGCGCGCCGATGCCTGGGCGAGTACGTCGAGGGCTTCGGCGGGTCGTGACTGCCGCAGCAGCGTCACGCCGAGAAGATGCTGGAGCTCGGGCTCGTCGCCCAACCGCGCGAGCGAACGACGGAGCTCCGCCTCGGCTTCCTGAGGACGGCCCGCCTCCACCAGCTTGGCCGCCTTGGACCACGCGTCGGCGACCTGTTCAGGGCTCGGAGCTACACTTCTCCCGGTCATCCGATCCACGCCTCAGCCATTCTGGTCACCCGCTCCGCGACGTCGTGCCAATCGCCCGGCCGACGCTGCCTGATCAGCCGCGCGGTCGGATACCATGGGCTATCGGAGCGGTCCAACATCCAGCGCCAGTCGGCGCCGCGCTTCAGCAGGATCCAGACAGGCCGCCCGAGCGCGCCGGCGAGATGTGCCACGGCGGTGCAGGTCGTGATCACCAGATCGAGATGGCCGAGGATCGCCGCCGTCGTCGCGAGGTCGTCCAGCCGCGGGCCGAGATCGACGATGCGCTCGCGGCCGGCGAAGCTCGCCAGCTGGTCGCGGCCATGGTCGCGCTGGAGGCCGTAGAACGTCGCGCCCGGCAGAGCGACCAGAGGTGCCAGGGCGGCGAGCGGGATCGAACGGTGCGGTTCGTCGACCTGTCTGGGATTGCCCTGCCAGACGAGTCCGATGCGCCGGCCGGGTCCGCCGACGAGAGGAGCCACCGATGACATCAAGGCGGGATCGGTGAAGAGATACGGGCCATCGTTCGGGATGGTCTCGACCGTGGTCTGGAAAAGACGCGGCAGGCTCATCAGCGGAACCTGGAGATCGGCGTCCACGGTCTCGCCTGAACCGACGAGTCGAGGTTTGGCGGGAAGGCTCGCGAGGAGACGGACCAGGGGCGCCGTGCTTTCGATGACGACGGACGCGCCGAGCCCGGACAGCAGAGGCACGTAGCGCGCCATCTGCAGGACGTCGCCCAGCCCCTGCTCGAGGTAGACCAGGATCCGCCGCCCGTTCAGCGGCTCGCCGATCCATTCCGGCAATCCCCGGCGCTGCGCCTGCGCCTCCGGCCGGCGCCAGCGCCATTCGTAGAGCGCGAAGCCGCGCGGGTAGTCGCCCTGGACCAGATGCCAGGTCGCCAGATTGTTGTTGAGAGCGACGTCGCTCGGATCGACCGCCTTGGCCCGGTGCAGCCAGGGTCCCGCCGTGCCGACGTCATCGCTGGACATCGCGGCGACGCCGGCGCCGACGAGCGAGGCGGACATCTGCGGCATGAGCGCGAGCGACCGTCTGAAGCATCGCTGCGCTGCGGCCGGACGACCGCATCGAAGCGCGGCATTTCCCGCAGTCGCCAAGGCTTCCGCATTCCCCGCCGCACGAAGCGCAACCCGCCCGGCGTCGACGGGGGCGCCCTGTCGGAAGCGGAGATCGGCAAGGTTCGAGAGCGCGGTGTCCGCCACGGGATAGAGGGCGATCGCGGCGCGAAAGGCCCGCCCCGACTCCGCGTGCCGAGACAACCGGTCCAGCAGCACGCCGTAGTCGTTCCACACCTGCCAGTCGGCATCGTGAGCGATCAGGGCGCGGCGGAAGGCGCGCGCGGCAAGCTCGGTCGCCCCCGCAGCCAGATACGCCTGACCGAGCACCTGGAGCGGCTGGAAGAGATCGGAGGCTCGGGGCTGGATGGCCGTCGCCGCTCCCAGCCAGATGGCGGCGGCATCGCCATTGCCGGCAGCGAGCGACAGACGGGCGTACTGGCGCGCTCCGTCGGCGTCGCCCGGCTCGGTGGCGAGATGCCTCCGCCAGGCGGCGCCCGGGGTCGTCACGCCGAGGAGGCCGCGGCGGCGAGATCGCGGGCGATGCGCGCGATCACCGGCGGCCAGCGACGATCCTCCGCCTGCCGGTAGAGCCGCATCGTCGGATACCAGGGCGTATCGTCGCGACCGAGAAGCCAGCGCCAGTCCGGAACATAGGTCGGCAGCATCCAGACCGGCTTGCCG
>Ga0255220_1000863_pt1 | contig 11526 bp, 14 predicted proteins | sample Miss_Colum_RepB__FD_188423 | JGI IMG/M metagenome (GOLD analysis project Ga0255220, IMG submission 188423) | Freshwater microbial communities from Mississippi River, Louisiana, United States - Miss_Colum_RepB_8d | ecosystem: Environmental > Aquatic > Freshwater > River | place: USA: Louisiana...
GGTAGGAAAAATTCAAGGACCTGTAATTGATATTGACGATAAAGATATTGTTATTGCAATGCTACAAAGTTTATCAATGAAAGACTATCCATCATCAGTATTTGAAAGTTTTGGTTTTACTATTATTGATGAAGTGCATCATATATCTAGTGAGGTATTTTCTAATTCCTTATTCAAACTTGTCACAAAATATATGCTTGGATTATCAGCAACTATGAATCGTAAAGATGGAACTACTCCAGTATTTAAAATGTTTCTTGGAGATGTAATTTTTAAATCCAAGAGGGATAATGATAGAGCCGTAACAGTTAGAGCTATTGAATATTATGTAGATGATGACGATTTTAATGAAGTCAAATTAGATTATAGAGGAAAACCTCAATATAGTACTATGATATCAAAACTATGTGAATATAATAGGAGAAGTGAATTTATTTTAAAGGTTCTCTCTGATATGTTAAAAGAAAATCCAAATCAACAAATAATGATACTTGCACATAATAAAAATTTGCTTAAATATTTACATGATGCTGTTGCTCATAGAAATATAGCAACTGTCGGGTATTATATAGGTGGAATGAAAGAATCAGCTTTAAAAGAAACTGAAACAAAGAAAGTAGTCATTGCTACTTATGCTATGGCTGCAGAAGCACTTGATATAAAAACATTGACTACATTAATAATGGCAACACCAAAAACGGATATTGAACAAAGTGTTGGTCGTATTCTTAGAGAAAAACATAGTAGTCCAATTGTGGTAGATATAGTAGACAGCCATGATTTATTCAAGAATCAATGGCGAAAACGCAAAACATTTTATAAAAAAGAAAATTATAAAATTATTTATACAATTAGCACAGAATATACAATAGATTTGTCAAAATGGACTTTAGTTTATAATCCTAATTCAAAAGTTTCGAGAGAATGTAAACCAAAGAAAAAGAAAACAACGTCTGTTAAGAGCAATAGTTCTTCAGAAAAAAGTATTACAAATGAGTCTGAATCAGAAGACGAAAATGAAGAACCAGAACCTGTTCCTAAAAAGGCCAGTAAAATTTCGGATGATGTATGCTTTCTAAAAATAAAATAAATGTTTTATTTTATTATCTTATTGTCAATCCCATATTTTATTTTTCTTCTAAAATCTTTATTTTGTGTAATAATTATTGCTATATTTTTTTATATAATTTTATATGTTATATAAAAAATTATTATGATATAAATTATTAATGACCTTTGCTAGGAAACCCAGTATTATTATAATGCGAGTAATTATCTATACATGATGTTTCGTTTGAAAGTTTAACATATGGTACAGGATTAGCTAAAGCAGACAAATTAGCTGGTAAATTAATACCTGCTACTTGATAACTGGGAGTATTAGGCGTGTTATTCATATATTGAGAATATCCACCACGTTGTTTACGATGTCCTCTACTATGTCTACGCGAACGTCTTCCTCCAGCTAACGCTCTAGCCAACCTTCTAGACGCGGCTTTACTTCTGAGTCTATGTTTGAGAGTTTTGATTTTTTTACTTTTTGCTTTCATTCTCTTATATTGTTTAGTTATATTTTTTATTTTTCTTTTAAGTTTTTTAGCTCCCCCACTCATACAAATACCAGGAACTCTTCCTGCTGCAGCATCAATATTTAATTTAGAACCTGCTAAACCAGGAAGAGGACCTGGTGGTGTTCCAGGAATTTCATTGCTACTAAAACTGCCAGAATAATTTGAACTAGTTCCATTTACATAAGGACTAGTATTATAAGGATTATTATTTCCATAACCTAAATTGGATGCTCCTGAACCAGCTGACATATTATATATATAATGTTATATTATATATTTAACAAATGGTATCTTGGACTTAACGATTAATATATGTTCTATTAATACGATAACCAGTATGACAAAAAATTTCAAATGGGAAAGCATCGCCTGCTTTAGCTAGATCAATAATTGTTTGTGGGCAATTTTTACCATTACCAAAAATAATAACATCATCATTTATTTTATCGTTTGCTTTTGCTTCAACTATAATCTGATCCATACTAATTGTTCCAAGGACTTTTCTTTTTGTTCCGTTTATATAAACGTATAATTTACCAGATGATGTTTTAGGTATAATATCAGCATAACCAATTGGTATTACTGCAACTCTCATTTTTTTAGGTGTAATATATTCCCAATCATAACCAATACCAGCACCCTTCTCAACATCTTTAAGTTGAATAATATATGATTTAACTGTCATAGCTAATTTCAAATTTTTAATAATTTCATCATTACCTCCTAAACCATAAACACCGGAACCAGATCTGGCCAATGTAAAATCTGAAACATCATAATTTAAACAACCGCCAGTATTTGCTATATGAACTAAAGGCGGAACTATATCTATTTCAGCTAATTGTTTTCTAAGCTCTCTAAATTTACGCAATTGTTCGTTTACAATTGGACTATTTTTAATTCCTGAACATACTAAATGTGACATCATACCAACTAACTCAAATTTATCACATGCGACAACATCTTTAAAAGCTTGCATTGCATTATTATATGGAATTCCAGCACGATTAATTCCAGTATCTACAAACATAGTTACTTTTATTTTTTTTACCAGCAGGAATCATACTTGCAATTTTAGGAATAAGTTTTTCATCAAATATAGCAATGTCTAAATTAAGATTTAATCCATGTTTAAATTCTTGCCCATCAATATCATATAGCCAAGATAATACACGTCCTTTATCTCCACTTTTTCTTAATAATATAGCTTCACCTAGAGTAGCAACGCCAATATATTTAATGCCGATTTTACGTAAAATCTTTGCCATTTCAATTAATCCGTGTCCATAGGCATCCGCCTTTAAAACAGGCATTAAATCAGTCCCTGATTGTTTTTTTAAATATTTAACATTATTTCTAATTGCACTCACATCAATTATTGCTTTAATATCTTTATCGGAAGCAGGAATATATTTTACTTTGCATGTTTTATTTTTGTGGTTCTGTTTTTTTGATTTATTAGTCATATAATATTATATATATTATATTATATGACTAATAAATCAAAAAAAACAAAACTATCTAAAAATAAAACTTCTAAAAATAAACAAGGCAACGTGATCTGGGATATTTATGGACGAGTATTGAATCAAAAAACTAAAAAATATATTCGAATTGGTAGCAGCGAATCTATGAAAGTAATTAGTGAATTAGAAAAAAATAATGAATGGAAAAAACGAGTTAATTATATTATAACACATCATAAATGTTTTGGTGAAAAATTGAAGAAATATTTAGAGAGAAAAGGAATAAATGTATAGTATAATTATTCTGTGATTTTAATTGGAGTCCATTTTTTAAATTTATTATTAAAAACACAAATTAATTTATATGATTTATCTAGATGAACAAATTTATCTACATGAGAATTTTCAAATTCTTCTTCATCATCACTTTCTTCTAACGCATCTAAATCATCATTTTCTTTAATTATTCTAAATAATTTATTCATCATTACACTAGTCTTATAATCAGGTATAGCAGCTAAACCAATATAATCGTTTTCTGATGTAAATAAATGATATATGTCATTTTGAATATCAGGTTTACAGATAAATATTCTTTCTTGTTTTGTTATAACTCTTTTTTCCCTAACATTTTCTTTTATATTTTCCCTAACATTTTCTTTTATATTTTCCCTAACATTTTCTTTTATATTTTCCCTAACATTTTCTTTTATATTTTCCCTAACATTTTCTTTTATATTTTCCGTAACATTTTCCTTTACATCTGATTGAAATTCATGAATTGATAATGTAAAATGTGAATTATTTTTTATATATCGAACTGAATGTAATTTATAACTAATTTTAGATAAATCAAAATCTTCATTATTTTTTGAAATTAATGGCAAACCAAATACAACAAAATTATTATTATATGATATTTGTTTAATGTCATTTTTCAAAATGGTAGATATTTTATTAATTTTATGGATAAAATTATAATTAGATATATCTTTACCTTTATATAACTGAATATCTTCAATCGAGAAAAATTGATTATTCATGTGGTAGAATAAAGTTCCAAAAAATAATGTTCCATAACATAATGAAGTTGAAAAACAACAATTAATAAATTTAATATTTTTAAACTCTTTTTTAATTCTATTATCTAGTTCAAGTAAAATACATACCATATTATTTTTAAACGATGTAAACCAGGCAAAACATTTTTTTCCGTCAGGAATAGACAATAATAAATCATAATTATAAACCTTCTTATGTATAATTTTTTCATAAGAAAGTTTTATATTTGGAAATTCACGTAATATATCTAACTTATCTTCTTGTGTTAACATTTAAATAATATATATAAATTATCTTTATATTATTTAATAATTTGAATATGAATTACTATTTGATATAGAATCTAAAGCCGAAATATTAGTTCCATTAGTTTTTGAATTATTTAGTTGAGATTTTAAAAAATTTTTAAGTTCACTCTTCATATTAGTTTCTTCTTTTTTTGGTAATAAATCAATTAATGAATATTCATTATCTAAACTAGAATTCTTATATGAATTTTGATTATTATTTATTATGCTATACATATTTTCATATTTTTTATTCGGAGTATTTACTAAATCTTTTAATTTTGGAACAGTAAGGGTAGATTTAAAAAAATTAATTAAATGATGAACAAGAAATATTAAAACAATTGATATTATAGTAATTTGAATAATCCAAGATAACATAATATATTAAGATATTAGTTTATAACAGATAAAAACTCAATTATTTCTTTTTTAATAAATACATCATTAATATTTATATCTTTATATGATTCAAAATATATATCAATTGGTATCAGTTTTGTTTTGTTTAAGTTATATTTAATAACTAGTGAAATCGGTGAAAAGATATCTAATTTATAGTATTTTTCAATAATTTGAAGTGATATATGTGTTTCTCCGTGAATGCTTGAAGTAGTTTTTTTATTATAAAATGACATATCTACGATAAGTGTAAAATTATTATAATATTTTTCAAATTTTTGGATGTCTTTGTCGTTTATATCTAAAAAATAAATAATGTTATCTTCAATGTGATAAATACCTTCATTTGTATATAATTCAATATAATTATTAGTTTTATTTAAATTTTCTTTAAATAGTTCTGATATTTTGTCCATAATATCCAAGTTTAAATTGTTAATATAAATTTTCATTTTTTATTATATATTGAAGAAACTATTTAAACCTATTTTTATTAATATAAAATAAATGTCAAATCCATTAGATATTATTATTGTGGAAAGATTAGGTTCATTAAAAAATCTTTCAATAAAAGATTTTAAACAAGAGGAATTGTATAAAAAATGTGGTTTTAAAAAAGCAGAAGATTTTAATAAACAAACCGAATGGAATATTAAGTATGATGGAAAAAAGTATTGTATTCAAGTATTTGCTAAGACAGATGGAAGAGCTAATTCAGAGAATAAATATGATTTTCCTCCTCCAATTGATACAAAGTTATTTTATGGAACTTGTGCCATTGTAGCTCAAGTTAAAAAAGATGATGGTAGTAATGCCTATTCAAATTTAACACTGCCACTTTGGAATAAAATTTATGAAAAATTATTTGGAGGTTTTGAAGATTTAGCAGCTACCGCAAAGGAAGATGAGGAAGAAGAAGATGAATTGGCAAATGTTCCAAAAGAAAAGAAAACCAAACAAGGATATTTAAAAGATGGTTTTGTTGTAGATAGTAGTGATAATGAAGAAAATTCTACGTCTGATTCAGGAAGTGATGATGCTGATACTGCCGATAATGCGGATGATGCCGATGATGAAATTAGTGATCAATCAGATGATATGATTATAGATGATATTGGTTCAGAATTATCTGAAGAATCATATGATTATGATGATAAAAATGTTGGAAAATAAAATATTTATAAATTTATATACTTAAAAAAATAGAGATAGTATTTAAGTGATATAAAGTATCAAATGGGATAAGTTCTAACAATATAATAAATCACTTAATGGATTATATTGTTATTTTTATAAAAATTATATTGTATTGGCGCCAGTAGGATATGATGAATCATATAAAATTCCACAAGTGCCGCATACTTTTATAGGTTTGTTATCTCCAGCACAAGCAGTTCCATCTTGAGGAGTTGTATCCATTCCACATGTTTTATCATGATCAACGCTATTAGTAATTTTTTGACGGAACAATCTAATGTAACCTGATTCACCCCATGAAGCAGACCAAGAATTTCTTATTAACCAATAATCAATACCTAGCAATTTATCTGTTCCATAACCCAAAAGAACTACGGCATGATTAATGTCAGGATTAGATTGATTACATCCGTTAAAAATTCCTGAAGAATAAGAATGCCAAGAGCTTGCATCTACTGAAACAGCAATTGGTCCAAAAGTAGCTACAGCATACATTAATTGTTCGTAATTATTTTCTTCCAATTTAACATATCCGGAAATTGTAGCTTTAGGTATATCAGATGGTAAAATACATTTTGATTCGACACCATAATACTCTGTGTATGGAAGTTGAAATTCATCATATAATCCTACAGAATTTGCGACATAATCAAATGCTAATTCCGAAGTTGCTCCTTGACAATTTCCTTTACCTCCACATTCTAATGGGTTAGGAGTACAAGTAGCGATTTGTTGTGGTGATAAATCAAATAATTTATTTGTATTTATAGCGACGTGCGATTCAATTACTGCGGTAGAAGCAAAAGCCCAACAACTGCCACATCCGCCTTGTGATTTTACAGCTGTAACAACACCTTCATTTCTCCAATCAACATTTGTAGGCAATAAACTTAAATCAATTGAGTTGAATTGGCTGTTTTTCACTTGTTTAATATATTTATTAATACCTTTAGAATAACCATAAAATTGTTTTCTTTCGCTAGCTGTTAGAATTGTCATTGTATTAATTGTTTCATTCCAACCTTTATTAGCGTTGTTATGCGCTAAAATTCTTTTTTGCTCTTGTAAATATAAACTTTTTCTAAATTCATAATCTATTGGTTCAATTTTAACTCCATAATGGGATATAAAATTTTCAAAAGAATTAGCTGGATCAAAATATGTTGTAATATTGACACCAATAACTAGTGATAATTTAAAAAACAACATAATTAAGTGCATCATATTAATAGTGTACATATTATATATTGTATATAATATAATTTTATATTACTTTATAATAAAATATTGTTATTATATTGGTATCATATTGTTAGTAACATTGTTAAATAAAATTAATAATGACATGATAATACCATTATGATTTATAAATAAAATAAAATTGATATTGATTTAAATATAAAATAATATATAAATCAATAAAAATGTCACTGCGAATGATCGAAAACCCTGAAAATTTTAGAGCTAATATTAGAAAAAAAATTGATAAAAAGTTAAACAACGAAAGGGCTAGTTCAAATTTGGAGAAAGGTATTTTCAATTATGCTTTAAAAGAAGCTGATAATCGTAAAATTGTTAAAAAATGGGACAATAAGTTCTTCGTTCAAATTTATCTTAATCATCTAAAAAGTATTTTAGAAAATTTAAATGATAAGTGGATTGAAGAGATAAATAATGGTTCTATACAATCTCACAAGTTTGCATTTATGACACACCAAGAGATTAATCATGACAGATGGGTTGGCCTTATTGAAGCTAAGTCTAAACGCGATAAAAATAAATTTGAGACCAATTTAGCAGCGGCTACAGATACATTTACTTGTCGTAAGTGTAAAAATAACCAATGTACATATTATCAAATGCAAACGAGATCAGCAGACGAACCGATGACAACTTTTTGTCAATGTTGTGTTTGCGGGAATCGGTGGAAATGTTAATTGTAAAAATTTACTTTATTTCCTTTATTATCGTAAATCCATAGTTCATATAAATAACCCATTTCTTTTGCTTGCAATTGTTTTAATAATACAATATCTTTTTGTTTTTTAAATGTCCATGTAGATTTAACTTCAATGCATTTATTTTGAGATGATATAAAAATATCTACAAAGTGTCTTCTTTTTTTTCCAAAATTATCTGTATACCATATTGTAGGAACATTTTTAGAACCAGTAACAATATCTCTTTCATTATAATTTTTAATTAATTCATCTAGAGCAAAATTCTCATACCCTTGTATTTTAATTGTATTTCCAGATGGAAATGTATATTGCTTTAAGTAATAAGATTTTTTAATATTATTTTCCATTACATCTGGAGATTGCATCGCGTGTTCAACACCATATTTCTCTAAACATGTTTTTCTATATTTTTCTTTAATTTCTTCACGTTGTAAAGGAATTTCATAACCATATTTTTCCAAATTAGACAATCGTCGTTTTTCTTTTACTTCTTCACTTTGTAGTCCATATTCACAACCATATTTTTCAAGATTTGTCTTTTTTATCTTGTCTTTTATATCTTCATTTTGGTTAGCATATTCTACGCCATATTTCAATAGATTCGAACTCTTCATTTTATCTTTAAATATTTCAGATTGTGTCGCATATTCACATCCATATTTTTCGACCATAGTATTTTTTATCCTATCAAACTTCATTTTTTTAGCACAAATTTCACAACCAAAATTTCGTTGCTTATGTAATTTATTTAAGCTTTTATTAAAACTATTATCACACATAATACATTTTGCTATTATTCTAGTATCACGAGTAATATATTTATCACTATAATCTTCTAATAATGTTACACCACCTTCATCACATATGCTTTTCAACATATTGTAGTCATACTTAAGTCTAGTCATTCTATATTATTACTAAAGATTATATTTATATACTTTTTTCAAATTATATAAATATACTAAATATTTTCAATTTCTTTTTGTTTCTTTTTTTCTTTTTGTTTTTGATAAGCTCTTTTGGCATATTCTTTTATTTTGTCTGGGTTTTCTTCTGCCACCTTTTTAAGTCTTTCTTTAGCTTTCTCTTTCACTATCTCCTTATTTTTTTCATAATAAGATTTTCTTGAATTATTATAATTTTCTAATTGCTTTTTTAGGTTTTCGTTTTCTTCTCTCAACATTGTAATTTCCAAAAGCAATTCTTCTGTGCTCATAAATATTATATAGCAAAAATATTTTATATTATTTTACAATAATATTAGATATAAAATATATAAAACCATAATACATGTTAAAAAATACAACCCTTTTTTAACCATTATTTGATATCTATTATATATCATTTCATATGGTTCGACTATTACTAATTCATCATCATTTTTGTAAATATATTGTCTTAATATTTCATCAGGAAATTCAGGCGCAACTTTTCTTATAAACATTGCATATAAATTTCTCTCCAATTCTTTATCAATAAAATTAATATCTTCTTCATTAGCATCTTTGAATACATGTGGACTGGTTGTGCTACTTTGTCTATTCCAATCTGCTAAATGAGTAGTGACACAATTAATATGAGATTTTGAATCTAATTCTTTATAAAATTTAAATATAATAGCAAATAATGATTCATTAGCTAAACCTCCATCACAAATTGTTTTTGTTATAGTTTGTTGAGTAGATACAAAATGAAATACTTGTTTTACGTTTTCTCTAGTTAATACAAACCAAGGATCATGTGCTAACCATAATTCTTTTGGTAATTTAGCTAAATTAGCTCGTTTGAGAAAATTAGGATTCCACCATGCTCCTTTCCAAGAAAACATACTTTGATTATAATGTTTATAAAATAGATACCTAAAACGTTTTGGAGTGATAATAGGACAACAAGAATCAGTCAACATACAAAACCATTTATTATCTTCATCATGTTTAAAAGCATAATTTAATATTGATAAATAAGCCGGTATAACATGATAATAACTTGTTTCAACAATATAATTCGGTTGAATAGTATGTTCCATTATCCATCTCGATTTAATTTTGTTAAAGTCCTTATAAAAAAAGTACACATTTATAATATCTTTATTTTGCTCAATCCATTCTTTCCAAATATCTTCCTTATTTAATATGTGCTGATAATTAATTATAAAACATAAGGCAATTTTCATTAAATATTAATATAACAAATTTTTTATATTAATATTTAATACATATTGTTATCTATCAATTTTTTCACTTATTGGTATAAATTCATATTTTAATGGAGTAAGTATAATTTCGCATTCATATTCTCTATCACCAATATAATCATAAAATATGTCTTGTTTTGGTTTAGTTCTAAAGGATAATTTTTCAAAAAATAATTTTAAATATATATATAATTTTTGAAATAAATTCATAATATAATAATATATTGTTTTATTTTTATACTATGTAAAAAACCAATTAAAACTTATATTTTTTTTTGACTGATTGATAGGAATAAAGCTGTAATATCCATTTACAAATTCATTAGCATAATCATCATCATTATTTTCATCATTATTATTTTCATCATTATTATTTTCATCATTATTATTTTCATCATTTTTATTTTCATCATTTTTAATTATTGAAACATCATCATTATTTTCATCATTTTTAATTGCAGAAACATCATCATTATTTTCGTCATCATTATTTTCGTCATCATTATTTTCGTCATCATCATTATTTTCGTCATCATTATTTTCGTCATCATCATTATTTTCGTCATTTTTAATTATAAAAACATTATCATTATCATAATTATTATTTTTAATTGTAGAAATATCATTATTTTCAGGTTGTAAAACTATTTTAACTGGTGCAAATGGCGATATTGATGTACTTCTTGATATCATAACTGATTTCACATTTTGAAATTCTTTTATATTATCTAATAATTTTGTTGAATTATTTAACCCCTTTTCTATTAATTTATATATTATTTGGTGTTGTTTTCTATTAATTATAATATTATACTTTAAAATATTTTCACACTCTTTTATTTTTTCTTCAAGCATTGTAATTTTATTCATGTTGTGAATTTTTTCTTCAAGCATTGTAATTTTATTCATGTTGTGATAATTAACATAAATACTTGTAAATCCCATAATTGACGAAATTATAAAAAATGAAAAAATGTTAAGCTGTATTTTTTCAAATAAATTTATTATAGTTTCTGAAACTTTACCAGATAAATTTAAATTAGACATTAATATTACTTATAATTTATTTTTAATACATTTATACATATAATTAAAAATTGAAATTAAAATTCTTCAAATTAAATTTTACAATAATTTTACAATGAAGACAGAAAATTTATTTCTTCAGGGTTTGGATAGGGAGATAACATTTTATATTGGTCAAAATAAAAATGAAAATTTTGATGTGATTGATAAGGGTGACCCGAATGATTTATGGTTTCATGCAAATGATGTGTCATCATGTCATGTAGTTGCTATAATCCCAAAAGATATTATATTAAATAAAGAATTAAGATATATAATTAAGGCTGGTGCATTACTTTGTAAAAGATATACAAATAAACT
>Ga0255220_1000866_pt1 | contig 11501 bp, 12 predicted proteins | sample Miss_Colum_RepB__FD_188423 | JGI IMG/M metagenome (GOLD analysis project Ga0255220, IMG submission 188423) | Freshwater microbial communities from Mississippi River, Louisiana, United States - Miss_Colum_RepB_8d | ecosystem: Environmental > Aquatic > Freshwater > River | place: USA: Louisiana...
TGCCGCTCGGCGGATCGCCGCAGCAATTTGCCGATTTCATCAAGGCCGACATCAGCAAGTGGGCCAAGGTGGTCGCAGATCGCAAGCTCAAGGAAAATTGAACTGCTCTGCGAGCGTCGGGACAGGTCGCACGAAACGTCGTTCGTAACCGCCGAAAAACCGGCGCCGCAAGGCGCCGGTTTTTGTTCAGTCTTTCGATGCGCCAGCGCGCGGATCTTCAGCCGCCAGGCCCATCACCTTCTTCGGCGGGTAAGCCTTGAACGTAGCCAGGTGCTGGCGGATGCCAAGCTGGAACGCCTCCATGTACGCGAGCTTGCGCGTCATGTAGTTATGCGACTCTTTCGGATCCAGATAGAGGTTGAACAGCTTCGCGTATGCATGCTCTTGCAAGATTCCCGTAAAGCCGCCAGACCCCCAGGCGTCGTCCTCATCGTCGCTGGTCGAACGTAGCATCATCTTGTACTCGCCGCAGCGCAGCGCAGAAAAATGCTTCTTGAGCCAGTAGTAGTGATACTTGCGGTTCGAATCCCCATCGGGTGACAGCAGGAACGAGCTCTGATCGATGCCATCGATGAAGCGATCTGTTGGCAACTGGACATCGTCACCGGCCAGTGCCGCAAGCGTTGGCAATATGTCCGAGAAGTTCATGATGCCGTCGCTGGCTTGACCACCGTCGATCATGCCGGGCCAGACCAAAATGCCCGGCACTCGGACACCGCCCTCCCAGGTGGACCCTTTCGAGCAGCGAAACGGCGTGAACGCAGCGTCCGGCCAAGTCTCCATGTGCGGCCCATTGTCCGATGAAATAAAGATCAGCGTGTCCTCGGCCTGCCCGGTCGCAACAAGCACTTCGTTCAGGCGCCGGATGATGTCATCGAGTTCGATCAGCGTGTCCTTGTAGGGATGCTTGGCAGGCGAACTGGCCAGGAAGCGCTCGTTCGGATAGTTGTCGAAATGCGCACCGCGCGTGCAGTGGTACAAAAGCCAGGGTTGCTCCTTGCCCGCGCGACCGCGAATAAAATCACTCGAGTAGTTGCACCATTTTTCATCGAGCTCGGACAACACCGGGATGGTGACTTCCTCGACGTTGACCGGCTCCTTGCCTTTGCTTGCATGCACGAAGCAGCGATTGAATGGCATGTTCTTGATCCACTCGGTGCGCGCGGCCGAGTACACGATCTCGGGGAAGTAGTGCGGGTCGCGCCACTCGGTGTACATGTCGGACACCGACAGAAAACCGTAGAAATCGTCGAAACCCACATTCTGCGGCTGCGATGCAGCGTTTTCGCCAATGTGCCACTTGCCGACCGCCTGCGTGACATAGCCAGCATCACCCAGGATCTGCGGTAGCGTCCGTTCGCCCTGTAGGCCACCGGGTTCACCGTACATCGGCGGACGATGAAGACCGTGCCGATGCGGGACACGGCCAGTCATCAGCGTTGCCCGCGACGGCGAACAGGTCGGCTCGGAATAGCAGGACGTCAGGCGCAGACCACGAGCAGCGATCCGATCGAAATGCGGAGTCGGTGCGCCGACCGCGACCCCGCCGCCGTAGCAACCGAGATCGCCCCAACCAACATCGTCCATCAGGAACACCAGAAAATTCGGCTTGCGGCCGCGCCGCTTCGTGTACTCCTGCAGTTTTTTCCGCGCAATCGCCACCTGATCGTCATGCACGAACCCTGGTTCGCGGTGCGGGGCAAGCCGGACGGTTCGGGCGGCAAATGGATCGAATCGCGACATCATGCGGCTCCTGATCGTCGACACATGGCTTCAGGCGCGAGGCATGCGGTACAGCCCGCAGATCTTGTTGCCGTCCGGGTCGCGCAGATAGGCCAGATACAAGCTGCCGGCCGGCCCCTGGCGCACTCCCGGAGGATCCTCACAGGTCGTCCCACCATTGGCGACACCGGCTGCATGAAAGGCGTCGACCTGCTCTGCGGACTGGCAGGCAAATCCAAGCGTACCGCCGTTGCCCACGGTGGCCGGCTTGCCGTCGATCGGCGTGGTCACCGCAAAGACTCCGGTCGGCGTACGCCAGAAGACGCGATAACGATCGACGACGCCGGCAGCAATGCCCAGCGTGCCGAGCAACGCGTCGTAGAAGGCCTTGGATTTGTCCAGATTGTTGGTGCCGATCATCACATGGGAAAACACGATCTCTTGCTCCTGGCGGTCAGATGTCGAGAACGACGGAATTCGGCAATACGCCGAGCCGCAAGCTTCGCACAAACGGATCCGCCTGGATCAGCGCGCATTCCAGTGACGCCGGCATCACGACGGTCGATACGCGGTCCGAGCAACAGACGACCGGTGGGATCGAACCTTGACCGGGCCATTCAGAGGGCCGGCGCACTTTTAGCCGCGCCTAGAAGATCTCGAGCGCGCCTTGTTGCAGGCGCATGCTCGTCTCAAAAAAACGCCATCGTGCGCACTTCAATGCTTTCCCGTTTGGCGGCGCCTGCCGGAGTATTCGGATCCTCGAAGGCCGAGTGCCCCATGAAGCGCGCCCGACCGTCAGTCTCCGAATCGTAGGTCTTGAGTAACAGCGCGTCGCTGGGCTGCATCCGCGGGAAGTAGTACCAGCGATGCTCCGGCGAGTAGCGCATCACGTAGATTTCACCAGTGCGCTCGCGGTACTTGAGTTCCATCAATAACAGGTCACCGTCCTGCTGCGAACGCGCATCGCACATCGCCAGCGGCAATTCCTCGACGGTCTCGTACAAAGGCTTCCAGACGTTGAAGAAGGCAACCCGCCGGCTGAGCAGATCGTCCGCCTCGTCCGGTAGCAGATCCCTGACCCGCTGCGGACCGCTCTTGGGCGTGTAGTCGCTGTGCACCAGCAGAACCGCGGGACGCTGGACCGTGGTCTGCACGTTCAGATCAGCCGGCATCCGGCGGCGGATCGTGTGGTCAAAGATCACGACCCGCTTCGCCCCGGAGTGCTGCTTCACGAACTCTTCAACCTGGGGATAGAACGATGTCAACAGTGCCGACTCATCGTCGAATGCCTTGAATGACGGGTCGAACGCATGGATCTCGAAGCCTTCAACGTCAGCCCGAAACTGGTTCGCCTGTGCCCACCCGTCCCGGATGTCCACCTCGCGAATATCGGTCCCGGGCGGATTGAGCTTGACCGACGGATCCGGCTCGTAAAAGTAGTAGTCCGGTGCGACGCCATTGTCGACCGTGTAGTTCAGCTTGGCCCGGACTTGTGTACTGGTACTCATGCGTCGTTCCGTATCCTCAGGCAGCCTGTGCGAGCTTGAAGCCTTCACCGACCCAGGTTTTCTTCCAGCAAGGAAGCTGTTCAACATCCTTCGTCATCCAGCGCTTCAGGTGCGGATGAGGGTCGAGCGGCAGCTGCTGCCAACCATGCAGATGCATGGCAGATGCCAGGGCAATATCCGCGATTGTCGGGGAATCACCGCCAGCGACCCAGCGTCGATCGGACAAGCGCTGATCCAGGATGCCGGCCAACTTGTGAAACTGCGCAGACTGCGCGTCCAGTACCGCAGGGTCCGGCGCGCCACCAAGCAGAGGTTTGACACAGTTCTCGACCAGGTAGACATAGCAACTCGGGAACCAGTGCGAGCCCTCCCACTGCAGCCAGCGATTGATATCGCAGCGGGTCTTCAGATCATGTGGATAGGCAGAGTCGTTGCCGGCCTTGTCGGATGCGTACTGGAGGATTGCATTGCTCTCCCAAAGCACGTAGTCGCCATCGGCCATGGCCGGGATCGATGCGTTCGGGTTGATCGACAGATAAGGCTGCTGCTTTTGCTCGCCCTTGAAATAATCGACATGCACGAGTTCATAGCTGGCGCCGATCAGATCGAGGCCCGCGAGTACCTTGCGGCAGTTGACGGTAATGGGGTCCGCGTAAATTTTCATGACTTGTCTCCTGAATATTCGGACAGGATCGAAGCCTGCCGTACGAGAAAGTCTATGGATTGAAGCCATCGCCGAAAACTGCTCAAATGAGAACGTTTTGTTCTCGCTTCGGAAACAGTGTCCCTGTCCATCGACATGTTGTCGGCCTTCGTGAAGGTCGCGGAGCGACGCAGCGTCAGTGCGGCGGCGCTCGATCTTGGCGTCAGCAAAAGCGTGCTGAGTAAACGCATCGCGCAGCTCGAAACTTCGCTTCACACCACCCTGTTCAGCCGCAGCACCCGCAGGATTGCGCTGACCCCCGCCGGCGAGGCCTACCTGGCGCATGCGCACCGTGCGCTGTCCGCGATCGGCGACGGCGAGGAGCAACTGCGCAGCATGCAAGCCGAGCTCACCGGCAAAATTCGACTGACCGCGCCAGTCTCCTGGGGACAGCGTGTGCTGTCCGCCGTATTGCCGGAATTCGTCCATCTGCATCCCGGCATTGAAATCGATCTGGTGCTCGGTGACCGGATCATGGACCTGGCGTTTGAGCGCATCGACATTGCCTTGCGCTGGAGCCCGCAAGCGCCGGGCGACACGGTGGCGATCCCGGTCGCATCGATCGACTGGGTCATCGCGGCCTCACCTGGATACCTCGCCAGCGCGGGAACTCCGGTCGAGCCGTACGATCTGCAAGGACACCCCGGGCTTTGCTATTGGCGTAAGGACTCCGAAGAATCCTGGGTGTTCGAGCGCATGGGTGAGCGGGTGCAAGTCTCGATGCGTAGTCGCTACCGGGTCGACAATCCCGAGGCGGTGACGCAGGCTGCGCTGGCCGGCCTGGGAGTCGGTCTACTACCGGGCTACCTGTGCGAGGATGCGCTGTCGGAGGGAAGCCTGGTGAGGCTTCTGCCAGCCTGGAAACCGATGACTCAGTTCGGCGAAGCGATCACCGCGGTGGCACCGCCAGAGCGGATGCGCTTGGCACGCAACCAGGTTCTGGTCGAGTTCCTCAAGCAGCGCCTTGCGCCATCGGAAAGTCGCATCGGGAGGCAAGCACCGGATGCCCGCCGCTAGCGACGGGCTGCGGCGTCGGGCCGCCTCGGGTATCTTGCCGATCATGCCAAGCCCTGCCCGCACCGTCCGATCGATTTCGATCAGCGCCTTGCTGCGCTGGGGCCTGTTCGTCGGATTGCTCCTCGCATTCATCCTGGTGCCCTTCGTCGTCTTCGAAGGACAGGCGCAGCAAATGGTCGAGCGTGTGCTGGGATCCGACGCTTCGGTTGCGCTGATCGCAGTGGCGGTGACCTTCTTTTTGCTGCTCGACATTGCGCTGCCGATTCCGTCGAGCTTCGTGCTTTCGAGCGCTGGCTATCTGCTCGGTATCTGGGTTGGCACGCTAGTGTGTTTTTTAGGTCTGACCTGCGCGTCGCTGGCCGGGTACTGGCTGGGTCGCTACGCCGGAGGGCCGCTGGCCCACCGCATCGTCGGCAAGGCCCAACTCGAGCGCTTTGCGGCTCTGTCGCTTCGCTACGGCGACCTGTTGCTGGTGGCGTTTCGCGCGATGCCGGTTCTGGCCGAGGCGACAACGATCCTTGCCGGCATGGCCAGAACCCCGATGCACCGCTTCCTGCGCGTCGTGTCGATCGGCAACATCGTCGTCGCATTTGTGTACGCCTGGATCGGTGCAATTTCCGCGAGCCAGTCGTCATTTTTGTTCGCGTCGATCGCCTCGATCGTGCTGCCGATTCTGATCGTGCTGGCGATGCGGCGCGCGGCTGCTTCGCGAGCCCACTGAACCGAAAGGACTGCCTACGATGCCCAAACCCGTCCCGAAACCCGTGACACCCGAGGAACTGCCCGAACTGGCACTTGCGGTTCTCAAGGCCGACCGCTTCCCGATCCTCGCCTCGGTCGACGGCGACCAGCCCCGCGCGCGGCCGATCACCGCAACCTGGACAGATGGCTTCACGGTCTACTTCGCGAACCTGAAGCGCTTTCACAAGACCGTTGAGTTGGCCGCCAACCCGAAGGTCGAACTGTGCTTCCTGAGCCCGAGCGACGACCAGGTCCGGATCACCGGAATCGCTGAACTGGTGACCGACGACGCGACTCAGCAGGAGGCGTTTCGTCGCGACAACCTGCTCAAGCACTACCTGAAAAGCCCGGACAATCCCGAGTTCGCGCTGTACCGGATCCGGCCAGTGCAGGTGCGCTTCATGCGCGAATGGGCTCTCGAGTATTTCGACGTGCCGCTCTGAGCCGCCAGCACAGGGCCAGCGTTGCGCGCGCCGGACGGGCTGCTACGCGCGAGCACGCACCGCAAGACTCTGGGTCGACCGGCCGATGAAACCCTGCGTATCGAACAACGCGGATTCCGTCAGACCGCCACCGTCGGGGCCGATGAAAGTGCGTGCATCGACGCAGATCCACTCTCCCACCGGCCTGCGTAACAGGCTGATCGTCAGGTCGGCGTTGACGAACAAGTACCGATTGAAGTCGAGCACTGCACTGATTCCATTGCCAGAGTCCGCAGCCACTGCGACCCGCTGGTATCCGCTGGTGCTCTCACGATCGAGCAGCGGATAGTTCATCCGAAACCAAACCGCGCAGGCGCCTCCCTGGAACATGGTTCCACTCGCAACACGGGTCTCGACCAGCCGAGAGTAGCCCATCGATCCGTCGTCGAAGGGCATCCGGCGCACCGGCGCCTGCTCGACCGACAGCGGAGCGACTGGCCAGAAATCGGTCTTCGGTATGTCATCTGGATCGATCGCGGCCTCGCGCTGCGCGAGCGCCGTGAAACGCGCCACATCCTTGTCGCCCGCCATCAGGTGTGCCGAAAAGTGACCGGCGTTGCGCCCGACGTAATCGGTCATCACCTCGACGATCAGATCACCGATCGGCACTGGTCGCAACAGGTTCGCGGTAATGCGGGCAAGGTGGGTGAGTCCGTGCTCGCGAGCCGCCTGCTCGATCGCGCGGCACACCAGCGCAATCGGCGGACCACCGTGTTGATGCTCCGGATGCCAAGGACCGCGGGTCAACGCGCTGGAACGAAAGCCCCGGGCATCGAGCGCGGCGAAGGCAGCAGTCGGGGCCTGCGTCATCGGCAAATCGCTCATTGAAAGGTTATTTGGTGGGCCCCCCGGGAGTCGAACCCGGCACCAACGGATTATGAGTCCGCTGCTCTAACCAAGCATGAGCTAGAGGCCCGTTGCGCGATGATACCGGCTTGGGCGCTGATGCCATGAATCCGCGAATCGCTGATGCCTCGGCGCCGGTATCAGTCGTCCAGGTTCGCAGTGCCCTGATACTGGCTGGTCGGCACGATCCGTGTGACCTTCATCTTTTCGCGTAGCAGCATCTCATCGATATGCGGCTTGATCACGTCGAGCCAGGTCGATGATTTGTAAACCGCTTCGTACTGCTGCTCGCGCTGGGCTTCACTATCGAAGCGACGAATCCAGACGAATGCGTCCGGATCATCTTCGACCGTAAAGCAACCAACGACCTGCATGCCGTGGCTCTTTTGAAACGGCACGATCTTCTCATGCATCAAGGCAACCCAGCGGTCGCGCGTGCCGGGGCGAAGCCAGTACTGGCGGTATTCGTAGAACATCGGAGTCTCCGTCGATAAAAAGTGGCGAGCGAGGCGGCCGTCGATCGAACGCCCCGGGATGGTCGACAAGACGCGTCAAGCGTCAGGCGAAATTACTGGGGTTCGATGTTAGCTGCCTTGATGTATTTCGCCCACTTGGCGGATTCATCGAGCAGAAATTTGCGGGTACCGTCGACCGATGTCGGTCGCAGCGAGTACCCGAGCTTTTGAAGTTGCTCTTTGACTTCCGGGTCCTGCAAGCCATCAACGATCCAGCCGTTGACCTTCTCAAGCACCGCCTTCGGCGTGCCAGCCGGCGCGGCCAGACCAAGCGACAGGATGATTTCGTAGCCCGGGTAGAACTCTGCCATTGCCGGAACCTCAGGCCAGCGCGCAATCCGTTGTGCCTCGGTAATCGCGACCGGCAGAAATTTTCCTGATGCAATGTGGGAAGTTGCCGCCGGATAGTCGGCAAAAACCATCTGGATGTGACCACCGAGCGCATCGGTGAAGGCATTGCCGATGGTCCGGTAGCTGACGGTCTTGATCGGCATATCGCCGGACGACTTGAGCAGAACCGAGGCGATCTGTGTCGACGCATTGAAGTGCCCGATGGAAACCTGCTCGGGATTCGCCCTGGAGTAGCTGGTCAACTCGGCGATGGTCTTGAACGGACTGTTGGCCGGCACCAGAAGCACGACACCAAACACGCCAAACAGGCCGATGTGCTCAAAATCTTTTTGCGGGTCATACGGAAGTTTCTTGAACAATGACGAGTTCGCCGCATGCGTCATGTTCGAGACCATCAGCAGCGTGTGACCATCGGGCGGGGCCGACTTCACCTGCTGGGTGCCGATGATGCCATTAGCGCCCGGCTTGTTTTCGACCACGATCGACTGCCCGGCACGCTTTTCAAAGTAGCGCGCGAAGGTCCTGGCCGTCAGATCACCGGAGCCACCAGGCCCGAATGGCACGACGACAGTCACCGGACGTGTCGGGTAGGCGTCCGACGCCGCCTGCACATGGCCCGCCAAGACCGACAGGCTCAGCGCAACCGCTGCGGCGAACATCGATCTGGAACGCTTCAACATTCCTGTTTTGCAAATCATCGAGAGCCCCTGTCGTACTTGTCTTCCTGGCAGCAACTTAGCCGGGAATGGGCCAACTTCGGTGGCCATAGACCTGTCGAGAGATCGGCAAATTTCAAGCATTGAAATCCACACCAAGGCTACTGCGGACCGATCCCGCAGCGCGGCACAGCGCCGCATTGTGGTCTGCCGCAAGCGTCTCTAGCGAGCTATCATCGCCGGCATGGGACCACTGACTGGAATCAAAGTCCTCGAATTCGAGGCGATCGGACCCGGGCCGTTTTGCGGGATGATGCTCTCTGACATGGGCGCCGACGTGCTGCTGGTCGAACGACCGCAGGACCCGGGTCTGGGTGTCGGACGCGCCCGCTGGACCGACGTGATGTCGCGCGGCAGACGCTCGGTCACGCTCGACCTGAAGACACCCGAAGGCGTGCAGGCGGCGATCGAACTGGCCGGCAAGGCGGACGCGTTGATCGAGGGCTTTCGACCCGGTGTGATGGAGCGCATCGGCCTGGGCCCCGAAGTGCTGCTGGCGAGCAACCCACGCCTGGTCTACGGACGGATGACCGGTTGGGGTCAGCAGGGGCCACTCGCACAACGTGCCGGCCACGACATTAACTACATCGCGCTGACCGGCGCGCTGCATGCGATCGGCCGGGTCGGCGAAGCGCCAGTGCCGCCGCTGAACCTGGTTGGCGACTTCGGCGGTGGCGGCATGCTGCTCGCGTTTGGAATTGCCTGCGGTCTGCTTGAGGCGAAGAACTCCGGCAAGGGCCAGGTTGTCGACGCGGCGATGGTCGACGGCGCCTCAACGCTGGCAGCGATGTTCTTCGGGATGATGGCCGCCAACCGCTGGAGCGAGACCCGCGGCGACAACGTGCTCGACACCGGCGCGCCTTGGTACGACACCTACGAAACCCGCGACGGCAAGTACGTTGCGATCGGTTCGATCGAGGCGAAGTTCTATGCCGAGTTGCTCGAGCGGCTCGGTTTGGCTGGCGAACCGTTGCCGGCCCAGCACGATCGCGCCGGCTGGCCATTGCTGCGCGCCCGCTTCGCCGAAGTCTTCAAGTCGCGCACCCGCGATGAATGGGTGCAGGTCTTCTACGGTTCGGATGCCTGCTTCGCGCCGGTGCTCACGTTCTCGGAAGCGCGCGCCGATGCGCACAACGTCGCCCGCGGCACCCATGTTCAGGTGGGAAAGATTCAGCAGCCCGGTCCGGCACCGCGCTTTTCTCGCACGCCCGGTCAGATCCAGGGCGAGCCACCAGAGCGCGGGCAATTCGGGCGCGAGGCACTTTCCGACTGGGGCTTTTCCCCCGCCCAGATTGAGAATCTCGCCAAACGCGGGCTTGGCTTTACCGAATGAGTGCAACCCGACACTTGTCGGCCGATGTGCTGGTGATTGGCGCCGGCGGCGCCGGAATGTACGCGGCGCTCCAGGCGCAGCGTGAGGGAGCCTCGGTCCTGCTGGTCGACCGCAGCCTGATCGGTCGAGGCGGCTCCACCGTGATGGCGCAGATGACGGTCGCCGCCGCCATGGGCGGCGCCTGCCCTGACCACTGGGAACACCACCTGGCCGACACGATCACTGCCGGACGCGGACTGTGCGAGCCGGCGCTGGCCCGACTGGTCTGCGAGCAAGGGGTTGAGTGCATCGCGCAACTCGACGACTGGGGCGTCGGCTGGGCGCGCTCTGAAGACCGATATGCCCAGGTTCATGCCCCAGGCCATGACCGGGCCCGTTGCGTGTACGTCGACTTCCTGGACACCGGCCCGGCAGTCTCCCGCACTCTGCGAACCCGTCTGGTCCGCACACCGGAAATTCGTCGGATCGGTGAACTGGCGGTAACTGACCTTGTGCTGCGTGATGGGCGCTGCTGCGGCGCGGTCGCGCTGCACCTGCCCAGCGCATCGGCCGTGAGCTTGCAAGCCGAGGCGGTGATCATCGCAACCGGGGGCCTGACCCGGCTTTACCGGCGCAACAGCGGCTCGGCCAATTCTGGCGGCGACGGCTATGCACTCGCGTTGCGAGCCGGCGCCGAGCTGGTCGACATGGAGTTCGTGCAGTTCTTTCCGATCGGGCATCTTGCGCCGCGACTGATCGGCATGGATCCGATCATGTGGGACCCGTTTCGCTACAAACTGGGCGGTCGATTGCTCAATGCGCAGATGGAGGAATTCACCGAGCGATACGGCACCCCCGAAAACGGGCAGTACCGCATCACCCGGGATCAGGCCACCTACGCCATCACCAAAGAGGTCGCCGCAGGTCGCGGATCGCCACATGGCGGCGCCTGGCTTTCCTTTCAGCACCTGGAAGAGGCCACGTTGCGACAAGCCTTTGGCCCGGTCATCGACCGCCTGGCCCGCAATGGCATCGACCTGACGCAAACCCCCATTGAAGTCGCTCCGATCGCGCACTATCACATGGGTGGTATCGCGGTCGACGAACAGATGCGAACCGGGGTCCCGGGCTTGTTCGCGGCCGGTGAGGCGATTGGTGGCTCGAACGGCGCAAACCGGCTCTCGGGCAACGCGATCACCGAGGCTCTGGTGTTCGGAAGACTGGCGGGTATCCAGGCAGCGCAATTCGCGATCGAACACCGCAGCACGGCGCCGGCACAGCGTTGGCAGGGCGACGGTCCGGAACGCGATTCGCTGATCAATCGGCATGGCCGCCCAGCGGAAAACTGCGCCGCGCTAATCGAGCGCCTGCAATCGATCATGGCCGACGACGTGGGTCCATTTCGCACCGGCCCGGGACTGGCGCGGGCGCAGCAGCAAATCGCTGCGATCTCGGCTGCCATGGGCGCCCTGCCGCCCGGGGATGTCGATGGCTACGATCCTGAACTGCTCGACTGGCTCGACCTGCGACAGATGCTGTTGGTTGCGACCTGCGTTACCGAGGCTGCGATCGCTCGCACCGAGAGCCG
>Ga0255220_1000870_pt1 | contig 11460 bp, 3 predicted proteins | sample Miss_Colum_RepB__FD_188423 | JGI IMG/M metagenome (GOLD analysis project Ga0255220, IMG submission 188423) | Freshwater microbial communities from Mississippi River, Louisiana, United States - Miss_Colum_RepB_8d | ecosystem: Environmental > Aquatic > Freshwater > River | place: USA: Louisiana...
CGCCATCGCTTGATCACTCTGTGCCAAAATTTGAAGAGCCCGCAACTCGTGGACCAGCTGTGCAAAAGCATTGGTTCAGACACAAAAACCGACTACACGGACGACGAGCTTTCGGAATTTTTGCTGGCCATCCAAAACAGCGTGGACTTGACAATGGACGTGCCGCTGGGCCAAACGCTGCAGTACGAGTACCCCATGCCGGCGGACCCGTTTCATCAAATGGTCGCAGACCCGTTTCTGAAAAAAGCGCACGCGGATTTAGTAAAAACCCAGAACAAGAACGTTTTACTGGAGTACGGTGTAATTCATGACAACATCATTCACGTGTGTTGCGCGGGGGATGTGCTGCGGCAAATCTCGGCGGATGATGTTGATGCAGTCATCAAGCTGTATTTTCCGTATTTGCACGAAAAGGGCATTGGCTCGCTGCAAGAGCTGGAAGACCGCCGGCAAGAGCTGCTGGATGCCACGCGTCCCTTGATTGACGACGCCTTTGTCCAACACAATGCAGCGGTTGACCTGCTGTACAACGTGCACAGCGAACGGCAATTCCCGGAGGAGTTGCGCTACGCCGAACGCGGAATAAAATCGGTGCATTTCATTATGCGACCGGTGACTCCATTCACCCTGCCGTTGGACAGCTTGTTCAAAGTGCTGCACAGCGCACAACAAACCCCGCTAATCAAATACAACCCGCAAGGGCAGCGGGAAAAAGTGTACCGGTTGTATGCGCCCGGCATTGCCAAAAACGGAAACCGCATTCCGCTACTTACCAAAGCCAAGATTGTGCGGCTGGACGGCGAGATTGGCAAACGCCGGCGCGTGGCGGCCTTCATGGAACGCCACATTGACTCGGTGATGACGTGCGAAGTGGTGTGTGAATTTGATGCAGAAGCCAACGTGCACGTGAAAGCGCAGTTTCGCAGAGCGGTGCAATACGCGCAAGTGTTCAACAACCCGGCGGATCACGTGTTGCGGGAGTGCTTGAACCCCATACTGGATGAAGCCAACGGGTTTTTGCAAAGCGCCGCCGGTAAAACGATTGAACGTTTTTGCAGCATTGCGGTGCCGACGGTAGAAATCGTGGACATTGTGTACACCGCATTTTTATTGGACACGCCAATGGTTCGGGCGCAAACCATTATGGGCTGCGTTTCATCGGTGTTCACGGTGGTCAGCGAAACCGCCGACGAGCTGAGCATGCGCTACAAACGGGTTTCCAATTACGACGACCGGTTGGGGGCGGAAGCGTACATCCGCGAGCGCATGCGAAAAGACGCGACGGTGGCCAGCATTGTATCCGGTCTAGTGAAAAACCGGTTGGTGAAGACTGAAGAAGAAGCCATGCAGCGGGTTGCCGACTACCGGACCGAAGAACAAGCGATGGAAACCGCGCACCGACGAATGGCGCGCATTAAGCAACCCGGGTTTTTGACGGTCATGCGACGCGAAAACACGGAACTGCACATTGAAATCAACGACATTACCCAAGTGTGGTACATGCGTTTGTTGGAAATTTATCTGGATGCTTTGATTCGCATCGGAATGTATCGTGATCGCAGCGGAGGCAGAACTACCCGCGTGTCATTGGCCGACATGGAGTTGCGGTGTGCCAAACGGGCCAAACGCGTGATGGCCGAGCGGAAGGAGTTGAATGAAGACGTGGTTGCTGCGGCGTCCGTTCCCGAATTTGTTTCGGATTTGTCATTTGAAGACCGGATTGCACTGGAACGCGCGCAAGAACGCGAAGCCCAAAGTGTGGGTGCAATGGAAGAAGACGAAGATGAATACGCCGGCTTGGGAGATGTGCTGGACATCATGGGCGCCGAATCGGACGGGTCTGAATCGGATGCAAGTCAATCGGGGGGCGCTCCTCGCAAAAAAACCGGAGCTGTTGCTGCTGTTGCTGCTGCTGCTGCTGCTGCTGCTGCTGCTAGTGCCGATGAAGACGATGCCGATGTGGTTCCACTGGAGAACGCGGAATACGCTCCGCAGTCATTGAAAAATCCAAACCCGTTTGAATACAAGCTTCAAAAAAGTGAACCGATCCTGTTTCTTTCTAAAAAGACAGGGAATTATGACACATACTCAACCAACTGCCAATCCAATATTAAACGGCAACCGGTGGTGTTGTCCAAAAAAGAGTATGATGCATTGAATGCCGACCCGGAAATGCGACCCATGTTAAAAGATGCGCTGGAATACGGGTCCGATCCCAGCAATAAGTACTACTACATGTGTCCAAGATACTGGAGTTTCAAAGACCGCCGTCCCATGACCGAACAAGAAGTGAAAGACAAAAATTTGGAAAAGCACGTTATTGGAAAAAAAGACAAAGAAGTCACGCTGGACAAATACATTTTTGAATTCAATGACTACGGCAAAGAGCACATGGGTGCAAAAGGGTACATTCCACATTATCCCGGCTTTTTAAACACGAGCGTGCATCCAAACGGACTCTGCGTGCCATGCTGTTTCAAAAAGAAACAACAATTTGCTGATTTAAAAACGTGCGAAGACAAGTTGCGAGTTGCAAAAGGACAAGCGCCAGTAACCGAAGAACCGGTAAAAGCGCCAGCAACCGAAGCGCCAGCAACCGAAGCGCCAGCAACCGAAGCGCCAGCAACCGAAGAACCGGTAAAAGCGCCAGCAACCGAAGCGCCAGCAACTGAAGAACCGGTAAAAGCGCCAGCAACCGAAGCGCCAGCAACCGAAGAACCGGTAAAAAAGGCCGCAGTTCATAAAGCACCGGATGAATACATCATGGGTCCTGACAAGTTTCCGATTCCGAAAGGGCGTCGCGGGTACTTGCCCCAATCCGTGCAGCGATTTTTAAACTATGACAACCGCACGTGTCAGGTAAGCAGCGTAAACAAGACATTGAAAATAGGCGTAAAATGCTTGCTGCGACACGGCGTGCAAGAGTGGGACAAAGATGCGATGGGTCGCGACGAAAAACCGTCGCAATTGAGTGAACTGCAGTCGTTCATTGCATGCATGGCAGCCCTGCGCCAGGATGACCGTCCAAAGAGCATCGCGGAAATGAAACAAATCATCCTGGACGGCATCACGCTGGACTCGTTCCTCACGTATCAAAACGGCACGCTGGTGGACGCGTTCAAACCCCAGCCCGGCGAAGAAAAAGAAGTGCACGTTTCGGCATCCATATACAGCAAGACCAAGTACGTCCAAAAAATGAAGCCCGTCATGAAAAACAATCCGGCCGCAATAACCGCAGTGAGCAACACGATCAACGCCTACGAAAATTTCAGGCGGTTCATTGACAGCAACGACACCGTGATTGACCACACGTATATGTGGGACATTTTTACCACGTTCAATCCCAAAATATTCACACAAAAAGTGGGGTTCAACCTCATTATTTTGGAGGTGCCCAAAGACGACAACAGCGACGCGCTCAACATCATTTGCCCGTCCAATCATTACTCCAACAACTTTTTTGACGTGCGAAAAATGACGGTGGTGCTAATCAAACAGTACAACTATTACGAACCGTTGTTCCAATTTACAGAGAACGAAGACGCAAAAAAAACGGATGTGAAAACCTCGTTCAGCCTTTCGGCCCCCACGCTGATGCCAAACCTGAAAATCATGATTGATTTAATAAAAAACAGCATTTACCCCGGCTGCGCCCCGATTAGCATTCCGAACGCCGTGATCAAACCGTACACGTTCAAATACAACATTTCTGCTTCGGAGGCCATGGACGCACTGAAACGCGCCAACATTGTGGTGAACGAATACGTCATCAATTATGACTCAAAAATAGTTGGACTTGTGGCCGAAAAACGCACGGCGGAACGCCTTTACAGCGGGATTGTGATGACAGCAGCATCTCCGTTGAACATGCCGGACCTAGACCTTGACATTGTCATGATGGATGACCCTGAAATTTGGGGATCGTACGCCGACACGCTGGCGTTCCTTGCATTCGTGCACAAAGAAACCAAAGGCAAGATTCCGTGCCTGCCGCGTATTAAAGTCATAGACGATTCGCATTTGATCGGCATCATTACCGAAACGAATCAATTCATGGAAATTCAGCCGCACATACCGGAACCAATGATACCAGTGATTAAAACCAACCCGCCCATGGACGACATTGCGTACAACACGACAAACATTCACGGACTGGATGCTGCCGTGCAGACCGGGGTTGGTGAGGACGCCGCGCGAGTGCGTTACGTGCAACGCGTGCAACTGGAAACCGAAATGTACGACATGTTCCGGAATTCCATGCGCATCATGATCAATAAGGTGAAAAACATTGACAAAAAAAAGAGGATTGAAGATATCGTGTACGGTACTGGATTGGAGAATCGCGACGCTGACAGCCTTCGCGAAATCATGCAAATTTGCCGAGAGATGGGTGATCCCGTGATTCATTTCACGAGAATGCAGCCCGCGGCGCTGGACGCCTTCATTTCAAATCACGAATTCAAAAGCAGTTCCAAGGAATTCATGCGGTGCATTTCAGCCGAAAGCCGGATTGAATACGGCGCAAACAGCTGCATGCGCACTGTCACTGCCGAGAACGCTTCATCGTCAAAAGAATGCACCATTATTTTGCCCGACATAAATCTGATAAACGGAATACAAAATCGCACATTTTATTACGGCAAGCTAGCCGATGAGTTGCTGCGATACACGCGTATTCGGCGTTTCATTTTGTCCGGAAGTGCATCCATGATGACGTTGATGCCGGTGCAATACGATTTGAACCCGGATGAAATCATTTTGTTTCATTCCCAGCTTGACGCGCATTTTGAGAATTTGGAACCCGGGGGCGGATCCGTGAACCGGTTCGCGCGATACAACACATTCTACACTGCAAATCCAGATCTCAATCCGAGAGAAATTCCGTCCAATCAATTCACTCGCGCAGAAGACCCGGAAGGCAAAGGTAAGGACAAAGCAAGCGTTAAACAAGCCAAAGCCAAGGGTAAAAGCAAAGACAATGGCAAAGAGGATGAAGAGGAAGAGGAAGAGGAAGAAGAGGAGGAGGGTGCTGGTGCGTTGTGTGCCCCGGTGACATTGAAACCGCTAAGCGGGCGTGCATGTGCGCATTACTTTCCAGCATCCATGCAACTGCTGTCGTTTGAGAACGCGAAAGGGGAGTGCACGTTTGAATCATTTCTCTCCATGCTGAGAGAGGAAAAGGCGGGACACGCCAGCACAACGGTGCATGACCTGAAGGCCATTCTGGTTTCTAAATACAGGGGGCTTGTGCAAACCCACAAGGTACAAATGATGAATTACTACAAGCACTTGACTGCAAACCGCACGGTTTTAGCGGTCAGCGTAGACGACTTCATCATGAACGCGTTTCATTACATGACGCATTTGGATCTCTGGATTTTGGCGCAGCATTTTCGGATGCCGATTGTGCTGTTTTCGGCCCAGCAGCAACACCCGTTAGTTGAAAACCGGGCGCCTGCGCTCGTACTGTATCATGTTACTGACCTTGTTCCTAAAGACCCCAGCGAGGTGCAGTTGTATTACGTGATGTCCATGGGACGGCAACGCGACGTTGCCCCCGTTTACAGCGTTGTTCGTAATGGCGAAAATGAACTGAAATTCTCTCTGAGTCAATGCACCAATGCGGCGTTTGTGGAGGAAATCATGAGACAAGTGGCTGTCTTTGTCAGAAATCCCAACCCGGACATGGATTGGGTGGAAGACTTCGTTGCAAACTACGTGCCCGCCGCTGCGGCCAAGCGCAGCGCATTGAAAGAAGTTGACTGAGAGAATATGAATGTGAATATGAATATGAATGTGAATATGAATAAACAAAAAAATGCATTTAAAACGCGTTTTGTTGTGATTTTATTTCCTTAATCCTTTTTTGGATCTTGATTTTGATTTTGATTTTGATTTTGTTTTTTGAAGACGTTTTTTATATTTTCGCCGACGCGAACCACCGTTCAACCAATAAGAGTTTCCATTTTCATCAACCGCATAATACCTTCCAGACACAGGATCTTGATAAACAACCGGATAATTTTCAAGATTTTTCATCACTGAATTGTAGTCAGGAGGTGCATCCGATTGAGGTTGAGCAGATTGAACAGGAACAGGGGAAGATGCATATTGAGCAGGAGGTGCAAGACTTTGAGCAGAAGATGCAAGACTTTGAGCAGGAGGTGCAAGACTTTGAACCGGATGATTATAAGTCATACTTACGACTGGGTTATCATTTAAAACATTTATTGCAACTTTCAAATACTTTATTTGGATGTATCCTTTTTGTCCATTAACTCAATAAAATAAATCAATAAAATAATATTTTACTTATGCAGACTTTGTCTTAGGAGACCGTGTCTTAGACGTCTTAGGAGACCGTGTATTAGACCGTGTTTTGCGCCTCGTAACGGTTTTCATTTGTGGAGTGTATTTGCAAAATTGCGGGGACAATTTGCACCGGGGGGACCGGCGGATCGCGCTACATTCGCAGGTGCGCACCAATTCTCTCGGGATTGGTTTCGGTTGATCCGTCAAACGCTGCATTACTAGCCGGCTCAGTCCAGCCATTTCGCGGCGCATGGTGTGACGTATGACATTGTTTACATTCGCTTCTAATTTACGAGCGATTTCCCGTTCCGCTTCGGTTTCCAGACTTCGCATGTGCACCGCCGAAAGTTGATACGGACAACGAAACTCGGTTGCGTATTCAATTGCTAAATGCACCAGTTCGGCTTCATCGCAACTTTGGCTTTGACCTTGTAGAGCGCAGCCAATGATGACAAGATCAATCTCCCTGGCCTTCGCTTTTTTTTGCTGTTGCTTGTCCATTTAGTGCAGTATATACAATAGTGTGCATATTATTTTTGCAAGTTTTACCGGCGTTTGCAAGTTTTACCGGCGTTTGCATGTTTTACCGGCGTTTGCAAGTTTTACCGGCGTTTGCAAGTTTTACCGGCTCTTTTACATTTTTGTTTTTGTGTTTGTTTTTGTTTTTGTTTAGATATTGTGCCACCTACACTGCGTTCACTGTCACTACTGTCGCGAGGGCTCCTATGTGCACCTAGCAAAACATCATCAGGTACTCTACACGCATAAACCACTACAAAATCGGTGTCAGGATTAATCAATCCACCATCTATTCCATTTTTTAAGAGGTCCGACAATTTGATGCGATATTCCTTGTACAATTTTTTCATTTTTGCAGAGTATTCAAATTTAGACTCCTTGTGCAAGCATGCAATAGTGTCATCTATGCTTTGAATGCGGTCGGCCTTCATCTGAATGAAATATGGGTCTACACTTTCTGCCTCTGCCATCAATGCTGCCAAATCAGATTCTGCTTTCGTTTTTGCCGCTTCTAACATTGCCATTTCTTCTAATTTGTGAGGTGGCATTGCACGAGTGGCAGTTATCTTCTTTTTTTTAACAAGTCCGAATTTACGATGAACATCTTGAATTTGACCTGTTTCCACATCAATCATTGTAACATTTTCAATTACGGGCACTGCAGGATTGGTTCCAAACAAAAATAGGTCCGTCATCGGACGGCCCTTTTTGTGACAACGAATTTTATTTTCAGCTTCTGTCAGAACATCTGCATGTTGAGGTAGGTCTCTTACGTGAAGTAATGTATCTTTGATCAGTTTTCTTAGTTGCGTTTTTGTTGGTAGCTTTTCCATTTCATCCCGACGGCGTTTGAATTCGTCAATAAAATCCACAAATGGTTCGTTGCAACGCAAATCGCTGACAAATGAACATCCAAAACTGGCAGTTGTGAATATGTCAACTGGCGAATTTATTGCAACAACCTTTTTCAATTTTGCTTGGCCCATCACTGGTAATGATAATAATGTTTTGTTTTCCTCCATGGGCATGCTTCCATGAGACGCAATTATGAAAATACGCGGTGGCATAAATATTGATTTTAGATTGATTTCATTATATTATAACAATAAAATAAAATTAATTTTTCTTCTTATATTTTTCATATGATCATAATTAACACAACATATCCAATAATCAATAAGACAATCACCTAACTAAAACCCGACATTGTAGTTGTCCGCGCCCTGACCCAGGTCTACCTTCTGAATGCTGCCAACATTGGACTCAATGGTCAGCTTCTCAAATGCACACGCGCTCGTGTCCATGGCAGCCGAGCCCATCGCCTCCGCAATCTCCGCCTGCTCATTTTGCGCCTGGAACGCCACGTCCTCCATCTTGGCGATCATCTGCGGCAGGTCCAGCATGACCTGGAAGCTGCTGGTGCCGTAGTACCCCTCCTGCCCGCACATGACATTCGCCGAAATGCCGCGCATTTGGTCCAGCTCCGCATGGCGCGCGGCTTTCAAGAACATCTCCGGCGTCTCCTCAAATGACGCCTTGGCAATGGGGCCAATGTTGTCATTATTGATGCCGTGCCGGAAAATGGACACCATGCCCGAACTCGCCGTCATGCGGTCGCACAGCAGGCTCAGATGGTGGTAGTTGATGTACGTGCCGTCGTTCTCAAACACGCCCGTCATCTCTGACAAGAGCGCCTCGCGTGCGGCTTCAATGCCCAGCACACTGTGAATCTCCTGAATGTCGTCGCTGATTGTGCGGTTCACGTCAATGTAGTCCAGCGCCAGCACGTCCATCAAGTTGGTCCCTTTGGTGTCCAATACCCACGTCTCCTTCTTCACGTATGCGCCGTCCTCCTTGTGCAGCGTGTCCATGAGCTTGCGGAGGGTGACCTTGCTGATGTTTTTCAGACCGCGCAGCACAATGTTGTTCAGCAGCTGGTCCTGGAACGCCTTTAGCAAGTAAATCTTGTCGGACTGGTCCAGCGGGTTCTCCTTTGGTTTCAGCGGTTTTTTGCCGTTGATGTTGTTCATGCGCAGACGAAACACCAGCTTGTCGGCATTGTAGTCGGCGTAAATGCAGCTCACGTCGTCGCCGTGACTATTCTTAATCGCAAAGTGCACGTCGTCCATGGTGATGCGCTTGTCCAACATGGCCTCGCGACTCATGACCATGCGGATGATCCACTTGGACCGCCCAGCCAAATCATTCGGATCGGCCTCGGCCTCTTCCGGTACATCTATACCCGCGCACTCCTGCAGCATGCGCTGATACTCGTAATACTGCAACATCGTACTGCGGTCCTCCTGGATCAGCGTGTTCATGTCGTCGGGGTCAAAGCAAATGGACACGCTTTCCACCAGCTCGCTCAGCTGCGTGAGCTCAATCTGCGCAATGAGCTCCTTGGCGCGCTCGCAATCCGTCTCCTCGTCCTTCTTCAGACAAATGGTGAGCGAGGAGTTCTTCGGGTTTTCAGTGATGGACAACAGCTCCTCAATGCGGGGCACACCGCGCGTGACGTTCGCCTTCATGGCAACACCGCTGCCCGCAGTGTGAAATGTGTCGTATACTGCCATTCCATTTTCAATGATGAATGTGCGAGTGTCTTCAACTGTGAAATCATACATCCATTCGGTCGGGTTTGGTATTTCTTCAATGCTCACAATCTTGTCAAAACGAACGTCGGGGAATGGGTTGGTTCCAATGATTGCGGCCAGTTTTTTGCGATTCATGTTTGTGTGAACATTTCCGTTGTGCACAAATGTGGGAATTACATCATTCACTTCTGAAATGTTTTTCAAATTGGAATACCTTTCAGCATACTGCACCAAGTATGCACTTGTAGAATCGTTTTCTGGCATTTCAAACGCCCTCTGGTTGATCGGAATGTAATCACCTACCTTGAGGTCTGACCCATTCGTTGCAGCCAATTGGTTCTTGGCATCAATGGATAAGAATGATTTTGCCTTCGTTGCAATGACCTGTCTGCCATCTTCGGTTGTGACTCGCAACACAGTGTTCGTCCCATCCACATTCACAACAGGATGGCGAGTGACTGCTTCAACGCGTTTCCAACTCGTAATGCCGAATGCATCAACCGATGGAATAAACACATCTTCGTCCGCATTGATGTATCCAAGCTTTGTGTCATTTGGATGGTTTTCCATGCGTTCTGCCTTTTCAATGTATTGGTCAATATATTCTCCGATTTGACAAACTTTGATTTGCCCGTCAACTTTTAACATTATGCGCGTGTCGTATGACACACTGTTAAGAGTCAACTGCGTGGTGGGCTCACCAATGCTCTGGGCGCTGATCATGCCCACCATTTCACCCGGCGCAATGAGCGAGTTCTTGTATTTCAGCACGATCATTTCCAGCAGCACTGCAAGCGCCTTCTTGTTGAAGCGCTTCACCATGAGCAAGTCCTTCGGCGACATGTAGTAGAAGAACATGACCTTGAACAGCTGGGTGGGTGCGCAATAGTGCATGCTTTCCAGGCGTTTGTATGCCGCCTCAATCATGGCAAACGCCTCCAAGGGCGTGATGTCCACGATGGAGTTGTTGTTGATTTGCTGTAGACCCTTAACGTTGTTGATCGTGTGGGCGAACGCCACAGGAAGGAACACACGGTCATTGTTCTTGCTGCGGAACACGTTCTGAATGACTTTTTCGCGCTGCTCAATCATGAAATCAATCCAGTACTTGCATTTCGCATCATTTTCAGCCTTCTGCTTCTTCATGCGCGAAATGACGCCCTTTGTGAATGCCGCCGTGAATACCACGTCCTTCGGATCGCTGCTCGGCATGTGGTAGTGCGCGTAAATCTCGTCTAGCCCCATGTTGGCCAGCGGCACAACCTGGCTCTCCACTTTGACGGGGTCAATGCCGTCCTCGCCGTAGCTGAACTGAATGACGCGGCCCTTGTTGTTGCGCACCGTCATATCGTACTCAATCTTCAAATCCTCCATGCCCTTGATGAGTCGGCGCTGGATATATCCAGTGGAAGAGGTGTCGCGCACTTGGAGTCCATTCGCCAGACCAAAGTTGAGCGTGGTGGGAATGGTCAAATCATACATCTTGGGATGCAGCGCGGGGTCAACGTATTCAATACTGATAATTGCATCCAGAACCACGTCGTTGATAACGCTTTGACCATCGTCCGTGCATTGGATGGATTTCAAAATCTGGTCCTTCTCCTCATCATCAAATGTGATTTGCTGTGCAAATTGTTTTACATTTGGTCCACGAATTGTCAACCAATGAGTATCAACCACTATGGAAACCTCTGCGTGAATGCCTAAACATGAACATAGGAACGCAAAGTCTTCTACGAGACGATGTTCGCCATACGCGAGTTCAATTGTAGCCGAATCATGTGACACGACTGCATGTTTTGAAAAGTACGACCCAATGAGACCCTTGATGTATTCATTTCCTGCGATATAAGACTCCACTGGAATTTGAGTAACAATTGAGTTGCCATCACGACGGCCTCGTTCAAACTCATTATTACCGTCTGCATGGTGAACCTCTGCACGGTAATCCCGCACATGCTTCGCAACTGGCACGAAATCACCCACCTTGATTTCATCCGTGTATTTCTCGCGAAATTGACCCAGTTCTGCATTC
>Ga0255220_1000871_pt1 | contig 11459 bp, 9 predicted proteins | sample Miss_Colum_RepB__FD_188423 | JGI IMG/M metagenome (GOLD analysis project Ga0255220, IMG submission 188423) | Freshwater microbial communities from Mississippi River, Louisiana, United States - Miss_Colum_RepB_8d | ecosystem: Environmental > Aquatic > Freshwater > River | place: USA: Louisiana...
GCAAAATGAAAAAATGGTTGCATGAGGCTTTTCCTAAGTGCAGCGAGTTTCGTCGTAAACATGCGGAAACCCGTATCTGTAAATCAAGTTTTTGATCTGTCTGTCATTGCCACTGGGTAAAAGATTTTGGTGATACAAAGCGCACTGCTGCGTACCGGGCCAGTCGAAACCACGAGAAAACCATCCGATTTTTCTCGCCATTCCACCGTTTAAGCGAACCATCCAATACAACCAGAGATCGTCAGCATTCGCACAATCCTGTCTGAACACGTCATCCCGGAGAACGTCGCGATGGAAAACACCTGGTGGATACATGACTCCTTCAACCCCTGTCGGAAAAACGAGGGGAGATAAGAGTGGGTACCGAATCGCCCATCGCCAATTTAAATAAGCTTCAGGAAGCCCATCCGGACCTAGCACGATACGATGTGCTCGTTGACATAAAACAACGGAACAATCTCCGCAAAACGCGTCAACAAACCTAGCGAGCCAATCCCTATCATAATAATGGTCATCATCAGCAGTGACGATAAAGGCGCCGGGGAACTCGCGAAGCATCGGGATTATCTTTTTGTAAGACTTCAAATCCTCACAGAACCTCAGTTCAACGCGACCCGTCGCGCACAATTTGACTGTCTCGGCAGGTAACTGCCTCTTGTCGGAATGGCTGATCCACAAAAATATCCCATCAGGTCTGACGCTTTGGCGCATAAGCGCTGTAAGCGTTCGATTCAATTGAGAAAATCTAGGTGGATATGAGGTGAGTGAAATATATAGCGGAGCCGGCAAGGTATGTGATGCAACCGGATCCGAAACCGCACTTGGCCTTCCGAGTTCTCGAATCGCCCGTTCGACTCTGACATCATATACATATTCCCTCAATGATGCTTTGAAATCTCTAAACATCACTTCAGGCCTACGAACAAGCGTCGAATTACAGAACGGCCGGCGTACCGGCTGCTTCGGGCGGTATCGATGAGAATGGATGCATTCATTTACTGGGATTAACGCTGACTTACGAGATCGCCGCTAGGTTCGACTTCAAAAGTTTTCGCTTTCGTCCCCATAATCTGTGAAATACAAATTCCGAGCAGAAGCGCCGAAATCGGGCTTTCAAAGGTGCCATCAGTCACACCGGCAATCAATATTGTCGCAAGAAAGGCAAGAACAAATCTGGACGTAAACCCTGATGAAAATGACATAACCAAGAATTTTAACAGCACATAAAAGAAGAATAAAAGTCCAACTAACCCTGCGATTTGATAGACGTACAAGTAGATGTTATCAGACGCGGGAATGAACACAGAGCTAAATTTAATCGCAGACGCCCCAAAGTTGCCCAACCCAGACCCGAGCAGAATATTTCCATGCTCAAGGAGATGTTCTAGGTTACTTGGCCACATACTTGAAAACCGGTCTTCAAAAGAGAATAAGGCACGCGCAGTTTGAACATCCCTTATATCGAACGGCCATTGCGTTACAAAAGAATAAGCAGGTAGAGATACTCCAATCACAACAAAGAGAGAAAGAATTGTTTTTGCCGAGTATGCGAGTGTTCTCTCAGGCAAAAGAAGAATTATTGTTGCAGGTATCGCAGCCAATAACGTGACTTTCGTTGTCGTCAAAGAAATGAAATAAAATGCGAATATCGTTACGGTCAATTTAATAATCGTCTTGTGACTGCCAAGCAAAAAAAACACAAGAAGAAATAAGATCCAACGAGAGCTTTCGATTGATGAAGACTGAAAGCCAGAAAGGCGCCGAACCCCATTCGCGGTCCAAACCTTGCTCACAGTCACGCTTGTCCCAGCTATTTCAGTTTCAAGGCCGCGCCAAGGGAAATCGATCGCAATATCATCAAGTATCAAGCCAATGAAAATAACACCGAGCAAGATAAGTGGGGAAAATTTTAAATATTCAAATCGTGCTAGAAGGATTCGCCCGGCCGCCAGACCGAAGAAAAATGGGTTCAATATCCAAAATCCAAAACCCGTGGCAACAAGACTCTTCGTGTGCAATATACCAACCAGCAAGCTAAGCACGAGAACAAGATCAAATGCAGCGCGATATGGCGACCAACGCGAAGAGTAAATTGCATAGCTCTCTTTAGATATGGAATACAAGAGGGCTAGCAGAGCGGGTATGTAAAATAATGGCCCTAGCTTGACCATCTGGAAAACCCACCGAAAGAAGGGATAAAAAAGCTGAGTGAGCAGAAACGCAGAGAATATCAAAAAAACCACTCGATCTTCGGCAAAATTTTTGAGCAACATTTTACTAGCATCAGCGCCCAGGGCGCTCAAACAAGGAGCCTTGAATTGAGCCTAGACCTTTTCGCATATTTTAATTATCGGCCTTCTTGCGGTCCAATTCCTGGCGTATCATCAAAAGCAAGCGTCTACCCCTTCGCGAGGTCAAGACTGCATACTCCATGATCGTGTAAACAACCGTCATGATTGATGAAAAAATGAATGTCGAGATGATAATCAATCCACGACGAGGTTTTGATTTACGGTCCGGAACCGATGCCTTGTCTAGGGTGTTTAGAACCGAATAATCTTGTTGGGCATCAACCGCAAGAACCTGATAACTCGTTGCAAGCGACTCCAGAAGAAGGTCATAGAAGTGCACGATCCTACGAGCCTGAGTTACGCGCTCTCTTAAATGCGGGATACTCATGAATGGAATTGAAGTCTTTGTATCAATTTGCTTTTTGGAATTCCCTTCAAGTTCCTCCTGTTTCTTTATAAGTCTTTTTAGTTCGAGTTTCTTGCGCAAATAGTCAGGGTTTGACGTCGTCGCATACGACTCCATTCCGGCGATGAGTCGACTCGTCTCCGCAATTGCCTGCTTTACAATCGCGAGTTCATCAAGAATAAATTTCTCCTGGCCCTCAAGTTTGTACATACCAGTCTGAAGTTCGACTGCCGTTAGTGCTTCGTCGGCCTTCTCAAGATTCACCAAGATTGCATTTAGATTCGCCTCAAATGCTCTGTTTCGGCGTTCAGATTGAAGGAACGCAACATCTTTCGAATAGCTGCTAAGAGCTGATATAAAGGAGTTTGCGATTTCCGCTGATTTTTCGGCATCTTTATCATCTACCGCCACACGAATAATTCCATCTTTCAGCGCGTAAATCTTTAACTTTTTCCCGAATGTTCGGAGGGCGTCCTCCAAGTTGTCTGAATCGTAGTAATCAATTAAGTCTTGCCTCTCGATCACTTGCTCAAGAATCACTCGACTCCGCAGAAGCCCTATATAGAACTCTTCAGGCTTTTCTGTGGACAATGCGCCTTGTGCAATGTCGCTAACCACCCCTCCTTTTTGGGTAATGATCGTGTTTTTGTTAGTTTGCGGCGGATAGAACGAAACTTCAGATGTGTAAGTAACCTCGATAGCAAAGGTGACTACTCCGACCCCCAATGTGGTGATCAAGGGAATCAAGAGCGTCCGCCTAAGGTTACTGACAAGACTAATGATTACATCATCGAGTCCAAAATCATGGTCCCGGGTTTCCATCAGCTCAGTTCTTTAAAATCGCCAAGCCAACCGCACCGATTCCGAACTGATACAAGATCTGAGTCCAGTCCTTCAGCTGTGTGATGAACGGAATCTTGGCCATATCTTCAATCGCGATGACTGTATCCCCAGGATAGATCTCGGTCGAGTCATGCGAATAACTCCGGAAAAATCCGCGACTCGGTCCGCGCATACTTCCGTTCATGCGCAATATGTGGATATTGCGGGTCTCAACCTCGGAAGTGAGGCCGCCCGCCGCTTCGATGACATCTGCAAGCGTCATTCCAGGCACGTACTGATGCGGCCCTTCGCGATTGAACTGACCAAGAGCGGTAACCACTTCCGGAACTGGTGGAATATAGATGGTATCTCCGTTTTCCAGTGAAACCTTCGGAATCTGTTCCAGTTCCTTAATACCAAAACCAGAATTCAGAACAACCCTTCCATTTGGAGGATATCGCTTTAATGCGGCGATAAATTTATCTATCGCAGCAGTCTGATCACGTATCGAATAACTCGCCTGATCGCGATCTTCGGATCGTTTCGATTGCCGGATCGCTCCCCGATAGGCATCTTGCTCAAGGCGATTTACTAACTCCTTTGTTCGATTTATCTGATAATCCTTAGTCGTTTTTCTTGTAAATTCCAGTCCATATAGATAAGCGGCATCTGTTAGTCCGCCAGCGAGCTTTATTATTGTCGGGATATCAGATTTATAGTCCACCTGATACACGCCGGGGTTCCGAACCTCGCCTTCGATACGGACATACCGTTGCTGGTCAAGAACCGAGCGAATGAAATCTTGCCTCGCGTACACCGTGAGAATATCATTTGGTTGAAGAAGGATATTATATCGTTCGTTTTTCTCAAGCACTGCTTTGCGCAAATCGACGGCAACGACTGCGGCGTTTAGTGTTTTAGGATCAACACGCTCGAGAGCGGCGTAGTCCCAATTTATTTCCGGAAGTGTAGGAATTGTCTTATCGACATGCTTATCCGAAAATAGTTGCGATAGGTTTGTTTCCTTAGTTCGGCTTATCCAATAATTCGGGAGCATAAGCGCGCTTGCATCCGGAACCAGATCCCGGATTGTCATACCCGGAAACCACTGCATCGATCTCGGACTGGCGACGTTTCCTCGTATCGAAACGATTTTGTTGAGTTTTGGTGATATCGGTCTGCTGATAACGATATCGCCAGGGTTCAATCGCTGCTCTAGAGTGTTATCGTCATAAGGAAACTCAACCATGATCCGATCAGCGTTTCCACCAATACGGATCACGCTGATTTCAGTCTTGCTAGCGGACGTTGACAAGCCACCAGCCAGTTCAAAGATTTCACGAATTTTCGAGTTTTCAGTTATCTGATAGATTGCCGGCGCGTTGACGCTGCCAATGATTGCCGCAAGGCCGCGCTGTGGCTTCAGATTAATCACATCCGCTGCCTGTAGGGGAACATCCTGCTCCATATTGCCGTTTTTAAGAAATCGATAGAGATCGATATTTGCAATAATCTTGTTGTTGCGGATCAGTTCGATATTTCTTAAATCTGCTGCCTCATTCGGATTCGCGACAGAGAATATTGCCTGGATGAAAGTACTGAAGCCCGTCACCCGGCTCAGCCCTGGAGTATTGGTAAAACCTGTTACGTAAATCGGGAGAGACCGAATCTTGCTGACTGTCGCGCTCAAACGATAATTTTTATAATATTGCGAGATCTTTCCGGAAAGCAAGCCTTCGAGCTTACTGATTGGTTGCCCCGCGAGGTAAACTCGCCCGATTTGTCGCAGAAAGATCGACCCTTCCTTGTCGATAATTTCTGTAGTGTCTATATTAATCTGCCCCCAAGCTTGTATTTTTATTTCGTCGCCAGGGCCCATCTCGTAATTTTTTGGGGCGGGAAGATCGCTGGCTTGCAGACTATTTTTCCAATCCTTGAAGGCTTCTCGACCATATTCCTTGAGCGCTGCCCCATTATATTGCTCAACCCAGTCCGAAAAACTCAATCCTGCCCGTCTCGGTGGCGGATCCGGGGTTTTATTTTTTTCTTCAACATCCCGTCGCGGTTCTCCGCCAGATCCATAGCCACCGCCCTCATTGCGGATTGTCGTTTCAACCTGAATATTGCTGTTTAATACGGGTTTCGATTCGGATTTTTCTTCTTGTTTGATTAAATTCAAAGGGCCATATCCTACTGACTCCTTCCATGCGCCCTCCCCAGTCGATTGCGCGTGGACCTGAACATTGATTTGCACGGCCACGACAACAGTAGCGAGCAGCCCCCTCCATAGCTTGTTCGTATATCTCGCTAAAAGGAGTTTGAAGCTCATCGTTGCCTGCACCTTACCGTCAAGATAGCGCTCTCTTTTTCTATCGATAGAAACGACTTTTTTGCAAGCCAGCCTACTGTCTTTTGCAAGACACAGACAGTGAGGACGTTAGCATAGTGCGTCACTCGTCATAAGTTTTTCTATTTTGTTAACTTTTCTTTGTGCGGCTTCTTCTATGTCGGTTTACATCGATCTGTGCGTATGCTGAAGAACTTGCTCGTGCCCATGCGTCAGTTCAGGGCCCTGCGCTTCGGATCAGTTTCCTAGAAAGGTAGACATCCGCCAATGCATGTTTTCGCTAAGTTTTTGTTCGAAGCCCCCAAGCACCGAGGCCTGTGGGCTGCTCTACTCACGGTACTCGTTCTCCTTGCCTTTGCGCTGTCTCAGGCGCTGCAGATCAGCCCACGGGTCGACAAGCTGATCCATATCGGGGCTTTCGGCACGCTCGCATTCGCCGCGTATTTCGCAACGGGGGGGCGACTGTGGAAAGTGTGTGCAACCCTGTTTTTGTTTGGTCTTCTGATCGAGCTCTCCCAGTCGTTTCTTCCCGGGCGTTCTGGTGATTTAGATGATCTTCTTGCCGATGTGCTCGGGATTGCCGTCGGTCTACTTTGCGCGCATGAACTTGCGCGGTGGGCATCGTCGGTGCTCGGCACGCCCTTTCCTAGCCAACAAGTACTCTCGCCGCCGCGAACTGGCGATACTCCGACTGGCCAATTCTTAAGATCGATGGTCTCGCCGCTCTTGACCGCTCGTCGATCGAGTCGCCTCTGGGCATTCCTGCTGTTCGCACTTTTGATCGTCGCAGCAGTGAGTTCGCAACTCATCGTACTGAGCAGTCGCTGGGACAAATTAGTCCATCTGTTTGCGTTTTGCTCTCTCGCGTACACGGGCTACTTTGCAACCGGTGGCAAGTTGTCAGCCGTCGCTATCGCCTTGTTGTTGTTCGGCATCGGCATTGAAACGGTCCAGGCGCTTGCTCCGGGACACCATGCCGAATTTGAGGATGTCCTCGCAGACACGATCGGGATCATGCTGGGATTGCTGGTTGCATCTGAAACGGCGCGGTGGGCCAGGCGGATCATGGCCGCCAGCGCCAGTCCACGCAGGCGACAACCCGAACTCGAGGGCAGCTAGGTCAATACGGATTGCCGCCGGCGTGTTCAAGATCTGGCACGTCGGGACCACTTCGGACAGCAGCAGTGTCAATTCCGAAGACCCGAACGCGGCACAGTCTTGCTACGCAACCGCCCCCCCAGCTCGCAGACGGTCAATCTGCGAATCCGACAGCCCCGCTTCGCGCAAAATCTCGTCGCTATGCTCGCCAAGCGCGGGCGCCCGGTGGGCAATTCGCGGCTGCACACCGGCAAGCCGGATCGGGGCTGCGATCGTGCGCGGCATCTCCGGAATCGCGGTATCGACGACAGCCCCCGCATGACGCGCCTGCAGATCATCGCCAATGTCTTGCATGCGCTGGATCACACTGAAGATCACGCGATGACGCGCCAGGTGCTCTCGCCAGTAGGCAAGATCCTGGCGGCAGAACGCATCGTCTAGTTCGCGGGTCAGCTCAGCCGCGTGGGCACGACGCGAGGTGCTGGTCAGAAAGCGCGGATCGTCGACCAACTCGGGCCGCCCGGTGGCCTTGCACACCAGTGGCCAACCTGCCTCTTCACGCGGCAGCGTCAACAAAATCCAGCGATCGTCGCTGGTGCGATAGCAGTTTCCCAGGGCCGAGCGGGGGCGCTCGCGGCGCTGGCGCGGAGTCAGGTAGGCCTCGACCAGCGCAGCCTGTGCGTAGACCCCGTTGGACCAAAGCCCACAGGCCAGCAGCGAGGTGCCGACCATGCCGCCTTGACCGGTACGTTCGCGCCGGAACAAGGCCATCATGATCGCCGACACGAGTGCCATCGCGGTTGCGCGATCACCCGACGCAGGCAATTGAAAATGCGGAGGGTCTCCGTCGTAGCGCAACGCATCCAGATAGCCGCTGCGCGCGTAATAGGCATTAGCGTCGAAGCCCGGCTGGTCGCGGTCCGGACCGCTCTCGCCGTAACCCGTCAGCGATGCATAAACCAGGCGCGGATTCAGCGGATGCAGGTCTTCATACCGAATCTTCAGGCGCTCGCGCACCGCCAGCGGCAGATTCGTGATCAGTACATCGGCGCCGCGCACCAGGCGCTCAAGTACCTCATGTGCTTCCGGATGCTTCAGATCCAACGCCAGCGATCGCTTGTTGCGTGAGTCCATCTGCCACGGGTAGTTGACATCCGAGTCCGGATACGAGGCAAAGGCGACCGCATCACGGTTCGGATCGCCGCTACCGGGTTGCTCGATCTTGATGACGTCAGCACCATAGTCGCCGAGCACCACGGCGGCCGATGGCGCGGCGATAAAGGTGCTCAGGTCCAGAACCTTCAATCCGGCAAGGGGAAGCTTATCGGTGGCTTCGGTCATGGAATCTCCGTGTGATCGGTCAGTTCAACTCGCATCCGCAATACGCATTCTCACCGAACCCTAGCGCATTCCGGTGGTGTTCCACCACGGATGCGCGCGAGATGGCGCGGCACGCGACTCAGCGCAGTTCAGGGCAGCGGGCGCGACAGGTAAACCCCTTCGCGCCCCACGATCGGCTGGCGGGTTGGCATCAGCACGGTACAGTCGGCGCATGGCGCGCGGATTTCCTCATCGCCATCAATCGCAATCAGATCGCCTTCGTCGAAGCGCTCGAAGCCAATCAGCGGCCGCGTGAACCGGAATTGCGGGCTGGCCACCACATGCGTGCGCACCAGTTCGAAGCGCCGCGCTGGCGGGCGTGCGACCCGCTCGCGCTCGATCAGCCCGAAGTGGGCAAGAAAATCCAGCGCGACATGGGTTGCCAGTTCGCTGCTCGCGCGCAGGAAGTGCTGCCCGCACTCGGCAACCAGCGCAGCGCCGTGGTGATCATCGCGGCCATGCGCACCATGCTGGATCAGCGGCGTGCCGGACCCAAGACCGCGTGGCATCACCAGGTGCACCCCCGGCTGGCCAATCGCGCCAGCGACCGCCGCATTGCGCGCGAATGCCGGGTAGACCCAGAACGGCTGCACATCCTGCGAGGTGGAGTGGATGTCCAGAATGTGATCGGCTTCGGCCACCACCGGACGCAGTTCGCGAGCGCGACGGATCTCCGGACTGTCCTGTTCGCCATCAAGCCATTCGGCGGACCAGATCCGGTTCAGGTTGTGCACCAGTTGCCGGCTATCGAAGGGCTTTGCCTGATCGAAGCTGCGATAGGCCTCGACGTTGGCGAAGCTCACGGTCATCGTGCCAATCTGCGGCCGGATCGCGTTGTCCAGAAGATGCGTGGCGGCAACCATTCCGCAGAACTCGTTGCCATGCGTCAGCGCATTGATCAGTACATGCGGCCCGGGCTTGCCGCTGTCGAAACGATGCACCCAGTCGACACCGACATTGCCGCGTCGATACGGCTCCAGGTCACGCGGCAGCACTTCAAAGACCGGATTCGTGCTTTGCTTGTCTTGAGTCATCGATCTTCCAATCGGTTATTGGCTATCGGATCCATCGATCCGCAACAACACGGGGGTTCGCAGCGAGACGATCTCGCAATCCTCACGCGGCCCGGATCGTTCCAGCACCACAAAATCCCCTGCGTCGAGCGCGATCAGTGGGTGATGCCAGGTGTCCGCGTGGAGGGTGAATCCGGCTCCGCCATCGGCCAAAAACGCAGCCAAGCTTGTCGGCTCCGGTTCCTGTGCGCCAAGTGCCACCAGGACGATGCAACGCACGCCTCGCAGCGGGAAGAAAGACTGCGACCCGAACCGATGTCGCTCCATCGTCGACCAGGGCCCCTTGGGCGCGAGCGCTTGGGCGCTGAATACCGCCAGCCGGGGAATGCCGCGATCGGCGACCAGAGATAAGCCATCAGGCATGTCGAACCGGCGGCTGGTTCCCGCATTGATCTGCGAGACGCTTCCGCCCCCCGCCCGGATCACTTGCCCATAAGGTGCGAAGGCGGATGGACACAAGGGCTGGACGTCAAGCTCGATCATCGTGATTACTGTCTTGGGTCAGTCTGGAGTCGCTGCACGGAACTGAACGGTCGAGCGAGGATAATGCCTGATCCCTCAACTCGATTCCACGGACGCATTCGCATGCACTCCACACTGATCGACTCGCGCTTTCTTGGCGGACTGTTCTCGACCGAGGCAATGCGCGCCGTCTTTTCCGACACCGCCACTCTGGACCGGTACGTTGACACCGAAGTCGCGCTTGCCGTCGCACAGGGAAAGCTGGGCGTCATTCCCGCCGAAGCGGCCGCGGCGATCGCCAAGCACGCTCATGGCATCGAGCTGGACCTCGAGCGACTGCGCCGCGAGACCCATAACGTCGGATATCCGATCCTGCCCCTGGTGCACCAGCTGGCCGAGGGCCTGGGAGAAGCGGGGCGTTACCTGCACTGGGGGGCAACCACGCAGGACATCATGGACACCGCGCTGGTGCTGCAGATCCGAGATGCGCTGGATCTGATCGAATCAGACCTGCAAGGCGTTGCCGGACAGTTGCGCCGACTGACTCGGGAACATCGCGACACACCGATGGCTGGTCGCACGCACCTGCAACACGCCTTGCCGACCAGCTTCGGTCTGAAGACCGCGATCTGGCTGGGTATGGCCGAACGCAATCTCGAACGCCTGGCGCAGTTGCGTCCCCGGGTGCTGGTCGGACAGTTTGCCGGCGCGGGCGGAACCCTTGCCTCCCTCGGAGATCGCGGGCTCGATGTGCAGCAGGCAATGATGAGCGAACTGGGGCTTGGCGTGCCTGCCACCACCTGGCATACCGCACGCGATGCGCTCGCCGAGACCGCCCAGTGGCTGGGCCTGATCACCGCCTCGCTCGCCAAGATGGCGTTCGATGTTTCGCTGATGATGGCCAACGAGTTCGGCGAAGTCTACGAGCCATTCGTGCCAGGCCGAGGGGCATCGAGCACGATGCCGCAAAAGCGTAATCCGATCAGTTGCGAGGTGATGATCGGCGCGGCAAAGACGGTACGCCACCTCGCCGGACTGGCGCTTGACGCTGCGGTGCAGGACTTCGAGCGGGCGACCGGTCCGTGGCAGGCCGAGTGGGTTGCCTTGCCTGAAGCGTTTTTGCATACCGCTGGCGCGGTATCGCAGGCGTTGTTCATGCTGACCGGTCTGGAGGTCGACGCACAGCGCATGCGCAAGAATCTCGACTCCAGCGGAGGACTGATCGTCGCCGAGGCGGTGATGATGGGACTGGCGCCGATACTGGGACGCAACGAGGCGCATGACCTTGTGTACGCCGCGTGCCGAATATCGCTCGAGCAGCGCCGACCGCTGGCCGAGGTACTGAAACAGGACCCGAAAGTGACTTCGCTGACCAGTGCCGAGACAATCGATGCACTGTGCGAGCCACAGAACTATCTGGGCTCGACAGGCAAGATGATCGACCGGATGCTCGAGCGCGGAGCCTAGACGCTCAAACCTGTTGACCGGGAACCGACAGGTTGACCGCCTTCAGACGACCCGGCGCATCGCCCTCCTCCAGGTCGAACTCGAGCACGATGTCACGACTGGGCAGCGCTTAG
>Ga0255220_1000872_pt1 | contig 11456 bp, 11 predicted proteins | sample Miss_Colum_RepB__FD_188423 | JGI IMG/M metagenome (GOLD analysis project Ga0255220, IMG submission 188423) | Freshwater microbial communities from Mississippi River, Louisiana, United States - Miss_Colum_RepB_8d | ecosystem: Environmental > Aquatic > Freshwater > River | place: USA: Louisiana...
GTTGAGCCAGCTTAGTGTCAGCCAGGGTCTGCCCGGTGCGATCGTCGCCCACGCCTGGTTTCATACCGACAACGCAGCGCAGGTGCTCGAGCAGCAGGCGCAGTTCGCGCTGGTGCGCGGCATCCGCTCCAAGCCGGTTACCGCAGCCACGCCGGCGCAGATGCGTCGCGGGCTACCCGGTTCGATGCAGGACCCGAAATGGCTCGAAGGCTTTCGGCGACTGCGCCATCACAATCTTTCCTGGGACTTGCGCGTACCGACCTGGCACCTGGAAGAGGCGGCCGAGGTGGTCGCCACCGAACCTGATATCCCCGTGGTACTGAACCACACCGGATTTCCCTGGGATCGCAGCCCGCAGGGCCTGCAGATGTGGCGGCGTGGCATGCGCGCGCTGGCCGCGCACCCGCAGGTGTACTGCAAGCTGTCCTGCCTGTGCCTGCCCGACGGCCCTTGGCTGGCGTCGGACAACGGACCGCTGGTGCGCGAGGCGATCGACATCTTCGGCATCGAGCGTTGCATGTTCGCGTCGAACTTCCCGGTCGATGGTCTGCGAATCTCCTACCGTGACATGTTCGAGGCGTTCGCGCAGATGACTGCTGACCTGTCTGAAGGTGACAGGCGCGCGCTGTTTCACGACAATGCCTGCCGGTTCTACCGGATCAACACTGCCGCGTTTGCGGCTTCCTGACCACCGACCACCACGGAGCGCCCCGATGACGACCGCGATTTCCCCGAATGTCCCCGAGCATGCCAAGCTCGGCCCGCTGGCCTCGCGACTGGTCAAGGTCAAGGATCTTGCCTGGCAGCCGACCCGTTTCGCCGGCATTGATGCCAAGCCGTTGCTGGTCGATCGGGCCAGTGGCCTGGTGACCTCGCTGATCCGGATGGCGCCTGGCGCGGTGCTGCCGGATCATCAGCATGTATTAATCGAGCAGACCTGGGTGCTCGAGGGGCATCTGGTCGACAAGGCTGGGCCGGACGAGGGCATTGAGTGCCTGCCGGGAGAGTTCATCTGGCGCCCGGCCGGCAGCCGGCATGTCGCCTGGTCGCCCAAAGGCGGCACGATGCTCGCGATGTTTCAGATTCCGAACAAGTTCTTCGAGCAGGATGGTCGTATCACCGACCAGGCTGGCGACGACTGGCAGGCAATCTGGGGCACGGCGCAGGAGTCTCGCGCCGGCTAAGCCGCGGCGTGGCATGGGTCCCGACCAACCAACAGGTAGCCCCGATGGAACACCAGGCAGCTATGCATGACGCGCTCGACTTTGCCGGCAAGACCGTGCTGGTGGTTGGCGGCTCCAGCGGCATCGGCAATGGCATCGCCCAGGCGTTTCTTGCGCATGGCGCGCAGGTGCATGTCTGGGGGACGCGGGCCAGTGCCGCAGACTATGACGCGCAGCAGGGCAGCAGGCTCGAAGGGCTGGGCTATCGGCAGGTCGACGTCGCGGATTTCGATGCGATCGCGGCCTGCGAGCCGGGATTCGAGCGGCTCGACGTCCTGGTCCTGTGCCAGGGCATGGTCATCTACAAGCGTGGCGAATTTCGCATCGATGGCTTTCGCAAGGTCATCGACGTGAACCTGAACTCGCTGATGGCCTGCGCCGAGAAGTTTTATCCGATGCTGGCGGCCTCAAGGGGGGCGCTGATCACCGTCAGTTCCACCGCGGCGTTTCATGCAACTGTTGGCAACCCGGCCTACAACGCGTCCAAGACCGGCGTGCTCGGCCTGACACGCACGCTGGCGCAGGCCTGGGCTCCGGACGGTATCCGGGTCAACGGCATCGCACCGGGCTTCGTGGCGACCAAGATGACCCGGGTGACCACCGAGAACCCGCAGCGGCTGCAGTCGGCAATCGACCGGATCCCGGCCGGTCGGCTGGGCACTCCGCGCGACATGGCCGGTGTGGCGCTGTTTCTGGCCTCGCCGCTGTCGGCCTATGTGGTCGGCCAGACAATCCCGGTCGACGGCGGCCTGATTCTCTGACTACAGAAACCCGGCGTTGAGCCACTCGGCGACGATCGCCGGCTTGTCGGCACCCTCGATCTCGATTGTCACCTCCCAGGTAGCGGTCCAGCGCTTGCCCGGCTGCACTTCGAAGTCCTTGAGCCTGAAATGGCCGCGCACTCGCGATCCGGTCGGCACCGGCGCGACGAAGCGCAGCCGGTTGAAGCCGTAGTTGACGCCGGATTTCGTGCCCTCGACCAGCGGGCAGACCTGATAGCCCATCTGCGCCAGCAGCGACAGCGTCAGGAAGCCATGCGCGATCGTGCCGCCATGCGGTGTTTCGCGTGCCGCGCGTTCCGGGTCGACATGGATGAAGTATTCGTCCTGGGTCAGTGTCGCAAAGCGGCTGATCATCGGCTGGTCGATCATCATCCAGGCCGATGAGCCGAAGTCGTTGCCGATGCGCTGCCGCATCTGCTCGAGCGTTGCACGCGAGCTGGTATTCTTTTCGTCCATGGATGCTCCGAGTGGTTGGCGGGTCCGGGTTCGGTGGCTCCAGTGTAGGGCACTCGCGCGCGCTGGCGCAGCGCCTCAGCCCGATTCGCCGCCGGCGTGCTGTCGCTCGTTGGCTGTCCGGATTGCAGCGTCGACCTGAGCGTCGACCTCGCTGGTGACCTCGCGGATCCACGCACGAAACAATTCGATGCTCGGATGGTTCGCCTTGCGCTTTGCGAACGCGAGCCAGTAGCCCTCGCCGGTGCGCATCACCGACTCGAAAGGCATCACCAGGCGTCCGCTAGCCAGGTCGTCCTCGACGTAGGCGATCTGCGCAAGCGCAACACCCAGGCCATTGATCGCGGCCTGGTAGGTGACCGCTGCATTGGCCAGTCGCGTGCTGCGGGCCGGGCGCAGGTCGGGCAATCCGACCTGCGCGAACCAGCGCTCCCAGGCGTCGTGACGCATCATCGAGTGCAGCAGATTCTGTTGCGCGAGGCTGGCGACCGAATCGAGCTTGCGAGCCAGCTCCGGGCTGCAGACCGGGACTAGCGCATCGTCGAACAGATGATCGGCTTGCGCATCGTCCCAGTCACCGCGACCATGGCGAACGACAAAGTCCAGTTCCTCGACCAGCGCGTCTTCCTGACGCGGATAGGTTGCGACCTCGATCTCGAACTCTGGGTGCCGCTCGTAGAACAGTACGAGCCGGGGCACCAGCCAGCGGATCGCAAAACTCGGAGTGGTCTTCAACCGCAGGCGGCGCGCGCCAGGGTCGCCGGCAACGTCGAGCACCGCGCGTTCGATCTCCTCAAAGCTTAGGCTTAGCCGCTTAGCGAGCAAACTGCCGGCGTCGGTCAGCGACAGTCCCCGGTGTTGGCGCACGAACAGTTCAGTGCGCAGCAGCCTCGCCAGTTGTTTGATTTGCTGGCTGACCGCCCCGGGGGTTACGTTCAGTTCATGCGCCGCGCGGGTGACGCTGGCGTGCCGCGCAACCGCCTCGAAAGTCCGAAGCGCGGGCAGCATCGATCGCATCGTTGGCATTGTATAAAATTAGTTTTTATAAATTAAAACTTAGCAATTATCGGTTGGCCCATACTGAGGCTCGCCAAAAACTCCATATAATCTCAGCGATTGCATCGCTTTACGCAAATGGTTTTATACCAGATCAAGTTTAGTTGATATATATAAAAGCGGGCTCCCTGGATTCCGCTATGCAAAAGGAGAGAGGCATGAACAGACGCAACTGGATCAACGCAGCCCTGGCCGCCATCGCGCTGACGAGTCCAGCCCTGACGCTCGCACAGACCTATCCGTCCCAGACGATCAAACTGATCGTCCCCTGGCCTCCCGGAGGTGGTGTGGACACCGCCGCGCGGATCATCGCCGCACCGCTGGCGCAGCGCCTGGGGCAATCGATCGTCGTTGAAAACAAGGCTGGCGCCGGTGGCAATATCGGCACCGAAGTTGCCGCCCGGGCCAAGCCGGACGGCTATACCTTGCTGATGGGTTCAGTCTCACCGAACGCGATCAATCCTTATCTGTACGCAAAACTGCCCTTCGATCCGGCCAAGGACTTCGCTGGCATTGGACTGGTGGCGTCGGTGCCGAACGTGCTGGTCGTGCCGGCCAACTCGAAAGCCAATTCGGTGGCGGATCTGATTGCGATGGCTAAGGCCAACCCCGGCAAGTTGAATTACGCCTCAGGCGGTGTCGGATCATCACAGCACCTGGCTGCAGAGATGCTCAAGAAGTCCGCCGGTCTTGAGATGATGCATGTGCCCTACAAGGGAACGTCGCCGGCCGAGATCGGGCTGATGGGCGGCGAGGTTGACCTGTTGCTGGACACGACTGCCTGCCTGCCCCATGTTGCTGCCGGCAAGATGAAGGCGCTAGCCGTCGCCTCCCGGGGGCGCAATCCTGCACTCCCCAATGTGCCCACCTTCGACGAGGTCGGCGTCTCCGGTGTTTATTCGGGTGCCTGGTATGGATTAATGGCGCCGGCCGGTACGCCGCGCGAGATCGTCGAGCAGATCAATCGTGAACTGATGGCGGTGCTTGCCAGCCCCGAGGTCAAGAAAAAGATGTTCGACTTCGGCGCTGAGATCGGCGTTGGCTCAGCCGATGACTTCGGCAAGTTCATGCTGTCCGAAATTGCCCGTTACGCCGAGATTGTTCGCTTGTCCGGAGCCAAGATTCAGTGAGTACTGCAACGACGCTGTTCGAGCGCATCTGGTCGACCCATCGCGTCTTCGAGCGCGAGGACGGCCAGACGCTGCTCTACATCGACCGGCACTTGGTGCAGGACGGTTCGGCGCCGGCCTTCGAGATGCTGCGTCAGCGGGGTCTGAAGGTGCGGGTGCCAGAGCGTGCGTTTGCGATGCCGGATCACTATGTGCCGACTGACAACCGCGATCTGGCCACGGTGGCCGATCCGGAAAAGCGGGCGATGGCGCAGGCGCTGCTCGATGACGCCGCCGCCGCCGGCATGCTGCGCTTCGGGTTGGACGATCCGCGTCAGGGCATCGTGCACGTGGTGGCGCCCGAGCAGGGCCTTAGCCAACCGGGCATGCTGATCGTCTGCGGTGACAGCCATACCTCGACGCACGGCGCTCTTGGCGCGCTGGCCTTTGGCATCGGCGCCACCGAGGTGTCGCATGTGCTGGCCACGCAGACGCTGTGGCAACGCAAGCCGCGCACGATGCGGGCAAGCATTGACGGCCGGCTCGGTCATGGGGTCGGTGCCAAGGACGTGATTCTTGCGCTGATCGCCAAAATCGGCACTGCTGGCGCGGCCGGTCATGCGCTGGAATACGCCGGCTCGACCATCCGGGCATTGTCGATGGAGGGTCGCTTCACGATCTCGAACATGTCGATCGAAGCTGGCGCGCGGGCCGGGATGATGGCCCCCGATGACACCACCGTCGAATATCTGGCCGGTCGCCCGTTCGCACCCCAGGGCGTGCAATGGGATCAGAGTGTTGCGCGCTGGCGCTCGTTGCGCAGCGATGACACCGCCCGCTTTGATCGCGAGGTGTCGCTGGACGTGTCCTCGCTCGAACCGATGCTGACCTGGGGCACCAGTCCGGAGGACGCGGCGCCGATCACATCGCGAGTTCCGGATCCTGCCGCGCAGCCTGACGCGCAGCGGCGCGAGGCGATGGAGCGCTCGCTCAAGTACATGGGCCTGACTCCGGGTACACCGCTGGCTGGCGTGCCGGTGCAGCGTGTCTTCATCGGGTCATGCACCAATGGTCGTATCGAAGATCTGCGCAGCGCGGCAGCGGTGCTGCGCGGACGCAAGGTGGCGCCGGGTGTGGTCGCCTGGGCAGTGCCCGGTTCCGGCCTGGTCAAGGCGCAGGCCGAGGCCGAGGGCTTGGATCGCATCTTTCTGGCCGCGGGCGTGCAATGGCGCTATGCCGGATGCTCGATGTGTCTGGGCACCAATGGTGACATCGTCGCGCCCGGCGAGCGATGTGCGTCCACGTCGAACCGCAATTTCGTCGGTCGTCAGGGACCGGGTGCCCGCACCCATCTGATGAGTCCGGCGATGGCGGCGGCAGCTGCGGTCACCGGCACGTTGACCGATGTACGAACCCTGATGTCAGAGGCCTGAGCATGCAACCCTTCCAGCGGCTGGACTCGGTCGCGATGCCGATCGACCGGGCCAATGTCGACACTGACCAGATCCTGCCGGCCCGCTACCTGCAAAAGCCGCGCGTCAATGATTTCGGCGCATACCTGTTTCGCGATGTGCGCCGCCGTCCCGACGGCACTGAGGACTCGGATTTCGTGCTGAACCGGCCCGAATATCGCGATGCCCGCATCGTCGTCGCTGCGCGCAACTTTGCCTGCGGCTCGTCGCGCGAGCATGCGGTCTGGGCGCTTTACGACCACGGATTCCGGGCGGTCGTGTGCAGCGGCTTTAGCGATATCTTCCACGCCAATGCGATCAAGAACGGCCTGCTGCCGATCGTGCTGGCACAACCGCAGGTCGATGCACTACTCGCGATGCTGTTGCGCGAGCCGGGTGCGCGGGTCGGCGTCGACTTGCAGGCCTGCCAGGTGCAGTTTCCGGATTCCAGCGTCGTCTCGTTCGATATCGACCCGTTCGCGCGCAAGTGTCTGCTCGAGGGCATCGACGAGCTGGATTACACGCTTGGGCTGCGCGACAGGATCGAAGCCTTCGAGGCGCAGAATTTTCATCCACAGGAGTCAATGTGAAGATCGTCGTGATGCCCGGAGACGGGATCGGTATTGAAGTGACCCGCCAGGCAGTCAAGGTGCTCAAGGCTGCAGTGCCGGATCCAGGCAAGCTGCATCTGCTCGAGGTGCCAGTTGGCGGCGCCGGTCTGGAGGCGGCCGGCGATCCGTTGCCACCCGATTCGCTGAAGGCTGCCCAGCAGGCCGACGCGATCCTGTTCGGATCGGCCGGCATGCCCGGCGACGAGCAATTGCCGTACGACAAGCGTCCCGGCGCAAGCCTGCTGCGACTGCGCAAGGCCCTCGATCTGTACGCGAACTTTCGTCCGGCAACCGTGTTTCCGGAACTGATCGGCGCGTCGACCCTGCGACCCGAGGTGATCGAAGGGCTGGACCTGATGATCCTGCGCGAGCTGTCCGGTGATGCCTACTTCGGTGAGCCGCGTGGTTTTCGCACCAATGAGGCGGGTGAGCGGGTCGGTTTCAACACGATCAGCTACTCCGAGTCCGAGGTACGCCGGATCGCCCACGCGGGCTTCAAGGCGGCGCGTGCCCGTCGCGGCAAGCTGTGTTCGGTCGACAAGGCCAATGTGCTTGAGTCGATGGTGTTGTGGCGCGACGTGGTCACCGAGGTCAGCGCCGAATATCCGGACGTGGAGCTGTCGCACTTGTTCGTCGATGCCGCCGCGATGATGCTGATGCGCGCGCCGACCCGTTTCGATGTGATCGTCACCGGCAACGTGTTCGGCGACATTCTGTCGGATGCCGCCGCGATGCTGACCGGGTCGATCGGCATGCTGCCGTCCGCATCACTGGGCAGCAGCGGTGTCGGTCTGTACGAGCCGGTGCATGGCACTGCGCCCGACATCGCCGGACGCGACATTGCCAATCCGTTCGGTTCGATCCTGTCGGCCGCGATGATGATGCGCTACAGCTTCGATGACCTGCAGACCGAGGCGCGGATCCTGGCCGCGGTGCGCAAGGTGCTCGCGGACGGCTGGCGCACTGCGGATCTGGTACAGCCCGGAACCCGGGCGATCGGCACTGAAGCGATCGGCGACAAGGTCGTTGCCGCATTGCGTGGATCATGACTGCGTCCTGACCCCTTCCCAGCGACTTGCGCTGATGCCATCCTTGTGGCGGGCGGCACGATCCGCCCGGATCAGCTGAAAAAATCACAAGGAAACCAGGAATCATGGAATCGTTGGATCGCGGTGTCGTGAGGGAACTCGTGGCCCGGCGTGCGGCCTGGCGTACTGCGGTACGCTGGCTGCTGCTCGGTTCTGCCGGCGTGGCGCTCGTCGGCGCGCTGTCGGCGCAGGCAGCGCATGCGCAGGCTGGCTGGCCGGGCAAGCAGATCCGGCTGGTGTCTCCGTTCCCGCCCGGCGGCACCACCGATCAGCTCGCCAGGCTGGTCGCTCCGGGCTTGGCGCAGGCCTTGGGCACCCAAGTCATCGTCGAGAACAAGCCTGGCGGCAATGGCTCGATCGGCACCGGCTACGTGGCCAAGATGCCACCTGACGGCAGTGCCTTCGTATTTGTGTTCGACACGCACGGCACGAATCCGAGCCTGATTCCGAATATGTCCTTCGACACCCGCAAGGATCTGGCACCGGTCATGCTGGTGGCGACCGGTGCGATGGTGCTGGTCGGGCATAAGTCGCAGCCGTATCGCAACTTTCAGGATTTCATCGACGCATCGCGAAACAGTGCCGGTGGACTGTCGTACGGCTCAGTCGGCACGGGCAGCCTTGCGCACCTGACGATGACCAGTCTGGGGGCCCAGATGAAGTTCCCGGTGGTGCATGTTCCGTACAAGGGTGGCGGACCCCTGACTCAGGATGCGATCGCCGGCCATGTTCCGGTTTCGATGGCCACGACTGCGCTGTTCTCCACGCATATCCGCTCCGGGGCACTGGTGCCGCTGGCGGTCACGTCGGCCAAGCGCGATCCGGCGCTGCCTGACGTGCCGACAATCGCTGAGCAGGGTCTGCCCGGTTTCGAGGCGCTGGCCTGGTGGGGCGTGTTCGCGCCGGCTGGCACGTCCCCACAAATCATCGACAAGGTCAACCAGGAACTCGCCCGGATCCTGTCCGAGCCGAAGATTCGCGACCGGCTCACGAGCCTGGGTATGAACCTGACGCTGTCCAAGCCCGATGAACTCGGGAGTTTCACCGACACGCAGCTGACGCGTTGGGCCAAGGTGATCAAGGAGCACAACATTCGCGCCGGTGACTGATCCGCGCGGCGCGCTGCGGGATTGCTATCGCAGCAGCGACAGCATCCGCTCGCGCACCAGCTCGGGTTGTTCCATCGGGATGAAGTGCGTGCTGCCCGGCACCGGTTCGGCGATCAGCTCAGGCGCCAGACCGGGCAGCAGGGGCAGGATGCGCGCCGAGGTTGAATGCTGCTCGGCGACCAGCATCCGCGCCGGAATCGCAAGCGTGCGCAGCGCCGCCTGCAGGTCGTGGCGGTGCGCGCAAAAGGTTGCCGCCTCCCAGGCTGGCGTACAGCGTAGCGCCACCGAGCCGTCTGATCGGCGCTCGAACGCGTCCTCCAGATAGTCGTCCAGAAAGCCCGGCAGCCAGCTGCGAAAAGCGCCGCGGCCGTCGTAGCTGGCTCGCACCTCGTGCAAGGCCGGGAAGTCGCTGCGCCGACGCGCGGCAGACTTCGCGATCGGCAGCCGGCGGCGTAGCAGCCTCGGGCCGAACGGCAGCAGCAACCAGCGGCGCATCCACGGCAGCACCATCGCCGGGTCGATCATCAGCAACGCGCCGGCCAGCCGCGGCGCGCGGGTCGCGGCCAGCAGGGCGACGGTACCACCCAGCGAATGGCCGGCGATCAGCCGCGTGCGCGGTTCTGCGTCGGTAAGTCGTTCAAGCGTCCTGATGACGTCGTCGGCGTAGCCGTGCCAGTGAGCCAGTCGCGCCGGATTGGCCGGCAAGGTCGTGTGGCCGTGGCCGCGCAAATCGAGTGCCACCGCACGCAACGCGCCGTCCAGCGGCTCGAGCAGTCGTCGATAGGTATGCGCGCAGAACCCGGTCGCATGCAGGAACAGGATGTCGATCGGTCCGTGTGCGCGGCCGAAGTTCAGCGCCGCGACATGACCGCCGCGACCGGGAATCGTCAGGCGTTGCATCGTCTGGTGAAATAGAGTGGCCGGCGACACCGTGCCGGACCCGGAGCATAACGCGCCCGCGGGCTGAATCGGGTTGCCGCTCGCAGCGCACTGGTCCAACATCACGCGTTCGATCTTGCAGGACTCCTCAAAAACATGGATGCCCCTACCGTCAGGCCGTTTCGCATTGGCAGCCAATGGCACAACAACGCCGATCCGGTCATTTGTTCGACCTACCCTGCAGACGGCAGCGTCGCGGGCATCGTCGCGCGCGCCAGTCCAGCCGATGTCGATCGGGCGGTCGCGGTCGCGCAGGATGCGTTTCGCAGCCAGCCCTGGCGCAATCTGCGTCCGGACCAGCGCGCGAGCACGCTCTATGAGGTCGGCCGACGCATCGCCGCTGAGCGCGACGCGCTTGCCCGGCTACAGATGTTCGACAGCGGCAAGCCGCTCAAGGAATGCCAGAACATGGTCGACAGCGCGGCCAGCTATTTCCGCTACTACGCGGCAATCTGCGAAACCTGGCAAAACGAGATGACCTCGCCGCGCGGCGAGTATTTCTCGATGTCGCTGGCTGAACCGTATGGCGTGGTCGCCGCGATTACGCCCTGGAATTCGCCGATCATGGCCGAGGCGCAAAAGGCTGCGCCGGCGCTGGCTGCCGGCAATGCCGTCATCCTGAAGCCGTCGGAGGAAACGCCGATGCTGGCGCTCGAACTGGCCCGCATCTGCGCCGAGGCCGGGCTGCCCGAAGGCTTATTCACCGCGCTGCCTGGTCATGGCGAGGATGTCGGCGCCGCGCTGGTCGCGCATCCGGACGTGCGGATGATCTCGTTTACCGGCGGCACCGAAACTGGTCGGGCAATCGCCACCGTGGCCGGCAGCCGGCTGGTGCCAGTCGGGCTGGAGCTCGGCGGCAAGTCACCGCATATCGTGTTCGACGATGCGAATCTGCCGATGGCAATGGCCGGTGTCATCTCGGGCATCTACGGCTCGGCCGGTCAGAGCTGCGTCGCGGGTACGCGCCTGTTCGTGCAGCGTTCGATCTACCGCGCGTTCGTCGATGAACTGGTTGAGCGCAGCCGCCAGGTGCGCGTCGGTATGCCGGACGATCCGGCGGCGCAGATGGGCCCGCTGATCTCGCGCGCGCATCGTGAGCGGGTCGCCGGTTACGTGGATATCGCCCGCGCCGAAGGCGGCCGGGTGCTGGTGGGCGGCGCTCAGCCGAATGATTCCGCGCTGGCCAAGGGTTGGTTCTACCTGCCCACCGTCATCGACGGCCTGACCAACCGCGCCCGCGCCTGCCAGGAAGAGATCTTCGGCCCGGTGTTGGTCACGCTGCCCTTTGACGACGAGACCGACCTCATCGAGCAGGCCAACGACACTGTCTATGGTCTGGCTGCTGGGCTGTGGACCGGCGACATCGCACGGGCCTGGCGCGTCGCGCGCGAACTGCAGGCCGGTTCGGTGTGGATCAACACCTACAAGCAGTCGCATATCGCCACCGCGTTCGGCGGCTACAAGGACAGCGGCATCGGTCGCGAAAAAGGCCTGCACGGGCTGCGCCTTTACAGCCAGGTCAAGAGCGTGTTCTTCGGCGTGCAGCAAAAGCCGCTGGCGCTCTGACGCATCCACGGAACATCGACGGGAGAGTTTCAAGTGACTGAGAACAACAGCGCCGCACTGCCAATCCGC
>Ga0255220_1000873_pt1 | contig 11441 bp, 13 predicted proteins | sample Miss_Colum_RepB__FD_188423 | JGI IMG/M metagenome (GOLD analysis project Ga0255220, IMG submission 188423) | Freshwater microbial communities from Mississippi River, Louisiana, United States - Miss_Colum_RepB_8d | ecosystem: Environmental > Aquatic > Freshwater > River | place: USA: Louisiana...
CCCACCGACGCGCGGGGCCTGCCGGTGCTGCAGGTGGAGGCCGCCGCCTTTGCCTGGCTGGCTTTTTGCGCGCTGCAGCGGCGCTGCGCCAGCCTGCCCGCGGTCACCGGCGCGCGGGGCCCTCGGGTGCTGGGCGCCATCTACCCGCGCTAAGCCGACCCGCGGGGTCAGCCAGCGCCCACAAAAAAGGCCGGCAAAGCCGGCCTGTTGGGACGCCAAAGCGGTCGATCAGACCGAGAACGACGAGCCGCAACCGCAGGTGGTGGTGGCGTTGGGGTTCTTGATCACGAATTGCGCGCCTTGCAGGTCTTCCTTGTAGTCGATCTCGGCGCCCAGCAGGTACTGATAGCTCATGGCGTCGATCAGCAGCGACACCCCGTTTTTGGTCATGGTGGTGTCGTCTTCGTTGACGATTTCATCGAAGGTGAAGCCGTACTGGAAACCCGAGCAGCCGCCGCCTTGCACAAAGACGCGCAGCTTGAGTTCGGGATTGCCTTCTTCGGCGATCAGATCGGCCACCTTGGCCGCCGCGCTGTCGGTAAAGACGATCGGTTCGGGCATGGCGGTCTGGACGGGTTCGGCAACAGCACTCATGGAAATTCTCCGGATGACAGAGCAATAGTATAGCGCCGCACTGGGTTATTGCCAGCCGGGGCCGGCATTAACGCTACTGGGTTTGTGGGCATGGGCATCGCCCATAAAAAAACCGCCACAGCAAGCCGTGGCGGTTTTGGCGCGACGCGCAGACCGATCAGCGCTTGCTGAACTGCTTGCGACGGCGGGCAGAGTGCAGACCGACCTTCTTACGCTCGACCTCACGGGCGTCACGGGTCACGAAGCCGGCCGCGCTCAGAGCGGGCTTGAGGGCAGCGTCGTAATCGATCAGCGCGCGGGTGATGCCGTGGCGGGTGGCGCCAGCTTGGCCGGATTCGCCACCGCCGTGCACGTTGACCTGGATGTCGAAGGTCTCGACATGGTTGGTCAGCACGAGCGGCTGCTTGGCGATCATGATCGAGGTCTCACGACCGAAGTACTGCTGGATGTCCTTGCCGTTGACCGTGATCTTGCCGGTGCCTTTTTTCAGAAACACGCGGGCGACGCTCGATTTGCGACGGCCGGTGCCATTGTTCCATTCACCAATCATGTCCGCTCCTTAGATCTCGAGGGCCTTGGGCTGCTGGGCGCTGTGCGGGTGCTCGGCACCGCCATACACCTTCAGCTTCTTGATCATCGCGTAGCCGAGCGGGCCCTTGGGCAGCATGCCCTTGACAGCCTTCTCGAGCGCACGACCAGGATGCTTGGCCTGCAGGTCACGGAAGTTGGTTTCGTAGATACCGCCGGGGAAGCCCGAATGGCGGTAGTACTTCTTGTCGAGCGACTTGGTGCCGGTCACCTTCAGCTTGGAAGCGTTGACGACGACAATGAAGTCACCGGTATCGACGTGAGGCGTGTAGATGGCTTTGTGTTTGCCGCGCAGGCGGAGGGCCACTTCGCTGGCGACCCGTCCGAGCACCTTGTCGGTGGCGTCAATCACAAACCACTCATGCACCACGTCAGCGGGTTTTGCGCTGAACGTTTTCATGAATTGTCCTTTGGGGGATAACAGGCCCTTTTCCGCGGTCGGTGCCCCTCTGAAGGGGGCCTCTTAGGCGGGGTTGCCGCCCGCAAACAAGGTTCTTGGGCAGCCTTCGCCGCGGGGCCATCAAAGCGCTGCGAAGCCCTCCATTATACAAAGCTTTGGGGCCGGGCACCAGCCCTGCCCCCGGGCCTCAACCCAAGAGCGGGCGCGCGGCCTGGCCGATGCAGCGGGCCAGGGCCAGGTCGCGGGCGGTCAGGCCGCCGGCATCGTGGGTCCACAAGGTGATGTCGACGCGGTTGTAGACCTGTCGCCAGTCCGGGTGGTGGTCCATTTGCTGGGCCTGCAGCGCCACCTGCGTCATGAAGCCAAAGGCCTGGACAAAATCGGCAAAGCGCAGCGCCAGGTGCAGCTGCCCCCCGCGCCATTGCCAGGTGGCCGGGCCCACCGGGCCCTCGCGTTGCAGAAAGTCGCGGATGAGGTCGTCGTGCAGCAGTTCCATGGGGCACCAAAGGGTCAGGGGCAAGCCGGCCATGCTAGGCGTCCTGGCATGGCCTTGCGGCCACCGGGGGCTCGATGGCCTGGGCGGGTTACCATCACCCCATGTACAGTTATCGCCATGCCTTCCATGCCGGCAACCATGCCGACGTGCTCAAGCACATCACCCTGCTGGCCACGCTGCGTCATCTGATGCGCAAGCCCACCGGGTTGCTGCTCGTCGACACCCACGCCGGTGCGGGCCTCTATCGGCTCGACAGCGAGGCCACGCGCAAGGCCGCCGAGGCCCAGGACGGCATCCTCAAATTGCGCGCGGCACTGGCCTCGCGCAGCGAGCCCCTGCCCGAGGCGCTCAAGGATTACCTGGACCTGCTGGCCGAGCTCAACCCGCAAGGCGGGCTGCGCCAGTACCCGGGCTCGCCCTTTCTGATGCACCGGCTGTTGCGCCACGAGGCGCGCGACCGCCTCAAGCTCTTTGAGATGCACCCCACCGATGTGCAGGCCCTGGCCGCGCATGTGGCCCAGCTGCAAGCCGGCCGCACGGTGCAGGTCACGCGCGAGGACGGCTTTGCCGGTCTGCGCAGCCTGCTGCCGCCCCCACCCGGGCCCAGCGGCTCGCGCCGTGCCATGGTGCTCATCGACCCCAGCTACGAAATCAAGACCGACTACGCCAAGGTGCAAGAGGCCGTCGAGGACGCGCTGCGCCGCTTTGCCACCGGGACCTATGTGGTCTGGTACCCCATCATCCCGCGGCCCGAGGCGCATTCCCTGCCCAAGCGCCTGCGCACCCTGGCCCAACAGACGGGCAAGGCCTGGCTGCACGCCCACCTGGCCATTGGCCGCAGCAGCGAGCACGAAGGCGGCCTGAGCGCCAGCGGCATGGTGGTGATCAACCCGCCGCACACCCTGGCCGGTCAGCTGCGCGAGGCCCTGGCGGTGGTGGGGCCGATCCTGGCGCGCGGCGCCGGGCAAGGCTGGGGCGTCGAGCACGGCGGCTGAACCCTCCCCGGGCCTCCCCCGGGAAAGTCCTGATGCCCAGCAGGCCCAATTAACCGACCGATCGGTCGGTTAATGCGTATAATCGCGTCTGCGTCCCCGGTGGTCGGGGGCAGGAGACGTTCACATGTACACCCAATCGTTCAGCGTGGCAGACGCCAGCGAAGAGGGCAAATCGGCGGGTCTGAAGGCCGTGCCGCGGCCCATGAGCGAGGCCGAGCTGGCCCTGGTGGATCAATTCGAGGCGCGCATCGCCGCCGACGGCCGCATCGAGCCGCGCGACTGGATGCCCGACGCCTACCGCAAGACCCTGGTGCGCCAGATCAGCCAGCATGCGCACTCCGAGATCGTGGGCATGCTGCCCGAGGGCAACTGGATCAGCCGCGCCCCCAGCCTCAAGCGCAAGGCCATCCTGATTGCCAAGGTGCAAGACGAGGGCGGGCACGGCCTGTACCTCTACTCCGCCGCCGAGACCCTGGGCACGAGCCGCGACGAGATGCTGGCCGCCCTGCACAGCGGCAAGGCCAAGTACAGCTCGATCTTCAACTACCCCACGCTCAACTGGGCCGATGTGGGCGTGGTCGGCTGGCTGGTCGATGGCGCGGCCATCATGAACCAGATCCCGCTGTGCCGCTGCTCCTACGGCCCCTATGCCCGCGCCATGATCCGCGTGTGCAAGGAAGAATCCTTCCACCAGCGCCAGGGCTACGAGGCCCTGCTGGTGATGATGCAAGGCACCGCCGAGCAACGCGAGATGGTGCAGGACGCCGTCAACCGCTGGTGGTGGAAGTGCCTGGCCATGTTCGGGCCGCCCGACGAGAACAGCCCCAACAGCGCGCAAGGCATGCGCTGGGGCATCAAGCGCATCAGCAACGACGAGCTGCGCCAGAAGTTTGTGGACGCCACCGTGCCGCAGGCCCAGGTGCTGGGCGTGACCCTGCCCGACCCCGACCTCAAGTGGAACGAGGCCCGCGGCCATTACGACTACGGCCAGATCGACTGGGACGAGTTCTGGGAGACGGTCAACGGCAACGGCCCCTGCAACAAGGAACGCCTGGGCGCCCGCGTCAAGGCCTGGAACGACGGGGCCTGGGTGCGCGAAGCCGCCCTTGCCCACGCCGCCAAACAAGCTCAACGTCAGGTCAAGGAGGCCGCATGAACGCGCCCACATCCACCCCCGCCGCCCTCAAGGAGTGGCCCCTCTGGGAAGTCTTTGTGCGCAGCAAACAAGGCCTGGAGCACAAGCACTGCGGCAGCCTGCACGCCAGCGACGCGCAGCACGCGCTGCAGATGGCGCGCGATGTCTACACCCGGCGCCAGGAAGGCGTGAGCATCTGGGTCGTGCCCTCGGTGGCCATTGCGGCCAGCGAGCCCAACGACAAGGCCGAGTTCTTCGAGCCCGCCAGCGACAAGATCTACCGCCACCCGACCTTCTACGCGATCCCCGACGTAGTCGGTCATATGTGAACCCGTCGGGCGGCGCCGCCCTGCCGGCACGCCGCCCGCGCCCCGATTGCCGAACATGAACATGCCCAACGCCACCACCGTGCACGCCCCGGTGGACTACTTGCTGCACCTGGCCGACAGCGCGCTGATCCTGGGTCAGCGCAATGCCGAATGGTGCGGCCACGGCCCGATCCTGGAAGAAGACATGGCCCTGGCCAACAACAGCCTGGACCTGATCGGCCAGGCGCGCCTGCTGTACCAGCATGCCGCCACGCTGCTGGGCAACGGGGCCACCGAGGACACGCTGGCGTATTTCCGTGACGAGCCGCAGTTTCGCAACCACACGATTTGCGAGCTGCCGCACCTGCCGCTGATGTCGGCCACCGCGCGCGGTGACCGTGACTTTGCCGTCACCGTGGTGCGCAACTTTTTGTACAGCGCCTTCATGGTGCTGCTGTGGGAGGCGCTGCTGCGCTCGGAGGATGCACAGCTGGCGGCCATTGCGGACAAATCGCTCAAGGAAGCGCGCTACCACCTGCGCCATTCGCGCGACTGGCTGGTGCGCCTGGGCGATGGCACCGAGCTGTCGCACCAGAAGGCGCAGGCCGCGCTCAACGCCCTGCTGCCCTACACCGCCGAGTTCTGGGCCGACAGCGACGCCGAGCGCGCAGCCGTGGCCAACGGCACCGGTGCTGCCACCGCAGCGCTGCGCGCCGATTGGGACCAACTGGTGGACGCGGCGCTGGCCGAGGCCACCCTGGTGCGCCCGGCCCAGACCGCGTTTGTGCCCACCGGCAAGCAAGGTCGCCACTCCGAGCACATGGGCTTTTTGCTGGCCGAGATGCAAAGCCTGGCCCGCCAGCACCCCAACGGCACCTGGTAAGTCGCCCATGCGCGCCCACCCCGTCACGATCGCCCAAGCACCGGCCGATGCCTCGCCCCGCGTGGCGCAGGCCTGGGCCTTGCTCGAATCGCTCACCGACCCGGAAATCCCGGTGGTGACGCTGCGCGAGCTGGGCATCCTGCGCGATGTGCGCGAACAGGGCGAGGCGCTGGAGGTGGTGATCACCCCCACCTACAGCGGCTGCCCGGCGATGGGCCAGATCGAGGACGACATCGTGCGCACGCTGGCCGAGCACGGCCTGCAGGGCACGGTGCAGACCCGCCTGTCGCCCGCCTGGAGCACCGACTGGATGAGCGAGCCCGCGCGCCAGAAACTGCGCGAATACGGCATCGCGCCCCCCCACCCGAGCGAGCACCGCTGCGCCAGCGACGGCAGCAGCGCCGTGCTGCGCTTTGCCGCTCGCGCCCCAGGGTCGATGCCGGCGGTGGCGTGTCCGCAATGCGGCTCGCACAACACCACCGAAACCTCCCACTTTGGCTCCACCGCCTGCAAGGCCCTGTACCGTTGCCTGGATTGCCTGGAGCCCTTTGATTACTTCAAGCCGTACTGACGCGGCCACACCCCGAGGACCGATCCATGTCCGCATTGCGATTCCATGACCTGAAGGTGGCACGTGTCACCCCCGAAGCCGCGGGTGCGGTCGCCATTGCCCTGCAGGTGCCCGCCGAATTGCGCGCGCAGTTTGCCTTCGAGCCCGGGCAATTCCTGACGGTGCGCGCCGACATCAACGGCGCCGATGTGCGCCGCAGTTACTCGATCAGCTCGCCGCGCAGCCGCCTGACGCAGCACGGCGAGCTGGAGCTGGGCATCCGCCCGGTCGAGGGCGGCGTCTTCTCGAATTGGGCCGCCAGCTCGGTCAAGGCCGGCGACACGCTGCGCGTGATGCCGCCCGAGGGGCGCTTTACCGTGCACAAGGCGCGCGCCCTGCACCGCGTCGGCTTTGCCGCCGGCTCGGGCATCACCCCGATCCTGTCGATCCTGGCCAGCACGCTGGAGGAGCAGCCCGAATCCAAATTCACCCTGGTCTATGGCAACCGCCGCATGGACAGCGTGATGTTCAACGAGGCCTTGCAAGACCTCAAGGACCGCTACCCTTCGCGCCTGACGCTGATCCACATCCTCTCGCGCCAGAGCCAGGAAGTGCCGCTGCTCGAGGGTCGCATCGACGCGGCCAAGGTGCGGGCGGTGATGGACGCCTTCTTGCCGGTGGGCAGCATGGACGAGGTGTTTGTCTGCGGGCCGCAGGCCATGATCGACGAGACCGAGCAGGCCCTGCTGCAAGCCGGTGTGCGCGCCGACCGCATCCACACCGAGCGCTTTACCTCGCCCACGCTGGAAGCCCTGCCCGAGGCCGAGCGCCGCCAGGTGAAGCTGACGCACAAGGCGGTGCGCGACGAGGGCGATGTGAAGCTGACCGTGCACTTTGACGGCAAGCCCTTTGACATGCCGATGACGCGTCAGGAGCACCTGCTGGACGTGGCCCTGGCCGTGGGCCTGGACCTGCCCTGGTCGTGCAAGGGCGGGGTGTGCTGCACCTGCCGCTGCAAGGTGATCGAGGGGACCGTCGAGATGGACAAGAACTTCACGCTCGAGCCCAGCGAGGTGGCGGCAGGTTTTGTGCTGTCCTGCCAGGCCCGCCCCACGAGCGACCGCGTGGTGGTCAGCTTCGACGAGCGCTGATCCGGCCGCGTCGGCCGTCAGGGGCTGCGCGCCACAGATGCACCGCGGGGCCTTCGGGCCCCGCGCGCGTTCAGGCGCTGCGCAGCGCCTGGGCCAGCGCCAGGGTCGGGGCGCTCTGGTTCATGCTGTAGATGTGCAGGCCCGGCACGCCAGCGCGCAGCAGCTGCTCGCACAAATCGGTCACCACCTCCAGGCCAAAGGCCTTGATGGACGCGCTGTCGTCGCCATAGCTTTGCAGGCGGGTGCGGATCCAGCGCGGGATCTCGGCGCCACAGGCATCCGAGAAGCGCAGCAGCTGCGAGCTGTTGGTGATGGGCATGATGCCCGGCACCACCGGCACGTCCGCGCCCAGGCGGTGGGCGTCGTCGACAAAGCGGAAGTAGGCGTCGGCGTTGTAGAAGTACTGCGTGATCGCCGAGTCGGCGCCCGCGCGCACCTTGGCCACATAGGCCTGCAGATCGGCCTGCGGCGAGCGCGCCTGCGGATGCATCTCGGGGTAGGCCGCGACCTCGATGTGAAAGTCACGCCCGGTCTCGGCCCGGATGAAGGCCACCAGGTCGCTGGCGTACTGGAACTCGCCCGCGCTGCCGTAGCCGCTTGGCAAGTCACCGCGCAGGGCCACCAGGCGGGTCACGCCCATGGCCTTGAGCTCGGCCAATTGCTCGCGCACGCCCTGGCGCGTGGCGCCAATGCACGAGAAATGGCTGGCCGCGCTCACGCCCTCGGCCAGGATCTCGGCCACGGTGGCAAAGGTGCCGGCCTGCGTGGAGCCGCCAGCGCCGTAGGTGACCGAGCAGAACTCGGGCTTGAGGGTGTACAGCTCCTGGCGCACCGCGCGCAGTTTCTGCGCCCCTTCCGGGGTCTTGGGTGGAAAAAATTCCAGGCTCAGGGAAACGTCCATGGCTTGCTTTCAAAGGGGCGGGCGCGCAGCGCCCAGCCAAAATTCACGGTTGCCGTCGCCGCCGGCGATGGGGCTGTCGAGCCAGGCCAGCACCGACAGATCGAGCGCCTGGCAGCACTGGTGCAGGCGTTGCGACACCAGCGCATACAGCGCCGGGTCGCGCACGATGCCGCCCTTGCCCACCTGCCCCGGTTGCAGCTCAAACTGCGGCTTGACCAGCAGCAGCAGACGGCCGGTCGGGCTCAGCCAGGGCAGCAACGCGGGCAAGACCAGGGTCAGCGAAATGAACGACAGGTCGCCCACGATCAGGTCAAAGCGTTGCGCAGGCAGGCGCGGGTCTTGCGGCTGCAGCTCGCGTGCGTTCAGGCCCTCGATGGCGCACACGCGCGGGTCGGCGCGCAAGCTCGGGTGCAGCTGGCCGTGGCCCACATCCACCCCCACCACCTGCGCCGCGCCACGCTGCAGCAGCACATCGGTAAAGCCGCCGGTGCTCTGGCCCACATCCAGACAGTGCAGGCCCTGCACCGACCAGTCCAGCTGCGCCAGCGCGCCATCGAGCTTGAGCCCCCCGCGCGAGACAAAGCGCCGCTCGGATGTGTCCTGCAGTTGCAGCTCGGCGTCTGTGGGCAGCTCTTCGCCGTTTTTGCCAACCGCCCGCCAGTCGCCTCGGGCACCGCTCGCGCGCCAGCGCAGGCCGGCGGCAATCAGCCGCTGGGCCTGTGAACGCGTGGCCGCCAGGCCGCGCGTCACCAGCAATTGATCGGCACGCACCTTGTCGCTGCTTTCCGGCTCGGCGCCCGCCCACGCGGGTCGCCCAGCGCATCAATAGCGGTAGGTGTCGGGCTTGTACGGGCCTTGCTTGGGCACGCCGATGTACTCGGCCTGCATGTCGCTCAGCTCGGTCAGCTTGGCGCCCACCTTTTTCAGGTGCAGGCGGGCGACCTTCTCGTCCAGGTGCTTGGGCAGCACATAGACCTTGCCCACGTCGTAGCTGTCGGCGTGGCTGAACAGTTCGATCTGCGCGATCGTCTGGTTGGCAAAGCTCGAGCTCATCACAAAGCTCGGGTGGCCGGTGGCGCAGCCCAGGTTCACCAGGCGGCCCTTGGCCAGCATGATGATGCGCTTGCCATCGGGGAAGATCACATGGTCCACCTGCGGCTTGATCTCTTCCCAGGTGTAGCCCTCGAGCGAGGCAATGTCGATCTCGTTGTCAAAGTGACCGATGTTGCACACGATGGCCTGGTCCTTCATGGCCTGCATGTGCGCATGCGTGATCACATGCTTGTTGCCGGTGGCGGTCACAAAGATGTCGGCCTGGCTGCAGGCGTCGTCCATGGTCACCACGCGATAGCCTTCCATGGCGGCCTGCAGCGCGTTGATGGGGTCGATCTCGGTCACCCACACCTGGGCCGACAGGGCGCGCAGGGCTTGCGCGCTGCCCTTGCCCACATCACCGTAGCCGCACACCACGGCCACCTTGCCGGCGATCATGACGTCGGTGGCGCGCTTGATGCCGTCCACCAGCGACTCGCGGCAGCCGTACAGGTTGTCGAACTTGCTCTTGGTCACCGAGTCGTTGACGTTGATGGCACGGAACATCAGCGTGCCCTTGACCGACATTTCCTTGAGGCGGTGCACGCCGGTGGTGGTCTCTTCGGTCACGCCAATGATTTGCGCGCTCTTGCGGCTGTACCAGCTCGGGTCTTGGGCCAGCTTGGCCTTGATGGCGTTGAACAGGCAGACCTCTTCCTCGCTGCCCGGATTCGCCAGCACCGAGGCGTCGCGCTCGGCGCGCTTGCCCAGGTGCATCAGCAGCGTGGCATCGCCGCCGTCGTCCAGGATCATGTTGGGGCCTTCGCCCGGGGTGCCGGCGGCGCCAAATTCAAAGATGCGGTGGGTGTAGTCCCAGTACTGGTCCAGGTTCTCGCCCTTGATGGCGAACACCGGCGTGCCCTGCGCGGCGATGGCCGCGGCGGCATGGTCCTGGGTGGAGTAGATGTTGCACGAGGCCCAGCGGACCTGCGCGCCCAGGGCCTGCAGGGTTTCGATCAGCACAGCGGTCTGGATCGTCATGTGCAGGGAGCCGGTGATGCGCGCGCCCTTGAGCGGCTGGGCAGCGGCAAACTCCTCGCGGATGGCCATCAGGCCGGGCATCTCGGTCTCGGCGATGCGGATTTCCTTGCGGCCCCAATCGGCCAGGCCGATGTCGGCGATCACGCAGTCGGTGGGCAGGGTGTTCTTCAGCGGTGCATTCATGGTGCGCTCCAAAGCAATGGTCAGAAAAACCACCGGTCCGGGCAGGGCACTTGGGAATGAAGGGCTCACCGCACTGGATCAGTGGATGAGCGTCGTTGCGAATGGAAGGGTCCGAGCCTCACGCCTGCTGCCAGCCAGGGGCTGGTGGGCGCTGCAACGCTCCTCGGAAGCCCCGCATTATAGGTGCTGGCCTGCGGCCTTGCCAGGGGACGCCGCCCCCTGCCCGTAAAATGCAGGGGTTTGCCAGGGCCTGCTGCGGCCACTGGCCTGCGGCGGGCCCACGGCCCTGCCCCCTTGCCCGAATTCAGGACGCCCTGTGACCTACGCCCAAGAGACCCGGCGCCGCCGGACCTTTGCCATCATCTCCCACCCCGACGCCGGCAAGACCACGCTGACCGAAAAGCTGCTGCTGTTCTCGGGTGCGATCCAGATTGCCGGCTCGGTCAAGGCGCGCAAGGCCTCGCGCCACGCGACCAGCGACTGGATGGAAATTGAAAAGCAGCGCGGCATCTCGGTGGCCAGCTCGGTCATGCAGATGCTCTACCGCGACCACGTCATCAACCTGCTCGACACCCCGGGCCACAAGGACTTCTCGGAAGACACCTACCGCGTGCTCACCGCGGTGGACTCGGCCCTCATGGTGATCGACGCGGCCAACGGTGTGGAAGCGCAGACGCGGCGCCTGATCGAGGTGTGCCGGCAGCGCGACACCCCCATCATCACCTTCGTCAACAAAATGGACCGCGAGGTGCGCGACCCACTCGACATCCTGGACGAGGTCGAGCGCGAGCTGGGCATGCCCTGCGTGCCCATGACCTGGCCGGTGGGCCAGGGCAAAAGCTTTGGCGGCATCGTCAACCTGCGCACACAGGCGATGACGGTGTTCGAGTCGGGCAGCGAGCGCCGCCCGCAAGACTTCGAGACGATTCCCCTGGCGCAACCCGAGCGCCTGGCCGAGCGCTTTGGCCAGGAGTGGCAAAGCGCCATGGACAGCATGGAGCTGGCCACCGGCGCCTCGCCCGCCTTTGACCACGCGGCCTTTCTGGCCGGCAAGCAGACCCCGGTGTTCTTTGGCTCGGGCGTGAACAATTTCGGGGTGATGGAGGTGCTCGACGCGCTGGTCGACCTGGCCCCCTCGCCGCGTCCGCGCAAGAGCTCGCTGATGGTCAACAAGGCCCCGGTGG
>Ga0255220_1000874_pt1 | contig 11435 bp, 9 predicted proteins | sample Miss_Colum_RepB__FD_188423 | JGI IMG/M metagenome (GOLD analysis project Ga0255220, IMG submission 188423) | Freshwater microbial communities from Mississippi River, Louisiana, United States - Miss_Colum_RepB_8d | ecosystem: Environmental > Aquatic > Freshwater > River | place: USA: Louisiana...
GGCCTGGGCCAGCTCGCTGTCGTCGGCCTGCGGTCTTCCCGCACTTCGGATCGCCTCTTCGAGCTGACGCGGACCAATCTCATCGCGCGCGACCGACGTGAACATCGCCTCGACATCGGGTACACCAAGCCGGCTCGCGATCTGCTCGAATGCGAGCGCGGTGCGCCCCTCACGCTGCAGCGCACGCTCGACACGCTCACGTCCAGTCGTCAACGCCCCTTGCAATTCCTGCGCGTTGAACCACTGCCGAACCTTGCTGCGGGCCCGGTTCGACTGCACATAGCCAAGTTGTGGATTGAGCCAGTCGCGCGAAGGCCCGTCGCTCGCATTGGCTGATTTGGCCGAGATGATCTGCACAGTCTGGCCGTTGGCCAGCGAAGTGTTCAACGGCACCATCTGCCCGTCGACCCTAGCACCGCGGCAGCGGTGGCCGAGACTGGTATGCACGTGATACGCAAAATCGACCGGAGTCGAACCAGCGGGCAGTTCGACGACCCGAGCCTGCGGAGTCAGCACATAGATGTGCTCATTAGGCATCGCCGATGCGGCCCCCCCGGCGCCAAGTTCCTCGCCCACCTCCCGCTGCCAGGCCAGCAACTGCCGTATCCACGCAATCAGTTCATCCTGCCCACCGCCTTGCGGGGCACGCCCGCCCGTCCCGCCGGTACTTCGCTCCTTGTAGCGCCAGTGCGAGGCGACTCCGTACTCCGCGAACTGATGCATCTCTTCGGTGCGAATCTGCACCTCTAGGAAACGCCCGTCATCGGCAAGGACGACGGTGTGCAGCGACTGATACCCGTTTGGTTTCGGACGCACAATGTAGTCGTCGAACTCCTCCGGTACCGGCTGCCAGCGTTCGTGGATCAAGGCCAGTACGGCATAGCAATCGCGCACCTCGTCCACGATGACGCGCAAGCCCCGCAGATCACGAATGCCGTCCAGGCTTCGCTCCTTGCTGCGCATCTTGTTCCAGATGCTAAACAGATGCTTTGGCCGCCCCGAGACCTGTCCACGAATACCAGCCCCCGCAAGCAGTTCACGAACCTGAAGCGCAGCCTGATGAACGAACTCCTCGCGCTCATGCCTTTTGCCTTCCAACTCGCTGGCGAGTTGTCGGTAAACTTTCGGGGCATCGAAACGAAACGCGAGGTCTTCGAGCTCCCACTTGAGCTGCCAGAGGCCAAGCCGGTTTGCCAACGGGGCAAGTACCTTCAGCGTCTGGTTCGCCACCCCGTCTTCCGGCTTGGTGGCGCTCTGCACATGCCAGCGAAGCGTTTGAACTCGAGAGGCCAGCGCGATCAATACCACCCGGATATCGGACGCCATCGCCAGCAGCATGCGGCGCAAGGTTTCGGTTTGTTCGCTATCGGCTTGCCCACTGACCTTGAAATGCAGCGAGCGCAGGCTGTGCACCTTGCGCATCGCATCCACCAGCGTGGCGGTCTCTTCGCCAAACTCGCGTCGGATCTCATCCAGGCTAAGCCGCGTGTAAGAGCCGAACATCGCCGCGGCGCACTGGCTCGGGACATCGGCATACAAGCCACGCAAAATTTCGACCGTGCCTTGCGCATGATCCGAAACGCCTTCGCCGCTAGGCGCGACCACCCCCTGATTTCGGTCTCTGGCAAGCTCCAACGCCCGCCCAACGGGGTCTTGCAGCGCGGAGCCGGCGAGTGGATCCGACGGCACCACTGCGGGTACAGCCTGCGCTGCGCCGGTGCAGGACGAAATCCGCCCGGCCGTATCTTCTGGCGTACTGCTCGCGTCGGTGCTGCGCTTGCTGGGAATGGTATGGCCTCCGAACAAGATACGGCCGGAATCGGCTGACCTGAGGACCACCAGGGTGCTGATGGGATTGGCCGCCGTCTTTTAATCGATTGCTTTGTCGGGCTTCATTATATGAATTGACGCCCACATCAGTCTGCCGACGCTGCGCCTGAGCCGATGGTGCCGGTTACTTCTGATCCCGGCAATCTGCGAATCGCGTATCGTTCTCCTATATCCCGGATTCGTATCGAGGCTTGCGCCCAAGCGCAGGGTCGACAATTCCGAACGCACATGCGACATGCCACTTCGCTGGTTCACCCGCCATCCGCTGCAGATCGAGGAGTCACTCTGGCAGGCCACCCTGACTCAATATGGGCTTGCCAGGCATCTGAGCCCTAGCGAACTCGGAGAACTACGCAGTCTTTGTGCGGAATTCCTGAGCCGCAAGACAATCAGCGGCGCACACGGTTTCGAAATCGATGAACGCGTACGGGTCACGATCGCCTTCCAGGCCTGTCTACCGGTGCTCAAGATTGGGCTCACCAGCTATGACGACTTCGTCGAAATCATCGTCTACCCCGCCCAGTTTCGGGTGCCGCGCCGGATTGTCGACGAGGACGGACTGGTCCATGAGAGCATCGAAGATCTGTCCGGGGAAGCGATGGACGGTGGTCCGATCGTGCTGTCCTGGCCGGATGTGCAGGCCGCCGATACGAATGTGACGATCCATGAGTTCGTCCACAAACTGGACCTGGCTGACGGTGAGGCTGATGGCATTCCGGCGCTGTCAGGGCCACGCCGTCGTCGCTGGCGCGAAACCCTGCACCATGCCTACGAACAATTTTGCGATGCGCTGGATGCGATTGAGGCAGCGATTCCTCCCGATGTGGACCCCGAGACCGAGCAGGCAGACCCGTGGTATGAGCGTTTACCACTAGATTCGTATGCTGCGGTCGATCCGGCCGAGTTTTTCGCAGTGTCCGGCGAGGCATTTTTCGTGACGCCACATCGGCTCGCGCAAGCCTACCCGGCCTGGTATCGAGAGCTTTCCGAGTTCTTCGGGCAAGACCCGCGCAATGCCTAGGAGGTGGCCAGAATTGCCGGTTGCCTCACGCTCAGCGTTTCGATGTCGACACGATTGCGACCGCTATCCTTGGCCCTGTAAAGAGCACGGTCGGCAACGGTTAGTGCAGTCGCAACCTTGTCGACCTGAGGATCTGACACCTGACATCCCCCGATACTGACGGTCACTTGAAGATCCAGTTCCTCATACCGAACCGATAAGCCTTCCACAATCGCACGGATTCGTTCGGCCATGTTGTGCAGGTCAGTGGCATTGCAGTTCGGCAGCAGCACGGCGAACTCCTCGCCACCAAGCCTGCCGAACAAACTCTCAGTCCTCAAAATCGGTCGAATTGCGTTGACCACTGCGATCAGAACCGCATCGCCGGCCAGGTGTCCATGCTGATCGTTGATCGGCTTGAAGCGGTCCAGATCGATGATCAATAGACCGAACTCGGTTCCGTAGCGTCGCAAAGCTGCCAGTTGCCGCTTAATGGCGTCGAGCATGATCCGCCTTCCCCAGACTCCAGTCAGCGAGTCATGAGACGCGACATGCTCAAGTTCGCGGATCAAACGGTTCTCGACCGCCAACACAAGGCATATCGGCATGATCGTGACACTAAGCGCCTGTACCAGCAAAAAGACCAGCCGTGGACCATCAGGTTTGACCAGCACGACCTCAGACAGTGGCTCTCCCGGAAGCAAAAACTCGATCATCAAGCCGAAACGGGCCAGGAACACCGCCAAGGTCATGCCAAGCAGCAGTCGTTCCCCGAACCCCATCGAACCGGCTCTGCGCACCGCCCAAAGAAGTTTGATGCTGGCGAACTGGACGAGCAGGATCACAGCGTTGACCAACAGATACCTGACCGTGAAATTCGGATCGACACTGGCGTAGTAAGCGAGCCCGAATGATTGCGCGATCAGCAGCGGCGCATACCAGACCCGTACCGGCTTGAAGCCGAGGAAACTGGCCAATCCGTCGTAAAGCAGCAAGGTTCCGAGCAGCAATAGACCGTTACCCGCCACGCTGGACGCAAGAACTCCAAGCTGCGGACGCAAGAGCAGAAAAGCGATGCCAAATGCAATCGCCATGAAGGCGCCGGCCCACTGCCAAACGCCAGCAACCTGCACCGATACTGTGGAAAACCTTCGACTGGAAAAGCTAAACGCCCCGATCAGCACCGAAAACCCGAGCGAAGAGAGCATCGTCACAAACAGGATGGATGCAAAGTCAAGGCTCATTGCGGCATGCTTGATCGGCTATCGCAATCCGAAGTAGATGTTGGCGGTCAGAAATCCCTGTTTGCTGCCGCAGTCGAAACGCTTGCCGCTGAAGCGGTATCCGTACAGTCCAGGGTACTCCACTTGTTGCGCAAGGGCGTCGGTGAGTTGGATTTCTCCGCCACGGCCGGCAGGCTGGCTCTCGAGAGTTTTCATCACGCTCGGATGCAAAATGTAGCGACCGACCACCGCAAACGTCGACGGAGCCTGATCGATCGATGGCTTTTCCACGATCGCACGGACCTTCATCACGGTATCGTGATCCGACTCCGGATCGATCACCCCGTACCGATCGACTTCCTGCCGGGGAACTTGTTCGATCGCAATCACACTGCCACCGGTGCGCTCGGCAACCGGCACCATCTGCTTCAAAGCCCCTTCCGGATGCCCATCGATCAGATCATCCGGCAGCAGCACCGCAAAATGTTCGTCCTCACCGATCATCGGCCGGGCACACAACACTGCATGGCCGAGCCCAAGAGGCGCGGGTTGGCGCACGAACACCACGTTGACATGGGCGGGAACGATGTTGCGCACTGCAGCCAGCGCCTCGAGCTTGCCCTTGGCCTCGAGTTCCGCCTCAAGTTCGGGCGCCCGATCGAAATAGTCTTCAACCGCCCGTTTGGACCGACCGGTGACGAAGATCAGCGTGTCGCAGCCGGCCTCGACCGCCTCGTCGACTGCGTATTGGATGATCGGGCGGTCGACGATCGGCAGCATTTCCTTGGGGATCGACTTGGTCGCCGGCAGGAAGCGAGTGCCTAGTCCGGCTACAGGGAACACGGCTTTTTTCAATTGCATGTCGAACGGCTAGCATCGCCGGCAGTGATTCGGTTGCAGGAAATTATCCTCCATCCACACAGACAAGCTGTGCCAGGTGATTCAGGACCCGCTGCACATCAATGGAGGCGGTGAAAGGCGCTGACCTCCGAGTTGCAGAAATCCTTGAGCACGATCGACACTACCATCCCCGGTGGGCGAAGCCCCGTTCGGGTTGAGGTCAGCAACCGGGATTGGATCGAATAGTGAGGACGGATCGACCATCCCAGCACCAAGCGTCGGCCCAGACAACCCAGCTTCGCTCGCTGGCGAATCTTCGCCCATATGGCGAGCCGGACTCTGCATCCGAACCGTCGCCGCAACCTTGATCGGCCAGCGCGGACGCATTCGCCCCTGCGCATCAACACCCTGATAGAACGCACATCGCCACGAGCCTGAGGTCGAAGGGGCGAAGGCGCCCCGTCCGAACGCCAGCAACCCCAAGATTGGCTCTCCCCTCTGGATATCCGCACACCGGTCGAACGCTTTCATGATCCAAGCGGCAAGACGCCCCACCAAGGGCACCGTCAACGGTGCTGCGTAGACAAATTCGATCTTCAGAAGATTCGCATCCGCAAGCGTCTGCCCCGAGGCCACGCCAACCGGGGACCCGTGACGGTATCCAGCGATACCGCTGACGGGGGAGGCCAATGCCAGACTAAAACCCAGATTGTCATTCGGGATCTCACGCGCCCCCACGATGGGGTCCCCCATTGCGTCACGGGCCGGAACCGCCCAATCGACGAAGCTAAGTGGACCAGGCGAGAGCTGACGCCAGCGGATCCATCCTTGCGCGATGCCCTGCTTGAATGCGAGACGCGAGCGGTTCAGACTTTCCTGGTGATCCTGCGGACCGCTCGAACCGAACAACCAGGGGCTCAGTCCATCAGCAAGTCCGCGCTCGATGACGGTCGCACTCGCCTGCTCAAGACTGCCGGCACGAGCCCCCTGATGCGCAGCGTGAGAGATTGCCTGATGGGCATGAAAAATCAGACCCCATTGCAACGCAGCTAGTCCCAGCAGCAAGACCACCGGAGCCGCGAGCAAGGTTTCGACCGCCGCAACCCCGGTCGCGAACCTTAACCTTGAAGGCCTTCGCCTGGCCCGCCTGATCACTGTGCCCCCTGAGGATCTGACAAGCCCGGTAGAACAGGCGACTGTGGCCAGACCGCCGTGCCTCCCAGACCCGCCGTACCGGATGCCGACTGCGATGGCTCAGGCAGGTGCGCGGATGTTGCGGAACTGTTGCTGCGGGCTTCAATCTGATGGCGTATCGAATCAAGTTCCTGCCCGGCCTGCTGGCGGATTCGCTTGGCCTGAACGCTGTCAACCCCGTCCCCGCCCCGGTCATATTCGGCGATTACCTGACCGGCGAGTTCCAGATTGACAGTCGCAAGGTTCAGCAAGGCCTTGGCACGAATTTGCCGATGCGCCCCCCGCAGACCGTTGGCAACGCTTGCCGCCTTGCGATAGGCACTCGCAGCCGGCAAGAGACGCATTTTCCGGTGTTCAATATTTCCGATCCGCAACCAGGCGAAAGCGTCTTCCGGGTCCCGTGCAACATGTCGTCGAAAGATCTTCAGTGCGGCGTCCAATTCGCCTTCACCGTACAGCCTTTCTGCGAACTGCTCGGCGCTGCCCGGCGAATTGCGACGCTCAGGGCTTTCGGCCGCGGCGATACCGCCCTCAGTACCGAATGTTCGGACCTCCTGTGCCCAACCCAGCGAGTGTGCGAGCAAGGTACTCAGGGTAAGGGCGCACAGTGCTCTCCGCGCACGGCCGGTAGGTCGACCGCAGGTCAAGTCGACACGAAATGCGGGGGCGCGCTTCATGACTGCCCCCTGATCTCGAGCCGATCGCCGACCGCCAGGCTGAGCGCCGACGCCCGCCCCGCAGGCAGTTCAATGACGCTCGTCGCGTCAAAGCAGGCGCGAATTCGCCACGGTTTAACTCGATGATCGACGACGATGATCTGTCTGTTGGCGTCAAGAAACAGGACATCGATCTCAAACCGCATGAAAAATGTGTGAATGGCGTCGCAGGGAATCAGCCACAGGCCGGTCGTTGCGACTTCGGCTCTGCGGAGCATCCAACCCTTGAGTCGGGCGAGAAATACACGGGCAATGCAAACGTCGAATACAGCATGCCGTCCGACGATGCCAAGCCGTATGCGTCCGCTGGGGGGTATGCCAGTCGCCATGGACAACGCGAGATGATCAATAGCCATGCTTTCTCCTGAGCAAGGACCGCAGAGCGGTCGGGTTGCCTGCGCAAGGCGGCGAAACACCTGCCATGCGGGTCGCTTAGATCAGTTCAGCCAGCCCTCCTGAATAAAGCGGCTGACGACCGGAAACAGCAGCACGACGAACGTGCACGGAAAGATGAAAAGCAATAGCGGCGCCAGCATCTTGACCGGAGCTTCCATCGCCAGCTTCTCGGCCCGCATGAACCTCTCATTGCGTCTTTGTTCGGCCTGAGCGCGCAATACGGCGCCAAGTGATGCACCCTGCTTTTCGGCGACAAGCAATGCCGAGACGAGGCTTGTCACCGCCGGCACCTGAAGACGATCGGCAACGGCGCGCAAGGCTTCCTCGCGCGAACGACCCGTACGCAAATCGCGGAGCATGCGACCGAATTCGTCCCGTAACGGGCCCATCGGCCCCTTGTCGACTGCCTGCACGAAAGCAGAGGCGACATTGAGTCCGGACTCGATCGACAGGGTCAGAACGTCCAGGTAAAAGGGCAGATCGCGCAGCACCGCCCGTCGACGTGACTCGATGCGGTCGCGTAGCCAGCTTGCGGGTAACGCGTACCCGAGCAGGATGGCACCAAGTGCGATCCACCAGGGCACAAGCCCGCGGGGGCTCCAGAGAAGGGCGGCCGCTCCGCAGGCGCACATAGCGCTCAACACCCGCCCTGAGACGTAGGACTCCGGTGACAACACCTGGTCCAGATCGGCCTGCCGAATACGCTCGCGCGCAAGCAGGCGGGTTCTGGCCGTGAGAAGCGGCCCGAACTGGCTGGCGAGCATCGCAATCGGCAACGAAAGTGCGCGCCAATACAAGGGGGTGTGGCTTCCGGACGGGCGATCAGCAGACCTGGAGCTGCCAGACTCGTGAACGATGCGCCCAATCAGCACGACGATTAGCATCACGCAACCAGCGCTTGCTGTAATCGCCAACATCAACCAATGGTTCATTCTGCCCCCTTCAGACATCGATGCGCATGACGCGGCGCATGAAATACAGGCCAAGCAGTTGCATCAGCAAGACCGCCACGCAGGTGGAAATGCCATACCAGGTGGTGAACAACGCAGTCATTGCGATCGGCTCGACCAAGAACAGCAGACCCGCGCATAGCACTGGCAGCAGACCCATGGCCCACCCCTGTAGCCGGCCCTGTGCCGTCAACGCGCGGATCTTTTCCTCGATCGCCACCTTGCGACGAATGGCATCGCCCAGTGCTTCAAGTGTTTCGGCCAGATTGCCGCCAGTTTCCCGGCTGATCCGCAAGGCGGCGCACAGCAGAGCGGTCTCCTCGAGCGGCATCCGTCGTTCGAGCCCGGTCAGCGCCTGATCGAAGCTCGCCCCCAGCCGCTGCTCGCGCAACATCAGCTCGACTTCCTGGCGGGCAGGTACATCAATCTCGGCGGCTGTCTGCGCCAATGACTGTGAAAGACTCAGCCCAGCCCGCAGGCCGCCCGCAGAGAGCATCAGCAAATCGGAAAGTTGCAGGCGAAATTGTTGCTTTCGGCGATATCGCATGATCGCGAGACTGACCTTCGGAATCGCTCCGACAATCAACGCAGCCAGCAGGGCAAACGTGAAGCTCGCGCTCAACAACCAGGTCAGCGCCGTGACAACCAGGCACAGGCCGAGGTTTGCGACCAGAAGACGCTCGGGATCAATGAACAGATGAGAGCGCGCAAGCTGGCGCCCGACGCTATCCGAAAACCTTGCCCGATACGCGGCAAACACGCTGCGCAACAGACGCGGGATCAGAACCGCACAAAGCGCCACGCAGCCAGCCGCAAGCCCTAACACCCAGATCGGGATGGGGCCGGCATCGGATAACGCTGCTGCGGCAACGACTGCGTTTACGGCCGGGGTGCTCATGATATGACCATCTCACGCGTACTCGGCCAGGCGAGCCCATTCGAGCGACACACCGTTTTCGCGCAACTCATCCAGAAACTGCGGAACCGCATCGCAGGCCGAAAAACGCCCTTTTTCCCATCGAAACAGGCTCTGCATCTGCACTCGCCCGGCTTCGATCCCGGTAACCTCTGTAATCTCGACGATGCGTCGTGTTCCGTCGGCACCGCGAGCCTGCTGAACGATCAGATGGATGGCCGAGGCGATCTGCTCGCGGATTGCGGTCACCGGAAGATCCATCCCGGCCATCAGCACCATGGTCTCGAGCCGGGCAATTACGTCGCGCGGACTGTTCGCATGCACCGTCGTCAGTGAACCCTCGTGCCCGGTGTTCATCGCCTGCAGCATGTCGAGTGCTTCGCCCCCTCGACACTCACCGACAACGATCCGGTCGGGACGCATCCGCAAGGCATTGCGCACCAGGTCTCGGATCCCGACCGAGCCCTTGCCTTCGGCATTGGCCGGTCGTGCCTCGAGGCTCACCAGATGCGGATGTCGAAGGCGTAACTCGGCGGCGTCTTCGATCGTGACGATGCGCTCACCGGGTGGAATCATGTTCGACAGCACATTCAGAAGCGTCGTTTTCCCGGACCCGGTACCACCGGCAATCACGATGTTGCGACGGTGTTCGATACACAGACCGAGCAGGCGCAGCATCGCGGCCGAGGCCGAGCCGAGCCGCTGCAAGTCCTCTGGCGCCAAAACCTGCCGATTGAAACGCCTGATCGTGACAACGCTGCCGCGCACCGCAAGCGGGGGAATGATCGCGTTGACGCGCGAGCCGTCAGGCAAGCGGGCATCGACCATCGGCGAGCTTTCGTCGATGCGTCGTCCTAGCGGCGCGACGATCCTCTCGATCACCGCACGTACCGCCCCTTCGCCACTGAACGCCAGCGGACTGCGAGAAAGCTGCCCCTGTCTTTCCACGTAGATTTCATCCGCACGATTGACCATGATTTCGCTGACTTCGGGGTCAGCCAGCAGGCGCTCGAGCGGTCCGAGTCCGATTGCCTCGTCAAGGACCTCTTCAATCGCACGTTCGATGTCGATGCCGGCAGGACGATCCGCCTCGCGAGCGATGATTTCGCGAAGAATCTCCGCGGCCTCGCCGCGCAACTGATCCGCGCTGAGCTGGCGGACGTCCTTTCTGCGCAGGTCTATCGTCTGCAGCAGGCGATGATGCAGCAAGCGCCGCCATTCCATCGTCGCGAGCGGGAGTACGCCGACAGTGGCCTGTGACGATTCGATAAATTGCCTATCGCAGCGGCCTTGCCCGATGGCGTCGGCGACGCCACGATTACCCTCCGCTGAATCAGATCGCAGGGACATGGAATCTGCGCCCACCACCGACGAAGTCGTTAAAGATCGGGCAAAGCCGAGTGGCGACGACGGTTCACCGCAACCAACACCATCGCGTGCCGACAAACCGCCTCGCAATCGGACCGACTGCGCCCGATCTTGCATTCTCGCCGTCGCGTGCCCCACGTGCGGCGCGGATTCCATGACACCGCGCAATTGCGCTCCTGCGCTTGGCAGCGGCTTGATGCGATAGCCGGAGATCACGATCTCGTCCGAATCGCTGAGAGGGGCGTATTCGACGATCCGCTCCCCATTGACCCAGGTACCGCCGATGCTGCCCAGGTCAAGTAATTTGAATCCACCGTCCAGGCGATGAATCTCTGCGTGCCAGCGGGCAACTCGCCAGCTGCCGAGCACCACCTCGGCGCTCTTGTGACGACCGATTCGGCACGGAAATTCGGTAACGGCGACGGTGCGCGGTTGCTCACCGTCGGCTTCGATGATCAGGGTCAGCAACATGGAGCGATCTCCTGGTTTGAGTTGCGTGTGCATGGTGATGAAGCTCTCAGCAGGCTCAGTCGAGCATCCGGATACGGCCGATCGCGCTTTTGATTCGTTGATCCACCGCATCGGGCTGAAAACGCTGCGCAGCCGGCTGCTCGGACAAGGTCCAGCCTGCCGGGGGTAGTTCGTCTTTGCGGGAGACAATGGGCATCGACGCTTGCTGGTTTGAATCAGCGTCGTCTTGGATCCGCTCCCATGGTGCATAGGGCGATTGCGAAACCTCTGCTTCCTTGCCAACAGGCTCGGCGCGCGGTTCATGCGTCGTCGACGACAGCGGACTGGTCTTGATCGCGGCAACCGGCCTCGCCGGCATCGGCTCGACAAACCTTGGCGTAATGAATACAACCAGCTCGGTCTGTCGGTCGCGAAAGGCCCGCGAGCGAAACAGTTGCCCGAGCACCGGCAAGTCGCCCAGCGCTGGCACGCGATCGATGCTTCGCGACGAGTCGTCCGCGATCAGGCCGGCAATCACCAGGGTTTCGTTCT
>Ga0255220_1000880_pt1 | contig 11390 bp, 9 predicted proteins | sample Miss_Colum_RepB__FD_188423 | JGI IMG/M metagenome (GOLD analysis project Ga0255220, IMG submission 188423) | Freshwater microbial communities from Mississippi River, Louisiana, United States - Miss_Colum_RepB_8d | ecosystem: Environmental > Aquatic > Freshwater > River | place: USA: Louisiana...
CTGCCCATCGCCGAGAACCCAGACCTCGCTCACGGTGTCAGCACCAGCGGCTGGGTGTCATTCATGACGCGCGCCGTCTGTTGCTCGCGCCAGGCGTTCAGACGCTGACGCAGGGCGGCGTCGTGCAGCGCGAGGATCTGTGCCGCCAGCAGGCCGGCATTGGCCGCCCCGGCGGTGCCGATGGCCAGCGTGCCCACAGCCACGCCGCGCGGCATCTGCACGATGGAGAGCAGACTGTCCAGGCCATTGAGCGCCTTGCTCTGCACCGGTACGCCCAGCACGGGCAGCGGGGTGCAGGCGGCAACCATGCCCGGCAGATGGGCGGCGCCGCCGGCGCCAGCGATGATCACCTGGATCCCGGCCGCCGCCGCGCCCGAGGCGAACTGGAACAGCTTCTGCGGGGTGCGGTGGGCCGAGACCACCTCAGCGCTCCAGCCCGCCTGCAGCTCGTCCAGCAGGACGGCGGCGGCGGACAGGGTGTCCCAGTCATTGCGGGACCCCATGACGATGGCAATACGTTCAGACATGTCGATCTCCTTGAAGTGAGTCAGGCAACAGCTTGCAGCCACTGGTGGTAGAGGGGGATCCCCAGCAGCACGTTGAACGGGAAGGTCACTCCCAGCGCCGCCAGCATGGCCAGGCCAGTATTGGCCTCGGGCATGGCCTTGCGCACGATGGCCGGGGCGGCGATGTAGGACGCGCTGGCGAACAGTGCGGTCAGCACCAGCGCACTGCCGGCCGGCAGCTCGAGCAGCAGGGTCACGCCAATGCCGCCCCAGGCCAGCCCCAGCGGGGCGAGTGCGGCGAACACCAGCACGCGCCAGTGCTGCAGTGGCAGCGGGCGACAGACGGTGGCCGTGCAGATGCCCATCTCCAGCAGGAACAGGGCAAGGAAGGTCTGGAAGCCGCCGATCAGGGCCGGTGCGATGGGCGCCAGGCCGACCGGACCGTAGGCCCAGCCCAGCAGGATGCCACCGCACAGCAGCAGCACGCCGCGATTGGTCAGGGCCTCGTGCCAGACGCTGCCGGTGCTGGTCGGCGTGGCACTGTGGCGGCGATGGAACAACAGCATGGCGACGATGCCGGGCAGCTCCAGCACCACCAGGTAGAGGCTGGTCTCGGGCAGCAGCGGCAGCGCGCGGGTGTCGGCAAAGGCCACGGCCACTGCGAAAGTGGCGGCGCTCACCGAGCCATAGTGGGCCGCGAGGCTGGCGGCATCGGCCTGGTTCAGTGCCACCAGCCGGCACAGCAGCGGGTAGAGCAGCAGCGGAATCAGCGCCCCGCACAGGGCGATCAGGGCCAGATCGCTCCCCTGCACCGCGCCGGTATGGCTGTGCAGGGACAGACCGCCCTTGATGCCCAGCGCGAGCATCAACAGGATGGTCAGGGTTTCATAGATGGCGCCGGGGACCTTGAGGTCGGATTTGAGCAGGCCCGCGACGAGGCCGAGGGCGAAGAAAGCGATGACGATATCGGGCATGGGGCGTACCGGGTGTTTGAGCGGTGGCGATTGTCCGGATGCCGACGTATATTTTCCAATAAATGTTTCTGCAAAATACCATTGATCATTATCTATGGAGCACTCCCATGAACATCCGCCATCTGAGTGTCCGCCAGCTGCAGGTCTTCGTCGCCGCCGTGCGCGCGGGCAATCTCTCTGCCACCGCCCGGGAACTGCATCTGACCCAGCCCACCGTGTCGCTGCAGATCAAGCGCCTGAGCGAAGTGCTCGGCGAGAAGCTGCTGGAACAACGCGACGGCCGCCTGCTTCCCACCGACGCCGGGGCCGCGCTCTACGACGCCGCCAGCGACGTGCTGAATCGTCTGGAGGAACTCGGCAGCACACTGGACCGGGTGCGCTCGGGCGAGGCCGGCCACATCAGCATCGGCCTGGTGACCACGGCAAAGTACGTGGTGCCGCGCATCCTCGGGGCGTTTGCGCGGGTGTACCCGCAGGTGCAGATCACGCTCAACATCGGCAACCGCGCCCATGTGCTGCAGCGCTTCGTGCAGCAGGCCGACGATCTTTATCTGTTCAGCCACCCGCCCAGCGGCGAGCATGTCAGCGCCACCCGCATCATCAAGAATCCGCTGCAGATCATCGCGCCACCGGACCACTGGGCCGCGAGCCGCAGCATCCTGCGCTTCGAGGAACTGCTCGGCGAGCGCTTCCTGATCCGCGAGCCTGGCTCGGCCACCCGCATGATGTTCGAAGCCTGGCTCAGCCAGGAGGGCCTGGCGCTGCGCCAGACCCTGCAGATCGAGAGCAACGAGGCCATCCGTCTCAGTGTGGCTTCGGGCCTGGGGCTGTCGGTGATCTCGGAACACACGCTGCAGGAAGGCCGGGAAAACTTCGCAGTGCTGCAGGTCGCCGGCTTTCCGCTGCACAGTCACTGGTATCTGGTGGAACACGAAGGCCGCCGCCTGGGCCATGCCGCCCAGCGGCTGCGCCAGTTCATCGGCGCCCATCTGCAGGACTGCATCAGAACCGACTGGATCGCGGAGGCGTATACGCAGGGCCGACCACTTGCACAGGCAGCTGCAACCCCATGATGACCGCCACCTCTCCCCTCGCCCTGGCCCGTATCGAGGCCGCACTGCGCAACGCGTTCGTGGCCGATGCCCTGGCCATGCCTGTGCACTGGTTCTACCACCCGGCCGACATCGACCGTGCCTTCCCCGGCGGCATCCAGGGGCTGGAGCCCGCGCCGGCCCGGCATCCGTCCTCCATCATGCCGCTGCACTCCACGGCGCACGGCGGGCGCGGCGCCCAGGGCGGCCAGCGCGACATCGTCGGCGAGGTGATCCTCAAGGGGCGACGCCCGTTCTGGGGCGTGCCGGGCATGCATTACCACCAGGGCATGCAGGCCGGCGAGACCACGCTGAACGCCCAGTGCACCCGGGTGCTGCTGCGCCGCCTGGCGGCCGATGGCGGGCGCTACGACGCGGCGCGCTGGCTCGACGACTACATCGCCTTCATGACCGCCGAGCCGCCGCTGCACAACGACACCTATGCCGAGTCCTGGCACCGCGGCTTCTTCGCCAATCTGCAGCGCGGCCTGCCGCCCGAGCGTTGCGGGGCGCAGACCCACGACACCGCGTCGGTGGGTGGGCTGGTGAGCATCGCTGCCCTGTTTCTGGCACTGCGCCGCCACGGCGCCACGCGGGAGCAGGCACAGGCCAGCTGCCGCCAGCATCTGTTCCTGAGCCATCCGGACGAGTCCCTGGGCAAGGTCTGCGACGACTACGTGGCGCTGCTCGACGCCCTGCTGCTGCGCGACCCCGCGAGCGACGCCGGCGCCCTGCTGCTGGAAACGGCCCGGCGCAGTCGGCGTCTCGACCTGGCGGCGCTGGTGGCCAGGGGCCGTGACGACCGCGACATCGTCGGCCGCGTGTTCTCCAGTGCCTGCTATATCAGCGACTCCTGGCCGGCCGTCCTCTTCCTGGCGTACAAGTACCGCGACAGCCCGCGCGCCGGCCTGCTGGCCAATGTCAATGTCGGTGGCGACAACGTGCATCGAGGCGCCGTGCTGGGGGCCCTGTTCGGACTGCTGCACGCACAGGCGCAGGAAGACTGGTTCGCGCAACTGCAGGCGCGCGACGCCATCGCGGCCGAGATCCGCGCGCTGACGGGCGCCTGAGCGGGTTTACCCGGTAGCCGCTAGTGAGTAAGCTGCCGGCCTTGCGCAAATCCGACTCAAGGAGTATCCCCGTGAACCGTTCCTCCCCGCTGCTTCCTTCCCTGTTGCTGGCCGGCCTCGTGCTGCCGGGCAGTGCCCTGGCCACCAACGGCTATTTCACTCATGGCTTCGGCGTGCGCTCCCAGGCGGCGGCCGGCGTGGGCATCGCCCTGCCCCAGGATGCCCTGGCAGCGGCCAACAACCCGGCCGGCACGGCCGCTCTCGCCAACCGTCTGGACCTGGGCGCCACCTGGTTCCGTCCGTCACGCGGCGCCACCATCAGCGGCAATATGGCAGGGGCCAACGGCCGCTACGACGGCAATGACACCGAGAACTTCCTGATCCCCGAGCTGGGCTATGTGCGCCAGCTGTCCGATCAGCTCTCCTTCGGCTTCGCCCTGCACGCCAACGGCGGCATGAACACCGACTACGGCCGCAACCCCTTCGGCGCCTTCGGCTCGCGCGGCGCTGCCGGCGTCAACCTGGAACAGCTGTTCGTCACCCCGTCGCTGGCGTGGAAACTGGATGCGCGCAACACCGTCGGCATCGCCACCACCTTCGCCTGGCAGCGCTTCGAGATGAGGGGCGTGCAGGCCTTCGACAATCCCTTCTTCTCCGCCGCCCCGGGCGATGTCAGCAACAAGGGCACGGACTATTCCCGCGGCTGGGGCTGGAAGCTGGGCTACAGCGGCGCGCTGACCCCCACGCTGACCCTGGGCGCCACCTATGCCTCACGCCTGGACATGAGCCGCTTCAGCAGCTATCAGGGCCTGTTCGCCGAGCGCGGCGGCTTCGACATCCCGGCCTCGTATGGCGTGGGTCTGGCCTGGAAGGCCAGCGACAGGACCACGCTCGCCAGCGACTGGCAGCGCATCGAGTACAGCGACGTCAAATCGGTAGGCAATCCGCTGGCCAATCTGCTCACTGGCAATCCGCTGGGCAGCCGCAACGGCGGCGGCTTCGGCTGGCGCGATATCAGCGTGATCAAGCTGGGCGTGGTGCATGCGCTGAACAATGTCTACACCCTGCGCGCCGGCGTGAGCCATGCCCAGCAGCCGATCCCGCGCGCCGAGACCTTCTTCAACATCCTGGCGCCGGGCACCATCGAGGATCACGCCTCCGTCGGTATCAGCGGGAAGACAGCCAGCGGCGGCGAGTGGTCTGTGTCTTACACCCACGCGTTCAAGGAGCACGTGAACGGCTCCGGCTCCATCCCGATGCCCTTCGGCGGTGGCGAGGCGGACCTGTGGCTGAAGGAAGACATGCTGAGCGTGGGCTACACCTTCGCGCTCTGAGCGGCGCTTGCCCTGACAAGAAAGGCCGGTGCCCCTGCTTGGCGGCAGCGACACCGGCCTTTGTCGACTGCGGGCCAGTCGCGTTCAGCGACCCCGCAGCGCCATGACCCGAGGGTGGAAGTAGCCGACCAGGCAGCCGCTGGTATCCGGCACCTCATTCATGTCGATTGCTCCCCCCGCGTACAAGGTTTCCAGCGCATCGGCCAGGAACTCCTGCCGCGCCTCCAGATGCCGCACCTCGTAGCTGAACTGATCACTGATAGGCCCCCGATACAGCACCTCGCGGGTGCGCGGCTCGATGATGAACACCTCCGCCGTGCGCTCCACGCCCAGGGACCAGGCCACGGTCTGATCCTCGTCCTTGAGCACGGGCACACGAATGTCATTCATCTCCACCTCCTTCTGGATGCGGTGCATGTCGTCCTGGACAAACACGTTCAGCATCACGAAGGCGACGTTGCGGCTGCGGTACTGCTGCCACAGCTGCTGATAGGCCGGCACCGAATTGCGGGCAATCGGGCAGCCACTGCCCTGAATGTAGAGCACCAGGTAGTCGCGGTCCTCGTACTCGCTCAGGGTGTGGTTGATCATCATCTGGTCCATCAGGCTGAAGTGCTTGATCGAGCCAAGCGACTCTTCCCCGCGCGCAATGTCGGTGACGCCCAGCAGGGCGAACAGCAGAGCTTGCACGCGAAGTGGTATGCGCATCATCGTCTCAGCGTCCGTTCAGGCGGATGAACTTCTGCACCCGGTGGCCGGTCTGCACTTCGCCGGTGAACAGATTGCCATTGGAGTCGAAGTCCATGTTGTGCACCCAGTCGAACTGGCCTGGCTGACGGCCACCTGTGCCCCAGGAATACACCGGCTCCAGGGTCTGGCGGTCCAGCGTCCAGATCAGGTTGTTGGTGCCGTCAGGCACGTAGACAAAGCGCTGCTCGGTGTCCAGCGGGTCGAATTCCATCTCCCAGGTAGTGCCCGGCCCGTAGGTCTGCGGCGCCAGCACCGACTCGCTGACATAGGTGCCGTCCTTGCGGAACACCTGGATGCGATTGCTGGGACGGTCGCTGATGTAGACATGGTCATCGTCGGAGATGGCCAGGCCGTGAACCGGAGTGCGCCAGGTGCGGCTGGGCGGCGCAGACGGGTCCCACACGCCGGGATTCTCGTCCACGGGCGGTTCGCCATAAGCGCCCCAGTGCCGCCGATAGGCGCCTGTCTCGGCATCAAACACGATCACGCGGCGGTTGCCGTAGCCGTCGGCCACATAGATCTCGTTGGTCTCGGGATCCACTTCCATCACCGCCGCGCGGTTCACCGAGTCCGTGTCATTGCTGCCTTCGTTCATGCCGACACCGCCGATGGTCAGCACCAGTTCGCCCTCTTTGGTGAACTTGTGCATGTGGTGGTCATCGGTGCCGTTGCCGGCCACCCAGACGAAGCCCAGATGGTCGACATGAATGCCGTGCTCGCTGTTGAACCACTCGTACGCATTCGTCGCGCTGGCACCCCAGGCGTGAATGACCTCACCCGCCGGGTTGAAGGCCAGCACCGCCGGGGCGGTGGTGCAGCACAGGGACTGCAGCGGCGAGTGGCCCCAGTTCTGGTCACGCACGCTCTGCAGGGGCGTGGAACCGGCATTGGTGCTCTGCACCGTCCAGGGCCGGTGGATGATCCAGACATTGTCATCGGCATCCACGGCCGTGCCGGCCACCTGGCCGATGATCCAGTTGTTGGGGAGGGGTTTGGGCCAGAACGGGTCGACGGCAAACTGCGCCACGCCTTCCGGGACTTCGGGACCCGAAGCATCTTCGGGCATGTGCGGTACGGTGAGGGTCTGCGCCTGGGTCACGAGCGGGAACGCCGCCATGGCCAGCAGCGCGCAGCCCGCGGTCAGGCGAGCAGCAGTGCTTTTCATTTTCAGGTTTACTCCGTTGTTTATTGTTGTTGTCAGTGTCCTGCGTGGTCCTGCGTGCCGGAGTATGGAAGTGGCGCAAACGGTCTGTCCACGAATTTGCGCCCATCTGTCTGGAATCACCGGTTTGAAAGAGAATTGACTTGCCGCGACCGAGCGGCCCTCGTTATTCTCGCCGCCTTTCCCGCAGCTGCCCGGTTTTCCTCGCCATGAAAGATCTCACCCAGGGTTCCATCCCCCGCACCATCATCAGCATGGCCGCCCCCGTCGCGGCCGGCATGATCTTCCAGACGCTCTATCTGCTGGTGGACCTGTACTTCGTCGCCGCCCTGGGTGACGACTCGGTGGCGGGCGTCGGCGCCGGCGGCACCCTGATGTTCATGATCATGGCCCTGACCCAGATCCTGGGCGTGAGCGCCGTGGCGATGATCTCCCAGGCCGTGGGCCGCAAGGACCGCGAGCACGCCAATCTGGTATTCAACCAGTCGCTGATGGTGGCGGCGCTGTTCGCCCTGGTGACGCTGGTCGGCGGCTACGCGGCAGCCGACGCCTACATGCGCGGCGTGGCCTCGGACGAAGGGGCTGTGCGCGAAGGCGTCATCTTCCTGCACTGGTTCCTGCCCGGCATGGCGCTGCAGTTCCCGTTGATGGCCATGTCGTCGTCGCTGCGTGCCACCGGCCTGGTCAAACCCGGCATGGTGGTGCAGGTGCTCACCGTGGTGCTCAACACCGTCCTGGCCCCGATCATGATCGCCGGCTGGGGCCCCGGCCCGGCCCTGGGCGTGATGGGCGCGGGGCTGGCCAGCTCGATCTCGGTGTTCGTCGGCGTGGTGCTGCTGACCGGCTATTTCATCAAGCTGGAAAAATACGTCTCCTTCGAAACCTCGCTGTGGAAGCCCCGCGTGGACATCTGGACGCGCATGTTCAATATCGGTCTGCCGGCCGGCGGCGAGATGGTGCTGCTGTTCGTCTATTTCTCGGCCGTGTACTGGCTGATCGCCGACTTCGGCGCGGCCGCCCAGGCCGGCTTCAGCATCGGCGGGCGCATCATGCAGTCCATCTTCATGCCCACCATGGCCATTGCCTTCGCCCTCGGGCCCATCGTCGGGCAGAACTTCGGCGCCGGCCGCCACGACCGCGTGCGCGAGACCTATTTCAAGGGCATCGCACTCTCCAGCGCCCTGATGCTGCTGGTGACCATTCTGATGCAGTGGAAGCCGCAGCTGCTGGTGATGGCCTTCACCGACGAGGCCGAGGTGATCGAAGTGGGCGCCGTGTTCCTGCAGCTGATCTCGCTGAACTTCATCGCCCAGGGCATCGTGTTCTCCAGCTCGGGGGTGTTCCAGGGCCTGGGCAATACCCGCCCGGCCATGCTCAGTTCCCTCATCCGTGTGCTGGTGTTCCTGCCCCTGGCGGTCTACTTCAAGTACCAGAGCGACTATCACATCAACCAGGTGTGGTATGTGTCGATCCTGTCGGTCACTGCCCAGGCCCTGGCCGGCTACCTGCTGGTGCGGCGTGAATTCCGGCTGCGCCTGCAGCCGGCACCCCCGGCGGCCACAGGAATTTGAAAATTCAGTCAGCACTCTTCGGAATCGAGTAGAGCGCGGCGCGGCGATCTGGTTCAATCCGGCCGACTCCAGACGAGCCCCGCCGCAGCCTGACTGCCCGGAAGAACATCCCATTGCGAGAGGTCACCCCCATGCCCATGCTGTCCCCCGTTTCCCTGCGTCGCCCCCTGCTGCTGCTCGGCCTGTGCCTGAGTCTGCCGGCGGCCTGGGCGCAGTCCACCGTGCCCGTGAACGATGCCCGCATCCGTAACGCCGACGACTACCCCGGCGACTGGCTCACCCACGGCCGCACCTACACCGAACAGCGCTTCAGCCCGCTGGACCAGATCAACCGCGACAGCGTCGCCGGCCTCGCCCTGGCCTGGTCCGCCGACCTGGACACCAGCCGCGCCCAGGAAGCCACGCCCATCGTGGTGGATGGCCGCATCTTCGTCTCCACCGCCTGGAGCAATGTGAAGGCCTTCGACGCCGTGACCGGCGCACCGCTGTGGAGCTGGGACGCCGCCGTGGACCGCGCCAAGGGCGCCGATGCCTGCTGTGACGTGGTGAACCGGGGCGTGGCCTACTGGGAAGGCAAGGTCTATGTCGGCACCCTCGACGGCCGCCTGGTGGCGCTGAACGCCGACACCGGCGAGCAGGTCTGGTCCACCGCCACCTTCGACCCGGCCCTGAAATACACCATCACCGGCGCGCCCCGCGTCATCAAGGGCCAGGTGATGATCGGCAACGGCGGCGCCGAGTACGGCGTGCGCGGCTATGTCAGCGCCTATGATGCCGACACCGGCGAGCTGAGCTGGCGCTTCTACACCGTGCCCGGCAACCCCGCCGACGGCTTCGAGAACGACATCATGGCCGCTGCCGCCAACACCTGGAACGGCAGCTGGTGGAATCTGGGCGGCGGCGGCACCGTGTGGGACGCCATTGCCTATGACCCGACGCTGGACCTGATGTACATCGGCGTGGGTAATGGCTCGCCCTGGAACCAGGCCCTGCGCAGCCCCGGCGGCGGCGACAACCTGTTCCTCAGCTCCATCGTGGCGCTGGACCCGGACGACGGCAGCTACCAGTGGCACTACCAGACCACTCCGGGCGAGACCTGGGACTTCACCGCCACCCAGCCCATCATGATTGCCGACCTGCAGATCGACGGCGCCACCCGCCGCGTGGTCATGCAGGCGCCCAAGAACGGCTTCTTCTACGTGCTGGACGCCGCCACCGGCGAGTTCATCTCGGCCGAGAACTTCATCAATGTGAACTGGGCCACGCACATCGACCCGGCCACCGGTCGCCCGGTGGAGAACCCCGACGCGCGTTACGAGCTGAGCGAGAACGGCTTCATCGTGATCCCCGGCCCCCTGGGCGGGCATAACTGGTATCCCATGGCCTTCAGTCAGAACACCGGCCTGGTCTACATCCCCGTCACCGAGAACTTCGCCGGCTACTACCCCGACCGCGAGTTCGTGGTGAACCCCACCGGCTGGAACACCGGCAATGACTTCGCACGCGGCGCAGGCCTGGTGCGCAGCGCCGCGCAGCGCCCCACCAATACCGCCTTTCTGATGGCGTGGGACCCAGTGGCGCAGGCAGAGCGCTGGCGCGTGACCCATACCGTGCCCACCGACGGCGCCGGCGTGCTGGCCACGGCCGGGGGTCTGGTGTTCCAGGGCAATCGTTCGGGCGAGTTCGTGGCCTACAACGACGAGACGGGCGAGCGCCTGTGGGCCGGCGTGACCCAGGCCGGCGTGATGGCCGCCCCGTCCACCTACATGGTCAACGGCGAGCAGTATCTGGCCCTGATGGTCGGCGCGCCGTCTGCCTTCGGCGGCAATTCCGGCGTGCCCACGGGCTTCTCGGTGACCACCACTGCGTCCACCAACAACTCCCGCCTGCTGGTGTTCAAGCTGGGTGGCACCGCCGCCCTGGCCACCGAGCCCGTGCCTCAGGTGGAGACCAGCACCGGCACCCGCGTGCTGCCGCAGACCAATGCCTCGAACGAAGTGATCGCCCAGGGCCAGCGCGCCTATGAGCAGATCTGCAGCGCCTGCCATGGCACCAATGCGGTGAGCAGCCGCGCCGGCGTGTTCCCCGACCTGCGCATGAGCGCGCGTCTGGGCGATGCCGCCGCATGGAACGCCGTGGTGGTGGACGGCATCCTGGCCGACCGCGGCATGGTGTCCTTCGCCGCGAGCCTGCGCGAGGGGGATGTGGAAGCGATTCGGGCGTTTGTGATCAGAAGGGCCAATCAGGATCTGGGGAACTGAGGTCGCGGCGCCTGGTCCTCGATTGTTGATCGTCGGTCAGAAGCCAGGGATGGCGGGCGCCGAGCCTACACGGATGTACTTGCGGCGTGTCTGCAAAGCTCGCCCCCGGCACCAGGCCTCACTGAGCCCCCCACTTCCTGTCACACACACCCCTTACCCTGTGCAGTCGAATCCTCCCTTTTCCTGCACAGGAGCTGCGCATGTCTTGCACTCGTTCTTCCCTCGTTCCACGCCTCGCCCTCGGCGCACTGCTCGGCCTGTCCTGCGGCACGCTGCACGCCGCCGACAATCTGCTGCTGGTCACCCTCGACGGGCTGCGCTGGCAGGAACTGTATCGCGGCATGGACCACACCCTTGCCACCCATCCGGACTACTCGCCGCGCAGTGAGCAGCTGCTGGCGCAGTTCTGGGACGAAGACCCCGCCAGGCGCGCCGCCAGACTGATGCCGTTCATGCACGAGGTCGTGTTCACCCAGGGCACTCATGCGGGCAATCGCGACGCGGGCTCCTGCGCGCGCATCACCAACCCCTGGCATTTCTCGTTTCCGGGATACAGCGAGATTCTGAGCGGCGTGGTGAACCGCAGCATCGACACCAATGGCAAGAATCCGAACCCCGAGAAGACCATTCTGGAACTGTTGAACACAGAACCCGCCTTTGCCGGACGCGTG
>Ga0255220_1000884_pt1 | contig 11362 bp, 9 predicted proteins | sample Miss_Colum_RepB__FD_188423 | JGI IMG/M metagenome (GOLD analysis project Ga0255220, IMG submission 188423) | Freshwater microbial communities from Mississippi River, Louisiana, United States - Miss_Colum_RepB_8d | ecosystem: Environmental > Aquatic > Freshwater > River | place: USA: Louisiana...
GAGACTTGCGGTCGCGAAGACCTCTTGCGTGACGGGTTTCTTTCATGCGGCAAACTGCTCCGTTTAACCCGTCATTCTAACCCAGCAGGGTCGGCGTAAAGCCGCGTCCAGGCGGCGGGGCCCTTGGCGTCCTTTTCGATTCCCTTGAGCAATGCCTCGTGCGCGAAAAGCTCGGAATCGCTCGGAACGATCACCCTGAGCCCTTGCGGCGGCCAATTGGCATTGCTTCCAAGACCAGCGCCCTGCTGGGAATCCGCGTGCAACGCGATCTCCAGGCTGTCCTGGCCGCGAGTCATGGCCAGGTAGACGTCGGCCAGCAGTTCGGCATCAAGCAAAGCGCCATGCAGTTTGCGATGGGCGTTCGATACGCCATAGCGCTCGCAAAGGGCGTCCAGTGAGTTTCTCTTGCCCGGGTGCAACGACCTGGCCATCGCCAGCGTGTCGACGATGCCGGCACACCGATCTCGAAAGCGTCCGAGTGAGACACGCTGCATCTCGGCGTCCAAAAAACCCTCGTCGAAGTTCGCGTTGTGGATCAGAACCTCGGCACCCGCGACAAACTCCAGCACCTCGCCGGCCACCTCCGCAAAGCGGGGTTTGTCGCGCAGAAAATCCTCGCTCAGACCGTGGACCGCGCGGGCTCCCTCATCGATCGCGCGCTCCGGATTCAGGTAGTAGTGAAGGTGGCGACCGGTAATGCGCCGGTTAAACACCTCCAGGCATCCGATCTCGATGATCCGATGCCCGTCCTCGACCGACAGGCCGGTGGTTTCGGTATCGAGAATGATCTGGCGCATCCGTAGCTCCTGCGTTCAGTGCGAGGATTCGGCCGGTGATTCGCCCCTGGCGCTTGCCTGTGCCGCATCGATGGCCGCCAACTGCCGGCGCTTGCGAGCCAGCAGCGTGTAGACCGTAGGCACCACGAACAAGGTCAGCACCGTGCCAAGCGTCATGCCGCCGACGATGACCATGCCAATCTGCCGTCGGCTCTCGGCGCCCGCTCCGGCCGCCAGCGCCAGCGGCACCGCGCCAAGCACCATGGCCCCGGTGGTCATCAGAATCGGGCGCAGGCGCAGGCTGGCCGCCTCAATGACCGCGGGCAGCAACTCCTTACCCTGATCGCGCAACTGGTTGGAGAACTCGACAATCAGGATGCCGTGCTTGGTGATCAGACCCACCAGCGTGATCAGGCCGATCTGGCTGTACACATTCATCGTGCCGCCGGTCAACTGCAACAGGCCGAGCGCACCAGTCATTGACAGCGGTACGGTCAGCATGATGATCAGCGGATCGACGAAGCTTTCGAACTGCGCCGCAAGAACCAGGAAAATGAAGGCCAGCGCGAGCACAAAGGTCAGCAGCAAGGCCGACGAAGATTCTTTGAATTCCCGGGTCTGGCCGTTGTAGTCGACCGCATACCCGACGCCAAGGTGCTTACGCGCCATCTCCTCCATCAGGTCGACCCCCTCGCCCAGCGAGACACCTGGCGCGAGATTTGCGGTGATCGTCACCGCGCGGCGCTGCCCGAAATGATTCAGCTCACGCGCGGTCACGCCCTCGCTGGCCGCCACCAGGCTGGCCAGCGGAACCATCGAGTCATTACGACCGCGCACGAAGATGTTCGAGATATCCTCCGGCGAATTGCGTTTGAGCGGATCGAGTTGGACGACGACATCGTACTGCTCACCCTCGCGCTTGAAGCGCGTGACCAGCCGACCACCGAGTGCAGTCTCCACGGTGCGCCCGATTGTCTCAACCGGGATGCCCGCGTCGGCGGCACGCTCACGGTCGACCTGTACCTTGATCTCCGGCTTGTTCAGCTTCAGGTCACTGTCCACGCCCTGCAGCCGGGGGTCACGCTGCAACTGGGCCAGCATCGGCGCGATGCTGCGCTGCATCTGGTCGTAGGGATCGGAGCTCAGGATCACGAAATTGATCGGTCGTTCGCGGACCGACTGTCCAAGCGGCGCAGGTGCGATCCCGAAGGCCAGAACGCCGGGGATGGCCAGCAGCTTGGGCTGCAGTTCAGCAATGATCTCCTTGATCGTGCGCTCGCGCTGCGACCAATCGACCACTCGGGTAAAGGAGATCCCTTGCGTGACGCTCGGACTGCCGGCCACGACGAATACCCGGTCGACTTCCGGGATCGCTCGCATAAGATTTTCGACGTCGAGCGCGTATTTCTGGGTGTAGTCGATCGAGGCGCCATCCGGACCGCTGATAATGCTGACGATCGTGCCCTGATCCTCGACCGGCGCCAGTTCCCGCTTCATGCCGGTCCACAGGAAGTAGCTCGCCGAGGCCACCGCACCGCCGACCAGGAGCACCAACCAGCGCTGCTTCAAGGTCCAGCCGAGCAACACTGCGTAGCTGCGCGTCATTGCCCCGAGCACGCGATCAACGCCGCGCGCAAAAAAATTCGGGCTCGGGTCATGACGCAACAGCCGCGAGCACATCATCGGCGAAAGCGTCAGCGCGACGAAGCCTGACACCAGCACTGCACCGGCCAGTGTCAGCGCAAATTCGACAAACAGGCGCCCCGTGCGTCCGGTCGTGAACGCGATCGGGGCGTACACAGCGGCCAGCGTGATCGTCATCGCGATCACTGCAAAGCCAACCTCGCGAACCCCCTTGAATGCGGCGGCCATCGGGCTCATGCCGTTCTCGATGTGCCGGTAGATGTTCTCGAGTACCACGATCGCGTCGTCAACGACCAGACCAATGGACAGCACCAGCGCAAGCAGCGTCAGCGTATTGAGCGAAAACCCGGCTGCCAGCATTAATGCGAGCGACCCAATCAGGCAGACCGGGATCGTGATCAAGGGGATCACGCTCGCGCGCAAGGTACCCAGGAATAGGAAAATGACGAGCGCAACCAGGGCGACCGCCTCAAGAATGGTCGCGTACACCGAATCGATCGAACGGTCGATGAACACCGTCTTGTCGTTGGCGATGTTGACACTGACTCCCGGGGGTAACTCGGACTCGATCCGTGGCAACTCTTCGCGCAATGCACGGGCGAGCGTCAGCGGATTGGCAGTTGCCTGCTTGATCACACCGATCGCGACCGCGGCACGACCATTGAAGCGCACATTGGTACGCTCATTGAGTGCACCAATCTCAACCCGGGCCACATCCTTGATCCGCACCGGATAGTCCTTGACCGTCTTGACAACGACATCCTCGAACTCAGACTCGCGCCTCAGATCGGTTTGCGCAACGACCGTGAACTCGCGCTGTCGGCTCTCAATTCGACCCGATGGCACTTCAACATTCTGACGGCGCAGCGCCGACTCGACGTCGGCCGGCGTGAGTCGATATGCCGCCAGCCGGTCGGGATCGAGCCAGATTCGCATCGAATAGCGCCGCTCGCCGAAGATCCTGACATCGGCGGCACCCGGCAGTGTCTGCAGCCGAGGCTTCACATAGCGGTTTGCAATGTCGGACACCTCCAGCGCAGAGCGGGTGTCACTGGAGAACGCGAGCCAGACGATCGGATTGGCATCGGCCTCAACCTTGGAGATCACCGGTTCCTCAATTTCCTGCGGCAGCTTGGCGCGAACCCGCGCGACGCGGTCGCGTACGTCGGCCGCCGCACCGTCCGGGTCGCGGTCCAGCCGAAATCGCACCGAGATCTGGCTCTGCTCAGGGCGAGAAATCGAGGTCAGCACGTCGACGCCCTCGATCCCGGCGATCGAATCTTCCATCGGCTTGCTCACCTGTGTCTCGATGATGTCGGCCGACGCGCCAAGGTACTGCGTCGTCACGGTCACCACCGGCTCATCGATCTTCGGGTATTCGCGCACCGACAATCGCGAGTACGAAACCAGGCCGACCAGAACAACCACCATCGAGAGCACGGTCGCGAAAACCGGCCGCCGGATACACACGTCCGAGAGCAACATAATCAGGCTCCTGGCTTGCGCGCTGGCGGCGCCTTGTCGACCGCCGGGCCGTTCGTCGGAGTCGTCGGCGCAGCCGACCCACCACTCGCCCCGGACGCCGCCTGCTCGGTCACGGTGACCGGCATGGCATCACGACGCAAACGCAACTGCCCAGCCGTCACAACGAGTTCGCCGCCAGCGACCCCGCTGAGAATCTCGACCTTCCCGTCCAGGCGCATCCCGGTCTCGACCTGTGTGCGAATCGCCTTGCCATCAACGACGCGATACACGCTCGCCTGACCGCCGGACGGCAGGATTGCCTCCTCGGGCACAACGATCGCAGCGGGTTTTTCGCGCAGCAAGATCCGCGCCTTGGCAAACATCCCGGCACGCAAGCTCGCATCCGGATTAGGCAACACGCCGCGCGCCAGCAATGAGCGCCCGTTCGCGTCAACCTGGACATCGAGCGCATCTAGCCGGGCGATGAACTCACGCCCCGGAAATGCATCAATGCGCAGGCGGATCGACTGGCCCTTGCGCAACTGCCCGAGAAACCGTTCGGGCAGTCTCAAGTCGACCTTCATGCTGGAGACATCTTCGAGCATGACCAGTTCGGCACTCTCCTTGACGACATCGCCGACGCTGACGTTACGCAAGCCCAGTACACCGGCGAACGGCGCGACGATCCGAGTCTTGGCCATTTGCGCCTGAGCCAGTTCGAGCCGGGCCGCCTGCACCTTCAGTGTCGCCGCGGCCTGGTCGCGGGCACTGCCGCTGACGTAATTGCGCTTGGCCAGGTCCTCGGTCCGTTCGAAGTTCGTCCGCGCCAGGCCGAGTTCAGCGCGAGCCTGTTCGACCTGCGCCGCCAGCACTGAGTCGTCCAAGCGCAACAACAGTTGTCCGCGGGCAACATGCGCGCCATCGGTAAAGCCGATTTCGATAATCCGTCCGGGAATCTCCGGCTTGACGATCACGCTTTCGTTGGCACGCAGGGTGCCGACCGCCAGCACTTCGTCGGCCAGATCCTGCACCTGAGCTCGCGCCGCCTCAACTCCAACCGGTCTGCCAGGGGGTTCGCCGCCTGCGGCAGAACCCGCTCCCGTTCCGGCTGAGGAAGTGCCCGTCGAGCGCCCAGGCTCACCGGCCGTCGGCCCAGATTGCCCGGAGGACGCGATCTCGATCGCGGGCCGCGGACCAGCGCGCTGCGACTGGTACGCCCACCATCCCAAACCGCCGATGCCAAGCGCGGCAAGCGCAATCACCAGTATTCTGTGCATCTGTCTTTTTTTTTCGACCTGTGTCTCTGGTCGGGCAATCTAGCATAGCGAACCGTCAGGGCTGTGATGCAATCCCAAACTTTTCAACATATGGCTATCTCCAGTCGTCGCTCCGACACCGCCGAACCGACCCCGCTTGAGCGACCACAGGCTCGCGAGTCGATCCACCTGCTGGAGGCGTCCCGCATCCGTGAAGTTGCCAACGCTGCCATGGGACGAGCCGACGTGCTGGCCTTCTGGTTTGGCGAGCCGGACGCGGTCACGCCAGCATTCATCCGGGACGCGGCCAAGCATTCGCTGGATGCGGGTGAAACCTTTTACGGCCACAATCTGGGCGACCCCGCCCTGCGCGCGGAGTTGTCGCGCTATCTGGGCCGCTTGCACGGTCCTGTCGGCATCGAGCGGATCGCAGTGACCAACTCCGGGGTCAATGCCTTGATGCTTGCCGCACAGTTACTGGTGTCACCCGGCGACCGGGTCGTCGCGGTCGTCCCGCTTTGGCCCAACGTGACCGAGATTCCCCGCATTCTGGGCGCCCAGGTCGAACGGGTCTCGCTTCATGTTGATGAGCCCAGCGGATTGTGGAGCCTGGATCTGGAGCGCCTGCTCGCTCAAATCACGCCACAGACCCGTGTGGTCATCATCAACTCGCCAAGCAATCCGACTGGCTGGGTCATGCCACGCGAGCAGATGCAGGCCTTGCTCGCGCACTGCCGGCACACTGGCACCTGGATCGTCTCCGACGAGGCCTACGGGCGGTTAGTGTTCGACGGCTCCTCACTGGCCCCGTCGATGCTCGACCTGGCCGATCCGTTTGACCGGCTGATCGTTGCCAATACCTTTTCCAAGTCCTGGCAGATGACCGGCTGGCGACTTGGCTGGCTCGTGGTTCCCCCGAGCCTGACTGACGATCTTGGAAAGCTGATCGAGTACAACACCTCGTGCGCGCCGGCCTTCGTGCAACAGGCCGGTCTGGCGGCATTGCGTGACGGCGAGCCAGTCGTTCAGTCTTTTGTGCGCCAGCTTTCCGAGCGCCGCGATGCGCTGATCGAGGCGTTGCGACAGATTGAAGGCGTCCGGATCGCAGCTCCGCAAGGCGCAATGTACGCATTCTTGCAGGTGGCGGGGCAGACCGACAGCCTGACGCTCGCCAAGACACTGGTGCGCGAGCGCGGTCTGGGCCTTGCGCCCGGTTCTGCTTTCGGCCCCGAGGGCGAGGGCTATCTGCGCTGGTGCTTCGCCAAGCCCGTGCAAATGCTGCAAGACGGCACGGCACGACTGCGAGCGCACCTGCAAGGCTAGGCGCGCACAGCGCCCGATCGGCACTCAAGCAGGCGAGCGCCGCCTGGCTTCGTCAACACCGCGGTTTGCGAGCGCATCGGCTCGCTCGTTTTCGGGATGTCCGGCGTGACCGCGAACCCAGCGCCACTCGATTTCATGCTGCGCCACCAGCGCGTCGAGCTCGCGCCACAGGTCCTCGTTCTTGACCGGTTTGCGGTCTGCGGTCTTCCAGCCACGCGCCTTCCAGGAACGCACCCATTCCGAAATGCCTTTTTGCACATACTGCGAATCGGTGTGGACGATCACGGTGCTGCTACGGCGCAGGCTCTCCAGCGCACGAATCACCGCCGTCAGTTCCATGCGGTTATTGGTGGTGTTGTGCTCACCTCCGAAAATTTCCTTTTCGTGCTCGCGCCAGCGCAACAGCGCCCCCCAGCCGCCTGGGCCCGGATTGCCCTTGCAGGCTCCATCGGTGTAAATCTCGATCGACTCTTGCATGAATTAATCTCTGACGCCGCCGTTATCGTCCTACCGGCATCATGGGCGAACCCTGATCACCGCGTTCACCGGCGCCGGTCCAAGGACGACCCGTCGCCGCCCACACCAGTTACCCGCCTGGCCAAGTTGCCGGACTGATCGGCCGGTGCCTTGCTGGCAGTTGCCGGGCGAGCCCTCGCCTTGGCACGCGGTGACTTCCAGAGCTTTCCGACCAGCCGCATCCCCTGCACCCGCTTAACCGCAGACAGCATGTAGACAGCACCACAAATTGGCCACCACCGATCGCCAGCGCTTTCCAGGAACCTGGTGCGATCCAGCCAGCTCTGCGTCGTGCAGGGCGGCCGAAAACATCCGTAACGTCCGCGTTCCAGCTCGAAGCCGAGCAACTTGAGCCAGTCTCGCAGGCGTGGCAATCCGAGCAGGGCCTCCCGGTCCGGCACGAAAGCTGGAATCCGACCGCGCGCCAGAAACTGGCGCGCCCCCCACAGGCTCACCGGATTGAGGCCCGTGACGATCAGCCGCCCTTCCGGGCGCAACACCCGCTCGACTTCACGCAGCGCCTGATGCGGATCGGCGCACGACTCAAGCACATGCGGCAACACCACCAAATCAATCGAATGCGACTCGAACGGCAGTTCCTCGAATGCGGCCAGGCGTAGCGCGGAACGCACGCCAGCCTCCCGGGCATCAATCTTCGGTGTGTGCTCTTCGTGAAGAAGTGCGCAAACCTTGCTGGGCATCCTGTTGGCGCGCAGACAGTCCAGTTGTGGCGTGCCGCACTGCAAGGCGAAATAGCCGAAGAGGTCAGCAACGGCCGCATCAAACTGCTCCTGCTCCCACTGCAGCAGGTAGCGCCCGGGCGGCGAACAAAGCCATTCCGACCAGGATGATGCGGCGCTTATAATCGGTTCGCTTTCCACCCGATCCCCATCCGATCTTCGTTGACGATGACCAGGCAATTCACCCCAGCCGTACATCCTTGCGTCAGCGCAATTCCCGCGTTCGACGACAACTACATCTGGTTGCTGCGCAAACCGGGTTCGACTTGCGTCGCAGTCGTCGACCCCGGCGACGCCGATGTTGTGAACGCAGTGCTGCAACGCGACGGTCTGAAACTCACGAGCATTCTACTGACCCACCATCATCGCGACCATGTGGGCGGGGTCGCGGCTCTGCGTGCCCGACATGCACCGAAGGTTTTCGGGCCACGTCACGAGGCGATCGACGGCATCGATCAGCGCTGCGCCGAAGGTGACGACCTGCTGCTTTCCGAACTGGGACTGGCGCTGCGTGTCATTGATGTGCCGGGCCACACCGGCGGCCACATCAGTTACTTCGCACAGAACTTTGGCACCGATCCAAGACCTTTATTATTTTGCGGCGACACGCTGTTCGCTGGTGGCTGCGGTCGCATTTTTGAGGGTACGCCCCCGCAGATGCTTGCGTCGCTCGACAAGTTGGCCGCGCTGCCGCCCGAGACGCTCGTGTTCTGTGCGCATGAATACACCTTGTCGAATCTGAAATTCGCGGCTGCGGTCGAACCTTCCTGCAACGAAGTCCTGGCGCGTCTGGCTGAAGTTGCCCGCCAGCGAGAAATCGGCGAATCGACAGTCCCCAGTGCGATCGGTATCGAGTTGCGCACCAATCCGTTCCTGCGCTCGGAAAATGGCGCGGTGATCGCGAGCGCCGCTCAGCGTCTGGGACGGGCACCGGCTTCCAATGTCGAGACATTCGCGGCAATCCGGGAATGGAAGAATGTTTTTCGCTGATCGAACCGGGCGGGGTTTTACTTACCCATTGCGAGCGCTTGGGGGTATTCTTCATGCCGTCGAGGCATTCTCGGCTTGACGGAACCGGGGTCAATCACCTAGCATCGCTTGATCCTGAATAATAAGGATAATCAAAGGTTTAGGAGTTTTCGTTGCAGGGTTTTCGCAAGTTCCCGCAAACGCGGACGATGCTCGCAACGATTGGCGCCCTGCTGATCGCGCTGACGAGCGGCTGCGCATCGCTGAGCGGCGCTCTATCTGGGCAGGAGCAGTCAGCCGGCGTCTCGCCATCGATCTACGACGCCACTCCCAAAGCATTCGAACATTCGGCTCCAGTCGCGGTCACGGCACCGCCCGCCGAAGTCGACGACCAGGCCGCGCTCAACACCAGTCTTTGGGATCGAATCCGGGCCGGCTTCAAGATGCCCGAACTCGACTCACCGCTGGTCGCCGAAAAAGAACGCTTCTACCTAGCCCGGCGCGATTATCTCGAGCGCATGTATCAGCGCGGCAGCCGTTATCTGTTTCACATCGTCGAGGAAATCGAGAAGCGCGGGATGCCGACCGAGCTGGCCCTGTTGCCTTTCGTCGAAAGCGCGATGAACCCGACGGCTCTGTCGTCGGCGCAGGCTGCGGGCCTGTGGCAGTTCATCCCGTCCACCGGCAAAGCCTATGATCTGCATCAGAACTGGTGGGTCGACAATCGACGCGATGTCGTCAAGTCGACCAATGCCGCGCTCGACTACCTGCAAAAGATCTACGAAATGCAGGGCAACGACTGGTTCCTGGCGCTGGCCTCGTATAACTGGGGCGAAGGTGCCGTTGCACGGGCAATTAAGCGCAATAAAGCGAAGGGGCTGGGCACAGATTATCTGAGCCTGAATATGCCGGCCGAAACCCGGCATTACGTCCCGAAGCTGGTCGCGCTAAAAAACATCCTGATGCGAGCCGATGAGTTAGGCATTACGTTGCCCGAACTGCCAAATCGCCCTTACTTTGTGACGATTGAAAAAACCCGTCCGATCGACCTGAAGCTGGCGGCGCAGTTCGCAGGCATGAGCGTCGAGGAGTTCGTTGCCCTGAATCCTGCTCACAACCGCCCCGTGATCGCCGCTTCGAAAAACAATGAAATCAAGCTGCCTGCCGATCGGGTCGACGACTTTCTAATCGCGGTCGACAAGCATGCCGAGGCCAGCAAGGTATTTGCCACCTGGCAACCGTATACGCTCAAGCCTGGTGAGTCGATCGAGTCGGTGGCGCGCTCCTTTGGAGTCAGTGCAGCAGAGATCCGCAAGGCCAATGGCATTCAGGCCCGGCAGCACATCTTGGCCGGCACTCGCCTGCTTGCGCCACACAAGAATGTGGATGATGAGTCGCGCGTCGAGAACTTCGTCGGTCCGCGCGTCTATGAACAGGTCAACAGTCCGGCTCAGTACCATACGGTCGGACGCAAGGAGACGCTCGCCTCAATCGCCCACCGCTATGGCGTATCCACCGGGGCGATTTCGGCGTGGAACGGCCTCAAGAAGGGCGTGCAGCACGGTATGCGCCTGCTCGTTCGACCTGCGTCGACCCAGACCCTGCTGACCAACGAGCATGGCGACACGCGTGTCCTTTCGACGACCCAGAACGCTGAGATCATCAAGACCGGCAACCCGGACGCCAAGCCCCACAAAGCTGGAAAGGCGCCGCAACGTCGCACCCGATCACGCCTACCGAAGGCCCGAAGCTCGCGCGGTTCCCGCCTCAAGACCGAAGCCGTTCGGAATCGGCCGGCCGAAGGTGGTCCATCAACGAGTGGGGCGTCGAGTGAAACAGGCGCACCTTCCAGCGGTGAGCGCTCCTAGCGCATCGGGACCTTATCAATCCAGCCAGGTTGCCGTATCGCTGATCGCTGCACGCGAGGTCCGAAACCGGTTGGCCGGGTGTGCCTCATCCTCAAACCCGAACGAGATACCGCACACGACCAGGCGATCCGGATCGATCGCCAATTGCTCGCGCGCGCAGGCCGAGTAAGCTGCCAGCGCCGCCTGGGCGATTGTCGCCACACCCAGAGCCTGCGCCGCCAGCATGAAATTCGCCACATACGCACCGCAATCGACCGCACCGTAAATCCCGAGCGGTGCCTCGGTCGTCACGATCGCGACATGCGGCGCACCGAAAAAGCGGAAGTTCTCCAAGCGCTGCCGATCGCCGGCCGCGCGGTCACCGCGCTGCACACCCACGGCCTCGTACAGCTGAAAACCGCACTCGCGCCGGCGTTCCTGATAGACCCCGCGGTATTCTCCAGGAAACGGTAGGTCAGGCTCCGGCTTCACGCTTTGCACCTGCTCGAGCAGCGCGTCACGATAGCGCTGCAATGCCTTGCCGCTGACAATCGTCAACTGCCAGGGCTGCGAATTGCACCAGGATGCAGTGCGCTGAGCGATGGTCAGAATCTTTTCGATCGTGGCGCGCGGCACCGCATCGGGCAGAAACGCCCGACAACTGTGCCTTGCAACCAAAAGGTGCTCTAGCTGATCGGCCAGCCCTTGCGTCACGGATCGCTCGGATCCGGCAATCAGGTCACGCGACAATTCACTCTCCATCAGACAAACCCGACTCGATTAAGAAATGGGACCCGGCGAGCGGCAACCTCACGCTCGACAATGCA
>Ga0255220_1000885_pt1 | contig 11354 bp, 8 predicted proteins | sample Miss_Colum_RepB__FD_188423 | JGI IMG/M metagenome (GOLD analysis project Ga0255220, IMG submission 188423) | Freshwater microbial communities from Mississippi River, Louisiana, United States - Miss_Colum_RepB_8d | ecosystem: Environmental > Aquatic > Freshwater > River | place: USA: Louisiana...
TCGACAAGCTGCGCACCGACAGCGTGCGCGACGCGCAGAAAATGGCCGAACTGCTGCCGCTGCTGAGCAATTACCGGCGTCTGCTGGCGCAGCGCAAGGGCGAGCAGGATCCTCGCCTGGACGAGTTTCGCTGGTTGCTTGAGGAACTGCGGGTGTCGCTGTTTGCGCAGGAGTTGCGCACGCCGATGCCGGTATCCGTCAAACGGCTGCAAAAGGCCTGGGCTTCGCTCGCCACGTGAAACCGGATCTCGCTGTGACACCCGTGCGGGGTGTACGCGGGTGCGGGAAGATGCTCCACTTCGAGACCAAGTTGACCGGAACTGAGCTACGGGAGTCGTATTAAGATGCGCGTCTTTTCCGCCACGCTGGGCACTGAAACCAATACCTTCTCGCCGCTGCCAACCGGACTGGCTGCGTTTCAGCAGCATGGCTATGACCCAACCGGAGTGGCTGATGAAGCCTTGAATCCGTTCGCGATGCCGATGCGGGTGATGCGCGAACGAGGCCGTGAGCTGGGCTGGACGATGTTTGAAGGCAAGGTGGCATTCGCGATGCCGGCCGGGATCACGACCCGCCAGGCCTACGAGTTCCTGCGCGACCAGATGCTCGAGGATATTCGCGCGGCGTTGCCGCTAGATATTGTCCTGCTCGGCCTGCATGGTGCGATGGTCGCCGACGGTTATGACGATGCCGAAGGGGATCTGCTTGCACGGGTTCGGGCGCTGGTTGGGCCGGATACTGTGATCGGCGCTGAACTCGATCCGCATTGCCATCTGACAGCGGTCAAGTGCGATTACGCCGATTTGCTGGTGCTGTTCAAGGAATATCCACACACCGACATGCTCGAACGTGCCCGCGAACTCGTCGAGTTATGTGTTGCGACCGCACAGCGCCGCGTGCGACCAGTCAAATCGGTGTTTGACTGCCGGATGATCAACATTTTTCATACGACGCGTGAGCCGATGCGCGGCATCGTCGATCGCATTCAGGCGCTCGAGGGGCGTGACGGCGTGTTGTCGGTCTCTATCGCCCATGGTTTTCCGTTGGGGGATGTTGCCGATCTCGGCACCCGGGTGCTGGTGATTACCGATGATCGCCGCTCCGATGGCGACAAACTCGCTGAAGAAATCGGTGCCGAACTGATCGCGCTGCGTGAAAAGTTTATGCCTGCCTACCCTGGAGGCGAAGAGGCAATCGACGAGGCGCTAGCGCATTCCGGGCAACCGGTGGTGCTTGCCGATAGTGCCGACAATCCCGGAGCGGGATCAGCCGGGGATTCCACGTTCCTGCTGCGCAGCCTGTTGAACCGCCAGACAAGCAGCGCAGTGCTCGGTCCGCTTTGGGATCCGGTCGCGGTGTCATTCGCCTTCGCAGCCGGAGAGGGCGCCCGGCTGCGGCTGCGGATCGGCGGCAAGTGCGGTGTGACATCCGGTGATCCGGTGGATGCAGAGGTCGAGGTGCTGCGGCTGGCGCGGGACGCATCGCAGGACGGTTTGAGCGGAACCCGCGCACCCCTGGGCGATGTCGCGCTGGTTCGCATTGGTGGAGTACAGGTCGTGTTGAACACCATCCGCACCCAGGCTTTCGGAACCGACCTGTTCACGCAATTCGGGGTGGATCTCGGGTCGACGAAGCTTGTGATCGTCAAGTCTTCGCAGCACTTCCATGCGAAGTTCGGGCCGATTGCCAGCAAGGTGATTTACGTGGACACGCCTGGCACTGCGACCTCGGACTTCGCCGGTCTGCCCTGGCGCAAGGCGCCGGCAGACCTTTGGCCGCTTGCTCGTTGAGGCTGTTGCGTCGCGTTACCCGCTTCGCAGCCCGAGCACCCAGATCACCGCTGACACGGTAATCAGGCCGATAAAGGTGCCGGCAACGATCGATGCGCTGATCTCGCGGGTGTCGGTGCCGTAGCGCTGCGCGATGATGAATGAGTTGCTCGCGCCGGGCAGGCTGGCGGCGAGCACGCCGATTGCGGCGACCGCCGGTTCAACGCGCAGGATGCCAAAGAGCACAACCGCGGCCAGCGCCGGATGCGCGACGAGCTTGATCGCCAAAAGCGCGCGCACCGTCCGGGTAAATTCGATGCCGCGGTTGCCGAGTGACGCGCCGATCGCGAACAGTGCGCAGGGTCCGGCCGCACCGGCCAGGATGCGCACGAAGTTGTCCATGACTTCAGGCATCGGCGCTTGCGCGAGGCTCCATATCAACCCGATTGCGATCGACGAAATCAGCGGACTTTTGGCCAGCCGGATCAGCAAGGATCCAAGCAGTCGCAGGCCTGACGTCACCGGCGCACCAGTGGCCCGTCTGCGGTTCAGCTCGAGCAGAGCGGTTGACAGCAAAATCACGCAGATGATGTCGCACAGAATCGCCATCACCATCACCGGGGCATGCTGTTTGCCAAGCTCAAGTGCCAGCGGAATGCCCAGGTAGCCGAGATTGCCATGCGCCGAGGTCATGGCCAGAGCGATGGCATCGCGCTGGCCGTCGGTTCGCTCAGACTTGTCGTTGGTCGCCGGATCCGGGCTGGCGGCAGCGCGCACAAAAAAATACACGCCGAGTCCGGCAGCCGCGTAGCCAAGCATAAATAGCGGCTCAGAAAAACTGTTTGGCGGTTGCGTCGCGATCACCCGGAACAGCATCGCCGGAACCGCAAAATAGAACACGAAGGCATTGAGCCCTTCGACCGCGTTCGCCGGCAGCAGCCTCCAGCGCTGGCCGAAAAAACCGCAGAAGACGAGGGAAAAGATCGGCAGCGTGACTTCGAGAACGCGCAGCATGCGGAGACGGTTGTGTGGCTGGCGCCTGACGGCGCGAGGGGTTCTGGCCGCGGAAAGCAGCGTTGAAGGCGGCAGTCTAATAGAATTGTCGGTGATGCCGGACGTCGCACCGGCTGTTTTTTGCTGGGTCAAGCCTCATGAACGATTCGATCGCCCGTCCGCACCGGCATTCCCTTGCCGATTTGCCTGGTGTTTTTGCGTGGCGGGGCACAGGCCAGTCGATCTTGTGCTGCCTGGTTGGCTTGTTGCTGGTAGCGCTGGCGCTCGGTGTTCCCGGGACGGTCGCGGCCAATGAACCGCCGCTAGCCGTGGTGCTCAATTCGCGCGACGCGAACGTCTCGCTGATCGATCAGCGCACCTACACGGAAGTGCGCAAGGTCAATGTCGGCAAGGAGCCGCATCATTTGTACCTGACGCCCGATTCAAGTGCATTGATCGTGGCCAATGCGGTCAGCAACGATCTGCATTTTCTCGATCCGCGCACCGGGGCGCTGCAAAAGCGGGTGCGCAATATCGACGATCCCTATCAGATTGCGTTTTCTCCGAACAAGCAGTGGTTTGTCGCCATTGGCCTTCGCCTGGACCGGGTCGACCTGTATCAGGCAGTTGGCACCGAGCTAAAGCTTGTCAGGCGGATTGCGGTCCCGAAGGCGCCCAGTCATGTCTGGTTCTCGGCCGACAGCCGGTTTGCGTTCGTCACGCTGCAGGACAGCGACGAGATTGCTGCGATCGATATCGAGCGCCAGGAAGTGGCCTGGAAGATGCCGGTCGGCAAGCAGCCAGCCGGCATCGTCGTGACTCCGGACGACAAACTGCTGATGGTCGGCATCATGGGTGAGGACTATGTCCAGGTGATCGACTGGCGCGCGCGCAAGACGGTGGCCAAGATCCGCACCGGCAAAGGGGCGCACAATTTTCGCGGCCAGGGCGACAAGCGGCACATCTTCGTGTCGAACCGGGTCGAAAACACGGTATCGCGTATCGACATGAGCAGCTTGCAACTGGTTGACACGATCGCGGTTCCTGGCGGTCCGGACTGCATGGAAGTCACCGCCGATGGGCGCGAGCTCTGGGTCACCTCGCGCTTTGCCAAGAAGGTGTCGGTCGTCGACCTCGTGCAGCGCAAGGTCGTGCGCTCGATTCCGGTTGGACGCTCGCCGCACGGCATCTACTTTCATGATCGTGCCCCTTTGCTATAACCGGGTCCGTCGGACCGCTTTGCGTGCGCTGCAGCCCTTGTCCGGTGCGCGCTTGCGGCTCCCACTTTCCACGATGGCGGGGCTTGCCTTGGCAGTCTCGCTGATGTTCCCGGCCGGCAGCCGGGCGCAAGCGACCGCGCAGCCGTCGTGCAAGGGAACGGTCTATCTGACGCTCGACACCGGCAACATGCGCGATGCGGAACTGATCGCGGGAATTTTGAAGCGGCACCAGGTCCGCGCCACGTTTTTTCTCGCCAACGAGAAGACGCCGCAGGGAGACTTCTCGCTGGACGACAGCTGGGCCGCATACTGGCGTGCGCGGGTCGCCGAAGGGCATGCCTTTGGCAACCATACCTTCGATCATGTGTACTTTCGAGGGGAGGCAAAGGACGGCTCGCGGATGCTTGCGCTGGCGAGGCCGCAGTTCGGCGCCAGCGGTGGACAGACGCTGCGCTGGGATGGCCCGGCCCTGTGTCGTGAACTTGCCCGCGTCGAGTCCCGGTTTCAGCAGTTGACCGGCCGCGGACTGGATCCGTTCTGGCGCGCGCCGGGCGGCAAAGCGCCTGCGCTGGTGATGCGCGAGGCGCAGCGCTGTGGCTATGCGCATGTGCACTGGGCTGACGCGGGTTTCCTGGGCGATGAACTGCCCTCCGAGCGTTTCCCGAACCAGCGACTGCTGCACCAGGCGCTGCGCGACATTCGCGACGGCGACATTCTGATGGCGCATCTGGGGATCTGGTCGCGCAAGGAGCCGTACGCGCCGATGCTCGATCCGCTGATCGCCGGTCTGAAGGCGCGCGGACTGTGTTTTGCGACGATGCGCGAGCATCCGCTTGCGTCGCAGCCGCAGCAGGGGCCGCGCGGATGATGCTTGACGGCTTGCTCGCCAGGGTCGACGACTCACTTGCCGCGATGCAGGGCTGGCTGTTCGAGCAGCTGATCCTGCCGCTGCTTTACCGGGCCGGCCTGATGCGCTTCGCCGAGCAGGCCTTCGATGCCACTGAGTGGGTGCTCATCGGCATCATCGAAGTCGCCGCGCTGATGCTGCTGATGGGCTGGGCCCAGCGTCGATGGCCCGTGGAATCGGTCGTTGATCGAGCCGCGATCCGGATTGACGTGATCTACACGCTGCTGCATCGCTTGGGCGCAGTTCCGCTGCTGGCGTTCGCGCTGCTCACGCCGCTGGTCGACTTACTCGAAGGTGAATTACGACTGCTCGGCTTCTCGCGACTCAACGTCGACCAGTTCTGGCCTGGTGTGACCGATTTGCCGTTGATCAGTTTCCTGATCTATCTGTTGTTGCTCGACCTGGCCGATTACTGGATACATCGCGGGCAACACCGAATCGCCTGGTGGTGGGAGTTGCATGCAGTGCATCACAGCCAGCGCCAGATGACCTTCTGGAGCGATAACCGCAATCATCTGCTCGATGACCTGATCCGAGACGCGCTGGTGGCGCTGGTGGCGGTTCTGATCGGCGTGGCGCCGGAGCAGTTCGTGCTGCTGACGGTAGCCTCGCGGGTGCTGCAAAGCGTGCAGCACGCGAACCTGCGCTGGCGCTGGGGTGGCATTGCCGAGAGGCTGGTGGTCAGCCCGAGTTTTCACCGGCTGCATCATGCGATCGGCTTCGGGCACGAGGGGCCGGCCAGGGGTTGCAATTTCGCAGTGTTGTTCCCGGTCTGGGACCTGCTGTTTCGCACCGCCGATTTCCGTTCCGGCTTCGTTCCCACCGGCATTCGCGACCAGCTCGATGGCCGTGACTATGGGCGGGGGTTCTGGGCGCAGCAATGGCTGGCACTGCGCAGGATCGCCACCTCACGGCAGACCGGAGCGCGCTGATGGATCGTGCAATCGCCGCTTTGCTGCGCGCATTTGCCAGTCAGCTGCACCCAAAGATGCTGGCACTGCTTGTCGTGCCCTTTGTGGTCGCGATCCTGTTCTGGATCGTTGTGGGATTCCTGGTCTGGGATCCATTGACCAGTTGGCTGGCCGAGTCGGTCTACGACACTGAGGGCATCAGCGGCTGGATCTGGTCGATGGCCGCCACGATCGGTCTGAAGAGCCTGCGCGACTTCATGACTGCCTCGACCGCACTGATGCTGGTGCTGCCGCTGATGGCAGCCACCGCCATGCTGATCATTGCGGTGTTCGCGATGCCGATGGTCACGCGCCATCTGGGCAACAGGCACTACCAGGATGTGACGCGGCGCGGCAGCTGGTCGGTCGCGGCGAGCATCTGGAACGCGCTCAGCGCAACGCTGCTGTTCGTCGTCGGCTATCTGGTGACGCTGCCGCTGTGGTTCATCCCGCCGCTCGGGCTGATCGTTCCCTGGCTGTGGTGGGGCTGGCTGACCGCGCGCCTGATGCGTTTCGACAGCCTCGTCGAGCATGCGGATACGCAAGAGCGGCGCGAACTGATCCAGCGCCACCGGCGTTCCTTTTTGCTGCTGGGTCTGCTGGTCAGCGCGCTGAATTACATCCCGCCGCTGTTCCTGGTTACGCCGGTCCTGTCAGCACTCGCGTTTGCGCACTATTCGCTGGCATTGCTCCGGGTCGAGCGCCGGAGCGCCATCGCTTGAGCGGCGTCGACCCAAGCCGTCTCTCGGCCTCACTGTTCGGGCAGTTGCCGGCCGCTCGAGCGGTCCGCAGCGATACACTGCCGCCTTCACCTGCGCAGCGGAGTAACGGATGGACTTCGGACTGATCATCGTCGGCGACGAGATTCTCTCGGGCAAACGCTCGGACAAGCATTTTGCCAAGGTCGTCGAGCTGCTGGCTGCGCGCGGCAGGCAAGTCGCGTGGGTGCGCTACGTTGGCGACGATCGTCAGCGCCTGGTGGCCTGCTTGCGCGAGAGCTTTGCGTCCGGTGACGCGGTATTCAGTTGCGGCGGCATCGGCGCGACGCCGGACGACCATACGCGGCAGGCGGCCGCGCAGGCGCTCGGGGTCGATCTGGCCTTGCATCCCCAAGCCGCCGAACTGATCACCCAGCGCTGCGTCGAGATGGCGGCCGAGGGTAAGGGCACCACCGACATGAGCACGCCGGAAAATCGCCAGCGTCTGAAGATGGGCGAGTTTCCGGTCGGCAGCGAGATTATCCCGAATCCGTTCAACAAGATTCCGGGCTTTGCGATCCAGAATCACTATTTCGTGCCGGGTTTCCCGGTGATGGCCTGGCCGATGATCGCGTGGTTGCTTGATGAGCGCCTGCAGCATCTGCATGGGCGCGAGGCCCAGGGTGAACGCTCCTTGCTGTTGTACGAGGTACCTGAATCGGCCGCCACGCCGCTGATGGAGGCGATCGAGGCGCAGTATCCGGGCGTGCGGGTGTTCAGCCTGCCTTCGGTCGGCGAGGGTGGGCAGCGCCGGCACATCGAATTGGGTGTCAAGGGGCCGGTCGCATTGCTCGAACCTGCCTGGCAGAGCCTGCAGGCGGGTGCCGAGAAGCTCGGCGGACAGATCGAACAGATGCCAGGCAGCGGCGTGAATGCGCCGGCAATGTTAGGTGGAGCCGGTTGATCCGGCGGCGAGACGCCGGATCGATGAAAATAGAGTGGTTTCGCCGGATGGCGGCATGATCTGGCAAGCTTGGACGGTCTCGGGCGTCACGCCCGAGTCGGCATGAATCAGATGGAGGCAGCATGAATCTTCCCGTGGACGCCGCGTTACGTGCGGTTTCGCTAGACGACAAATACGACGCGACCGAGGGCAAGGTCTACGTGACTGGGACGCAGGCGCTGGTGCGTCTGCCACTGATGCAGCGCCAGCGGGACGTGGCGGCGGGCCTGAACACCGCCGGCTACATCAGCGGCTATCGCGGCTCACCGGTCGGCGGCTTCGATCAGGCGTTGTGGAAGGCCAGACGGCAGTTGAAGGAGCACCATGTGCGCTTCGTGCCGGGCCTGAACGAGGATCTGGCCGCCACCGCGATCTGGGGAACCCAGCAGGTCAACAGCTTTCCGGGGGCGAAGTACGACGGGGTTTTTTCGATCTGGTACGGCAAGGGACCAGGCGTGGATCGCTGTGGCGATGCGCTGAGGCATGCGAACCAGGCCGGATCGTCAGCGCGCGGCGGCGTGCTTGCGATTGGCGGCGATGACCATGGGGCGAAGTCATCGACGGTAGCCGCGCAGGTCGATTTCATCTTCAAGGCAGTGTCGATTCCGGTGCTCGCGCCGGCCACGGTGCAGGACTACATCGACCTGGGTCTGCATGGCTTTGCGCTGTCGCGTTTTTCGGGCTTGTGGACCGGCATCAAGGCGGTGACCGACACGATCGAGGCAGCAGGCATCGTGGATGTCTCGCCCAACCGGGTCCAGCCGGTGTTGCCGCAGGACGTCCTGATGCCACCGGGCGGGCTGAACCTGCGCTGGCCCGAGGAGCCGTTCCTCAAGCTCGAAGAGCGCCTGGCCAACTTCAAACTGCCGGCCGCGATCGCCTATGCGCGCGCCAACCGACTCGATGCGAACGTGTTTGGTCGTGACGATCTGTCCGCGGGCGGCGAACCGGCGCGCCTGGGCATCATCAGCACCGGCAAGAGCTGGCTCGACGTGATGCAGGCGCTGGCCGATCTGGGTATTGACGACGCCACCGCAAGGCGTATTGGCCTGAAGGTCATGAAGGTGGCCATGCCCTGGCCGCTGGAGCCCCAGGGCGTTCGTGAGTTCGCCGAAGGCTGCGAGCAGTTGCTGGTCATCGAGGAAAAGCGCTCGCTGATCGAGGCTCAGCTCAAGGAACATCTGTACGCGCTCGCCGAGCGTCCGCTGGTGTTCGGCAAGCAGGACGAGGCCGGCGCGCGGCTGGTTCCTGAGGCCGGAGAGATCTCTCCGGCGATGTGCGCGCGGATCATCGCGCAGCGCCTGCGCAAGCTTGCGCAGGCGCCCGATGCGCAGGCCCAGACCCAGCGTGGCGTCATCGACGCGCAGGCACTGTCGCGCATCGATGCACGGCTCGCCCAGCTTGATGCGAAGGAAAAACCGGGCAAGGTGTTCGAAACTATCGAACGCATCCCGTACTTCTGCTCGGGTTGCCCGCACAACAGTTCCACGAAGGTCCCCGAGGGATCACGCGCGCTGGCCGGCATCGGCTGTCACTACATGGCGCAGTGGATGGACCGCAACACCGTCACGTTCACGCAGATGGGCGGCGAAGGCATGGCCTGGGTCGGCCAGGCACCGTTCACCGAAACCGCCCATGTGTTCCAGAATCTTGGCGACGGCACCTACAACCATTCTGGCTCGCTGGCGATTCGGCATGCGGTCGCGACGCGAACCCAGATGACCTACAAGATCCTGTTCAACGACGCGGTCGCAATGACCGGTGGACAGCAGCACGACGGGCAGGTGACGCCGGCGCATATTCAGCGCCAGGTCAGGGCCGAGGGGGTCGAGAAGATCGTCATCGTCACCGACGAGCCGGACAAGTATCCGGCCGGCTATTTCGATGCCGACGTTCCGGTGCGCCATCGTCGCGACCTCGACGAGGTTCAGCGAGAGTTGCGCGAGTACCCGGGCGTATCGGTACTCATTTATGACCAGACCTGCGCTGCCGAGAAGCGTCGCCGCCGCAAGCGCGGTGCGTTCCCCGATCCGGATCGGCGCGCCTTCATCAACGAGGCGGTCTGCGAAGGTTGCGGGGACTGCGGCGTGCAGTCCAACTGCGTGTCCATCGAGCCGGTCGAGACCGAGTTTGGTCGCAAGCGTGCGATCAACCAGTCGGCCTGTAACAAGGATTTCTCCTGCATCAACGGGTTTTGCCCAAGCTTCGTGACCATCGAAGGTGGCAAGCCGCGCCGCGGCAAGGCGGCTAACGTATCGGCCGAAACAGCCGGCATCGGCGTGCCGCATGTGAATCCGCCGGTGATCGAAGACTCCTACTCACTGCTGATCACTGGCATCGGCGGTACCGGCGTCGTGACGATCGGACAGGTGCTCGGCATGGCGGCGCATCTGGAAGGCAAAGGGGTCACCGCGCTCGACATGGCGGGCCTCGCGCAAAAGAACGGCGCCGTGATGAGCTTCCTGCGCTTTGCGCACACGCCGGAAAAGCTCTACGCGCCTCGCATTGGTGTGGCTGGCGCCGATGCGGTGCTCGGCTGTGACGTCGTGGTCACCGCCGGCAAGGATTCGCTTGCCCGGATGGTCGCGGGGCGCACCCGCGTGGTGGCCAATGTCGCGAGCACGCCGACCGCGGACTTCACGCGCAACGCCGACTGGAAGTTCCCGCTTGGTGGCATGGAAGGCGCGATCGCCGACGCGGTCGGCGAGCACAATGCCTGGTTCGTTGACGCCACCCGCCTGGCGACTGGTCTGATGGGCGATGCAATCACCACCAACATGTTCATGCTCGGCTTTGCTTATCAGCAAGGCCTGGTGCCACTGTCGGTCGCCGCGATCGAGCGCGCCATTGAGCTCAACGAGGTGGCTGTCGAGCAGAACCTGAACGCGTTCAACTGGGGGCGCCGCGCTGCGGTTGATCCGCAGCGAGTGCAGGAGTTGGCTGCGCCTCCGAAGGCGCAACCGGTCTCGCGCAAGATCTCCGAGTCGCTGGACGAGATGATTGCCCGCCGGGTCGACCAGCTCACCGCCTATCAGGATGAGGCGTATGCGCGTCGTTACCTGAAGCTGGTTGAGCAGGTTCGCGCGACCGAGAGCCGCTTGCCGGCTGCGGATCCGGCCCGTCCGCTCCCGCTGACCGAAGCGGTTGCGCGCTATTTCTTCAAGCTGATGGCCTACAAGGATGAGTATGAAGTCGCACGCCTGTATTCGAGCGGCGATTTCCTGCAACGGGTGCGCGACACTTTCGATGGCGACTACAAGCTGCACTTTCATCTGGCGCCGCCCTTGCTCGCCAAGCGCAACGCCCGTGGGGAACTGGTCAAGCGCGAATATGGGTCGTGGATGATGCGGGCATTCGGGCTACTGGCTCGTTTTCGCGGCCTGCGCGGCACGATGCTCGATCCGTTCGGGCGTACTGCCGAGCGTCGCGCCGAACGGGCGCTGATCGAGGAATACGAAAGCACCATCACCGGGCTGCTTGCCAGCCTGGATACTGGCCGGCGCGAGCTTGCGGTGCAGATCGCCTCGGTTCCCGAACAGATTCGTGGCTTCGGGCATGTGAAGGAGCGCAACCTGGCTGCCGCCAGTCAGGCTCGTGCGGACCTGCTCCAGCGCATGTCGGGCGCTCGCGAAGCCAGGCGTGAGACCGTGCAGGCCTGATTTGGCAGGGTGATCTCGCCTCGGTCGCCGGCCTGGGTCGCGACCAGGGCAACTCCTTGGGGCGAGCCGGGAGGCTTCTGGTCGAAAAAAAACCCGGTTCTTTCGAACCGGGTCTGGACGTCGCGGCGAGGAGGAGGGGGGGCCGCGACGGCCCT
>Ga0255220_1000886_pt1 | contig 11338 bp, 9 predicted proteins | sample Miss_Colum_RepB__FD_188423 | JGI IMG/M metagenome (GOLD analysis project Ga0255220, IMG submission 188423) | Freshwater microbial communities from Mississippi River, Louisiana, United States - Miss_Colum_RepB_8d | ecosystem: Environmental > Aquatic > Freshwater > River | place: USA: Louisiana...
GGGGCGACCGTGCTGACTGCGATGACCGACAACGCGGCATTGACCTATCTGGCCTCGCTGGTTCCCGGTTTGAGCGATGAGTTCAAGGTCGCGATTGTGGCGGGGGCTGTGACGGGCGGGGGCTTGACCATCATCGCCAATGCCCCCAATCCGGCTGGCGTCGCGATTCTCAAGGCAAGGTTTGATGAAGGCGTGGTTAATTTTGGCAAGCTGCTGCTGGCAGCTCTGACACCCACGGCGGTTGCTGCGATGGTATTCAGATCCATGTGAACCAAAGTGACTTCTATAGTTCCGACTTTGCCGGCAAGCTGACCACGCACGACGAATTGACCCGGTAATGGAAAGTCTCCATCACGCCCATCTTGCCGTTTTTGGGCTTGACCGGGGATGCGGCAGAAACCGATGGGTCAATACACCTATCAATTCAAATTAGTCAAGCTTCAACGCTTGCCAAAGAACTGGCTAAGCTCGGTTCAAAGACCATCACAGTGATTTTCACAGCAACCAAATAGGGGGCAAAGCTGGTTCTCTACCAGTGTCCTTAATGGCCGCTAGATCATGAATTTTTGTATTCATCTAGCACCAACTTTTCGCCATGCTTAGATGCTATATTTTCCAAGTCTCTGAAAGATGTTTGGTAAAAATTTCAGAGCATTTCGAGCATCGAAAATTTCTATTTTCTATTTCATCTTTACCAATCTTTCGAATCAGAGAATTTAATGGTAGAGAATTATATATGCTGGCCTTCATCTCATTAGTATTTTTGTCACTTTGACTTACAGCAGTTTTGGGGAGATTTTCTACATAACCACAACTGGGGCAGCGAAGTTTATTGATGAGGATTGAAAGAATGCCCATGATAAATCCTTTTCATAAATTGATTGATTATTGGCTTGGGATCTGGATTCAAAACAGGTATTCATAAAAAAGTCACATCGTCATGTGGTTGTTGCCAAGCTGCCCTCCGAATGGCATGCTGTAACGCAAGTACGGATGCTGTGAGCAATCATATGTGCTACCGGGTGTAGTTACTTTCTATAACCACTGATACAGAAGTTTGTTCGGAGTTTATGACTTAAGATAGTATTTGTTATGGCTGCAATCATTAAATTTAATATATTATATCATCATTTATATTTTATATTTAGTTATATACTATAGGTTATATTTTTAGTTATATGCTATAGGTTATATCTTTAGTTATATACTATAGTAAGGTTTCATCCTAGGAACCGTAGATACAATAAGCCTTTTAGGCTTCATGCGTCATCGTCGGTAAATCCAACTGGCATGAACCAAGGCGGCTTATGTATCTACGACTTGGGTATCACCCTGAGGTCTCTAGACAGTGAACTAGTGAAATCTGAAAACTAGTTGCACACTCTACATTCAATCACCAGCCAGGAGGGTGTGACCCTAGCCAACTGTATGACCCTTTTACACTGTAGAGCCGATCATAAAGATCAGAAAGTTATGTAAGGATTATTCCGCAATTGCAACAGCGCTGTAGTGCTACTGAGTCAGTTATGTATTCCTGATCCAGCGCTTAGGAAAGAAAAGAGTTATGAATTTCATGTAAGGGTGCATTTAAACACACGCCGATTCCTACTACTTACCTTTGTCGATCTGTGAATGTATCAGTGATCGATCAGATTAAAGTCAATTATACATCAAATCTCCAGTAAAGTCAAGAGAATTCTACGATGGCAGCCAAAACGCATTTAAACGAGATTTGGGGCATTTTCCTTGTTCTGGCTGGGTGGGTATTGGCGCTGCTAAAAAATGGCGGCATGGCTTGTTTAAATGCCTCCGAGAGGCATCGATGATGATTGGTGCTGTTTTCTTGTTGGTGTTGATTTGATAAAAATTAAATCAAATGAGCTGATTTATGCCGAATAAACCCAAAATACTAGTATATTAAATTAAAAGTTTTCAGTAGGCTGGCGGAGCGTTAGATCAGGCTTATGTATTTTGAGAATGTCCACGTGACAAGGCGCTTGACAAAAGACTGAAAAAAGCATAAATTTCACGTGACAATTCGTGGTTGTCCTTGCGTAACTTGCTGATTTATATGATGCTTAAGAGGTTGGTGGAATCCGACAACCGGCACCACATTCCATGACCTGAATCCCTCAGGTCATTTTTTTTGGCCGACGTGCCCCCAATGACCAATGGGCTTGCACCGTGGTGCAGGTGCTGTCCCGACTGGCATTGCGCGCCTGAAGCCCTTGCCTGGCGCGACAACGCCTGTTGCTAAAGCCTTTGTGCAGTACCGCCGCAGTGGTGGTCTGAAAAACAAAGCGCTCGGAGATTTTTTGATCGGTGCTCACGCAGCTGTCAGCGGCTTGCCGGTCTTGACCCGAGATATTCGGCGGTATACAGCTTATTTTCCCAGCGTCAGATTGGTGGCGCCGCCATGATGCTTGGCAAGAACCAACGAGCTGTCTGCGATTGACGCTCCACCCCGCAGCAACTCCCAGCCGTGCGATCTGCCCCCCATCGCGACACACACCGCATGACGCCGGGGGCGGAAGGTCGGATGCAGATGGGGGCTACACCGCACGGCACCATCTCCCATGGCCTGCTGTCGTCAGGTCTTTTTTGCCGTCATGCCCCCCACCGACCCCTCGGGGATGAGCAGGACCGATGGGTTCCTTCATGCTCATAGACTCATCGCTGCTTTTTTTGAATCCATCGGTATTGAAAAGAGCGAGCAAATCAACCATCATCCATACCATATTTGAATCCCAAGGCGTCGCTGATGCGCTGGATCGTGTTTTTCGAAGACCCGCCCGAGATGCTTCAGATCCGTCAGGAGCGTGAGGCCCTGCATCTGGCCTATTTGGACCAGCATGCCGATGAGATCGTGATCGCTGGGGGGTGCTGCAAAGAGCCCGGTGGGCCCTTTGTGGGCGGCCTCTGGGTTTTGGAAGTGAGCAGCCGGGCGCGGGCATTGGCCTTGATCGAGGCCGATCCCTATGTGGCCTCAGGGCTGCGGCGCTGGCAACTGCGCACCTGGGGCAAAGCATTTGCAGAGCGGCAGGTGGTGCTATGACCCCGATTTAGCGCCCGCTCGAGACCTTGATGCGCAAGGTGTCCACCGGCAGGCCCTGTCGCTTGAGCAGGGCCAGGCAGTCGGGCAGCAGCTGGCGGACCTTGGCGGCCGCGGCGCTGGAGCGCACCAGCAGGCACCACTCCCGCGCCTCCAGCGGGCCGGCCTGCACGCTGGCGCGCAAGGTGCTGGGCAGGGCCGATTGCACCGCCTTCAGGCAGGCCTGCGATTGCGCCAGGCGCATGCTCAAGCTGGCCAGGGTTGGCGACTCCTGGGCGGCCTGCTGCAAGGTGACGGGATGGTGGCGGCGTTGCATGGTGGTGACGAAAACAGGAATTATCGGCCATGCCCCCGGCAGCCAGTAAAATGACCTGTTGCCCTGGCCAATCGGCGCATGGGCGTTTGTGTTGTTCACCCTCCCAAGACAAGGAAGGGTTCGGCGCTGTCGGCCCTGGGCTGGTGCGCCGCACCCTGCTCACATGGCCATTCCGTTCCTGACCAAGATCTTCGGCAGCCGCAACGACCGTCTGCTGCGTCAGTACCGCCGCACCGTCGAGCGCATCAATGCCCTCGAAAGCGGCCTTGCCGCGCTCTCGGATGCCGACCTGCAGGCCCGCACGCCCGCGCTGCGCGAGCGGCTGGCGAAGGGCGAGACGCTCGATGCCATCCTGCCCGAGGCCTTTGCCGTGGTGCGCGAGGCCTCCAAGCGTGTCATGAAGATGCGTCACTTCGATGTGCAGATGCTGGGCGGCATTGCCCTGCACCAGGGCAAGATCGCCGAAATGCGCACCGGCGAGGGCAAGACGCTGACCGCCACGCTGCCGGTCTACCTCAATGCCCTCAAGGGCGAGGGGGTGCATGTGGTCACGGTCAACGACTACCTGGCCCAGCGCGATGCGCAGTGGATGGGGCGGCTCTACAACTTCCTGGGCCTGAGCGTGGGCATCAACCTGCCGCAGATGCAGCGCCCGGAAAAGCAGGCGGCCTATGCGGCCGACATCACCTACGGCACGAACAACGAGTTCGGCTTTGATTACCTGCGCGACAACATGGTCTACGAGGCCCAGGACCGGGTGCAAAAGCGCCTGGCCTATGCCATCGTCGACGAGGTGGACTCGATCCTGATCGACGAGGCGCGCACGCCCCTGATCATCAGCGGGCAGGCCGACGACCACACCGCGCTGTACCAGGCCATGCGCCAGGTCGTGCCGCTGCTCGAGCGCCAGGAGGGCGAGGCCGATCCGCGCACCGGTGAGGGCATCACCAAGCCGGGCGACTTCACGGTCGACGAAAAATCGCACCAGGTGCACATGACCGAGTCGGGCCACGAGAAGGCCGAGCAGGTGCTGGCCCAGCTGGGGCTGTTGCCCGAGGGCGCCAGCCTGTACGACCCGGCGCACATCATGCTGATGCACCACCTCAATGCCGCGCTGCGCGCGCAGCACCTGTACCACCGCGACCAGCAGTACGTGGTGCAAAACGGCGAGGTGGTGATCGTGGACGAGTTCACCGGCCGCCTGATGTCGGGTCGCCGCTGGAGCGACGGTCTGCACCAAGCCGTTGAAGCCAAGGAAGGCGTGACGATCCAGGCCGAGAACCAGACCATGGCCTCGATCACCTTCCAGAACTACTTCCGCCTCTACGGCAAGCTCTCGGGCATGACCGGCACGGCCGACACCGAAGCCTACGAGTTCCAGGAAATCTACGGCCTCGAGACCGTGGTGGTGCCGCCCAACCGGCCCAGCCGCCGCGACGACCAGCTCGACCGCGTCTACAAAAGCGCCGCCGAAAAATACAAGGCCGCCATCGACGACATCCGCGACTGCCACGAGCGTGGCCAGCCGGTGCTGGTGGGCACCTCGTCGATCGAGAACTCCGAGCTGATCTCGGGCCTGCTGGATCAGGCCGGCCTGGCGCACCAGGTGCTCAATGCCAAGCAGCACGCCCGCGAGGCCGACATCGTGGCCCAGGCCGGCGCGCCCGGCGCCATCACCATCGCCACCAACATGGCCGGCCGCGGCACCGACATCGTGCTGGGCGGCAATGTGGAAAAAGCCATTGCCGCGCTCGAGGCGCAGGAGGGGCTGGACGAGGCCACGCGCGCACAGCAGGCCGAGGCCCTGCGGGCCAAGTGGAAAGAGGACCATGAGCGCGTGGTGGCCCAGGGGGGCCTGCGCATCATCGCCACCGAGCGGCACGAGTCGCGCCGCATCGACAACCAGCTGCGCGGCCGCTCGGGCCGTCAGGGCGATCCGGGCTCCTCGCGCTTTTACCTGAGCCTGGACGATCCGCTGATGCGCATTTTTGCGGGCGACCGCGTGCGCGCCATCATGGACCGCCTGAAGATGCCCGAGGGCGAGGCCATCGAGGCCGGCATGGTCACGCGCAGCATCGAGAGCGCGCAGCGCAAGGTCGAGGCGCGCAACTTCGACATCCGCAAGCAGCTGCTCGAGTACGACGACGTCGCCAACGACCAGCGCAAGGTGATTTACCAGCAGCGCAACGACATCCTGGACGCGCAGGACCTGGCGGCGCAGATCCGCGCCCTGCGCGAGGGCTGCATGACCGATCTGGTGCGCGCCTTTGTGCCGGCCGAATCGGTTGAAGAGCAATGGGACCTGCCGGGCCTGGAGAAGGTGCTGCTGCAGGACTGGCAGCTCTCGCTGGACCTGCAGTCGCAGCTGCAGTCGGCGCAGGACGTGACCGACGAGGACATCCTGACCCAGGTGCTGGCAGCGGCCCATGCCGCGTTCGATGCCAAGGTGGCGCATGTGGGCCAAGCGCAGTTCACGCCCTTCGAGCGCATGGTGCTGCTGCAGACCCTGGACACCCATTGGCGCGAGCACCTGGCGGCGCTGGACTACCTGCGCCAGGGCATCCACCTGCGCGGCTATGCGCAAAAGCAGCCCAAGCAAGAGTACAAGCGCGAGGCTTTCGAGCTGTTTGCGCAAATGCTCGACAGCGTGCGCAACGAGGTCACCCGCGTGCTGATGACGGTGCAGGTGCAGTCGGGCGAGCAGGCGCAGGAAGCGGCGCAGGCGATCGAGACGCGTGCCGAGAACATCGGCAACATGACCTACAGCGCGCCCGACGAGACCGGGCAGGCGCAGGTGAGTGCCGCCGGTGGCGCCCCTGCGGCCGCCGAGGTGCCGCGCGTGGGCCGCAACGACCCCTGCCCTTGCGGCAGCGGCAAGAAATACAAGCACTGCCACGGGCAGTTGAACTGATGTTGTCTGGAGTGATGAGCCGTGTCTGTTTTGTTGCCTCCTCTTGATCCCGCCAGCCTGCAGGTGGTGCGCGGTGTGCGTCTGGGTGTGACCGAGGCGCATGTGCGCAAGCCCGGTCGCAAGGACCTGAGCGTGCTGCTCCTTGACGAGGGCAGCGCCGTGGCCGGTGTCTTCACCCGCAACCGCTATTGCGCCGCGCCGGTGCAGGTTTGCCGCGAGCACCTGCAGTCGGGCGCTGCCATCCGGGCCTTGGTCATCAACACCGGCAACGCCAATGCCGGCACCGGCGCGCCCGGCCTGGCGCATGCGCGCCGCATGGCCGCCGCGCTGGCCGCGCACATCGGCTGCGCCCCCGAGCAGGTGCTGCCCTTCTCGACCGGCGTGATCATGGAGCCGCTGCCCATCGAGCGCATCGAGGCGGGCTTGCCTGCCGCCTTGGCCGACGCCCGCCCCGATCACTGGGCGCGTGCCGCTGAGGGCATCATGACCACCGACACCCAGCCCAAGGCCGCCAGCGCGCGCCTGGAGATTGGCGGTCAGGCGGTCCACATCACCGGCATCAGCAAGGGCGCCGGCATGATCCGCCCCAACATGGCGACCATGCTGGGCTTTCTGGCCACCGACGCCTGCATCGCCCCGGCCTTGCTGCCGCAGCTGGTGCGCGAGCTGGCCGACCAGTCCTTCAACCGCATCACCATCGACGGCGACACCTCGACCAACGACTCCTTTGTGCTGATCGCCACCGGCCAGGCCGGCCATGCGCCGATCACCGCGCTGGACAGCGCCGAGGGGCAGGCCCTGGTGGCGGCCCTGCGCCAGGTGGCGCAGCAGCTGGCACACGCCATCGTGCGCGACGGCGAGGGGGCGACCAAGTTCATCACCATCGCGGTCGAGGGTGGGCGCGACGCGCAGGAATGCCGCCTGGTGGCCTATGCGATTGCGCATTCGCCGCTGGTCAAGACCGCGTTTTTCGCCAGCGACCCGAACCTGGGCCGCATCCTGGCCGCGGTGGGCTATGCCGGCATCGAGGACCTGGACCAGACCCGCATCAGCCTGCACCTGGACGATGTGCATGTGGTGCAGGACGGCGGCCGCCACCCGGCCTATCGCGAGGAAGACGGCCAACGCGTGATGAAGCAAAGCGAGATCACCGTGCGCGTGGGCCTGGGCCGCGGGAGCGCCAGCGACACCGTCTGGACCTGCGACCTCAGCCACGACTATGTGAGCATCAACGCCGACTACCGCTCCTGAGCCCCATGAACGATTCGCTGGAACGAGTGCTCGCGCGTGCCGAGCAGCTGATGGCCCGCCTGGAGGCGGTGCTTCCCCAAGCCCTGAGTGCCCCCGACTGGACACAGGCGGTGGCCTGGCGCTACCGCAAGCGCAGCCAGGGCCATGGCGTGCTCGAACCGGTGCGCCATGTGGCGCCGCTGCAGCTCGAGGACCTGCAAGAGATTGACGACCAGAAAGAAAAACTGCGCCGCAACACCGAGCAGTTTGTGGCCGGCCGCAGCGCCAACAATGTGCTGCTGACGGGCGCGCGCGGCACCGGCAAGTCTTCGCTGATCAAGGCCTGCCTGAACGCCTACGCGCCCCAGGGCCTGCGCCTGATCGAGGTCGACAAGGACGACATGGTCGACCTGCCCGACATCATCGAGGTGGTGGCCGGTCGTCCCGAAAAATTCATTGTCTACTGCGACGACCTGAGCTTTGAAGACGGCGAGCCCGGCTACAAGGCCCTCAAGTCCATTCTGGACGGCACCGTCGCAGCGGCCACGCCCAATGTGCTGATCTACGCGACCAGCAACCGCCGTCACCTGCTGCCCGAGTACCACCACGAGAACGCCACCTACACCCACACCGACGACGGCGAGGTGCATCCGGGCGAGGGCGTGGAAGAGAAGATCTCGCTGTCCGAGCGCTTTGGCCTGTGGATCAGCTTCTATCCCTTCTCGCAGGACGAGTACCTCAGCATCGTTGCGCAGTGGCTGGGGGCCCTGGGCGCCAGCGCCGCGCAAATCGAGGCCGCGCGCCCCGAGGCCTTGCTGTGGTCGCTCGAGCGCGGTGGCTCGCGCAGCGGCCGCGTGGCCTGGCAGTTCTCGCGCGATTTCATGGGCCGGCTCAACCGGGCGGCATGAGCGCGTCCGGCCTGCTGGTGGCCGACGGCGAGCGCGCCCGCGAGGGCGGCCCCGAGCGGCCCGTGGTCGATGTGGCGGTGGGCGTGCTGATCCAGCCCGATGGCGCCTTCTTGCTGACCTCACGCCCCAGCGGCAAGGTCTACGACGGCTACTGGGAGTTCCCGGGCGGCAAGCTGGAGGCCGGCGAGAGCGTGCTGCAGGCCCTGACCCGCGAGTTGCACGAGGAGCTGGGGATTGTGGTGCGCGAGGCCCAGCCCTGGCGCGAGCAGCTGGTCGACTACCCGCACGCGCTGGTGCGCCTGCACTTTTGCAAAGTGAGCGCCTGGGACGGCGCGCTGCAGATGCGCGAGGGCCAGTCCTGGTCGTGGAACCAGCTGCCGGTGTCGGTGCAGCCGGTGCTGCCCGGCACGGTGCCGGTGCTGCAGTGGTTGGCCCAGGAGCGGGGCTTTTCAGGCCCGACCCACGCCTGAGCCGCCAGGGGCCGGCGGCGCTTCGGACAAGGGGTCGCTGTCCTGCTCGGGCAGGCTGTAGCTTTCGCTGGCCCAGGCCCCCAGGTCCACACCCTTGCAGCGCGCGCTGCAAAACGGCCGGTAAGGGTTCTGGCTGGCGTACAGGCTGGGGCCTGTGCAGGCGGGGCAGCGCACGGTGCGCGGCGGAACGGCTTCGGTGCTGGCGCTCATCGAACCCCCCAGGCGCCTCAGGCGCACAGACTCATCTCGAAGTCCACGTCCTCGGTGACCGCTTGCAGGCGGCCATCGGGCTGGGCGCGCATCATGCGGATGACCACCAGCAGCCGGTTGCAGCTGATCTCGGGGATCAGGCCCAGAGACGGGTCCAGGCGCATGCGCAGCAGCTGGAATTGACGGCCTTGCGGCAGGTTCTGCTGCAGCACGCCCTGTTGCGTCACCACCTTCTGGCGTTGACCGCTTTGGCGCAGCATTTGCAGCAGCATGTCGATGGCCTTGACGAGCGGGGCGTAGCCGCCCACCCATTGCTGCAGATCGGCGCGGCGCAGCTCGGGGGCGTGGTGCTGCCAGGCGTGGTAGGCGGGCAGGTCGAACTCGCAGGTGCCGCCAGGGATGATCGAGCGGCTGCGCAAGGCGTTCAGAAATTCGTTGTCCAGCACCGGCTGCGACATCTTGCCTTCGAGGGTGTTGAGCGCGTCAAACAGGCCGTCGAGCTGGCCGAGCAGGGCGTCAAGGGCCTGCTCGGAAATGGCGGGATTGCCGCGGTAGCCGCTGTAGACCTGGCGCTGGCGCTCGATGTCCTTGAGCACCTCGCCTTTGAGCTCGGTGCGGGCGCTGACCTCGAGGATCTCGAACAGCGTCACCAGCGCAAAGTGATGATCGATGGCGTCGTCGCGCCCGACCAGCTGCTCCAGACGCCGAAAGAGGTGTTGCAACCGCAAATAGGTGCGGATGCGTTCGTTGAAGGGGTACTCGTAGAGGATCACGCCGGCATTTCCTGTGCGTCAATGATACGTCATGTGTTGCCACGCCTGTTGCACCTGCTCGCGCAGGGCGGCCAGGTCCAGGCCCTCGTTGCGGATGACCCCATCGGCACAGGCCAGGCGCTGCTGGCGCCGCGCCTGCTGATCGATGATGGCCTGCACCTCGGCCGCGCTCAGACCGCTGCGCGCCATCACGCGCTGGCGCTGCGTTGCCTCCTCGCAATCGACCACCCAGACGCGGTCGAGCTGGCGGCGCCAGCGCTCGCCCGCCTCCACCAGCAGGGGCACATCGTGCACCAGCACCCGGCAGCCCTGGGCCAGCGCGGCCTGCGCGCGCTCGGCGGTCTGCTGGCCCACCAGCGGGTGGATGATGGCTTCCAGACGCTGGCGCGCCGCCGGGTCGGCAAACACCAACTGGCGCATCGCGCTGCGGTCGAGCGCGCCATCGGCGCCGATCATGTGCGTGCCAAACTGGCGCGCAATCTCGGGCAGGGCCGCACCGCCCGCGGCGGTGAGCCCGCGCGAGATGGCGTCGGCGTCGATGACGGCCGCGCCCAGTTCGCGGAGCATGCCGGCCACCGTGCTTTTGCCGCTGCCGATGCCGCCGGTCAGGCCGATGCGCCAGGTGCGTGAAGAGGGCGAGGTTGAAGCGGTCGGGTTCATGGGCGAAGGAATGCGGGCACACCCAAGCCGGCGTGCAAGGCCGCGCCAAGCATCAGCGCGGGTCCGAACGGAATATAGCCGTCTTCGGGCCAACGGCGCAGGGCTTTGAGCAAGCCGGCATACAGCAATCCTGCCAAGGCCCCCAACAGCACCGTCCCAGGCAGCGGGGCAGGACCTGTCCAGGCCCCGAGCGCGGCCAGCAGCCAGATGTCGCCGTCGCCCAGGCCCACACGGCCGCTGCGCCATTCAAACCCACGGGCCACCGCCCACAGCGCAGCGCCGCCCAGGGCCGCACCGGCCAGCGACGCCAGCGTGCCCACCCCGGTCCACCCAGCGGCGCTGGCCAGCACCCCGCCGGCGATGAGGGGCCAGGTCAGGGCGTTGGGCAAAAAGCGCGTGCGCAGATCGATCACGGCCAAGGCCACGAGCACCGCGGACATGGCACCCCAGGCCAACGCGGCCGGGCCCGGCCCATGCCAGGCCAGGGCCAGCAGCAGGCAAGCCGCCGCCGCCAGTTCCATCAAGGGGTACTGCCAGGACAGGGGCGTGGCGCAATGGCGGCAACGCCCGCGCTGCCAGGCAAAGCTGAGCACCGGCCAGAGCTCGTGCCAACCCAGGGGGTGGCCGCAATGCGGGCAATGCGAGCGCGGCGCCCACAGCGTGGCCTTGGGCAGGGGCAGGCCTTGCTCTTGTGCCAGCAAACGCGGCGGCAGGCGCACGATGGCCACGTTCAGAAAGCTGCCCAGCGCCAGCCCCAGCAGGGCAAACCACAGCGCCAGCAGCGCGTCCCAGACCATGTTGGCGTCCT
>Ga0255220_1000889_pt1 | contig 11281 bp, 6 predicted proteins | sample Miss_Colum_RepB__FD_188423 | JGI IMG/M metagenome (GOLD analysis project Ga0255220, IMG submission 188423) | Freshwater microbial communities from Mississippi River, Louisiana, United States - Miss_Colum_RepB_8d | ecosystem: Environmental > Aquatic > Freshwater > River | place: USA: Louisiana...
TTTGCCGGGATTTGCAATGGTGATTCTGGTGGAGGCCGGGCCCGGAATGATAATGCCATTGGCTTCTGCCAAAGTGTTGAACATCATTACATATTCCGTGTTGGCCAAGGTGGCGATTTGAGTAGTGGTATCATAAAATGAACCATAATATCCTAAAACTCCGCCGGTTCCGATGGGGCCGGTGGCGCCCGTTGCGCCGGTTGCGCCGGTTGCACCCGTTGCGCCTTGGGGGCCGGTTGCGCCCGTTGCGCCAGTGGCTCCTTGAGATCCTGTGCCTGCAAAATTGCAACAACACACTGTGCGATTAGCTAAATACGAATTGTAATTTGCATAAGACATTCTTATAAGTAATAAAGTTTTCTATAAAAATGTCACATTTTTATTTCAAGCAGTGTTTATGACAACCATAAAATTTACAACCCTCGCATCTAAAGCGTTTGATGACTTGATTGTGAAGCTCACCCCAGCAACGGTGGTGACAGACAGCATGCCATCATTCGCAGTTGAATCAATCGGTGTCAAAAATATCAAATCATTCGCCCCAATGCTGGCGTTCGCAACCGTCACAGATCCAGACACCAGCGTCGCTCTACCAAAGTATGGACCATTCAACCCACCCAGACTGTTGTTCGCAGTCAACTGATCGGATGTGCTATAACCCAACGCCTTCATTCGGTGTGGTGCCAAAGAATAACACCCAAATCTGGAATTCGTCGCGGTTCCCGACGTTCCACTAACGTTTGTCCAGTATGCATTAAAATTTGTTCCCATGATAATGCTCGTTTGATTGTTTGTCCCATTTTGAACAATCCGTATGTTTCCAGTCCCCAATCCACCATTTGCAGTCAAAGACAATGCACCAAATCCGGATGTTCTTATCTCCACGCCACCATTGTTCGTGCTCAATCCATTGATTTCAATTGCCCCGTTTGCAGTTCCGTTGGATGCCGTAATCAATGTCCCACTGCCGGTTGTGCTCCCTCCCGTGATTGTCAAATTACCAGTGGATGTCACAATTTGATTGCCGTTCATGTCAACCGCCTTGAACATGTTTACTTGCTTTTGCAGCCCATCCGAGTCCATGTACTTGGTCAACGTTCCTGCGTCCATCACATTGAATTCGTACGCCCCATTTTCGGCTCCGTTCGTGTTCGTTTTAACAACCGTTGATATTTGAGAGTACGTTCGTTCAATGCTGGATGAACTATTCGCAGTTTGGGTCATTGACGCCACAATTTCATTGGCTAGCGGCACTCTGCCAGTCCTGCGCTGTCGTATGTTAGTGGAACCACTCACTGCATTGCTGTTCATGGCTATGATTTGAGGCGTGGCTGTCCCGGTTCCAGCCGTGTTTGCAACCGTCAATCCGCCGGTTAAACCGCAGTTCATGGTGATTGTAGTTGCATTATTTATGATGGGAACGTTTGAAATGGTTTGGCCATTCATGTCAATGCCGTTTATTCCTGCATTGTTTCCAAAGGTCAATGTGTCCGCCAATGTTTGAGTGGCAGCCGGACCCGTTGCGCCCGTCGCACCCGTAGCGCCCGTTGCACCCGTTGCGCCTTGGGTGAGTGTACTCAGTTGAGTTTGAATGTGCGACAAGGACGCGTTCCGCATTTCCAAATTCATGGTTCGTGTGCCAGTTGTAGTAATGACAAAGATATCTATTCCAATCCGATATGTCAAATTCGGCAAAATCGTTTGCGGAACATACAATGAATTCATGTACAGCGCCTGCGATGACACGTTGAGATACACCGCACCCGTTTCATTTTGAGATGCCAGCGTGAGTTTATTGCTTATTCCATCCGCATCAATACGAAAAACCGAAAAAAAGAATCCCACTTGTCCAGCGGTTCCGGTCATATAACAGTGCAAATCCCAAAGTCCAGCCGGTATAAACGGGTTGGTAATGCTGTTTGCAGGTGTTATAAATGTGGCAAACAGTGTTCCAGGTGAACCAGCCGTGCCAGTGAATGACACAATGGTTTGCGCGCCAGTATTAGGTGTGGTCAACAATCCATTTATTGGAACCGGTGGTGTGGTGCTGGAGTTACCATCCAAAAACAGGATTAATCCGGCTGATATTCCGGAGGGGCCCGTTGCACCCTGAGAGCCCGTTGCGCCGGTTGCGCCCGTTGCGCCGGTTGCGCCCGTTGCGCCCTGTGAGCCTTGTGGACCCGTGGCGCCCGTTATTCCCAGTGGGATTGGTCCAAACGCAATCAAGTCAATAACGGTTGCATTGAACGCAGTGCTGAACAAAGCATTCAATGGTGCAACACCCGCCACAAGCGGGGTCTGATAAATTTGCGCACCGTTGTTGTAAAAATAAGCCCCGGTGTTAGTTGATGCAATGGTGAAAATGTCTCCACTGGTTGCTGTTCCAACAGTTCCAAGATTGATGTTGTCTTTGAACACGTCAATTTGACCGCTACTGTAAATAACAATACCATACGTGTATTCGTACGTCAACGCATTTTTTGTCAAGGCACCAACCACCGTGTTTCCTGAACCGTTGTACCGAAATGACACGTACGCATTCATGTACCCGTACGATTCAAAAGACACCGTGCGTTGATTAATTCCTCCGCCTGATATTTGAGTAATTGTGTTTGCCGGGTATATGGACAAATTGGGGTTTGATTGCGACAGTGTAAATAATGCTGGACCGTATAGCCCGGTTGCGCCCTGAGAGCCCGTTGCGCCTGTTGCGCCTGTTGCGCCTGTTGCACCCTGAGAGCCCGTTGCACCCTGAGAGCCCGTTGCCCCCGTTGCGCCTGTTGCACCCTGAGAGCCCGTTGCACCCGTTGCCCCCGTTGCCCCCGTTGCACCCGTTGCGCCCGTTGCGCCCGTCTGTCCCACACTGACAATCACCAAAATGATTGGATCATTGTTTGCAAACGGGGCTCCCACAATTGAAGTCAGCGTGACGTCCCATTGCACGTACGGCACCAAGTTGGGCGGATTGGGAAACTGAGTGGTTGTGCCGACTTTCCAAACTTGGTACTGCCCGGCAGTGGACTGACTTTGCAACACGACATCGTCCCCAGCATTCACTAAACTCAGCAAAACTGAAATGTCGGTGATTGGCGTGCTGTTTTCAAAATAAGACACATACAGCGCAGTAGCCAGTGTTTGAGTGCCGTTGTTCCACCGGATTTCACCAGACGCGGGTGGGGGTGTTGCTGTCGTGTTTGCCAAATAGCTGTAATATGATACGGACTGTCCCGCGGGACCGGTTGCGCCCGTTGCGCCGGTTGCACCCGGCGCGCCGGTTGCGCCCGTTGGGCCCGTTGGGCCTTGAGGACCCGTTGCACCCGGGTTGCCCTGCTGACCCTTCGGCCCGGTTGGACCAGTCGGGCCAAGTGATCCTCCAGAACAACAGCAAACGGTTTTATTCGCTAAATAGCCCGAATACGTGGACGAGGATGATGCCATTTGTGCTTGTTCTTAGTTAATTATTTAAATTTAAATATATTATCGTGCTATAATAATTCAAATGGTTTGTCTTAACAGCCTCTCCCATTGTTGGGCTCGTTGCGACCAGTCGCATTGCTCTGCATACGCGCGACCCTGCCGCCGCAGTGCTGCCTTGGCTTCCTCGTCCGACGCCAATTTGCACAACAACACCGTCATCGTTTCGGTGCCTGGATCAATCGCAATACCGCAGCCGCCCATCGTCTCCGTCAATCCCGCAACTGGGTAGTACAAGCAAATCACTTCGGATGCCAGCATTTCCATGGCCGTAATGCATGACGTCTCTGGCCAGTCGGTTGGATACAGCCAATACTCCGCTTCACCCATTTCGGCGTACAGCCGCGTGGCACTCAGCTGGCCCAAATGCCGAATCCGGTGCCCGCATGTTTCATTCAGCTCATTGATGCGGCACTGCATGCGGCACTCGTCATCATTGCACGGAAACGGAACGTAAGTGGATATCACGAGCGTGGCATCCGGCAGCGCTGCAACTATGTCGGGCCACGCATCCAGCAAACGGGCCAGGCCGCGTTCCGTGCGCGACGTGTAAATAAACCGATTCTTTGTTTTTTCAACAACATCAACCACAACACCAACAACGCCACCTCCGTCATCACTCCCCCGAAACATTGCCATGTCAATCCCGTTGTTGATCACGTGAAGCTTATTCATGAATTTCAAAACTGGATACTTGCGCGCGTATTCATCCGCGTGCCACTGCGTCTGACACACGCAGCCGTCAATTCGGTGCGCCCATTTCTCCATCACCACTACGTCACTCAAATCACAACCGTGCGTCAACAAGTACGTGTCATGCGCCCACACGTAAAGCTGGTGGAACGACGCCTGACCGCCGTAAAGCTCTAAAAATGAGATGTAACGCGAACAAATGATCGTGTGGAATGCCGTGGTCCGCAACAGCTGTGGCAATTCACGCAGCCCCACGTATTTCACGCCATTCCCACCACCATCAGCTCCGGGCAGCACGTCACCCGACACATACACGTCATACCCGCGCTTCATAAGTTCATTGGCCAAATACGCCACTGCCTTTTCTGAGCCACCTAGTGCGCCGTGTTTGATTCCGCTGTAATTCCACAACACGTCGCTGTATCCCGCATAAATCATAATCACATTACTTTTTGCACAAGCGGATGGAGAGAAATTAAGGGAAATTATAGGTTTTAAATCCTCATTCGCGTTAAACTGTATCCCCCATTTGTTGTAGTCAAACTGGTTGCCGATGATGTCGTCAAACGCATTGAATGTCACGCCATTCTCTCGGATAAACTCCAAATATTTGTTTGCAAGCGCCACAAACCGCGCTAAAACCGCGGGTCCATGCACGTGCGGAATAAAAAACCGCAGGTTGAACAACAAGTTCCGCAAGTGCCATTGCTTATTCAGTACGCGTTGTTTTTTTGTGAAAATGATTTCAAACATGCGAATCCCGCACACGCGATCCCCCACCCGATCTGCCACAATGATCATGTAATACGGCAAATAAAAATTGGCAATGTCGGTTTCCAAAAAGAGCTTGGAATCACTTGAACTTGCCGTCATAATGAATTTTTCGTACTGCGCTTGAACTACACGATAATAACTGTACGCCACTTCGTTCATACCCTCACAGCAGTAATGCATCACCAACGGATACAAGCACTCCACGCGTTCCGCGTCATACGCAAACGCCTTCACCAAATAATAAAACCCGTGCTCCTTCTGTCCCAGCGATTCATAACACCGATACATGTAAAGGCACGACACGTATTTTTCTTGCACCCAATTGTCCTGTGACAGTGTGATTTTGTACCAATGAATGGCGTCTTCTGGTTTTCCGTAGTCGCGATAGCTGTTGGCGCAATAAAATGCGTACCGTTTGTACAATGGATCTTTTTTTTGGACCGCTTCGGCATGCGCCGCTTCCAACAGCAGCGCGTCTTTCAAATACTTATCGGGGTCTTGATTGCGCGCCCCGCCGCGACCGGACACCACGTGGTAGTCGCCTTCCATAACGCACATTCGCAGGTGCTCGTGGGACGACGGTTCCAGGCAGCTGATGTATTCGTGCACGACCGAATAATACTGGAATCGTTTGTGGTTATTGATCAACAGGGTTCGCGCGTAATTGACCGATCCGGATTCTGAACCGAATTTGAGTTGATACTCGTCGTGCGTGACGGCGGAGGGCAGTGTGACGGTGCCGCAAATGTCGTCGTCGGCATCAAACACGAGCAGCAGGTCCGTTTTCCCGAACGCGTAATTCAGGGCCAGTGTGCGGTTGTGCGCGAAATTTAGCCAGGCATCGCAATGCAGCTCGCCTTTAATTCCCGCGGTTTCAAAAAACCGTTGAATTATATTTCGCGTTGCGTCGCTTGATCCCGTGTCGCAAATGACCCAGTAATCAAACCGGATTTTGGAACACAGCATGCTCAGCGTGCGTTGAATGATGTGCGCTTCGTTCTTCACGATCATGTTCAAACATACGGTTGGTCGTTGCGTCATGGTAATTATGTTAATTACCTGAATGGTAACATTTTGTTTAAATTCATTTTTTAATTTTAAACAAGAACAAGAACCAGAATTTTAAATGCTGCCTCCGCGATTGAAGTACTCGTTGCGAAATTCCAACATGTGGCTGTCGGGAATGCGGTCGCCGCGCATGAAGTCTTGCGGCGTGCGCGTGCCTTCAATCAGGTTCACGATCATGAAGAGGCAGTACATGCCGCATTCAGTGTTGCGTTTTTGATGCTGTTTCCGATTTTCATAATACTTGAACCGGATGCCGAGAGAATTTCCCTGTTGCGTAACATTTTGTATAAACTCCCGTATTTCTTTTTGCGGACGCCACCCGGTGCTGTCAAAAAAAAAGATGTAGTTGTCGTTTCCGCGAAAGTTGATGAAAATGGACACCCAGTGCGAGCCATCTTCCGTGTGCGGGTCCGTGTTGAAAACAACGCCAATTTGCTGGGTGCCCGATTCCATGTATTTCTTCAAGTTGAAATTGCAAAGCTCCTCCCAAACGCAGACGCCGGCCATCTTCGGTGCGCTGTAATCGCTGGGAGATGGACCCAGAAACTCAAACGCAGGATACTTGTCTTCGTATTGCCGCATCACTTTTTCAATGTCATCGCTGGTCAACCATTCGTCCGGATCACGGGTCCATGACGTTGGTGCTTCGGGGGCAAACGTGTCCTCCGCCACAACCTCGGGTTCCGCGTTCATGATTTTTTTTATCCAGCACGCTTCATTGGTGCACGCGTTTTTCAATTTACTCTTTAATGCCGTCCATATTTCTTTAGGGTCATTTGTTTCAATGCGGTCATCCAGATGACGCACGTTCCAACCGTCTCTTAACTTGTGCAGCATGTCGTTGTCGTAACACGTGAAGTAATTTTCTTGCACCGGGCCGCACTTCAAACGCTCAAACTCGGGGTTAAGTATGTTCTTGGCTCTGGATCTAACTCTGACTCTGGATCTGACTCTGACTCTGTTTCTGGATGTGGTCTTTTTTATGGACCTGGCTTTAGACTTGGTTTTTTTAGACTTGGACCTTGACCTCATTATTGATTTTGTCATGGGAGTTATTGTGGTTATTTTTATTATTTCATTGCATTATGCCAATATTTTTAAAAATACATATTTTGAAAATTTATTGTAATATCATCTATATATACATTTGTTTTGTTTTGCGATATAACCATGAAATCCAAAAAAACGCGTAAACTTAAAAATGCAACGATAAAAAGGCGCCGGTATCAGCGTGGAGGTGCAGTGTACATTCATACATATAGAAAACAACAAAATGGACTTTATATAATTGCAGCTAAAACTGATGATCATGACAAGTTGGTGGATTTGTATATGGGTCAAGCCAAAATAATCTATCCGGTGTTACCTCAAACATGTGCTCATGAAGACATTTGCAGTTCCCCCGAACCCATATATTTGTTTCATGGCAAAGGCGTGTTGTACACATGGGTTTCAGACAATTTTTACTATATTTATGAAGGTAAATTCAAAGACAATCAAAGGTCCGGTAAAGGAAAACAAACATGTTTCATAACAAAAGGACCAATTCAGCATGGCATCCAAAACTTGCATGATTTAGAAAACATGACAATGGAACAAGTAAATGAACTGATGCGTTTAATTACAGATAACAATGAGATAGTTGAAATATATGTTGGAGAGTGGAAAAATGACACGAAGCATGGAAAAGGAAAAGTTTTAATAACCAGTGATAAAAGCTTATATGTTGGGGATTTTCAAAACAATTTGCATCATGGTAAAGGTATATTGAAACTCCAAAATGGCATGTATCGCGGTGATTTTCAAAATGGAAAGGTACATGGAAAAGGAAAAATGGTATTTAATGACGGAGAGTTATTATCATATGATGGAACGTGGAATGAAGGCAAGATGCATGGTTTGGGGAAATTTGTGTACAGAAATGGAAACGAAGCCATGGTTGAACACGATAATAATACCTTCGTACGTTTTATGCCTCCTCAAGGTTCAATATTTGGAAAATATTTTTATAGTAATGTTACTCCTCAAGTTTTTTTTCCAAACCAAACTTCATGATTTGGACTTGGATGACTTCGGTTTAATGTCCTTCGTTTTGAATTTGGGGTCATCTAGATTAATTTCTTTGAACTGGGGAATCGGCACGGGTTTGCTGATTGGAGGTGGTGTGGTTTTAATCACATATGTGTCCAGCGTAGGGGTCTGCGGCTTGTGCTTGTCAAATGACATCAAAATCTCCAACTTTCGCTTTGTGTCCTTGTTCATGTTATTACCGTGGTCGTTATTGTTATTATTTTCATCATCATCAACGTCATCATCTTCATCATTGAAATTCATATTGCATGCGGTGGCTTCTTCTTCTACAATGGACGGCAAATGCCCAATTGCAACGCATTCCGCAATGTATTCCTCTTGCAGGACGTCGTTCTTGTCCTTGTTTCGGAAGTACGTAATGCACGCTTTGGCATACGTGTTGAACGCCTGCAGCATGAATGTGTCGGTTGACGATTCGGACTCCCCCTTCAGCAAATCCCGTGTCATTTCTATAATGCGTTTTTTGTAGAAACGCTTGGCCTTTTCAAATTTGCCGTTCAGGTCGGCCTCCCTCATTCTTAAGTAGCGCTCGTACTGCGGCTGGTTCACCATGAGGTCCAGGGTCACGTGATCCACCTGGTCTAAATTCAGATTCATTGTTTTTTTTGGGTTTTTTTTTGGGTTTTTAGGCTTATAGATCTGTAGTTTATATTTTATAATTTGCATATTATGTACAAATATGCAAATATAGGGGATTGTAGCGCGACAAAAACTATGCATCTTCAGCTTTGTTTCTCTGCAGAATATACGTCCTTAAGCAAGCGCGCGGACGGGTCTAGCACGCCCTCGCAAAACGGGTGCCTCCAAAAATACGGAATGGTCTCTGCGCGTCCTTTTCCAGGAAAATGACGCTCAAACACGGTCCTATAATAATAACTTTCCTTGTCGTATGGCGCGTTGTGCTTAAATTTCTGCAACTCGTTCGCAAGGCTCACTTCGGTATCGCTCACGCGCTTGTCCACGTATTCCTTAATGATTTGCACCCAGGTGCGTTCGTGCCCGCTTACGCCGTCGCTGAACGCCTCCTTGCGCCGCCACATCACGTCTTCCGGCAGCAGGTTGTCAAACGCCCTGCGCAACAAGTGCTTTTCTACCGCGTACTCGGCCCCTTCGCCGAACCGCTTCATCCACGGCGGCAGGCTCATCACAAATTCCAAGAACGTTTTGTCTGCGAACGGAACGCGCGCTTCCAGCCCGGCGCCACTGATGCTCTTGTCCGAACGCAGCAAGTCAAAGCAGCGCACGTCCCGCACCATGCGCACATTCTCCCGGGCAAATTCGTGGTCACTGGGTGCTTTTGTGAATCCGCGATACGACCCGAAAATTTCGTCGCTCATGTCGCCGCAGAAAATCACCACGTTGTCCGTGTTGTCGTAAATGTACTTGCTTACCAAGTAGTTGCCCACCGACGCGCGCACGGTGGTGGTATCGTAGCTCTCAATCTGGTAAATGGTGTCATCAATCGCGTCCAAAAACTGCTGCTCCGTCAAGCACACTTCGTGGTGCCGCGTTCCCAGGTACTCGGACACGCGGCGCGCCCACTTCAAGTCCACGGACCCCTCTAGTCCAATGGCGTAAGTGTCCACTACAGGCTGTTTTTGTGTTTCCGCTTCATGGTGCTGCGCTTCATGGTGCTGCGCTTCATGGTGCTGCGCTTCATGGTGCTGCGCTTCATGGTGCTGCGCTTGAGCCATGTACTTCACCACCAGCGCGGTGACAATGGAGCTGTCTAAACCGCCGGACAGCAGGCAGCCCACGGGGCGCTCGCTCATCAAGCGTTTGCAAACTGCCAGCTCAAACAAGTTGCGCACCAGCACGCATGCGCGCGTTTCCAGTTGTTCAAGCGACGCATTCACGTCATCGTGCAACATCGCCGTGCCGAAATTGTAAATGTGCGGCACGTCCTGAGTTTCGTCCAGGTGCAGGTCGGGGTAATACGACCGCAATTGCGTATCAAATCTTAACTGATTATTGGCTTGTGTCACTTTGGACACCGTCATGTAGCAGCCGCCGGGAAATTGTTCCACGTGGCCGCAGTGCTGCAGCGCCTTCATTTCACTAGAAACCGAAATGTCGCGCCCGTATTCGCTGGAGCTGCCAATGTAGAGCGACCGCACGCCAAACGGGTCGCGCGCAACATGCACCAAGTCCCGCTCTCGGTCAATGAGCACCAGCGAAAACACGCCGTCCAATTCTCTCAACGTAGCGCACATGTCGCCGTCAAAGAGCCGGTACAGGTGGATGATCACTTCGCAGTCGGACTCGCTCACGCAAATAAACCCGTACTTTGCAACAAGCTTCCGATGGTTGTATATCTCCCCATTGCAAATGAGTTCCCAGTTCAACAGGCTGAAGGGCTGGTCGCCGCTTGCAGTTAGGCCGTTGATGGCCAGGCGATGGAACCCGAGGCAGCGCTGTCCCTTCACAACAAAGCGGCTGTTGTCCGGACCGCGATGAGAGATTTTAGCAAAATTGGACTGTAATTGGTGCAACGTGCTCATGGGAATGCGCTTATTGGAGCCAATGGCTTCGTAGTAAAATATGCCGCACATGGTTACTGCAATACACAAGCAACAACCTCAATATAACCGTAATGATGATAAACAATGAAATTAACTCTTTAAATGGATGTTCAAAAAAATATAAATATCTGAGTAATACAATATCTATATTTATAACATTCATTCCTATTTGTACCGATGCAGCCTATTCAGAATCATGAACCATTTTACGGAGTGCCACGCGGGGTGGCGTATTGCCAACAGGAGCGCACCGAAGAGTTGAGTCAGCGCATGCGGGATCGCAACATTCCTTCCGCGCCGTTGCAGCCCCAAATGTGCGCGCGCCCGGTTCTCACCAAATATGCGATCATGCCCATTTTGGACCAGCGAAAAGAAGCCACCGTGCCTCTCGCAACCTATCCCGTGTACAACCCGGAACGCGTGTTCAATCCCGGCAGCGCGGTGGCGCCGTGGTCGGGGTATGCCACGGCAGTCAATGTGGAGTCCACGCTGCGCAACCAGTTTTTCGCGCTGCAAAACTGCGGGCAATCCGAATACGTGCCGTCTTCAACCAGCGACCTTTACAACGTGCGCATTGATTCGCGCCCGATTGAACAAACGCACCCGCTGTTATTCAAGACCGAGAAATTTGCGCCCATGAATCCCGACTGCTTCAATTT
>Ga0255220_1000900_pt1 | contig 11223 bp, 8 predicted proteins | sample Miss_Colum_RepB__FD_188423 | JGI IMG/M metagenome (GOLD analysis project Ga0255220, IMG submission 188423) | Freshwater microbial communities from Mississippi River, Louisiana, United States - Miss_Colum_RepB_8d | ecosystem: Environmental > Aquatic > Freshwater > River | place: USA: Louisiana...
CTCATCCGGCTGGGTGAGTCGGTGGCCATTTGCGAGCAAGTGGGCGATGTGGCCACCAGCAAGGGCCCGGTCCAGCGCGAGGTGGTGCGGGTGGTCACGCCCGGCACGCTCACCGACACCGAGCTCATGGCCGACAAGCGCGAGACGGTGCTGCTGGCCCTGCACGCCGGGCGCGGCCGCTGTGGCCTGGCCTGGCTGAGCGTGACGGCAGGCCGGGTGCACCTGGCCGAATGTGCCAGCGACGAGCTGGCCGGCTGGATCGAGCGCATCGAGCCCAACGAGGTGATCGCCTCCAGCGGCATCACCCAGGCCTTTGAGCAGCAGCTGCGCGCGTTGCGCCAATCGCGCGGGCAAGGTCTGTCGCTCACGCTGCGCCCGGCCTTTCAATTTGACGCCTCGCTGGGCCAGCGCAAGCTGCTTGAGCAGCTGCAAGCGGCCAGCCTGGCCGGCTGGGGGGCCGAGGCGCTGCGCGAGGCGCATGCCGCCGCCGGCGCGCTGCTGGCCTACGCCGAGCACACCCAAGGCCGCAGCCTGAGCCATGTGCAGCAGCTTCAGGTGGTGCAGGCCGGCCTGCTGTTGGACCTGCCCGCCACCACGCGGCGCAACCTGGAGCTGGTGCAGTCGCTGCGCGGCGAGGACTCGCCCACCCTGCTCTCGCTGCTCGACACCTGCCAGACCCACATGGGCAGCCGCCTGCTGCGCCGCTGGCTGCTCGAACCCCAACGCGATCGCGCACAAGCGCAAGAGCGCCTGGCCGCCCTGCGCGTGCTGATGGGCGAAGACCGGCAGGCCAGCACCTGGGCTGCGCTGCGCGAACAGCTGCAAGGCGCCAGCGATGTGGAGCGCATCAGCGCCCGCATTGCCCTGCGCCAGGTCCGCCCGCGCGAGCTGGTGGCCTTGCGCCACGCGCTGGTGCGCAGCCAGGGCCTGTGCCAGCACCTGCAAGGCCTGGACCTGGCCGAGGGCACGCTGCTGGCGCGCATGGCGCGTTGGCTGGCGCCCCCGGCGGGCTGCGCCGACCTGCTGGTGCAAAGCCTGCTGGACGAGCCCGCCGCGATGGTGCGCGATGGCGGCGTGATCGCGCCGGGGCTGGACGCCGAGCTCGACGAGCTGCGCGCCATCCAGACGCATTGCGACGACTTTTTGCTGGACCTGGAAACCCGCGAGCGCGCGCGCACCGGCATTGCCAATCTGCGCGTGCAGTACAACAAGGTTCATGGCTTTTACATCGAGGTCACGCAGGGCCAGGCGGCCAAGGTGCCCGAGGACTATCGGCGCCGCCAGACGCTCAAGAACGCCGAGCGCTTCATCACCCCCGAGCTCAAGGCCTTTGAGGACAAGGCCCTGTCGGCGCAGGAGCGTGCGCTGGCGCGCGAGAAATGGCTGTTTGAGGCCCTGCTCGACCAGCTGCAGCCGCATGTGCCGGCCCTGGGCGCGCTGGCGCAGGCCATGGCCGGGCTGGACGTGCTGTGCGCCCTGGCCGAGCGCTCGCTCACCCTGGGCTGGAACGAGCCGCAGTTTGTGCGCGAGCCCTGCATCGACATCCGCGCGGGCCGCCACCCGGTGGTGGAGCAGCGCCTGGCGCAAACCCATGCCCAGCGCGGTGCGGGCAGCGCCAGCTTCATGCCCAACGACACGGTGCTCGGCCCGCGCCAGCGCCTGCAGATCATCACCGGCCCCAACATGGGCGGCAAGAGCACCTACATGCGCCAGGTGGCGCTGATCGTGCTGCTGGCCAGCATTGGCAGCCATGTGCCCGCGGCGCACTGCCGCCTGGGGCCCATCGACGCCATCCACACCCGCATTGGCGCGGCCGACGACCTGGCCAATGCGCAGTCGACCTTCATGCTGGAGATGACCGAGGCCGCGCAGATCCTGCACGGGGCCACGCGCGAGTCGCTGGTGCTGATGGACGAGATCGGGCGCGGCACCTCGACCGAGGACGGGCTGGCCCTGGCCAGCGCGATTGCCACGCACCTGCACGACAAGGTGCAATGCTTTGCCCTGTTTGCCACCCACTACTTTGAGCTGACCGAGCTGCCCACGCGCGCGCATGCGGCGGTGAACCTGCATGTGGGCGCGGCCGAATCGGGCCGCGACATTGTGTTTTTGCACGAGCTGCAGCCTGGCCCGGCCAGCCGCAGCTACGGTGTGCAGGTGGCCCGCCTGGCGGGCATCCCGGCCCCTGTGCTGGCGCATGCGCGCCATGTGCTGGCCAGCCTGCAAGATGGCGCGGCGCGCCAGCGCGCCCAGGTCGATCTGTTCGACGCCCCGCCCGAAACCCTGGCCAGCGGCCCCAGCCCGGTGGAGCTGGCGCTGGCCCAACTCAAACCCGATGCGCTGAGCCCCCGCGAAGCGCTGGACGCCCTTTATGCCCTGCAGCGCCTGCTGCCCGATGCCCCATGACCTACTGTGTTGCCATCAAAACCCGCGCCGGCCTGGTGTTTCTGTCGGACTCCCGCACCAATGCGGGTCTGGACCAGATCAGCACCTTCCGCAAGATGATCGTCTATGAACAGCCGGGCGAGCGCTTCATGACCCTGCTGTCGGCGGGCAACCTGAGCATCTCGCAATCGGTGCGCGAGATCCTGCAGGTCGAAAAGCTGGTCGAGCCTGGCCACGACGAGCCGCTGACCATCTGGAACGCGCGCAGCATGTTCGACGCCGCGCGCGTGCTGGGCGCCGCGGTGCGCCGGGTCTACGACCGCGACGCGGCCGCCCTGCGCGCCACTGGCGTGGACTTCAATGTGTCGATGATTTTTGGTGGCCAGATCGGCAACGAGGGCATGCGGCTGTTCCAGGTCTACTCGCCCGGCAACTTCATCGAGGCCACCGACGAGACGCCCTACTTCCAGATTGGCGAGTCCAAGTACGGCAAGCCGGTGCTGGACCGTGTGATCGCCCCCGAGACGCCGCTTGATGAGGCTGCCAAATGCGCCCTGGTCTCGATGGACTCCACGCTCAAGTCCAATCTGTCGGTGGGCCTGCCGCTGGACATGGTGGTCTACCAGGCCGGCACCTTGCGCAGCGACCGCATTGTCTGCATCGACGAGCACAACCCCTATTTCCGCATGCTGCGCAGCAGCTGGGGCGAGAAGCTGCGCCAGATGTTCGACAGCATCGAAGACCCGGCCTGGGACGGCCAGAGCACCGAGGTGCCCCTCATGACGCACTCGGCGCGCAACCACCCGCTCAAGAAAATCAAAACCCCCGAGGAAAAACTCATCTGATGGACCGCCCCCGCATCCTTTTCTCGCATGGCAACAGCTTCCCGGGCGGAACCTACCAGCAGGTGCTCGATTCGCTGCAGGCCCGCGGCTTTGAGGTGCAGGCCATCGACCGCTTTGGCCACGACCCGGCCTACCCGGTCAGCAACAACTGGACGCACCTGGTGCGCCAGTTGGCCGATGCAGCCCACGCCTGGCAAACGCCTGGCAAAGCCCCGGCCTTTCTGGTGGGCCATTCGCTGGGCGGCATGCTGAGCCTGATGTGCGCCAGCCGTCATCCGGCGCTGGCGCGCGGCGTGCTGCTGCTGGACTCGCCCATTGTGGGCGGCTGGAAAGCGACCACCCTGGGCCTGGCCAAGCGCACCTCGCTGGTGGGCGCGCTCTCACCCGGGCGCGTGAGCCGCCGCCGTCGGCACCACTGGCCCGATCTGGCCAGCGCGCATGCGCACTTTGCGCACAAGAAAGCCTTTGCCGCCTGGGCCCCCCAGGTGCTGGAGGACTACCTGCGCCATGGACTGGAAGAGCGCGATGGCCAGGTCTGGCTGCGCTTTGACCGCGAGGTGGAAACGGCCATCTACAACACCCTGCCCGACAACATCCCCAGCGTGCTCAAGCGCCATCCGCCGCGCTGCCCGGTGGGCTTTGTGGGCGGCACGCATTCGGCCGAAATGCGGGTGGTGGGCCCCGATCTGACGCAGCAGGTCACGCGCGGGCGCATGATGTGGCTCGATGGCTCGCACCTGTTTCCGATGGAAAAACCGCTGGCCACGGCGGCGGCCATCGAGGCCAGCCTGCGCAATATGGGCGCCTGACGGGCGCCGCGCGCTCAACCCTGCCAGGCCACCCAGCCCATGTGGCTGGTCAGCAGCACCACCAGGCCAAAGGCGATGCGGTACCAGGCAAAGGGGACAAAGCTGTGGCTGGCGATGTAGCGCAGCAGCCAGCGCACACACACCCAGGCCGACACAAACGACAGCAGCAGGCCCACCGAGAACATGGGCAGGTCGGCCATGGACAGCAGGGCCCGCTCTTTGTAGAGGCTGTAGGCGCCTGCGCCGATCAGGGTGGGGATGGCCAGAAAGAAGGAGAAATCGGTGGCCGCCTGGCGCGAGAGGCCCAGCAGCATGCCGCCGATGATGGTCGCGCCCGAGCGGCTGGTGCCCGGGATCATGGCCAGGCACTGCACCAGCCCGACCTTGAGCGCATCGCGCCCACGCATGTCGTCCACGCTGTGCACCCGCACCTTGTGCGCGGGCCGGCGCTCGGCCCACAAAATGATCAGGCCCCCGATGATGAAGGTGCTGGCCACCACCGTGGGCGTGAACAGGTGCGCCTTGATGGCCTTGCCCAGCAGCAGACCCAGCAGCACCGCCGGGAAAAAGCCAATCAGCACGTTCATCACAAAGCGCTGCGCCCGCTCGCTGTGGCCCAGGCCGCGCACGGTGTCGACCAGGCGCTGCCAGTACACCAGGATCACGGCCAGGATGGCGCCGGTCTGGATGGCAATGTCGAACACCTTGCCCTTCTCGTCGTCCAGGCCCAGCAAGGCGCCGGCCAGGATCAGGTGCCCGGTGGAGGAGATGGGCAGAAACTCGGTCAAGCCCTCGACCACTCCCATGATGGCGGCTTTGACCAGCAGCATTGCATCCACACGCGACTCCTTGAACAACGATACCGGTGATTATCGCCGCTGGCGCTCGGCCCCAGGCCCTGGCAGCGCCCGGTGCACATTGCCTGGGCGATAATCGTGGGTTCATTCACATTTTGACCCCCACAGGAGCGCCCATGGCCATGACCACCACCCACAGCGGACTGCAATACGAAGACCAGGTTGTCGGCGACGGCGCCGTGGCCCAGCGCGGCCAGGACGTGGTGGTGCACTACACCGGCTGGCTCTATCAGAACGGCGAGCAAGGCGGCAAGTTTGACTCCAGCCTGGACCGCCGCGACCCCTTTGTGTTCCCGCTGGGCGCCGGCATGGTGATCCGCGGCTGGGACGAGGGCGTGGCCGGCATGCAGGTCGGCGGCGTGCGCACCCTGATCATCCCCCCGGAGCTGGGCTATGGCGCCCGTGGCGCCGGCGGCGTGATCCCGCCCAACGCCACCCTCAAGTTCGAGGTCCAGCTGCTGGCCGTTGAATAAAAGCGCCGGGCACCTCTTGAAAGCCGGTGCCAAGGCCTTATTTGAGCGATTGTCCCGACGTTTCGGGGCCCTTGGCCGGCCCCGCCCACGACCTTTTGTTGACGTTTCCATGAGCGATACCCAACCCACCCCCGACCAGGCGGCCCCGCAAGCGGCCGACGCCGAGCAGACCGCCGCCCCCGCCAGCGACCCGACCCAGGAGCTCTCCGAGCTCAAGGCGCGCAACGCCGAGCTCGCCGATCTGTACCTGCGGGCGCAGGCCGATGTGCAAAACGCCCGCCGCCGTGCCGACGAGGACATGGCCAAGGCGCGCAAGTTCGCCATCGAGTCCTTTGCCGACAGCCTGCTGCCGGTGCTCGACAGCCTGGAAGCGGGCCTGGCGGTGCAGAACGCCAGCGCCGAGGTCATCCGCGAAGGGGCCGAGGCCACGCTGCGCCAGCTCAAGAGCGCGCTCGAGCGCAACAAGGTCATCGAGATCAACCCGGCCCCGGGCAGCAAATTCGACCCCAACCACCACCAGGCCATCAGCACCGTCCCCTGCGAGCACCCGGCCGGCACCGTCGCCGCCGTGCTGCAAAAGGGCTACCTGATTGCCGATCGCGTGCTGCGTCCGGCCCTGGTCACCGTGGCCGCCTGATCGCCCTCTTGAAAGCCGCTCCCGCGGCCCCACCTCAGAACACAACAGAACATTCCTTTTACGGAGCATCACATGGGAAAAATCATCGGCATTGACCTGGGCACCACCAACTCCTGCGTGGCGGTCATGGAAGGCAACACCACGCGCGTGATCGAGAACAGCGAAGGCGCGCGCACCACCCCGTCGATCATTGCCTACCAAGAAGACGGCGAGATCCTGGTTGGCGCCTCGGCCAAGCGCCAGGCGGTCACCAACCCGCGCAACACCCTGTACGCGGTCAAGCGCCTGATCGGTCGCAAGTTCAGCGAAAAAGAAGTGCAAAAGGACATCGACCTGATGCCCTACACCATCAGCAAGGCCGACAACGGCGACGCCTGGGTGGAAGTGCGCGGCAACAAGCTGGCCCCGCCGCAGATCAGCGCCGAGGTGCTGCGCAAGATGAAGAAGACCGCCGAGGACTACCTGGGCGAGGCCGTGACCGAGGCGGTGATCACCGTGCCGGCCTACTTCAACGACGCCCAGCGCCAGGCCACCAAGGACGCCGGCCGCATTGCCGGTCTGGATGTCAAGCGCATCATCAACGAGCCCACCGCGGCCGCCCTGGCCTTTGGCCTGGACAAGACCGACAAGGGCGACCGCAAGATCGCCGTGTACGACCTGGGCGGCGGCACCTTCGACGTCTCGATCATCGAGATTGCCGATGTGGACGGCGAAAAGCAGTTCGAGGTGCTCTCGACCAACGGCGACACCTTCCTGGGTGGCGAAGACTTTGACCAGCGCATCATCGACCACATCATTGGCGAGTTCAAGAAAGAGTCGGGCGTGGACCTGACCAAGGACGTGCTGGCCCTGCAGCGCCTGAAGGAAGCCGCCGAGAAGGCCAAGATCGAGCTGTCGAGCTCGACCGCGACCGACATCAACCTGCCCTACATCACGGCCGATGCCAGCGGTCCCAAGCACCTGAACATCAAGCTCACCCGCGCCAAGTTCGAGTCGCTGGTCGAGGAGCTGATCGAGCGCTCGATCGCGCCCTGCCGCATCGCCATCAAGGACGCCGGCATCAGCGTGAGCGATATCGACGACGTGATCCTGGTGGGCGGCCAGACCCGCATGCCCAAGGTGCAGGAGAAGGTCAAGGAGTTCTTTGGCCGTGAGCCGCGCAAGGACGTCAACCCCGACGAGGCCGTGGCCGTGGGCGCAGCCATTCAGGGCCAGGTGCTCTCGGGCGACCGCAAGGACGTGCTGCTGCTGGACGTGACGCCGCTGTCGCTGGGCATCGAGACCCTGGGCGGTGTGATGACCAAGATGATCAGCAAGAACACCACCATCCCGACCCGTTTTGCGCAGACCTTCTCGACCGCCGACGACAACCAGCCGGCGGTGACCATCAAGGTCTTCCAGGGCGAGCGCGAGATGGCCGCGGGCAACAAGCTGCTGGGCGAGTTCAACCTCGAGGGCATCCCGCCCGCCCCGCGTGGCACGCCGCAGATCGAGGTCTCGTTCGACATCGACGCCAACGGCATCTTGCATGTGGGCGCCAAGGACAAGGGCACCGGCAAGGAAAACAAGATCACCATCAAGGCCAACTCGGGTCTGACCGAGGAAGAGATCCAGCAGATGGTCAAGGACGCCGAGCTCAACGCCGTCGAGGACAAGAAAAAGCTCGAACTGGCGACCGCGCGCAACCAGGGCGATGCCGCCGTGCACAGCGTGCGCAAGAGCCTGACCGAGTACGGCGACAAGCTCGAAGCGGCCGAGAAGGACAGCATCGAAGCGGCCATCAAGGACCTGGAAGAAGCCCTCAAGGGCGACGACAAGGACAGCATCAGCAGCAAGACCGACGCGCTGATGACCGTCAGCCAGAAGCTGGGCGAGAAGATGTACGCCGACATGCAGGCCGCGCAAGCCGCCGCAGGGGCCGCTGGTGCCGGCGCCGAGCAGGCCAAGCCCGCCGACGACAATGTGGTCGACGCCGAGGTCAAGGAAGTCAAGAAGTGATGGCGCAAGCCGCTGCTTGACGGGATGATGCGATGACGGGTCCGCGCTTGAACCGGTCGCCTGCTGGGCGGCCCCCGCGAAAGCGCGCCCCATGATGGCCCTGTGGCCCATCGCCCCAGGCACGCCGCCCGAACAGGTCGGCGTGCCGTTCTACTTGGCCCCGTGCCAAGCCCCCATACAGCGGCAACGCATCTTTTCATCATTCGGGCGGCAGTGCCGCTGAGGTCATGGACATGGCGACCAAACGCGATTTTTACGAAGTGCTGGGCGTTCCCAAGAACGCCTCGGACGATGACATCAAGAAGGCCTACCGCAAGCTGGCCATGAAGTACCACCCGGACCGCAACCAGGGTGACCAGACGGCCGAGGCCCGCTTCAAGGAGGTCAAAGAGGCCTACGAGATGCTCTCGGACGCGCAAAAGCGCGCCGCCTACGACCAGTACGGCCACGCCGGGGTGGACCCCAATATGCGCGGCCCGGGCGGCGGCGGGGCCGAGGGCTTTGGCGGTTTTGGCGAGGCCTTTGGCGATATTTTTGGCGACATCTTTGGCGGTGGCCGCCAGCGCGGTGGGCGCCAGGTGTTCCGGGGCGGTGACCTGAGCTATGCGATGGAGATCACCCTGGAAGAAGCCGCACGCGGCAAGGACGCGCAGCTGCGCATCCCGAGCTGGGAAGAGTGCGACACCTGCCACGGCAGCGGCGCCAAGCCGGGCACCAGCGCCAAGACCTGCAGCACCTGCAACGGGTCGGGCTCGGTGCAGATGCGTCAGGGCTTTTTCAGCGTGCAGCAGACCTGCCCGCACTGCCGCGGCACGGGCAAGATCATTCCCGACCCCTGCACCAGCTGCCACGGCCAGGGCAAGGTCAAGAAGCAAAAGACGCTGGAGGTGAAGATCCCCGCCGGCATCGACGACGGCATGCGTATCCGCAGCGCCGGCAACGGCGAGCCCGGCACCAACGGTGGCCCGCCCGGTGATCTGTACATCGAGATCCGCCTCAAGAAGCACGACATCTTCGAGCGCGACGGCGACGACCTGCACTGCGCCGTGCCCATCAGCTTCACCAAGGCGGCGCTGGGCGGCGAGATCGATGTGCCGACGCTGGACGGCAAGGCCGCCATCGACATCCCCGAAGGCACGCAAAACGGCAAGCAGTTCCGCCTGCGTGGCAAGGGCATCAAGGGCGTGCGCTCGGGCTTCCCGGGCGATCTGTACTGCCACATCACCGTCGAGACGCCGATCAAGCTGACCGAGCACCAGAAGAAGCTGCTGCGCGAGTTTGAGGACTCGCTGCGCAAGGGCGGATCGCGCCACCAGCCTGGCGAAGAAAGCTGGACCGACAAGCTCAAGGGCTTCTTCGGGGGCTAAGCCCCAAGGCCTGGGCGGGGGGCCTCAGCCCAGGTCGATGGCGATCTTGCCAAACTGCTCGCCGCGCTCGAGCATCTCGAGCCCGGCGTGCAGGTCGTGCAGGCCAAGCGTGTGGCCAACGAGCGGGCGCAGCTGGCGCTGCGCGCAAAAGGCGGTGAGCTGGCGCAGCTCGTCCAGATTGCCCAGGGTCGAGCCGATCACCCGCAGCTGCCGGATGAACAGCCGCCGCAGATCGGCCCCCGGCTGGTCGCCGGTGGTGGCCCCGCAGGTCACCAGCCGCCCGCCGCGCACCAGGGACCGCAGGGCGCTGTCCCACACCGCCGCCCCCACGTTTTCAAACACCACGTCGACGCCGCGCTTGCCGGTCAGGCGCATCACCTCTTGCACCACGTCTTGCGTGGGGCTGTGGATGGCCGCATCGGCCCCCATGGCCAGGGCCTGATCGAGCTTGGCCTGCTCGCGCGAGGTCACGATCACCCGCGCGCCCAGGGCGCGGGCCAGTTGCAGACCCGCCAGCGACACCCCGCCCCCAATGCCAAAGATCAGCACCGTCTCGCCCGGCTGCACGCGCGCTTGCGTGGTCAGCATGCGCCAGGCGGTCAGGTGGTTCACCCCCAGCGCGGCGGCCTCGGCAAAGGTCCAGCCCTCGGGCATGGGCACCAGGTTGCGCGCGGGCAGCGCCAGGTATTGCGCCAGGGTGCCGTCGCGGTGCTCGCCCAGCAGCTGCATGCGGGTGCACAGCACCTCTTCACCCGCGGCGCAGAACTCGCACTGGCCACAGGTCACGCCGGGGTAGACGAGCACCGGCTGTCCCGCCGGCAAGCCCCCAGCCGGGGCCACCAGCACCCCTGCCCCATCCAGGCCCATGGTCTGCGGCAACTGGTGCGTGATGCCCGCGCCGCTGTTGCGCATGTACAGGTCCACGCGGTTGAGCGTGGCCGCATGCAGGCGCACCAGTGCCTGGCCGGGACCCGGCTCGGGCCGCGCGACCTCGGCCACCTGCACCACCTCGTTGCCACCGTGGCCGATCAGGCGGGCGGCCCACATGCTGGGATTGGCCGTCATGGGGTTCCTTTGGGCTCAGCCGCGCTTGGCGACCAGGGTCAGGATCTCGTAGCTGGCGACCACTTCGGCGTTCTGGTTGAGCACCTCGACGTCCCAGGCCACCACGCCCTGGCCCTGGCCCTTGGCGTCTTTCTTGTTGCGGTCAATCTTGCGCTTGGCGGTCAGCACCGCCTCGATGGTGTCGCCAATGGCCACCGGTTTGACAAAGCGCAGCGTCTCCAGGCCATAGTTGGCCAGCACCGGCCCAGGGGCGGGCGAGACAAACAGGCCCGCAGCGGCCGAGAGCACAAAGTAGCCGTGCGCGATGCGCTGACCAAAGGCCGACTCGCGCGCCGCGATCTCGTCAAAGTGCATGTAGAAATAATCGCCCGAGATGCCGCCAAAGGCGACGATGTCGGCCTCGGTGACGGTGCGGCGATGCGTGCGCAGCGACTCGCCAATCTGCAGGTCCTCGAAGTGGCGGCGGAAGGGGTGCACGCCCGTGTCCAGGCGGCGCGCGCCGCGCACGTATTCGCCGGTCACCGCCGACAGCATGTTGGGGCTGCCCTGCACCGCGCAGCGCTGCAGCAGGTGCTTGACGGCGCGAATGCCGCCCAGCTCTTCGCCACCGCCTGCGCGGCCAGGACCGCCGTGCTTGAGCGGGGGCAAGGGCGAGCCGTGGCCGGTCGATTCGGGTGCGCTTTCGCGGTCCAGGATGTGCAGGCGGCCATGCAGGGCGGCCACCACCGGGATCACCTTGGCCGCCACCTGCGGCTCGCGCGTGACCAGGGTGCCCACCAGCGAACCC
>Ga0255220_1000902_pt1 | contig 11219 bp, 11 predicted proteins | sample Miss_Colum_RepB__FD_188423 | JGI IMG/M metagenome (GOLD analysis project Ga0255220, IMG submission 188423) | Freshwater microbial communities from Mississippi River, Louisiana, United States - Miss_Colum_RepB_8d | ecosystem: Environmental > Aquatic > Freshwater > River | place: USA: Louisiana...
AAGTTCGAGGGCTTGCGGAAGACCGAGACCGCGCCCGTCTCCTCCTCCCACTTCATGATCCGGTCGTTCGGGATGTCGCTCCACAGCAGGTAGCGCCCGTCGCCGAACCACACCGGGCCCTCCGCCCAGCGGAAGCCCGTGGCGAGCCGCTCCACCGCGGCGGAGAAGATCCTGTACTTCTCGAAGGAGGCATCCAGCACCTCCACCGCGGGATCGGGGTAGCGCTCGCTTGGTTGCCACATGGTCGCGTCCTCCTCAGCCATAGACCAGCCGCGGCAGCCACATCACCAGGCCGGGGAAATGCGTGACGAGCACGAGCACGAGCAGGAGCGGTGGCAGGAAGGGCATGATCGCGCGCGCCAGCTGCTCGAAGGGGATGTTGCCGACCTTGGCGACCGTGAACAGCGCGACGCCGAAGGGCGGCGTCAGGATGCCGATCATCAGGTTCATCACGACGATGACGCCGAAATGGTTCACGTCGATGCCAAGCTGCTGGATGACCGGCATGAAGACCGGGACCATGAGGATCATGATCGCGATGCCCTCCATGAAGCAGCCGAGGACGAGCATGACGACGTTGATCACCAGCAGGATCACGTGCGGGTTGTCGGAGATGCCGAGGAAGGCCTCGGCGATCTGCTGCGGCACGCGCTCGCGCGCCAGCACCCAGCTGAACAGGCTCGCGCCCGCGACGATGAAGCCGACGACGGCCGAGGTGTTCACCGCCTCCTTGAAGATGCGCGGCAGGTCCGAGAACCGGAGGTCGCCGTAGATGAACAGGCCAAGCGCCAGCGCGTAGATCGCCGCGACCGCCGCTGCCTCGGTCGGCGTGAAGATGCCGCCGAAGATGCCGCCCATGATGATGACCGGCGTGACCAGGGCGAGGAAGGCGCGGCGGAACGCGGCCCAGAGCTGCGGCAGGGTCGAGCGCGGGTGGCGCGGGAAGTTGCGCCGCCGCGCGTAGAAATAGACATGCACCATGAGGAAGAGCGCGGTCAGCAGGCCAGGCACGATGCCCGCGAGGAAGAGCGCGCCAACCGAGGCGTTGGCGATCACGCCGTAGAGCACCATGGGGATCGAGGGCGGGACGAGCGGCCCGATGATGCAGGACGCGCAGGTCAGCGCGCCCGCGAAGTCCGCGGGGTAGCCGTCCTCCTTCATCGCCTTGATCTCGAGCAGGCCGAGCCCGCCGGCGTCCGCGATCGCCGAGCCGGACATGCCGGAGAAGATCAGGCTGCCGGTCACGTTCACGTGGCCGAGCCCTCCGGTGAAGTGCCCGACCAGGGCGCGCGCGAAGCCGTAGATGCGCTCGGTGACGCCGCCGGTGTTCATCGCGATGCCCGCGAGGATGAAGCAGGGCACGGCCAGCAGGGGGAAGGAATCGATGCCGCCGATCAGGCGCTGCGGCGCCGAGGTCAGCGCCTGGCCCTCGATGACCAGCCAGGACAGGCCCATGACGATCAGCGAGAAGGCCACCGGCATGTTGGCGATGATCAGCCCGAGCCAGCCGACGAAATAGCCGATCATCTCAAAGCCCCCCGCGCGCGTCGGTCGCGACCTGGGTGCCCGCGCGCATCGCGGCGTAGTCCTCGCGCATCACTGCGATCGTGCGCAGCGACATCAGCACCGCGGTGACCGGGATGACGACGTAGACCCAGGTATAGGGGATGTCGAGCACGACCAGCGGCATGTTCCATTGCCGCATCGCGGCGCGCCATCCCCAGTAGGCGAGCAGCGCCAGCGCCGAGAGCACCAGCAGGTTCACGCCGACCGACAGCCCCCATTGCATGCGCACCGGCAGCGCCTTGGCGAAGTAGTCGATGCCGACATGCGTGCGGTCGGAGATCGCGGCGCTGGCGCCGAGGAAGACGATGTAGACGTAGACGTAGCGCGCGACCTCCTCCGTCCAGGACAGCGGGTCGTTCAGGACGTAGCGCGTGAAGACCTGGAGGAAGAGCGTGAAGAGGAGGCCGCCCATGAGCAGCGCGGCGAGGTTCTCCTCGAACTTCAGCAGGAAGCTCCTCATGGGTGCATGCGCGTCCCCGCGCGCGCCATCCCGGGGGCGGCGCGCGCGGGGCGCTCCCTCAGGACAGGGCCTGCATCGCGTCGAACGTGCCCTTGCCCCAGTTGAAGTCCTTCTCGCCGAGCTCGTAGACCGCGGTCATCCGCTTCTGGAACGAGGCGCGGTCGGAATTGACGACCGTCATCCCCTTTTCCTTGAAGAAGTCGACGAGCCGCGCCTCGTCGGCGCGGGTGAGGTCGTCGTTGACCTTGGCGCCGGCGGCGAAGGCGGCCCTGAACGCCGCCTTGTCGGCGTCGCCCATCGGGTCCCAGGCCTTGCGGTTCATCATGATCATGATCGGCACGATGACGTGGCCCGTGAGGTTCAGGAACTTCTGCACCTCGAAGAACTTGTTGTTGTTGATCGTCGGCAGCGGGTTCTCCTGCCCCTCGGCGACGCCGGTCTGCAGGCTCAGGTAGACCTCGCCCAGCGACATCGGCGTGGGCGTCGCCTCGAGCGCGCGGATCATCGCGAGGAAGAGCGGCGCCTCCGGCACGCGGATCTTGAGGCCCTTGGCGTCGGCTGCCGTGTTCAGCGCCCGGGTCTTCGTCGTGAAGTGCCGCACGCCGTAGTAGAACGTGCCGAGATGCACCATGTTGCGCTGGTCGGCGAGCACGCCCACGCGCTGCCGCCCGAACGGCGAGTCCAGCATCTTGAGGAGGTGGCCCCAGTCGCGCGCCACGAAGGGCGCCTCGAAGAAGGACAGCGCGCGGTCGAGGTTCGACAGGCTGCCCGGCCCCTCGGAGATGAAGTCGAGCGTGCCGTCGATGACCTGCGAGACCATCTCGCGCGCGGCGCCGAGCTGGCTCGAGGGGAAGATGTTGACCTTGTAGCGGCCGGAGGTCGCCTTCTCGATCTCCTCGGCCGCCCTCGCGATGCCCTTGTGCACCGGCGAGTCGACGGAGTGCAGGTGGCCGAAGCGCAGCACCCTGGCCTGGGCACTGGCGCGTCCACCGATGAAGGCGCTGGCACCGCCCAGCGCGAGCGCGGCGGTGGCAAGGCGGCGGCGACGTATCTGCATGGCTTTCCTCCCCTGTGCCGGTCCGTTGGCGGCCGGCTTCCCCGGGGAAAGGTTAGCACCGTCCCCGCATGGACCCGCAAGGGCGGGCGGGGAGCCGCCCGCGCCCTCAGGCGGCGAGCAGCGGCCGGACCTCGTGCGAGAGCAGCGAGATCGAATCGAGGATCTTCGCGCGGTCGCCGAACTCGATCGCCAGGGAGACGAGGCCGCGGAAGTCGCCGACCTCCTCGCGCAGCTCCCGGACCTGGCGCGCGACGCCCGCCGGGTCGCCGCAGATCGCGAAGGTCCTGAGCGCGTATTCGGGCGTCACCGCCGCGTCCGGCATCGCCTTGTCGGTCTTGAGCATCGCGAGCATGCCCGCGCGCGACAGCACGCCGATCAGGTAGCGCCAGAAATCGTGGTAGGGCCCGGCGGGGTCCTCGAAATAGGCGCGCGCCTCGCCGGCGTCGCGCGCCACGTGGATCACGCGCGCGACGCGCCAGTGCGCGGGATCGGGCGCGCGGCCGGCGGCCTCGCAGCCCTCCAGGTAGGTCTTCCAGTGGCTGGCGATGATCGGCCGCGTGCAGAAATGCGCCGACACGAAGCCCCAGCCCCTGCTGCCGGCGAGCCGGACGCTGCCGGAGGACGGGCTCGCCGCGGAGACCGCCATCGGCGGGTGCGGGCGCTGGAAGGGCCGCAGCACCGTGCCGATGCCAAGCTCGGGCACGACGAAGTCCTTGAGCGAGATGTCCCAGTGCCTGCCCTTGATCTCGTAGGGCCCGTCCTGCTGCCAGATCCGCAGGATCATGTCGGCGGATTCCAGCATCATGGAATTGCGCTCGGCGCCGTCCTTGCGATTGAACAGCTCGAAGTCGCTGGGCAGCCCGCCCGAGCTTATGCCCAGCGTGAACCGCCCGCGGCTCAGGTGGTCGAGCAGCGAGGCATGCGCCGCCACGATCGCGGGGTGCTGCTGCGGCAGGTTGATGACGCCCGTGCACAGCCGGATGCGCTCGGTGCGCGCGATCAGGTTGGCGAGGAAGATGAACGGCGAGGTGATCGGCTCGCTGGGCGCGGAGTAGTGCTCGCCCACCCAGAGCTCCTCGATGCCGGCGCGGTCGGCATGGACGGCGACCTCGACGTCCTCGTGCAGGGCCTGGTGCAGGTCGCGGCGCGGGTCGTGGTAGGGCATCATGAACATGCCGAGCTGCATCGCGCGTCCCCCCGATTTGTCCTATTGGAAGGACAACGTTCTGGTCTCAGGACGATTAGAGGCGCGCCGCCCGGGCTTGTCAACGCCGCTCCCGGCGCGCCTCACGGCCCCGGGAAGTCGACCGGCGGCCGGCCGTCGATCGCCACGTGGATCTCGCGCGCGCAGGCGGCCAGCGCCCGCGCGACCCTGGCCTCGCGCGCAGGCGGCACCTCGGCGCGCGCGGCGCAGCTCACCACCAGGACGACGTCGCCCGCGCGGTCGAAGATCGGCAGGGCGAGCGTGACGAAGCCGTCCACGAACTCGCCCCGGCTCAGCGCGTAGCCGCGCGCGCGCGCCGCGGCGATGTCGCGGGCCATCTCGCCGCGGTCCATTATCGTCGTGCGGGTCTGCCGCACGGGGCGCCAGGCCTCGAGCGCCTCGGCCTGCTGGGCGGGGGCGAGCCAGGCCGTGCGCGCCTTGAACTGGGCCGCGGCCGCGGCGGGGAAGCGGTAGCCCACGGGCGCGAGGTAGACGCCGTCGTCGACGCGGTGCGCGGTGTGCACCACGAGGAAGGAGCCATCGGCGAGCGCCTCGCAGACGGTGCAGGGCAGGGCGACCGCCTCGGCCAGCCGGTCGGCCGCGGCGCGCACGATCGCGAGATGCGGGTGGGAGACCAGCGCGGCGGTGGAATCCGCGGCGAGCGCCGGCCCGAGCCTGAAGACGCGCGCGGCCTGGTCGTAGACGACCCAGCCCGGCTCGGCCAGCGCGCGCAGGATGTTGTAGCAATGGCTGCGGGTGATCGAGAGCGCCTGCGATACCTCCGCGAGCGACGCGCCGGCCGCGCCGCGCCCGTTGAGCAGGCGGACGATGGAAACGGCCTTGGCGACCGCCGGCACGAGCGGCGCGCGCGGCGCCCCGGCGGCGACGTCCTTGCCCGGCCTCGCCGGTCCACGCTTCGCTGCAGCCCGCCTCGACGGGCCCCTGTTCGCTGCCATCGGCATCGCGCTTGACATCCTCCCGACACGGCTCGTCTAATCCTACTGGGAGAAAACCGTCCTGTATACAGGACAGACAAGGGGGAACGCATGATCAGGAAGTCCGCCTCGGCCCTCGCCGGCCTGGCGCTCGCCGCGTCGCTCGCCGCCGGCGCGCAGGCCCAGACGACGCTCAAGTTCGGGCACATCGTCGGCACCGACCACGCCATCCATGTCGGCGCCCTGGCGATGGCCGACCATGTCGGCAGGTGCAGCTCCGGCGCGGTGAAGATCGACATCTTCCCCGGCGGCCAGCTCGGCAACGAGGGCGCGCTGATCGACCAGACGAAGCTCGGCGCCGTCGACTTCGCCAATTCCGGCGCCGCCTTCCTGTCGCGCAACCTGCCGCAGCTCGGGATCTCCTCGCTGCCCTACGCCTTCCGCGACCGCGACCACGCGATCGCCTATGCCGGCAGCCCCGTCCTGCGCGGCCTGATGGACGACTGGGAGAAGGCCAGCGGCCAGACCCTGCTCGGCGCCTACTACGCGGGCGCCTTCCACATCTACGCCCAGGACGGCTTCGCCACGCCCGACAGCCTCAAGGGCCGGAAGATCCGCGTGCCCGACGCGCCGTCCTGGATGGTGTTCTACAAGGCCGTCGGCGCGAACCCGACGCCGATGGCGCTGGGCGAGGTCTATCTCGGCCTGCGCCAGGGCGTGATCGACGGCGCCAACCTTCCGCTGGGCGTCGGCTTCAGCCTGAAGATGCACGAGGTGAGCAAGGTCATCACCATGACCTTCCACCAGATGGAGGTCGCGATGCTGGTCACCGGCCAGCACCTCAAGCGCCGCCTGTCCCCGCAGCACTGGGCCTGCGTCGAGTCCGGCGGCAAGGTCTACGCCGACGCCGCGGGCAAGGAGACCGTCCGCGCCGAGGACGCGCTGCGCAAGGAGATGACCGACAAGAACATGATCCGCTTCGTCGACGTCGACCTCGCCGCCTACCAGAAGGCGACCGCGTCGGTGTTCGACGAGCGCATCAAGGCGGGCGAGTTCACGCAGGCCCTGCTCGACTCCATCCGCGCCATAAAGTGAAGGCGGGCGCCCGGCCCGCCGCGCGCGGGCCGGGCGCGACCTCGATGTCGGACAGGGACGAGCGCTCCTTCCTGCGGCGGGTCGTCGACTTCCCGGTCGAGGACGTGCTGGGCGTCGTGGCGCTGCTCGCGGCCTTCGTGGTGATGTCGGTGCAGGTCTTCCTGCGCTACGTCATGAACGACAGCCTCATCTGGTCCGAGGAGGCGGCACGCTACCTCCTCGTCGCCATCGCCTTCCTCGGCTGCGCGACCGGCTGCCGCAAGGCCTGCCACATCCGCATCGACGCCATCGACCTCGTCCTGGGCGAGCGGACCCGCAGGGCACTCGCCTGGGCCGTCGATGCCGTCGTGCTCTTCTACGTCGCCTACGTGGCCTGGCTCGCCATCGAGATCATCCCCGTGCTCGGGCGCCAGCCCAGCACCGCGATGCGCCTTCCCATGGCGGTCCCCTATGGCGTGATCGCCTTCGGCTTCGCCCTCGCGGCGCTGCGCGTCGTGCTCGCGCGGCTTCCCGGCGCGCGCAGGGAGTGAGGCCATGACCGTCCTGTTCCTCGCCTTCCTCGCGCTGCTGCTCCTCGGCGTGCCGGTCTTCGCCGCGACGGCGCTCTCCGCGATCCTCTACATTTGGATCAACGGCCTGCCGCCGCTGATCGTCGTGCAGCAGCTCTTCGACTCGCTCGACAAGTTCCCGCTGCTCGCGGTGCCCTTCTTCGTCCTCGCCGGCAACCTGATGAACAGCTCGGGGATCACCGACCGGCTCTACACCTTCGCGCACAGCCTCTGCGGCCATGTCACCGGGGGCCTCGGCCACGTGAACATCCTCGGGAGCTTCATCTTCTCGGGCATGAGCGGCACGGCGATGGCCGACGCGGCCGGCGTCGGCACGATCGAGCTCAAGGCGATGCGCGACCAGGGCTATGACGACGAATTCGCCGTCGGCATCACCGCAGCTTCGTCGACGATGGGACCGATCATCCCGCCCAGCCTGCCGATGATCCTCTACGCGATCACCGCCAACGCGTCTGTCGGTGCGCTCTTCATCGCGGGGATCGTGCCGGGCGTACTCATGGCGATCGCGCTGCACACCCATGTCTATGTCGTTGCCAAGCGGAAGGGATATCCCCGCGCCGTGCGCGCGAGCCTCGGCCAGATGTTCCGCGCCTTCCTGCGCGCGATCCCCGTCCTGGCGGCGCCCGGCATCATCCTGGGCGGCATCCTGCTCGGTGTCTTCACGCCTACGGAAGCCGCCGTCATCGCCTGCCTCTACGCCCTGCTGGTCGGCTTCGTCGTCTACCGCACGATGACGCCACGCCAGTTCCTGGCGGAGTTGCGAAACACCTTCGAGACCACCGCGGTGGTCATGGTCATGACCGCCGGCGCCATGCTCTTCGGCTGGGTACTCGTGCGCGAGAACTTCGCGACCAGCTTCGTTTCGTTCATGCTGTCCTTCGCGAGCGAGCCCTGGCAGTGCATGCTCGTGCTCAACGTCGCGCTGCTGATCTGCGGCATGTTCATGGACCCCCTGCCCATCCTGCTGATCTTCACGCCGCTGGTGATGCCCGTGCTCAAGGCCTTCGCGATCGACCCCGTGCAGTTCGGCGTGGTCATGGTCCTGAACCTGATGATCGGCATGATGACGCCGCCGATCGGCGCGCTGTGCTTCGTGCTCGCGCGCATATCGGGGCTGCCGCTGGCGCGCGTCTTCCGCGCCTGCGTCCCCTACTACCTGCCGCTTGGCGTCGTGCTGGTGCTGATCTCGGTCTTCCCGCAGCTCACGCTCTTCCTGCCGCGGCTCTTCCTCGGTTGAGGCCTGCCTTGCCAGACGCACGCATCGGGGCCGACGCGCTCCGCGACCATGTCGCCGCCATCTTCGCCGCCGCCGGGAACCCGGCCGGCCATGCGCGGACCATCGCCGCCCACCTCGTGGACTCGAACCTCGCGGGGCACGAATCGCACGGCGTGGTGCGCGTGCCGCTCTACCTCGAATGGCAGGCCGCGGGCCGCGTCGTCCCCGGCCGCGCGGGCTTCGTCGCCTCCGACGCCGGCGCGGTCGCGACGATCGACGGCGAGTTCGGCTATGGCCAGGTCGTCGGCGAGACCATGGTCGAGGAGGGCGCCGCGCGCGCCGCTCGCCACGGCGCCGCGATCATCGCCCTGCGCCATGCCGGCCATCTCGGCCGCATCGGCGGCTGGGCGGAGATGGCCGCGGCGCGCGGCCTCGTCTCGCTGTTCTTCGTCAATTCGCCCGGGCGCGGCGGCATCCAGGTCGCGCCGGCCGGCGGCCGCGAGCGCCGCCTCGCCCCGAACCCGCTGGCCATCGGCGTGCCGCGCCGCGACGGGCCGCCGCTCGTCCTCGACATCACGACCTCGGTGGTCCCCGAGGGCAAGGTGCGCGTGGCGCTCAACCGCGGCGCGGAGCTGCCCGAGGGCGCGATCGTCGATTCCGAGGGCAGGCCGAGCCGCGACCCGCGCGCCTATTACGGCCCGCCCGCCGGCGCGCTGCTGCCCATCGCCGGGCACAAGGGCGCCGGCCTGTGCATGATGGTCGACCTGCTTGCAGGCGCGCTGACCGGCGGCGGCTGCAGCGATCCGCGCGTCGACGGCAAGGGCAACAACATGCTCGCCGTCTTCCTTGCCCCGGACCGCCTGGCGGGCGGCGAGGCGCTGCGCGACGACGCGCGCGACCTCGCGCTGTGGATGAAGAGCGCGGCGCCGCTGCGCGCGGGCGACGAGATCCTGGTCCCGGGCGAGCTCGAGGCGCGGCACCGGGCGGAGCGGCTCGCGCATGGCGTGCCGCTGGATGCCGAGACGCTGCGCCAGGTCGCCGCCGCCGCGGCCGCGCAGGGCGTGCCGCCGCTCGCGGCGTGAGGATGGAGGGACGGACATGGCATCGAAGCGCGCGCTCGAGGTGAAGGAGAAGCTCCGCCGGGGCGAGGTCGTCTACAGCGCCTGGCTGACCTTCAACGACGTGGGCGTCGCCGAGGTGCTGGCGGGCTCCGGATTCGACATCATCCTGGTCGACACCGAGCACACCTCGATCACCCTCGAGAACCTGCACCACTGCCTCGCGGCGATGAAGGCCTGGGACCCGGTGACCATCGTGCGCGTGCCGGGCCACGATCCCTCGGGCATCAAGCGCGTGCTCGACATCGGCGCCGATGGCGTGATCGGGCCCATGACGATGGACGCCGAGCAATGCGCGCGGCTCGTCGCCTCGTGCAAGTACGCGCCGGCCGGGCGCCGCGGCTTCGGCCCGCGCCGCGCCAGCGACTATTTCCGCGACATGTCGGGCTACATCGCCAATACCGACGCGGCGACCTTCGTCATCCCGCAGATCGAGCACGTCGAGGCCGCCGGGCGCGCGCTCGAGATCGCCTCGGTGCCGGGCGTCGACGCGCTCTGCCTCGGCCCGATGGACATGTCGGCGACGGCGGGGCTGCTTGGCCAGCTCGAGCACCCGACCATGCTGGCGGCGATGGACAAGGTCTTCGACGCGGCGCGCGCGACGAAGCTCGCCGTGTGCATGGGGTTCTACCTGCCGCCGGAGCAGCAGCCGAGATGGGTGGCGAAGGGCGCGCGGCTCGTGATCGCCGCCGACGACCTCGCCAACCTGCGCAACGGCGTGTCGCGCGACCTCGCCGAGGCCCGCCGGCTGCTCGCGCGCTGAGGCGCGGGCGGCCGGCGGCCCCGCCGCGCCTCAGGAGGCGAGGATCTTCTTCACCGTGGCGTGGAGCCCCGGCGTCCAGTTGGGGATCGCCGAGTAGACGCTCTCGGTCGCCTTCTGGAGCGCGTCCATGTTCAGGTCGCCGACGATCGTCAATCCGGCCTCCTGGAACTTCTTCACGAGGTCGGCCTGCACCGCCTGCGTGCGCTCCGTCATGAAGTCGCCGGCCGCCAGGGATTCCTCCTGGATGATCGTGCGCATGTCGGCGGGGATGCGCTGCCACACGCGCTCGTTCACGACCCAGCCGACCCAGGACAGGAAGTGCCCGGTCAGCGAGATGACCTTCCGGGTCTCGTGCAGCTTCATGCCCCAGAGCGAGGCGAGCGGCGCCTCGACGGCGTCGGCGACGCCCTGCTGCATGGCGCTGTAGATCTCCGGCCAGGGGATCGTGACCGGGCGCGTGCCCAGCGCCTTGAAGGTTTCCAGCCACATCAGCGTCGGCGGCACGCGGAAGGCGACGCCCTTGAAGTCGTCGGGCGAGCGCAGCGGCTTGTTGGCGAGCGAGTGGCGCGCGCCGAAGAAGCCGTTGAGCGTCAGCACGCGCATGGACTGCTCGCGCTGCCCCTTCGCGTTGAGGTCTGCGTACCACTGGCTCGCGAGGATCTTCTTGAACTCGCCGGGCTCCTTCAGGAGGTAGGGCCCGTTGAGCACGCCGAAATCGGGCACGAAGTCACCGATGCCGCTGGGATCGGTCAGGATCACCACGTTGGCGCCCTGCTTCATCAGCTCGTGCATCTCCTTGTTGCCGCCGAGCTGGCCCTGCGGGAAGACCTCCATCTTCACGCGGCCCTGGCTGCGCGCGTTGACGCGCTCGGCGAAGCGCACGCAGGCCTCGTGCGCCGGCTCGGTCGGCGACAGCACGTGCGCGATGCGCAGGTTGGTCGTGGACTGCGCGTCGGCGCGCCCATGGATGGCGATGCCGGTCGCGGCGGCGGCGCCGATGAAATGACGACGTTTCATGCTTCCTCCCCTCGGGTCGGCTCGACCCAGTTGAGGCGCCATATTCCTCCGGCGCCGTGCCGCGCGCCAGACTCGGGAAGGCAGGACGGCGCCGGGGATGGCACCAGCGCCGTCGATTGCCCCGTCCCCCGCGTCGATCAGCCCGCTCGTGCCGCCGCGCCGAGCAGGTAGTCGGCCTTGCCGACCTCGACCCCGTTGTGCCGCAGGATGTTGTAGGTG
>Ga0255220_1000904_pt1 | contig 11184 bp, 10 predicted proteins | sample Miss_Colum_RepB__FD_188423 | JGI IMG/M metagenome (GOLD analysis project Ga0255220, IMG submission 188423) | Freshwater microbial communities from Mississippi River, Louisiana, United States - Miss_Colum_RepB_8d | ecosystem: Environmental > Aquatic > Freshwater > River | place: USA: Louisiana...
TCAAGGCCGAAGCCCAGGCGCAAAAGACCTTCATCCAGGTGCCCTACCGCGAGAAAGACGAGGCGAAGGCGCTGGGTGCGAAGTGGGACCGGCAGGAACAGTCCTGGTACGTTCCGGCCGGTGTGGGTGCAGGCCCCTTCGAAAAATGGGCGCAGGGGGCCGCTACGGCCGCCGTAGACGCGCCGCAGGCAGTGCAGACGACCGAAGGCCCCACCGTGGGCCGCAAAGCGGCCCAGGAGCGGGAATACCTGGCTGTTCCCTACGGCGAGCGCATCGCGGCCAAGGCGGCCGGCGCCGAGTGGGACAAGGTAGCGAAGTCCTGGTATGCCGGCCCGAAGGCCGACATGGAGAAGCTGGCCCGCTGGAAGCCCGAGAACGTGCCCGACCAGCAGGGGCCGGCCATGACGCCGCAGGAAGAGTTTGCCGATGCGCTGCGCTCCATCGGCTGCGTGGTCAGCGGCGAGCATCCCATCATGGACGGCAAGAAACACCGCATCAGCGTGGAAGGCGAGAAGCCCAGCGAGAAAGCCGGCTCGGGTTTCTATGTCGGCCATCTTGACGGACACCCTGCCGGCTACATGAAGAACAACAAGACCGGCATCGACATGAAATGGAAGTCCAAGGGCTACACCCTCGATCCCGAAGAGAAGGCACGCATGGCGGCCGAGGCCGCCACCAAGCTGCAGGCCCGCGAAGCCGAGCAGGCTCAGGCCCACGAAGCGACCGCGCAACGTGTCGGCCGCCAGATGGCCGACCTGGTGCCGGTCGAGCAGCCGACGCCCTACATGCAGGCCAAGGGCATCGAGCCGCAGGCCGGCGTCTTCACCGACCGCGCAGGCCAGAAGACCTACATCCCCGCAACGGACGTGGACGGCAAGCAGTGGACGATGCAATACATCCAGGAGGACGGCACAAAGCGGTTTGCGAAGGACAGCCGCAAGGAAGGTTGCTTCCATGTCGTCGGCGGCATGGATGCGCTGGCCCAGGCCCCCGCCCTTGTGATCGGCGAAGGCTATGCGACTGCCGGCAGCTTGTCGCAATCGTTGGGCTTCGCCACCGTGGCCGCGTTCGACTCGGGGAACCTGCCGGCCGTTGCGAAGGCTCTGCACGAGAAATTCCCGGACAAGCCCGTCATCATCGCCGGCGACGATGACCGCCACCTGGAGCTGACGCAGGGCGTCAACCCAGGTAAGGCGAAGGCCCAGGAGGCCGCGAAGATCACCGAAGGCAAGGCAATGCTGCCGATCTTTGCGCCGGGCGAGAACAGCTATCCCGCTGGCCTTCCACCCGTCATCCCGGAGAAGTTCAGGGAGCATCAGCGCACCGGGACGGCACTCAGCGATCAGCAGCTTGCCGCGCTCGATCACATGAAGGGCAAGACCGACTTCAATGACCTGGCGAACAAGAGCGTGCTGGGCAAGGAAGGGATCGACCGCCAAGTGCGGACCGCCGTCCATGACGTGATCGAAAAGCACCAGGCGCGCATCGAGCAGCAGCAACAGCGCGTGCAACAACAAGACCAACCGTTGCAGCCGCGCCGCGCTGCGAAAATCTGACTTGCCGCCTCGCAACCCGAGGCGGCTTTTTTTGCCGCCGCTGATGTTCCTTGCCATTAATGTCTGAGACAACCGTCGCCGAAGGCTACATGCCGCGAAGGCGGTTTATGGCGGTCAGAGTCTGAGGCAACGTGCCGACCCCCGGCCGGGAGTTGTTCAGCGTCCTCGAAGCGCTGCAGGAGCCCCCTGAATGTCCCATGCCAGTCGAGACAGCGCCAGGCACGCAGCCAAGCCGAGTCCCGCCGAGATCCACAGCGCGCCCACGCCCAGCCGCTCCACCGCCAGACCGAACAGGAACGGCGCGCCGGCCTGCACGATGCGCGCCGGCACCATCAAGAACCCCTGCCGCTGGCCGTAGCCCTCAGCGCCGAAGAACAGCAGCGGCAGCGTCCCGATGGCAATGGTCAGGATGCCATTGCCCAGGCCGTGCAGCACGGCGAAGGCCATCGCGGCCGAGCTGCCGAACAGGCCGATGCACAGCGCGCCCAGGGGATGGCCCAGCGTGGCCAAGCGCGCCGACAGCAGCGGGTGCGCACGGCTCAGAAACGCGAACTCGATCAGCCGGCCCGCGACCTGGGCCGGCCCCACCAGCGCCGCGATGCCCACGGCCGCCACCAGGCTGGCCCCCACGCCCAGCAGCAGCTTGGGCAGGTGCGCGGCCATGGCCGTGCTGGTGAACCAGGCCACGGCGAAGACGAAGGCCAGCAGGACGGCGGCACCGCGCTGCTTGTCCGGGGCCAGGGCTGCCTGCTGCTCGGGCTTGCTGGTGGCATCGTCCGATGCGGGCGCAGCGCGCTCGGCCACCGGCAGCATGGCGTTGAGCGGCAATGCGATGACCAGGTGCAGGCCAGCCCACACCAGACAGGCCCCACGCCAACCCATGGTGCTCTCCAGCCAGGCCGTGAGCGGCCAGCCAACGGTGCTGGCGAAGCCGGCGAAGAGCGTGATGCCTGTGATGGTGCGCCGTGCCTGCTGGCCGTGCAGGCGCACGGCCGTGGCGAACGCGGCTTCGTAGAGGCCGCTGCCCATCGCCAGGCCCATGACGGCCCAGGCCGCGAAGACGTGCAGCGGCTGCTGTGCCTGGCTGAGTGCAGCCAGACCGGCCGCGAACACCAGATTGCTGCCGATCAGCACGGGCCGCCCTCCCCTCCGGTCGATCAGCTTGCCGGCGAATGGGCCGATGGCTGCAGACATCAACAAGGCCACCGAGAAGGCTCCGAACACGGCCGAGCTGGAGGTGCCCACGTCCCGGGCGATGGTGCCGGCCAGGATGGCCGGCAGGTAGTACGACGAGGCCCATGCCAGCGTCTGCGCCACGCCCAGCAGCACGGTGGTCGTGGTTCGGCTTTGCACCTGGTGCGGGCCTGTCAGATGCTGCGCAGGTTGACCCGCTTGGACAGCGCCTCGGCGCTCTCGCGCCGCTCGCTGTAGCGGTCTACCAAGTAGCCGGCGCAGTCGCGCGTGAGCAGCGTGAACTTCATCAGCTCTTCCATCACATCCACGATGCGGTCGTAATAGGCCGAGGGCTTCATGCGTCCCGCTTCATCGAACTCCTGGTATGCCTTGGCGACCGAAGACTGGTTTGGGACGGTCAGCATCCGCATCCAGCGGCCCAACACGCGCATCTGGTTAACGGCGTTGAAGGACTGCGATCCACCCGACACCTGCATCACCGCCAACGTCTTGCCCTGTGTCGGGCGCACCGCGCCGACCGACAGAGGAATCCAGTCGATTTGGGTCTTCATCAAGCCGGTCATGGCACCGTGGCGCTCGGGCGAACTCCACACCATGCTTTCGGCCCATTGCACCAGTTCGTGCAGTTCCCTGACCTTTGGGTGATCGTGAGGCGCGTCATCCACCAACGGCAGGCCCGAGGGGTTGAACATCCGTGTCTCACCGCCGAGCGCGCTCAGGATGCGTGCCGCTTCTTCGGCAGCCAGGCGGCTGAACGAGCGTTCGCGCAGCGAGCCGTAAAGCAGCAGGAAGCGCGGCGCGTGGGTGGCACGCTCGGGTGCCATCAACCGCTGGGCATCGGGTTGCTGGAACAGCGCGGTGTCGATATTGGGTAGGTCGATTCTGGATTCAGACACGGCGGCCTTCCGCATTCACGACGGCTTCGCCGTCTTCCTTGCTGAATGCACCGCGCTGCGGCTGGGGCAGGATGCCCAGCACCGCTTCCGAAGGTCTGCACAGCAGTGTGCCCAGCGGCGTGACCACGATGGGGCGGTTGATGAGGATGGGGTGCTGGAGCATGAAGTCGATTAAATGTTCGTCGCTCCATTTGGAATCATCCAGGCCCAATTCCGCATAAGGTGTGCCTTTCTCGCGCAGCACCGCACGCACTGGCACGCCCATCGCGGCGATCAGCGTTTTCAGCGTCTCGCGGTCGGGCGGTGTTTTCAAGTATTCGATAATGGTCGGCTCTTCGCCGCTATTGCGAATCAAGCCCAGCACGTTGCGCGACGTACCGCAGTCGGGGTTGTGATAGATGGTGATCTGGCTCATGCCATTGCCTCGGTTCAGGGATTCGTGGGGTTGGCGGAATACATGCTGGCGCCCTTGAGCCGCCACCGGCGGCCCAACCGCAAGGCGACATGCACCAGCAGAATGAGCACCGGCACTTCCACCAGCGGCCCGATCACCGTGGTGAAGGCGACAGGCGAAGCCAGGCCGAACGACGCGATAGCCACGGCGATGGCCAGCTCGAAGTTGTTGCCTGCGGCAGTGAAGGCGATGGCGGTGGTGCGTGGGTAGTCGGCCTGGATCAGCCGGCCCATGAAGAAACTGATGAGGAACTGGATCACGAAGTAGAGTGTCAGCGGCACGGCAATCTTTAGCGCGTCCATCGGCAGGCGCACCACGTCGGCACCTTTGAGGCTAAACATGGCCACGATGGTGAACAGTAGCGCCGCCAGCGTGATGGGACTGATCCGCGGCAGGAATGCACGCTCGTACCAGTCCTGGCCCTTGCGTCGAATCAGCGAGCGCCGGGTCAGGTAGCCGGCCAGGAACGGGATGCCCAGGTAAATCAGTACCGCCTCGGTGATCGTCCAAAAGCCCACGTCGATGACGCTGCCTTGCAAGCCGAACACAGGCGGCAGCACCGACAGGAAGAACCAGGCGTAGGTCGAGAAGAACAGGATCTGGAAGATCGAATTGAAGGCGACCAGGCCCGCGACGTACTGGTTATCACCACGCGCCAACTGGTTCCACACAAGCACCATAGCGATGCAGCGTGCCAGTCCAATCAGGATCAGGCCGGTCATGTATTCCGGTTGGTCGCGTAGGAAAATCACCGCCAGCACGAACATCAGCACCGGCCCGATGATCCAGTTCTGCACCAGTGACAGCAGCAGCACGCGCCGGTCGGCGAAGACTTCGTGTAGCGTCTCGTAACGCACCTTGGCCAACGGCGGGTACATCATCAGGATCAGGCCGATGGCGATCGGGACGTTGGTCGTGCCGATCGAGAGCGCATTGAGCGCATCGGGCAAACCGTCGAAGAACGTGCCCAATGCAACACCCAGCGCCATCGCGGCGAAAATCCAGACGGTGAGATAGCGATCCAGGAAGGACAGGCGCGAGGGCGTGTTCAGCATCGAATGCCCGCTTTGGGGGTTGTCGTGATTCATGAGATTTTCCTGTTTTCCAAAGCCCGCAGACGCTCCACTCCCACCGGCTCTTCGGTCAGAAGCGGCACGACAGCATGGCGTCGGGCATGTTGTGTGGCCACGGCGTCGATTTCCCGCAATTCGTTGCGTGCGCGCTGGCGCAGCAGCGGGGAATGCGGATGTGCGGCCGCCAAACTGTTGTTGATCACCCAGGCCCATGGCTCAATTCCAGCTCGGCGCAAATCAGCTTGTAAATTGGCAGCTTCAAGCACAGGAGTGGTCTCCGCCAACGTCACAATCATGACCTTGGTTTGCTTTGGATCCTGCAGTTGCATCATGGGCGTGGTGAAGTGAACACCCGTCTCACCCATTTGACGAACAATGTCTCGGTGATAGGCGCCAGTGGCATCAAGCAGCAACAAGGTGTGCCCAGTCGGTGCGGTGTCCATGACCACAAACTTCTTGCCCGCCTCACGGATGATCCGCGAGAAGGCTTGGAATACGGCAATCTCTTCGGTGCAAGGTGAGCGCAAGTCTTCTTCGAGCATGGCCCGACCTTCAGCGTCCAGATTCGCACCCTTGGTGTCCAGAACATGTTTACGGTAGCGCTCGGTCACTTCATGAGGATCGATTCGACTGACCGTGAGATTTTCAAGAGTCCCGTCTAAGGTCTGCGCCAGATGCGCCGCTGGATCAGACGTCGTGAGATGGACAGACAAACCTCGATGAGCAAGTTCCACCGCGACGGCTGCAGCCAATGTGGTTTTACCCACCCCGCCCTTACCCATCAGCATCACCAAGCCGTGACCGTCGGTAGCAATGTCGTCAACCAGTTGTGACAAATTAGGGGCGCTAGGCGCGATCAGTTCAATTGAACTTGTCGATAAAGCATCTGGAGCCGGAGCTTCATTGAGCAGATGTCGTAGCGCATTGAGCCCAACGAGATTGAAAGGCTTGAGCGCAATACTATCCAGCGGCAAGTCTCTAAGCACAGGGGCCATATTCGAGATGGCCAAATCCTCTCGGGCGTGAATGGCCATCGCCAGCGGGTCACCCTTCAATTCGCTTGCAGACAAAACACCATTGATCACCAAATACTGCTGTGACAATCCAATATCAGCCAACTCTTGGTGAGTCCTTGAAGCTTCACGCAGCGTTGCAGCTTGCGCGCGTGCAACCAGTACCAAACGGGTAAGTGCCGGATCGGACAAGGCTTGAACAGCGGCTTTGTATTGAGAGCGTTGCTTCTCAAGTCCTGCCAACGGCCCCAAGCATGAAGCGTCACCTTTACCCGCCTCCAGGAAGCCACTCCAAGCACCAGGCAGTTGCAGCAATCGAATGGTGTGCCCTGTTGGTGCCGTGTCAAAAACGATGTGATCAAAACCAGCCGTCAGTGTCGAGTCGGTCAAAAGTCCCGTGAACTCGTCAAATGCTGCAATTTCTGTTGTACAGGCTCCTGAGAGTTGCTCCTCAATTCCCTTGACCACATCATCTGGCAAAACGCCACGAACCGGGCCAACGATTCGATCGCGGTAAGCTTGAGCTGCGCCTTGGGGGTCAATTTCAAGTGCTGACAGATTGGGCACAGTGACAATTGGCGTGATTTTGTTGCCAATCGCCACATTAAAAACCTGTCCCACATTGGATGCAGGATCGGTGCTGACCAACAAAACGGTCTTGCCGGCATCAGCCAATTCAACGGCACAGGCGCAGGCAATGGAAGTCTTACCCACACCACCCTTGCCAGTAAAAAACAGGTAGCGTGGAGGATTCTCAAGAAATCTCATAAGAGGATCTACCGTTCAGCAGCAACTGCCACCCGCGCAACAAGAGGCAGTTGCGGTCTCTGCTGCTTGAGCCTGTACGCCAGCCCACCTGGCCAGGTCGTCTCTGGAGGGATAACGTCCGGCAAGTGCTAGTTGGCCATCCACCAAGGTGACAGGCAGTACAGTTTGCCCCGTCCGCTCCAGCAAACCCTTGACGACTGCATTTTCGGCAAATGCCATCGGCTGCTGGGACAGATTGAAGCGTTCGATCTGTGCACCATTTTGTTTGGCCCAATCAACGTCTGCAGCAAAGGTCACCAAATTCTGGTCCACATCGACGCCACATACGCCCGAACTGCAGCACATGGCCGGATCGAAGATCTGAATGGTTTTCATGGTTGAACTCCTAAAAATACGGGTTAACAGAATCGATTCACTTGACTAGTGTCGGATCAAGCATGCGTGTAGCAGCGATCACCCCGGCTCGGACCAACAGATCTTCGGGAATCACCTCATAGCTCTGCCCTCCAACTTCTACCGTGCGACAGTCGTTGTCTCCACACTCGTTACAGCATCGACTACTTCCAGTTTGTCCACCAAGCCAATGCTCAATCGTCTCTCCTGCAATCAGGATCTGATTCGATTGCAGGGTGTCTTTGAGAAAGGTGCTTTCATCGAGCTCTTTGATCTGCAGTTCTGGTGCAATCCCCAAGGGCTTCAATGCCTGTTCAAGAGTCTGCACAGCCCGCTGAACTTCTTCTCCAGTGCCATGACATCTAGGGCATGTAGTCCCCTGAGTGCTGACCAGACGTTGCCAAAGAATAGGGAGGCTTCTCATTTGGATCTCCTGTTTACGAATTAACACTCATCACACAATGCAGCCGCTGAGTCCAAGCATGACTCTCCTTGGCAGCAGTTGTCTGTTAGGTAAGCCAGAACTCCATTCATTTGACCGAACTCCGCGCGGTAAATCAGGTTTCTTCCGCTTCGCTCTTGTGAAACGAGTCCAGCGTTGAGCAATTCCTTCAGATGGAAAGACAAGGTGGCATTAGGGACGCCTAAGTGCTCCCCCAGCTGACCAGGAGTGGCCCCATCCTTCCCTGCAATTACAAGGCTGCGAAAAACTTGCAGTCGATTTGGCTGTGCCAATGCGGCCAGTGCTTTGATAACGTCTTTTTCTTCCATCTTTTCATTATATTGGAAATGAAGAATTCATGCTCGACGCAGATCAAGCCTTCCCCCTAGCTTAGATAGGGCACGGCAACATCACTCATGTCCCGACCTGTGCAGCGGTGTGATCCAAGCATTGAGAAACACAGCTGGGGTCGAACGCCTGGCCCGCCTTTGCCTTCAAATCCATGGTCAATCCGCTATCAGTCTGCGACACCTGCATGGAATCCAGTTTTTCGTACTCGGTCGTCTGGCAGGAGCAAGTGCCGTTGGCACACTTGGCGAACTCTTCCATGAGCTTTTGAGCCTGCTCAGGGTTCACCTTGGCTTTGACTTGTAAGCCTTGATCTGTGGATTTGATATCAAATTCCATGCATTGCTCCTAGATACTTTTATAAGTATGAAACCGAGATGAAGGAACTCAGTTGATCGACATCAATATGGTCTATGTCTTTCAAACCTGAGTGGTTCTGCAAAGTGAACCATCTGAAGACGACTCTTTGCCGACTTCGGCCGCTAAAGTGATGCAGGTTAAGGCCCCCTACTCCCAGTTCGCAGTCAACAAATTGAGTGAGGCACCTTGTGGACTTGAAAAGAGAAATCCTGATTACGTACGCAAGGCTCGTAGTGAGGGAGCCAGCAAACACCATCAACCGTTGGCAGTGGTTGTATGGTTTTGTTTTTCGTGCCAATGTTTGATAGGCAGAGTGCTAAAGAAAAGGGGGGCGCGAGAACGCTCGTAAGTCCTTGATTTATAAGAGATGGACTTGTGGACACGGCGTTCTCCTGTCCATGAGAAATGGAGAATAGAGAGCGAAATTTCCTGAAAAACGGTGTTTTTTAGGGTCGCCACCAAGGTCCGTGTCCACGAGCCAAAATGGCGAAAACCCCGCAGAGACTGGGCCTCAGCGGGGTTTCCAAAAAGTGAGAGAGTGTTTTTCTCACAAAGCATATGGTGGAGCTGGCGGGATTTGAACCCGCGTCCACAAGCCTTCTCCGAGCAGTTCTACATGTGTAGCCGTCTGATTGATGTCTCGCCTTCTGTGCTGCGCAGCGGCACGCCACACAGAAAGCCAGCCCCCTTGAATCTCGCACAACGTCAAGGAGCACGACGCCATGCCAGCCAATATGAATTCCCTCGCAGTCAGGACAGCTTTTCAGCCACCCTCACCCAGCCTATTGGCCAACTGTTGCGAGGCTCACCGGATTAAGCGGCGAGTGCGAAACGTTCGTCGTTTGCAGTTAGTTTTTTTCTGCGGTTTTACGAGGTGACAGAACCTCGACATGCCCTGCTGCGTGCCCGAACCCATGTCGAAACCAATGCAGCCCCAGAGAACCTATTTTACGCCGCCGGCAGGATTTTCAAGAGCTTTCGCGGCTCATCGATGAAATAATCACTGCCCCAGGCCGCCACCTCGGTCCTCGCGCCCAGGTAACCATAGGTGGCCGCCACGGTGGTCATGCCCGCGGCCAGGCCCGCCACGATGTCGCGCTCGTCGTCGCCCACATACCAACACGCCTCGGGCGGCAGCTGCAGCTGGCGCGCCGCCTCCAGCAGCGGCGCCGGGTGTGGCTTGGCATGCGGGGTGGTGTCGCCGCTCACCACGCACGACGCACCGGCCAGCGCCGGCAACTGGCGCACCAGCGGCTCGGTAAAGCGCTTGGCCTTGTTGGTCACCACGCCCCAGGCCAGGCCGCGCGCCTGCAGCGCCAGCAACAGTTCGGGCACGCCTTCAAAAATACGGGTGCGCACGGTCATGGCGCGTTCGTAGTTCTGAAAAAACTCTTCGCGCATGTCGGCAAATTCGGGGTGGTCGGTGCCCATGCCAAAGGCCACGCCCAGCATGCCGCGTGCCCCCGCGCCGGCCATGGGGCGGTAGGCCTCGTCGGGCAGGCTCGGCAGGCCACGCGTGGTGCGCATGCGGTCGGCCGCTGCGCCCAGGTCGGGGGCGCTGTCGATCAGGGTGCCGTCCAGGTCAAACAGCACCGCCCGGATCAGGGCCGCTTTAGCCACGGCCGGCCTCCTCGGGGCGCTGGCAGGCCACCAGGTAGTTCACGCTGGTGTCGCCATCGAGCCAATAGCGGCGCGTGAGCGGGTTGTACTGCATGCCCTTGAAGCCCTGCACGGTCAGGCCGCTTTGGCGGGCCCAGCCCGACAGCTCCGAGGGGCGGATAAAGCGCGCCCACTCGTGCGTGCCACGCGGCAGCAGCTTGAGCACGTACTCGGCGCCCACAATCGCAAACAAAAAGGACTTGGGGTTGCGGTTCAGGGTCGAGAAGAACACCCAGCCGCCAGGTTTGACCAGGCGCGCGCAGGCCTGCACGACCTGCTGCGGGTCGGGCACGTGCTCGAGCATTTCCATGCAGGTGACCACGTCGTAGGCCTCGGGCGCTTCGGCGGCCATGGCCTCGGCGCTCACCTCGCGGTAGCGCACGTTCTGCTGCCCGCTTTCAAGCGCATGCAACTGCGCCACCTTGAGGGACTTGCCCGCCAGGTCAATGCCCAGCACCTGTGCACCCCGGCCCGCCATGGCCTCGGCCAGGATGCCGCCACCACAGCCAATGTCCACCACCTGCTTGCCCGCCAGCGCGGCCAGCTGATCGATCCACTGCAGGCGCAGGGGATTGATCTGGTGCAGGGGGCGGAACTCGCTCTCGGGGTCCCACCAGCGGTGGGCGAGCTCGGAAAACTTGGCCAGTTCGGCCGGATCCACGTTCGAGGTGTTCATGTTGGTGATGGTGCCAAGGCAAGGCGTTGGACACAAAAAACCCCGGCGAACCGGGGCTTTTTGCGAGCGTGAGAAACGATCAGTTGGCGCGGGTGCCGACCACTTCGATCTCAACGCGACGGTTCTTGGCGCGACCTTCCTTGGTCTTGTTGTCGGCCACAGGCTGCTTCTCGCCCTTGCCTTCGGTGTAGACGCGGTTCTTTTCCACGCCCTTGCTCACCAGATAGGCCTTGACGGCTTCAGCGCGGCGAACCGACAGCTTCTGGTTGTAGGCGTCAGCGCCCACCGAGTCGGTGTGACCGACGGCGATGATCACTTCCAGGCTGATGCCCTTGACCTTGCCAACCAGATC
>Ga0255220_1000905_pt1 | contig 11167 bp, 10 predicted proteins | sample Miss_Colum_RepB__FD_188423 | JGI IMG/M metagenome (GOLD analysis project Ga0255220, IMG submission 188423) | Freshwater microbial communities from Mississippi River, Louisiana, United States - Miss_Colum_RepB_8d | ecosystem: Environmental > Aquatic > Freshwater > River | place: USA: Louisiana...
GAATGCGGCGGCATAGCCAGCGCTGACGGTTAGCGGACCGCGCCGTCCGAACAGCCACTGCAGTCCGATGCGCATCTGGCCCCACCAGCTTGCCATGTCGTCGTTGATCGTGATCGGCTTGTTGCACCGCCAAAAGCTGCGCACGTACAGGTGGTCTTGCAGGTTCTCGCCGACCTCGGGCGCGTCCAGCACCACCGGGATGCCAAGCGCTTGCAGCGCCGCCCCCGGGCCCACCCCCGAAAGTTGCAGCAATTGCGGCGAGTTGAACGCGCCGCCGGCCAGGATCACTTCGCGCGCCATCGCGCGTTGCGTGGTGCCATTCTGGGTGTATTCGACGCCGCTCGCGCGGCTGCCCTCGAAGAGCACCCGGGTGGCCAGCGCCTCGGTCTCAACACGCAGGTTCGAGCGCTTTTCGGCCGGACGCAGATATCCGACCGCGGTGCTGATCCGCCAGCCATTGCGCAGATTCGCCTGGTAATAGCCGGCGCCTTCCTGGCTGGCGCCGTTGAAGTCATCGTTGCGTGGCAGGCCATTGGCCTGCGCCGACGAGATGAATGCATCGCATAGTTCATGCTTGTCAGGCAGATCCGAGACCTTGAACGGGCCTCCGACGCCGTGCCATTCGTTCGGCCCGCGGCTCTGGTCTTCGGCCTTGATGAAGTAGGGCAGCAGGCCGGCGTAATCCCAGCCCGGCACGCCCCACAGGTCGAAGTCCTCGCGCTGGCCCCGGATATACACCAGCCCGTTGATGGATGATGATCCACCGAGAACCTTGCCGCGCGGGGTGAAGATTCGACGTCCCCCAAGTCTTGGCTCGGGCTCGGACTCGTACGACCAGTTGACACGTTTCTCGTTGAACAGCTTGCCGTAGCCCAGCGGAATGTGAATCCACGGATTTTTGTCGCGCGGCCCGGCTTCCAGAAGCAGCACCGAGTATTTGCCGTTGGCGGTCAGGCGGTTCGCCAGGACGCAGCCGGCCGATCCGGCGCCGACGACGATGTAGTCGTATGTGTTCATCCGCTCTCTTGTCCCTGAAGGTGGGTTGGACAGGCCTTGCTCGACTGGCCCTGGTTCGCGTGGGTCGGTCACGTTGGCGAAAGTGTACCGGCACAGCGGCCGGGGGCGCAGCGACGCGGCAGGCGAGTGTTGCTCGACTACAATCGATCCGTCTTTTGTGCGTCCTGCGTGGGGCGCAAGCCAACCGGGAGCCGACATGTTCACGCCGCAGTATCGCGACGGCGACAAGCCCTTGCATGCCTATTTGCGCGGACACGCGCGCAGCCAGCCGAATCGGATTGCGTTCATCTGGTACGGGCGCGAGATCAGCTACGCCGAGCTCGACCGGCTGAGCGATGCGTTTGCCGCCTGCCTGGCCGGACTGGGGGTTGGACCCGGTGACCGGGTCGCGCTGTTCATGCAGAACTGCCCACAGTACATCATTGCGCATTTCGGCATCCAGAAGCTCGGTGCGATCGTCGGTCCCTGCGGTCCGCTGTTCAAGGCGCAGGAGTTGCAGTACCAACTCGAGGATCTCGGCGCGCGGGTCATCGTCTGTGCCGACAACCTGTATCCGGTGCTCGAGCAGGTGCGTGAGCGCACCGCGATCGAGCATGTGTTCGTGACCAGTTACGGCGAGATGCTGCCACCGAACCCGAGCATCGCGGTGCCTGACGAAGTCAGCGCTGCTCCGATTACGGTAACGGGTGCCATCGATCTGCTGCCGGCCCTGCAGGCGGCGAATGCCGGCAGCGCGCCGCTTGTGCCGGTCTCGATGGATGATGTCTCGTTGATGACTTACACGTCGGGCACCACCGGTCTGCCCAAGGGTGCGATGCTCAGCTATCGCAACGCGCTGTTCAAGTCCTCGTGTGCAGCCGACTGCAATGGTGTCGAGGCGGACGCGGTGATTCTCGCCATTGCGCCGATGTATCACATCGCCGGCATGCTGATGGGCATCGACGTGACGGTCTACACCGGTGCGACCACGGTGCTGTTGTATCGGTTCGATCCGCTCGCGGTCCTGCAGGCCATCGACCGCTACCGGATCACCTGGTGGTACAGCATGGCGCCGATGAACCTGGCTGTGATGCAGCATCCGCAGGCTGCGCAATACGACCTGTCGTCGCTGAAGGTGAATCCGGCGACCAGCTTTGGCATCGTGCTGACCGAACCGCTGGCCCGTCAGTGGCGAGAGTTCACCGGTGGCTGTGCGATCTTCGAGGCGGCTTATGGCCTGTCCGAAACCCACACGATGGATACCTTCATGCCGCGCGATGCGATTCGGTGGGGAACACAGGGCACTCCTTGCCCTGGCGTGGAGTTCCGCATCATCGACCCTGACAGCGGCGAAGAGCGGCCGCGCGGCGAACTCGGCGAGATCGTGCTGCGCAGCCTGGGCTCGTTCAAGGGATACTGGAACAAGCCCGAGGCCACCGCGCGCACGCTGCGTGACGGTTGGGTGTACACCGGCGACATGGGCAAGCTGGATGCAGACGGCTATCTTAGTTTCGTTGGCCGGTTCAAGGAGATGATCAAGGTCTCCGGCTACAGCGTGTTCCCCGAGGAAGTCGAGAAGATTCTGATCACGCATCCTTCGGTCGCCCAGGCGGCTGTGATCGGCATTCCCGATCCGGTTCGCGGCGAGGTGGTCAAGGCGGCGATCGTGCTCAAGCCTGAGGCGCGTGACAACCTGGATGCCGCCGAACTGATCGCCTGGGCGCGAGAAAATATGTCGACATACAAGGCGCCGCGCGAAATCGAGTTTCGAGATTCCTTGCCAGCTACCGGCGCTGGCAAGGTGCTGCGCCGTCTGCTCAAGGAGGATCGCGCATGAGCGGCGCATCACCTTGGATCAATGCCGATCGGCCCGTACGGATCGCGGTGTTTGGCGCCGGCGCGGTCGGGTGCTTCTACGGAGCCCGACTTGCCCAGGCTGGTGCCCAGGTGACCCTTATTGCCAGACCAGCCCATGTCGAGGCAATCGCCCGTGACGGTCTGGCGTTCGAGAGCGGTGGGCAGACCGTCCAGGTGCGTATCGACGCCAGCGCCACGCCTGACCCGCTTCGGGACGCTGATCTGATTCTGCTGTGCGTAAAGACGCTGGATACCGAAGTGGCGGCGCGGGAGATTGCGTCGCTCGCACGCCCGGACGCGATCGTCGTCAGCATGCAAAACGGCGTCGACAATGTCGAACGCATCGCCGCCGCGAGCGGTATTGATGCGCTGGCTGCGGTTGTCTATGTCGCCGCCTCGATGCCTGCAGCCGGCCATCTGCGTCACGCCGGACGTGGTGACCTGATCCTGGGTGAGTATGGCCCAGCTCCGGCCGGTGTCGTCCGACTCGCCAATCGTGCTCGTCTGGTCGCGGATCTGTTCGAGCACGCCGGGGTTGCATGCCCGGTATCGGACGATGTGCGTGGCGCGCTGTGGGGCAAGCTGGTCGTCAACTGCGCATACAACCCACTGTCGGCGCTCGGTGAAGTGCGCTATGGCGTGATGGTTGCCGACGAGGCAACCCGCGGGCTGATGCGCGCGGTCGTTGCCGAGTGTCATGCAGTCGCGAGCGCCGATGGTGTCCGGCTTGCGCCGCTCGAGGCGCTCTATCGCGACGTGATCGCGGTCGGTCACGCGATGGCGCCGGCGACCTCGTCGACGCAGCAAGATCTCGCGCGTGGCAAGCTGACCGAGATCGACTCGTTGAACGGTTATGTCGTGCGACGAGGACAGGCACTAGGAATGGCGACGCCGGTCAACGAGACCCTGCAGGCGCTGGTCCATCTGCGCGAGAAAACCCTCTGAGCCGAGCGCCAGGGCGCGCGGGTCATCAGTGCTTGCCGGGCGCCAGCCCACCCAGCGATGCGACCAGATCGTTCAGAAGGCGGGCCAGTTCGCCCGACATCAGCGTGAAGTCGGACGCAAAACGCTCGTCTTGACCATCTTCACCGCCCGCGGCCCGTTCCTTGAGTACATCCAGTGGGCGCAGACGTTTGATCTCGAGCCGTTCGCCGAGCATGAAACTCACCCGATCAGACCAGGTCATGGCCAGTCGCGAACATTGCTTGCCGGCGCGAGTGTGACGCTCAATTTCGGCGTGCTCTAGCGCCTGGTTTGCGTAACGAATGCTCGCTTTGCCTTCGCGGGCGCGAAGTTCCGCATCCTGGTCGACCGTGAAGCCAGCTGGCGCTTCGTCGGTGACCAGCCAGGTGGTCATTGCGCCTGCGACCGAATCGTTGACGTCGAGTTTGCGCAAGGCCAGGCCGTCAACGACCTTGATCAGGTGCGTGACCAGTTCGTCGGCGCGCGCCTGCGACGCTGCGTCGATTGCGAGCCAGCCATGCGTCGGATCGATCCAGGCGCGCGTGTCGCTCGACAGGCTGAACGCACGTGGCAGCAATTCGTCGCGTACCTGCTCCTTCAGTTCCCTGAGGCGTTTGCGGCCGGGCTTGAAACCTTCCTGCGCCTCGATCTGCTCGACACGCTGCCGCACGAAGCTGCCGATCACCTTGGCCGGCAGCAGTTTCTTTTCGTGACGCAGCGAAATCAGCAGCTGACCGCCGACTTCATAGACCAGTGAAGGGTCCTCGTCTCTGGGCGCCGCCCAGCCGATGCTGGATTCCTCAAGGCTCGAGGCCGGCGAGAACGCCAGCTGCCCGAGTTGCGCGTCCAGCGCCTGGACCGATGGCTTCCAGTCGGTTGGCAGGCGATAGACGATCAGGTTCCGGAACCACATGCGTGCTCAGCCCTGCTGCAATTGCTGCCACATCTCGATGTCGCGCTGTGCGGTCCAGATGCGCGGATGCTTGATGCCGCTGGCTTCATCGAAGGCGCGCGAGACATCGAAGGGCAGGCAGTGTTCGTAGATGAACACATTGCCAAACACCGGATCCATGACAGCCCGGGTGTCGGCAAACACCTGTTTGAGCGACTTGCCCGCGGCCACGCCGGCCTTGGCCGTCGCGTACAGATCGGTAACCCACTTGCGGGTGTATTCGATCGCCTTGTCGCAGTCGGCCGCGTTGGTCATCGCCGGACCGCGTCCTGGCACCAGCTTGTCTGCCTTGAGCGCGCGCAAGGCCTCCAGTGTCTGCGGCCATTCCTCAAGTTGCGCATCGCCGGTGTAGACGCCGGCGTTGTATTCGACCAGATCGCCGGAAAAGCAGACACGCTGGGACGGAATCCAGGCGATCGTGTCGCCTTTCGTGTGCCCCGGGCCAATGTGCATCAGCTTGACCTCAAGCTTGCCCAGATGCAGTGTCAGTTCCTTTTCGAAAACCATCGTTGGCCAGGTCAGACCTGGGATCGACTCCACGTCCTGAAACAGACGAGGAAAGCGTTCGATCTCCGACCTCATGTCGGCTTCGCCGCGCTCGGCGATCAGATCCCAGGTGCCGCGGGAGGCGATTACTTCCTGCGCGCCTTCGGCGAAGTAGGCGGATGCGCCCAGCACCCGGACCGCATGGTAGTGCGACAGCACCACATACTTGATCGGCTTGTCGGTGATGTTCCGGATCCGCGCGATCAGGTCCCGAGCCATCGCCGGGGTGGCGGTCGCGTCGATGACCATGCAGGCGTTGTCGCCGATGATGACGCCCGAGTTCGGGTCGCCTTCGGCGGTGTAGGCCCAGGCGTTTTCGGATAGCTGGGTGAAGGTGATCTGTTTGGCGGTCAGGTCACCCTTGGACGCGAACTGCTTGCTCACTGGCGGTTCCTTCGAGAAGTGGAGATTGGGCGCCGCCCAGGCCCTGCGACCACAGGTCGAGCACCAGATCGGCGAATTGATCATGGCTGACAGGCCCATCAGGGCGCAGCCAGGCGAACGTGAAGTTGATCATACCCAACAGCGCCATCGTGACAACGCTGCGGTTTGCCCGGGTAACTGCCTGCGGATACGCGCGCTCCAGGCTGCTTGCGATCGCATCGACCACGTCGCGCTCCTGGGCGCGGATGCGGTCGCGCTGTTGCACATCGAGAAACTTCACGTCGTTCAGCAGCGCCGCATGATAAGCCTGTGAGGTGCGATATTCAGCAACCAGGGCGTGCACGATTGCAGCCAGTTCGTCGCGTGGCGCCAGTCCGCGTTCGCATTCGCTCTCGACCAGCCGCTTGAGCCGTTGCGTGTATCCGTCAAGCGCTTCGTGCAGCAGCGCTTCCTTGCTGGCGAAATAGTGATAAAGCGCGGCTTTCGAGGTGCCACAGGCCTGGGCCAGGTTGGCCATCGACGCGCTCGGGTATCCGATCCGCGCGAACTCCTCCACCGCGATGCGCTGAATCCGGCCGCGATGATCGTCGTAGTCGGCTGCCTTGGGTCGGGCCATCTCCCGCTCAGCGCTCGTCGTAACTGAGCACGACGCGATCGCTGACCGGGTGTGACTGGCAGGTCAGCACGAAGCCGCGATCCATCTCGGCTTGCTCGAGCGTGAAGTTCCTGTCCATCCTGACTTCGCCTTCGAGCACCCTGGCGCGGCAGGTACAGCACACGCCTGCCTTGCAGGCGTAGGGCAGGTCGGCACCGATCGCCAGTCCACCCTCCAGGATCGACGGACCGTCGAACGCGACCTTCAGGCGTCGTTGCTTGCCGTCGATGATCATCACGACTTCGGCCCCTGCAGTCTCATCGGACACCGGGGCGTGAACAATCGCCGCAGGCGGTGCCAGGCCGAAGCGCTCAACATGAATCTTCGAGGCCGCCACCCCGGCTGTCGCCAGGGCCTTTTCCGCAGCCAGCATCATCGGTTCGGGACCGCAGATAAAGGCTTCGTCGATCGTGTCGGCTAGCTCCAGCGCGTTGATGATCTGCGCACACTTCGATTCGTCGAGCAGGCCGTGGAGCAGTTGCATCTCCTGGCTCTCATCGGAGAGCACGTGATACAGGCGCAAGCGGTCCATGTAGCGGTTCTTCAGTTCCTCGAGTTCTTCCAGGAACATGATCGAGGCGATCGTGCGATTGCCGTAGACCAGTGTGAATTCGCTTTGCGGTTCAACCGCCAAGGTGGTCTTGATCAGCGAGAGCATGGGTGTGATGCCCGATCCGCCCGCGAATCCGACATGACGCCTGCGCTTTTGCGGATCGAGCGGCACCTGAAAGCGGCCGTCGGGTGTCATCACATCGAGCGTGTCGCCGGCGCGCAGGGTGTCGTTAGCCCAGTTTGAAAATCGACCGCCCGCTACGCGCTTGATCGCGACTCGCAGTTCGGCACCAGTCTCGTAATCGGGGCATCCGGAACACACCGAGTACGAGCGGCGCAGTTCCTCGCCGTCGATCCGTTCGCGTAGGGTCAGAAACTGACCAGGGAGAAAGCGATAGGCGTCGCGCAGGTCGGCTGGAACCTCAAAGCTCACGCTGATCGCATCAGTGGTTTCCGGGCGGACGTCGCGCACCTGCAGTCGGTGGAATTGGGCTCTCGCCATGTCGGGCTGCTCTCGGTCGTTGCGGCCATGCGTTCGTGCTGGCCGATGCGATTGGGTTGGATTAGGTGGGATTGGGTCCGGGTGTTCCGGCCTGATTCAGTAGGGCTTGAAGTAGTCAAAGGGCTCGCGGCAGCTTCGGCAGCGGTAGAGCGCCTTGCACGGTGTCGAGCCATGCTCGGAGAGCAATTCGCTGTCGCCAGAGCCGCAAAGCGGGCATGCCGGCAGGTCCGGTGCGCGAGTGGCTGCTGCGTTTTTTCGATCGACGAAGCGGATCACGACCGGCGTGTCACAAGTCGTGCCGACCGGCGCCGGCGGAGCGATACCGTACTCGCGCAATTTGCGGCGCCCGGTTTCACTGATCCAGTCGGTGGTCCATGGCGGCGACAACACGACATCCACGCGAACCGCGTCGAAACCGCCGGCCGCGAGCGCCTCTCGCACGTCCTGCCGAATCGCTTCGGTGGCCGGGCAACCGGTGTAGGTAGGGGTCAGCGTCACCACGATGGTGCGGCCGGCGCATTGAACATCGCGCAGGATGCCGAGTTCTTCGAGGTTGACCACAGGAATTTCCGGGTCCGGAACCGACGCCGCGATCGCTCTTGCCCGCTCCAACTGAGCCGCCGCAGTGGCGGATCCGTGATCGAGTACGGGATCTGCCTGCGGGCCTTGCACGGGGTTCACCACCGCGCTCCGGGGTGTGCGCGAGCGAGGCTTTGCATCTCGGCGAGCAGATAGCCCAGATGCTCGCTATGCACGCCCAGTTTTCCGGTGGACAGAAAGCCTGCATCCGGCGGGCGATCAAGGCCGGCGAGTGCCAGGGTGGCATCAATCGTCGCGCTCCATTGCGCGCGCAGCGACGCGGTTGGAACGCCGACGCCGGTTGCGCTCACCTGTTCCTCGACCGGGTCGGTCGACCAGAATTCATTTGTGTACGGCCAGAGCCGGTCCAGGGCCTGTTGAGCCCGTCGGTGGGACTCGTCGGTGCCATCGCCGAAGCGCACCATCCAGTCGCTGGCGTGGCGAAGATGGGCACGCGCTTCCTTGACCGACTTGGCGGCAATCTGCGCCAGCATCGCATCGCTCGAAGCCGCAAGTGCCTCCCAAAGCGGTACCTGCAGCGACGCGTACAGAAAATTGCGAGCGATCGTCACCGCGTAGTCATCATGCTTGGCGGATCCGTTGGGCAACTCGAGCAGCGTCCAGTTGCGAAATGCCTGCTCGTCGCGAAAGTAGGCCAGGGCATCTTCATCGCGTCCCTTGCCTTCCAGGTCGCCCGCGTGCGTCAGCAGCAAGCGTGCCTGGCCGATCAGGTCCAGTGACATGTTCGTCAGCGCCAGGTCTTCCTCGAGCGCCGGGCCGTGTCCGCACCATTCGGCCAGCCGCTGGCCGAGCACCAGCGCGTTGTCGCCCAGGCGAATCAGATACTCGAGATGTGCTTCGGATGCATTCATCGCGGGGTCACATGTGGTTGACTTCGTCGGGAAGTTCGTAAAAGGTCGGATGGCGATAAATCTTGTCGGCCATCGGGTCAAAGTCGACTGCCTTGTCCTGCGGGGCCGACGCGGTGATCGCAGCCGACGGCACGACCCAGATGCTGACTCCCTCCATCCGGCGCGTGTAGACGTCGCGCGCCATTGTCAGCGCCATCTGCGCGTCGGCGGCGTGCAGGCTGCCGCAGTGTTTGTGGTCCAGTCCCTGCTTGCTGCGCACGAAGACTTCCCATAATGGCCAGTCGCGATTCGTTGCGGTCATTGGCTCTCCCGGTGTTTGGGTCTGTTCGGATTCAGTGGTCGCGGCGTGCGCCAGCCTTGCGCGCACCGCAAAGGACATCGCGCCGCGTTCAGGCGGCCTCGCGCTGAGCGCGCTGCGCTTTCTTGGCGGCGTGTGCGAGAGCGGCCTCGCGCACCCAGTTGCCGTTTTCGTGGGCCGCAACCCTGGCTGCCAGGCGCTCGCGATTGCAGGGGCCGTCGCCGTTGATCACTGACCAGAACTCGCTCCAGTCGATCTCGCCATAATCGTAGTGCCCGCTTTGCGCGTTCCACTGGAGATCAGGATCCGGAACGGTCAGCCCAAGCAGTTCGACCTGCGGAATCGTCGCGTCGATGAACTTCTGGCGTAGCTCATCGTTCGAGATGCGCTTGATGCCCCAGCGCATCGTCTGGCCGGAGTGCACAGAATCCTTGTCGGACGGGCCGAACATCATCACGACCGGCCACCACCAGCGGTTCAGCGCGTCCTGCGCCATCGCCTTTTGTTGCGCCGTACCGCGACACAGCGAGAGCATGATGTCGAAGCCCTGGCGCTGGTGAAACGACTCCTCCTTGCAGATCCGGATCATTGCGCGTGCGTAGGGCCCGTAAGAGCACCGGCACAGGGGAATCTGGTTCATGATTGCGGCGCCGTCGACCAGCCAGCCGATCGCGCCCATATCGGCCCAGGTCAGCGCCGGGTAGTTGAAGATGCTCGAATACTTCGCCTTGCCGGCGTGCAGCGCGTCGACCATCTCGGCGCGCGACACCCCGAGCGTTTCGGCGGCCGAGTACAGATACAGACCGTGCCCGCCTTCATCCTGGACCTTGGCCAGCAGGATCGCCTTGCGCTTGAGGCTTGGGGCGCGAGTCACCCAGTTGCCTTCGGGAAGCATGCCGACCACTTCGGAGTGCGCATGCTGGGAGATCTGCCGCACGAGCGTCTTGCGGTACGCCTCCGGCATCCAGTCTTGCGGTTCGATCTTGCGATCGCGGGCAATGGCCGCCTCGAACGCGGCATCGCGGTCGCCGGGCGCGGTAGAAGGTTCTGTTTGCGCGGCTTGCGGCAAATCCATCGACTGGGTGTACATGTCGGAGTTCTTCCCGTGCCAAGGTTCCATGGGGGTGGCGCCCGATGCCAGGTCGAGCGCCAGTTGACTGGGTCGGTAGTTTATAGTCCGACCGGTTGGACGGTCAATAGCTTTGTGTGAAAGTGTTCACCGTGGGCAATCTGCATGGACAGGCTTGCACAGGCCCTGCCCGCCGCTCCGGCGCCGATGCGGCACCCTGCGCGCCCTGATGTCGGTCCTTGGGTCAAGCTCGGGCCCCATGATTGACAGTCAGAAAAATCCAATCCATAATCCGCGGTTCCCTGGAGGGGTGCCCGAGTGGCTAAAGGGGGCAGACTGTAAATCTGTTGGCTTACGCCTACGTTGGTTCGAATCCAACCTCCTCCACCAGGAACAAGGCGTCTGCATCTTTGTGCCCGTGGCGTGTTGCAGGCGCAGGAGTGGAGAAAGCCGGTGGGCCTGCAGGGTTGCAGGGAAGGTGCAGTGAAGGGGTTGGTGAGGCGGACCGGGCGGTTTACCGGTCGCACTGGCCGGCCCGGATGAAGTTGCCCGGCGGGTGTAGCTCAATGGTAGAGCAGAAGCCTTCCAAGCTTACGACGAGGGTTCGATTCCCTTCACCCGCTCCAGAAGCAGGCGCCAGGTTCAGCAGCAGATTCAAGCCCATGTGGCTCAGTGGTAGAGCACTCCCTTGGTAAGGGAGAGGTCACGCGTTCGATCCGCGTCATGGGCACCAGATTTTTGGTTCACCTTAGGTAGTTTTCGTTCGTCAGCAGAGCCGTCAAACGGCGGCACCTTATCCAGATCAGGAGTTTGGCATGGCAAAGGGAAAGTTTGAGCGTACCAAGCCGCATGTGAATGTGGGCACGATTGGTCACGTGGATCATGGCAAGACGACGCTGACGGCGGCGATCACGACGGTGCTGTCGGCGAAGTTCGGCGGCG
>Ga0255220_1000907_pt1 | contig 11162 bp, 7 predicted proteins | sample Miss_Colum_RepB__FD_188423 | JGI IMG/M metagenome (GOLD analysis project Ga0255220, IMG submission 188423) | Freshwater microbial communities from Mississippi River, Louisiana, United States - Miss_Colum_RepB_8d | ecosystem: Environmental > Aquatic > Freshwater > River | place: USA: Louisiana...
TGATGGGTCGGGTCAGCGGGTCCCAGTTGGCCAGGATGGTGCCGGCCTTGATGGTCTGGTCGGGCTTGATCGTCAGGATGGCGCCGTACGGCACCTTGTGACGCTCGCGCTCGCGGCCGTGTTCGTCGGAGATGATGATCTCGCCCGAACGCGCAATCACCACCAGCTCGCCCTTGGTGTTGGACACGTAGCGCATGGTGGCGTTGAAGCCGATCACACCGCTGGACTTGGCTTCCACGCTGGAGGCCACGGCCGCACGCGAGGCCGCACCACCGATGTGGAACGTGCGCATGGTCAGCTGCGTGCCGGGTTCACCGATGGACTGGGCAGCGATCACGCCCACAGCCTCGCCGGTGTTGACCAGGCCACCACGGCCTAGATCGCGGCCATAGCACTTGGCGCACAGGCCAAAGCGGGTTTCGCAAGTCAGCGCGGTGCGCACCTTGACCTCGTCCACGCCCACGGCCTCGAGCTCGTCGATCATGTCCTCGTCGAGCATCACGCCCGCCTGGCACACGACCTCGCGGGTCTCGGGGTGCAGCACGTCTTCGGCCGCCGTGCGGCCCAGAATCCGCTCGCGCAGCGACTCGATCACCTCGCCGCCCTCGACGATGGCGCGCATCAGCGAGCCATTGGAGGTGCCGCAATCGCGCTCGGTCACGACCAGGTCCTGCGTCACGTCCACCAGACGACGGGTCAGGTAACCCGAGTTGGCGGTCTTGAGCGCGGTGTCGGCCAGACCCTTACGGGCGCCGTGCGTCGAGATGAAGTACTGCAGCACGTTCAGACCTTCACGGAAGTTGGCCGTGATGGGGGTCTCGATGATGGAGCCGTCGGGCTTGGCCATCAGGCCGCGCATGCCGGCGAGCTGACGGATCTGCGCCGCCGAGCCACGGGCCTGCGAGTCGGCCATCATGTAAATCGAGTTGAACGATTCCTGCTCGACCTCGTTGCCATGGCGGTCGATGGTCTTTTCCTTGCGCAGCTGGTCCATCAGCACCTTGGAGACGGCGTCACCGGCCTTGCCCCAGATGTCCACCACCTTGTTGTAGCGCTCGCCCGACGTCACCAGACCCGAGACGTACTGCTGCTCGATGTCTTTGACCTCTTTCTCGGCGTCGGCAATGATCTGCTTCTTCTCGGGCGGCACCAACATGTCGTCGATGGCGATCGAGATGCCCGCGCGGGTGGCCAGACGGAAGCCGTTTTGCAGCAGCTTGTCGGCAAACACCACCGTGTCCTTCAGACCGCACTTGCGGAACGAGGTGTTGATCAGGCGCGAGATTTCCTTCTTCTTGAGGGCCTTGTTCAGGTTGGAGAACGGCAGGCCCTTGGGCAGGATTTCCGACAGCAGGGCACGGCCGACCGTGGTGTCGACCAGGCTGGTCGACGGCTCGAACTCGCCAGTGTCCTTGTTCTTGTTCCACTCGACCAGGCGCACGCTGATCTTGGTGGTCAGATCGACCACACGGGCGTCGAGCGCGCGCTGGACTTCGCCCACATCGGCAAAGACCATGCCCTCGCCCTTGGCGTTGGTGCGCTCGCGGGTGGCGTAGTACAGGCCCAGCACCACGTCTTGCGACGGCACGATGGAGGGCTCGCCCGAGGCCGGGAACAGCACGTTGTTGGAGGCCAGCATCAGGGTGCGGGCTTCCATCTGGGCTTCCACCGACAGCGGCACGTGAACGGCCATCTGGTCGCCGTCAAAGTCGGCGTTGAAGGCCGCGCAAACCAGCGGGTGCAGCTGAATGGCCTTACCTTCGATCAGGATCGGCTCGAAGGCCTGGATGCCCAGGCGGTGCAGGGTCGGCGCGCGGTTGAGCAGCACCGGATGCTCCTTGATCACCTCTTCGAGGATGTCCCACACCACCGGCGTGCCGGCTTCGACTTCCTTCTTGGCCGCCTTGATGGTGGTGGCGATGCCCATGGTTTCCAGGCGCGCGAAGATGAAGGGCTTGAACAGTTCGAGCGCCATCAGCTTGGGCAGACCGCACTGGTGCAGCTTGAGCGTCGGGCCCACGGTGATGACCGAGCGACCCGAGTAGTCCACGCGCTTGCCCAGCAAGTTCTGGCGGAAACGACCGCTCTTGCCCTTGATCATGTCGGCCAGCGACTTGAGGGCGCGCTTGTTGGCGCCCGTCATGGCCTTGCCACGGCGGCCGTTGTCCAGCAGCGAGTCCACCGCTTCTTGCAGCATGCGCTTTTCGTTGCGCGCGATGATCTCGGGCGCCTTCAGTTCCAGCAGGCGCTTGAGACGGCTGTTGCGGTTGATGACGCGGCGGTACAGGTCGTTCAGGTCGGAGGTGGCAAAGCGGCCGCCGTCCAGGGGCACCAGCGGACGCAGGTCCGGCGGCAGCACCGGCAGCACTTCCAGCACCATCCACTCGGGCTTGATGCCCGACTTCTTGAAGGCCTCGAGCACCTTCAGGCGCTTGGCGTTCTTCTTGACCTTGACTTCAGAGCCGGTGAGGTCGCCACGCAGACGCTCGATCTCGAGGTCCAGGTCCAGACCGTGCAGCAACTCCTTGATGCCTTCGGCGCCCATGCGGGCCTGGAATTCGTCGCCGTATTCCTTGACCTTGGCATCGTAGTCGTCTTCGCTCATGATGCCGAACTTCTTGAGCGGGGTCATGCCGGGGTCGGTCACGACATACGCTTCAAAGTACAGCACGCGCTCGATGTCGCGCAGCGTCATGTCAAGGACCAGGCCCAGACGCGACGGCAGCGACTTGAGGAACCAGATGTGGGCGCAGGGCGCGGCCAGGTCGATGTGACCCATGCGCTCACGGCGCACCTTGGTCTGCGTGACTTCAACGCCGCACTTCTCGCAGATCACGCCGCGGTGCTTGAGGCGCTTGTACTTGCCGCACAGGCACTCGTAGTCCTTGATCGGGCCAAAGATCTTGGCGCAGAACAGGCCATCGCGCTCGGGCTTGAAGGTCCGGTAGTTGATGGTCTCGGGCTTCTTCACTTCGCCAAACGACCAAGAGCGGATCTTGTCGGGCGAGGCCAGGCCGATCTTGATGGCATCGAAATGCTCATCGGGCGTGAATTGCTTGAACAGGTCGAGCAGAGATTTCATCTTGTGTGATCCTTTGCCTGGTGTGAATTAGGAACGCTCGAGCTCGATGTCGAGGCCCAGCGAGCGGATTTCCTTGACCAGCACGTTGAACGATTCGGGCATGCCCGCTTCGATCGAGTGCTCGCCCTTGACGATGTTTTCGTACACCTTGGTGCGGCCTTGCACATCGTCGGACTTGACGGTGAGCATTTCCTGCAGGGTGTAGCTGGCGCCGTAGGCCTCGAGGGCCCACACTTCCATCTCGCCGAAGCGCTGACCGCCAAACTGCGCCTTGCCGCCCAGCGGCTGCTGGGTGACCAGCGAGTACGGGCCGGTGGAGCGGGCGTGCATCTTGTCGTCCACCAAGTGGTGAAGCTTCAGGAAGTGCATGTAGCCGACGGTGGTGGCGCGCTCGAAGGCGTCGCCGGTGCGGCCGTCAAACAGATTGGCCTGGGTGCGGGTGGTCGTCAGGCCCTTGGCCTTGGCCACGTCGTCCGGATAGGCCAGGCGCAGCATCGCGCGGATCTCGTCTTCCGAGGCGCCGTCGAACACCGGGGTGGCAAAGGGCAGGCCTTCCTTGAGGTTGGCCGCCATCTTCAGCAGTTCCTCGTCGGACAGCTGCGACAGGTCTTCGGTGCGGCCCATGCCGTTGTAGAGCGAGTCCATGAACTGGCGCAGCTCTTCGACACGTGCCTGCGCGGCGAGCATGTCGCCAATGCGCTGACCGATGCCCTTGGCGGCCCAGCCCAGGTGAACCTCGAGCACCTGGCCCACGTTCATGCGCGAGGGCACGCCCAGCGGGTTGAGCACGATGTCGACCGGCGTGCCGTCGGCCATGTAGGGCATGTCTTCGACGGGCACGATCTTCGAGACCACGCCCTTGTTGCCGTGACGGCCGGCCATCTTGTCGCCAGGCTGCAGGCGGCGCTTGACGGCCAGGTAGACCTTGACCATCTTGAGCACGCCCGCGGGCAGCTCGTCGCCTTGCGTGAGCTTCTTGCGCTTTTCTTCGAACGACAGGTCAAAGCTGTGGCGGGTCTGCTCCAGCGAGTTCTTGATCGACTCGAGCTGGCTGGCCACGTCTTCTTCGGCCGGGCGGATGTCGAACCAGTGGAACTTCTCGACGCTGGCCAGGTAGGCCTTGTCGATCTTGCTGCCCTTGGCCAGCTTGCTTGGGCCACCGTTGGCCACGCGGCCCACCAGCAGCTTTTCAATCCGGTCAAACGCGTCGGCTTCCACAATGCGCAGCTGGTCGTTCAGGTCCAGGCGGTAGCGCTTGAGTTCGTCGTCGATGATCTGCTGGGCGCGCTTGTCGCGCTGGATGCCTTCACGGGTGAAGACCTGCACATCGATGACGGTGCCCTGCGAGCCCTGGTCCACGCGCAGCGAGGTGTCCTTCACATCCGAGGCCTTCTCGCCAAAGATCGCGCGCAGCAGCTTCTCTTCGGGGGTCAGCGTGGTCTCGCCCTTGGGGGTGACCTTGCCCACCAGCACGTCGCCGGGTTGCACTTCGGCGCCCACGTAGATGATGCCCGAGTCGTCCAGACGGCCCAGTTGCTGCTCCGACAGGTTGGGGATGTCGCGGGTGATTTCTTCCGGCCCGAGCTTGGTGTCGCGCGCCATCACCACCAGCTCCTCGATGTGGATCGAGGTGTAGCGGTCGTCGGCCACCACGCGTTCGGAGATCAGGATCGAGTCTTCGAAGTTGTAGCCGTTCCAGGGCATGAAGGCGATCAGCATGTTCTGGCCGATCGCGATCTCGCCCAGATCGGTCGAGGCACCGTCGGCCACCACATCGCCCTTGGCAATCTTGTCGCCACGCTTGACGATCGGGCGCTGGTGGATGTTGGTGTTCTGGTTCGAACGCTGGTACTTGATCAGGTTGTAGATGTCCACGCCCACCTCACCGGCCAGCGCTTCGGCGTCGTTCACGCGGATCACGATGCGGGTCGCGTCGACATAGTCAACGATGCCGCCACGGGTGGCGGTCACCACCGTGCCCGAGTCCACCGCGGCCACGCGCTCGATGCCGGTGCCCACCAGGGGCTTTTCCGGACGCAGCACCGGCACGGCCTGACGCGACATGTTGGCGCCCATCAGCGCGCGGTTCGCATCGTCGTGCTCCAGGAAGGGCACCAGCGAGGCGGCCACCGACACGATCTGGGCCGGCGACACATCCATGTACTGGATACGGTCGGCGCTGCACAGAATCGATTCGCCTTTTTCACGGGCCGAGACCAGCTCACCGGTCAGGCGGCCGTCCTTGTCGAGCTCGGCGTTGGCCTGCGCGATGACGTACTTGCCTTCTTCGATGGCCGACAGGTAGTCGATCTCCATCGTCACCTTGCCGTCCACCACGCGGCGGTACGGGGTTTCGATAAAGCCGTACTCGTTCAGGCGTGCGTACAGCGCCAGCGAGTTGATCAGGCCGATGTTCGGGCCTTCCGGGGTTTCGATCGGGCAGACACGGCCGTAGTGGGTCACGTGCACGTCGCGCACCTCGAAGCCGGCACGCTCGCGGGTCAGACCGCCCGGGCCCAGGGCCGAGACGCGACGCTTGTGCGTGATTTCGGCCAGCGGGTTGGTCTGGTCCATGAACTGCGACAGCTGCGAGGCGCCGAAGAACTCCTTGAGGGCGGCCGAGATCGGCTTGGAGTTGATCAGGTCGTGGGGCATCAGCGGCTCTTGCTCGGCCTGACCCAGGCGCTCCTTGACGGCCTTTTCGATGCGCGCCAGACCGGTGCGGTACTGGTTCTCGGCCAGCTCGCCCACGCAACGCACGCGGCGGTTGCCCAGGTGGTCGATGTCGTCGACTTCACCGCGGCCATTGCGCAGATCCACCAGGATCTTCACGACGGCCAGGATGTCCTCGTTGGTCAGCACCATCGGGCCGGTCGACTCGTTGCGACCGACGCGGGCGTTGAACTTCATGCGGCCCACGCGCGACAGATCGTAGGTGTCGGCACTGTAGAACAGGCGCTGGAACAGGGCCTGGACGGCGTCCTCGGTGGGCGGCTCGCCAGGGCGCATCATGCGGTAGATGGCCACGCGGGCGGCGAACTCGTCAACGGTTTCGTCGCTGCGCAGGGTCTGGCTGATGTAAGCGCCCTGATCGAGTTCGTTGGTGTAGATGCACTGCAGGTCTTGCACGCCGGCGCTGCGCAGCTTCTTGAGCAGCGCTTCGGTCAGCTCGTCGTTGGCCTTGGCAATGATCTCGCCGGTGTCGCCGTCGACGATGTTGCGCGCGACCACGCGGCCCAGCAGGAAGTCCTCGGGCACGCTCACGTGGGTGGTGCCCGATTGCTCGAGCTCGCGGGTGTGGCGCGCGGTGATGCGCTTGTCCTTGGCCACGACCACCTTGCCGCTCTTGTCGGTGATGTCAAAACGCGCCACTTCGCCGCGCAGACGCTCGGCGACAAATTCCATTTGCGCGCCGCTGTCCATCAGGCGGAAGTTGTCGTTGACGAAGAAGTTCGCCAGGATCGACTCGGGCGTCAGGCCAATGGCCTTGAGCAGGATCGTGACCGGCATCTTGCGGCGACGGTCGACGCGGAAATACAGCAGGTCCTTGGGGTCGAATTCGAAGTCGAGCCAGGAGCCACGGTAAGGGATGATGCGGGCCGAGAACAGCAGCTTGCCCGAGCTGTGGGTTTTGCCCTTGTCGTGCTCGAAGAACACGCCCGGCGAGCGGTGCAGCTGCGAGACGATCACGCGCTCGGTGCCGTTGATGATGAACGAGCCCTTGTCGGTCATCAGGGGCACCTCGCCCATGTAGACCTCTTGCTCCTTGACTTCCTTGACCACCTTGGACTGCGAGGTCGAAGACTCGCGGTCATAGATGATCAGCTGCACGCGGGCACGCACGGCCGACGAGAAGGTCAGACCCCGCGTCTGGCACTCGCGCACGTCGAAGGCGGGCTTGGCCAGCGTGTATTCGACAAACTTCATCTCGACAAAACCATTGTGCGAGACGATGGGGAAGGCCGATTCGAAGGCGGCCTGCAAGCCTTCGTGGGCACGCTGCTGCGGCGCCACCGTGGCCTGCAGAAAGGACGTGTAAGCGTCCTTTTGCATTTGCAGCAGATAGGGAACTGTGAGCACGCTTTCGCGGCTGCCGAAACTTTTGCGGATGCGCTTGCGTTCGGTAAACGAGTAGGCCATGAGATCTCCGGGCTTGATCCTGGGACTGTGGGCCGGCACCTCCAGGGTGTCCGGCGTCTTGGCGGCTGGCCACTACCAGCGTTGGCGGACGGTCGCGCATTGCACGCGACCCGAACCAAGGGTCTTCTGCAGTCGGGTCAGAAGACACTGCCAAACAATGAACAAGCATTGTTTGGCGGTGCGCTCTGTAAGCGCCAAAGGCTGGAGGCCCTTGTCGGACACTCCAGCCCTTGAGCAGGACCGAATTACTTGAGTTCGGCCTTGGCGCCGGCGTCTTCCAGCTTCTTCTTGGCAGCTTCGGCGTCGGCCTTGGCCAGACCTTCCTTGACAACCTTCGGAGCGCCGTCGACCAGGTCCTTGGCTTCCTTGAGGCCCAGGCCGGTGATTTCGCGCACGGCCTTGATGACGCCAACCTTGTTGGCACCGGCTTCGTTGAGGACCACGTTGAACTCGGTCTTCTCTTCGGCGGCCGGGGCGGCAGCGCCACCGCCAGCAGCGGGGGCGGCCATGGCGGCAGCGCTCACGCCAAACTTCTCTTCGATGGCCTTGACCAGATCGTTGAGTTCCATGACCGTCATGCTATCCAGCGCGGTCAGAAATGCATCTTTATCGAACGACATGTTGATTTCCTGAAAAAATGGTTTGAACACGGGCTGCGCGCATCAGGCGGCAGCACCTTCGCCTTTTTTGGCCGCCAGGGCACCCAGCACCACAGCGGTGCGGGAGATCGGCGACTTGAGCAAGCCGCAAAGCTGGGCAAGCAGCACTTCCTTGGTGGGAATGCTGGCCAGTTGCTTGACGCCGTTGGCATCCAGGGTCTTGCCGCTGTAGACGCCGCCACGGATGACCAACTTGTCGTTGGTCTTGGCGAACTCGGCCACCACCTTGGCGGCGGCCACTGCGTCTTCAGAGAAGCCATAGATCAGCGGGCCGGTCATCTGGTCGACGGCCACTTCGAAGCTGCTGCCAGCCACTGCCCGGCGGGCCAGCGTGTTCTTCAGAACACTCAGGCTCACACCCTGGCTGCGGGCTTTGACGCGCAGATTCGTCATGTCGGCGACCGTGATGCCGCGGTATTCCGCCATCACCAGCGTTTGAGCTTTAGCGGCGAGCGAGGTCACTTCGGTGATGACCGCTTCTTTCTCACTGCGATTCAGACTCAAGGTCTACTCCTTCAAAATGTGCCATCGGTCTTGCGACACCCGGCACGCCTCATTGCAGCGACCAACTGTTTCAGGATTGACCCTTCATCAGCGGGATCGCCATCTGCGTTGGCTGATCGATTAAGCGGCTTGCGCCGCGCCAACGGTCTTGGATGGCCCGGTCCCCAGACTACAGAGACCGACCCACCTTCAGGGGAGGCTTGCGCCGCCCCTGTATGCATGACCTCAGCCGTTGAGCGACTGCAGGTCCACACGAACGCCGACGCCCATGGTGGACGACACGGCGATCTTGCGCAGATAAATGCCCTTGCTGGTGGCAGGCTTGGACTTGTTGAGCGCTTCGATCAGCGCGGCCAAGTTACCTTGCAGCTTGTCGGTGTCGAACGAGCGACGGCCGATGGTGGCGTGGATGATGCCGGCCTTGTCAACGCGGAACTGCACCTGACCGGCTTTGGCGTTCTTGACCGCGGTGGCCACATCGGGCGTCACGGTGCCGACCTTGGGGTTGGGCATCAGGCCGCGCGGGCCCAGGATCTGACCCAGCGTACCGACCACGCGCATCGCGTCGGGGGCGGCGATCACCACGTCAAAGGGCATGTCGCCAGCCTTGACGCGGGCAGCCAGGTCGTCCATGCCGACCACGTCGGCGCCAGCGGCCTTGGCTTCTTCAGCCTTGGCGCCCTGGGCGAACACAGCCACGCGGGCGGTCTTGCCGGTGCCGTTGGGCAACACGACAGCGCCACGCACCACTTGGTCCGACTTCTTGGCATCGATGCCCAGCTGAACGGCCACGTCGATGGACTCGTCAAACTTGGCGGTGGCGAAGTCCTTGACCAGGCCGATGGCGTCGGTCAGGGCGTACAGCTTGTTGCTGTCGACCTTGCCCTGTTGGGCTTTTTGTTTCTTGGTCAGCTTGGCCATTTACACGCCCTCCACGTTCACGCCCATCGAGCGGGCCGAGCCGGCGATGGTGCGCACAGCGGCGTCCAGATCGGCGGCGGTCATGTCCTTCATCTTGGTCTTGGCGATCTCTTCGAGCTGAGCGCGCGTGATCTTGCCCACCTTCTCAGCGTTCGGACGCGAGGAGCCCTTGTCGAGCTTGATGGCCTTCTTGATCAGCGTGGTCGCCGGCGGCGTCTTGATGATGAAGGTGAAGGACTTGTCTGCAAACGCGGTGATGACCACCGGCAGCGGCAGACCCGGCTCAACGCCTTGGGTCTGGGCGTTGAACGCCTTGCAGAATTCCATGATGTTCAGACCGCGCTGGCCCAGGGCAGGACCGATGGGCGGCGACGGGTTGGCTTTACCAGCCGGCACTTGCAGCTTGATGAAGCCGACGATTTTCTTCGCCATGCTTGACTCCTTGCGGGTGATAACGCTGCGGCATTGGCCACAGCTCCCCGGGGTTGACGACCCTTCTCATCTCGATCCTGGCGCCGGGTCGGGAGAGCGCCAAAACCACTTGTGCTTGCAGCGAGCGACTGCCCGAATCAGGTTTTCTCGACCTGGGCAAACTCGAGTTCGACCGGCGTGGCGCGACCAAAGATCGTGACCGACACGCGCAGCTTGTTGCGCTCGTAATTGACTTCTTCGACGGTGCCGTTGAAGTCGGTGAAGGGGCCTTCCTTGACGCGCACATATTCGCCGACTTCGAATTCGACCTTGTGACGCGGCTTGTCCGAGCCTTCCTGCATCTGGCTGACGATCTTCAGGACTTCGGCCTCGGAGATCGGCACCGGGCGGTTGCGGGCACCGCCCACAAAACCGGTCACCTTGTTGGTGTGCTTGACCAGGTGCCAGGTCTCGTCGTCCATGACCATCTCGACAAGCACATAGCCCGGGAAGAACTTGCGCTCGGTGGTGCGCTTGACGCCGTTCTTGACCTCGACCACCTCTTCGGTGGGCACCAGGATGCGACCAAAACGGTCTTGCATGCCGGCGCGCTGGATGCGCTCGATGATGTTGCGCTCGACCGCTTTTTCCATGCCGGAATAGGCATGCACCACATACCACTTGAGCTCGGGATGCGTGCTGTTGCCGGCCTGCGGCGCGTTGATCAGGGTTTCGCTCATGATTTCTTCCAGCCCAGGACCAGGTCGTACAGCACCCACTCCAAGGTCTTGTCGGTCAGCCACAAAAACAGGGCCATGACCAGCACAAAGCCGAACACGTACAACGTGATCTGCATCGCTTCTTTGCGCTCGGGCCAAACCACCTTGCGCGTCTCGCGCACCGACTCACGGCCAAAACCGATGAGCTGCTTGCCGTAATCGGACGTCAGGAACACCGCCACCGCAGCACCCAGCACCACCAGCAAGGCAGCCCACTGCACCCAGGCGCCTTGCTTGGCCAGCAGGTAATAGGCGACCAGCGCCAGCACCACCAGCACGATGCTGGCGGCCAAGCGGGCCTTGTCGGCCGTGCTGGACACAGTTTCAACTTCTGACGTTGCCATGCGGCGTTGATTCCAGGGACTTGTCGGCAGCCCAAAAGCACCGACTTGTGAGACACATAAGCCCGTCAGGGTCTGACGGGCTTGAGGAGCCACCTTTTCAGGTGGCAGGGGCAGTAGGAATCGAACCTACAACCTTCGGTTTTGGAGACCGACGCTCTGCCAATTGAGCTATACCCCTAGAACCTTGACAGACCGGGCAAGCCCGGTCAGACAATTAGGCGTGGATCTGGGCCACGACGCCGGCGCCGACGGTGCGGCCGCCTTCGCGGATGGCAAAGCGCAGACCTTCTTCCATGGCGATCGGGGCAATCAGCTTGACCTT
>Ga0255220_1000908_pt1 | contig 11155 bp, 10 predicted proteins | sample Miss_Colum_RepB__FD_188423 | JGI IMG/M metagenome (GOLD analysis project Ga0255220, IMG submission 188423) | Freshwater microbial communities from Mississippi River, Louisiana, United States - Miss_Colum_RepB_8d | ecosystem: Environmental > Aquatic > Freshwater > River | place: USA: Louisiana...
CGGTCCGCCGCCTGTCGGGGTGTGGGCGCGCTCGCCTTTGCCCAGATCGTGTGTCAGCGCGGCAAAGCGAACCGCCAGCGCAGCCTGTTCACGGGCCGCCAGATCGATGACCATCATGGCGTGCACCCCGGCATCGACCTCCGGATGATCGACTGCGGACTGAGATACACCCCACAGGCGGTTCAGTTCGGGCAGGATCCGCTCCAGCGCTGCGCAATCGCGCAAGACCTCGAACATCCGCGACGGGCGAGCTTCCATCAACCCCTTGGCCAGTTCCTGCCAGACTCGCTCGGCGACCAGATGGTTGACCTCGCCATCGGCGACCATGCGTCGCATCAGTTCGGCGGTTTGCGGCGCCACGGTGAACTCGGTGAAACGGGCGGCGAATCGCGCGACCCGCAGGATGCGAACCGGATCCTCGCAGAACGCATCACTGACGTGACGCAGCACCCGTGCGTTCAGATCGCGCAGCCCGCCGTGCGGGTCGATCAGCGAACCCTGTTCATCGCGCGCGATTGCGTTGATGGTCAGATCCCGGCGGCGCAGATCGTCTTGCAGGCTGACGTCTGGCGCGTAGTGCACCGTAAAGCCGCGATAGCCGCGTCCCGCCTTGCGCTCGGTACGCGCCAGCGCGTATTCCTCCCGGGTTTGCGGATGCAGGAACACCGGGAAATCCTTGCCGACCGGCCGAAAGCCCCGTTCGACCAGCGCCTCGGGAGTGCCGCCCACGACCACCCAGTCGCGGTCCTTGACCGGCAGGCCCAGCAACTCGTCGCGGATCGCGCCCCCGACGCAATAGAACTTCATCGTCACTGCGACGCCCCGACCGTGCCTTGGTGTTCGGTCATCGCCGGGCCTTGCATCGCGGGTGGGCGATCGGGTCAGCGATGCGCGCGGGTGCGTTCGGCGTTAAAGCGCGAGCCCCGTTTCAGATAGGCCGGTGCGACGCTGGCAAGCGGCGTGGGGTTGATGCCCAGTTCCGGAGCGATCGGACCGCTGGCGACATTGTCGACGCTCATCGAATCGAAGTTGTCCCGTGTCATCAGTTTAGGGCCGGGCAGTGCGCCTAGCAGCGAAGCCTGCAGTTGCCCCAGCGTGAACGGCAAGGCCCAGACAGGCCGCGCAGCGCCGCTCCACTGCCCCGCCAGGCGGACCAGTTCCTCCAGCGTGAACACTTGCGGGCCGGCCAGCTCATAGGTCTTGCCAAAGCAGCCTGGCTTGTCGAGCGCATTGACGATGGCCTGGGCCAGGTCGCCGACGTACACCGGCTGAAAGCGGGTGCCTGCTCGTGCCAGCGGAATCACCGGCAGGAATTGCTGCATCGTGGCAAACATGTTCATGAACCCGTCTTCCGGGCCGAACACAACCGACGGACGCAGAATCGTCCAGTCGAGTTGGCTGTCGCGGATGACCTGCTCGCCGTCGGCCTTCGAGCGCAGATACATCGATGGCGCGTCGCCGGCGCCTTGGTCGGGCACTCCGAGCGCCGACACATGGATCAGCCTGCGTACGCCGTGACGCTCGCAAGCGCTGACAAGTCGGCGTGGCAGTTCGACATGCGCGTTGGCGAAAGCGGCACCATAGGGCTCGCCGTAGCCATCATGCAGGATGCCGACCAGGTTGATCACCGCGTCGCATTTGGAGATCAGCGCGTCGAGCACCGCGTCGTCGGCGATATCGGCGGGCAGCACATGGACCGTGGGCAGCGGCAGCAGGTGACGGGCACGTTCGAGCCGGCGAACCGGAACGGTGACGCGGCGATTTTGCGCCGACAGGCGCGCGACAAGGTGTTGGCCGACGAAGCCGGCTCCGCCGACGACCAGGATGCGATTGGCTTTCATGCGAACGACGGAGCAGGCTCCGCGCTGAAGGATTCCGGAACCCGCATTTTAGAGGAGGATCGGGGTAACTGCCCCGAAAGCTGACCCGAGGCCGGATGCCAGCGCGTTACTGCCCCGGTTCGACCCGTCCCAGCCAGTCCTTCAGCGATTGCGGTCGCCCCGAGAGCAGCGCTGCGTAGACGGTGGCGTTGGCGATCACGTTTTGCACGTAGTCACGGGTTTCCTGGAACGGGATGATCTCGGCAAAGGCGGCGCCTTCCAGGCTGCCCGGCAGGGTTCCGCGCCAGCGCCGCGGGCGGCCCGGCCCGGCGTTGTAGCCGGCCGAGGCGAGTACCGGCGAGCCGTCCAGTCCATCGTGTACGGTCTTCAGATAGTAGGTGCCGAACCGGAGATTGGTGTCTAGGTCATTGAGTTGCTCGACGCGAAAATCCTTGACTCCGAGCTTGCCGGCGATCCACTTGGCGGTCGGGGGGATGATCTGCATCAGGCCCTGCGCGCGCGCCGATGAGCGCGCGGCCAGCATGAATCGCGACTCCTGGCGGATCAGGCCGTAGATCCAGGCCGGATCGAGCTCATGCTGCTCGGCAAATGGGGTAAGCCGATCACGGAACGGAGTGATATAGCGCAGCGCGAAGTCATGCTCGTTCTGGGTGCGATCGGCAGTGTTCACACAACGATCGAGTAGTTCGCGCCGACAGGCCCAGTCGGCGGTGGCGAGCAGCTGGCGGTCATTCATCGTGCGGATCGCGAAGTTCCATTCGCGGTTGCCGTCGGCGCGCAAGCCCAGATCGTAAAGACGTACCGCCTTGGAAAGGCCGGGATGACTCGCCACCCAGGCAAGCTCCTGCGCGTTGGGCTTGCTTGCCATCGGCGGTAGCGAGAACGGCGAGCCGAGTTCCTCGGCTGCCAGCATGCCGTAGAAATGGAACTGTCCGGCGATCCTGCGCAATTGTTCGCGTGCTTCCTGCGGGCGACCGAGCTCGCGGTCGGCACGGGCATGCCAGTAGATCCAGGCCGGCTCGTTGCGTGCCTGGGGGCTCATGCTTTCGTAAATCGCGTGCAGTGTCGGCCAGTCGCTGGCGCGCAGCGCAGCTCGGGCCAGCCAGGTCCAGGTTTCGTCCGATGCGCTAGCGCCGAGGGCGAGGTGGGTGAGCGACAGTGATTGCGGCAACAGTCTGCGCATCGATTGCGCGGCAATCTGCGAGATCACGAAGGCCCGTTCGCTGCGTGGCAGCTTGCCCAGGGTGTCGATCCGCTCCTCGGCGCTCTCGGGGTCCTGGCGAGCAAGTTGCACCGCGGCGATCACCAGAAGTCGCGGATCGCTAGTACTGGTGATGATCTTTGCCGGGCGCTGCAACGCGGCTTCCAGCGCGCCAGGCGTGATTTCGAGCTTCGGCGCGAGCCGACGCACAGAGCCGAGTGCGCCGATCTCAAGCGAGACCTTGACCCGTTGCCAGATCTGCTCGGTGCTGATCACGCGCTCGGCCACCAGCGTTTCGATCAATTCGATGCAGCCTTCGCCGAGCTCACGCGGCGCGAACAGCAGCGCCTCGGCGTCCGGGCTCAGTGCGTTTGAACTGCGACCGTTCGCCAGTTGGTGAAAGCACTCGATGCGAGTGTCGGCGCTCAGCCGCCAGGAGGCGTACTGATCCAGAAATTCGGGCCATTGGCGGCGACGCCCGAGATCCAGCATCCAGTCGCGACGCAGCAACTCGGCGACCAGGGTTCCCTGATGTTGGCTCAGAAAGGCCCTGACTGCGTCATCGGCGCTGCCGTCGCTGCCGCGCGAATCGCCATCGCGGTTGCGCACCGGCAGCAGGCGCAGGCGAAGGCGCCAGTAGTCGAGATATTCTGCGAGTGGATGCTTGCCGATTTTGCGGGCGGCCGCCTCGAGCTTTGCGGCGTCGGACTGCAGGGCCGCAGTGCGCGCGATGACGAAGGCCTGGTCGGCGGTGAGTTTGTCGGGAAGTTTTTCATCCCGAGGGCGTTTGCTGGGCTCGGCGATTGCGGTGTTGGCGCCTAAAATCAGGGCAATCGCGCAGGCGCAGGCAAAGCGAGAGAGGGCAAGAACGGCAGGACGGAATGGACCAGAAAACATCGTTAGCTACGATAGCATGCGAGTTGGTTGACGCGAGCGATCGCGCGACAGCGCGCCGGGAATTGCGCGCCCGGCGCGCCGCTCTGAGCAGTGCGCTGCGCGCACAGGCGGATGATGCCATCCGCGTCACGCTGCGCGATCTGGTGCGCGAGTTTGCCCCGCGAGTGCTCGCGGCCTACTGGCCGATGATGGCCGAGCCTGATCTTCGGGCGTTGTTCGGGGATTGGAATCAATCCGGTGTGACGCTGGCGCTGCCCAGGGTCACAGCCAGCGCCAGCCCGCTGGATTTTCTCGCCTGGCGGCCCGGGGATCTGCTCGAAACCGGCCCTTATGACACCCGCCAGCCGGCTGCGGGAACGCCGGTGTTGCCGGACCTGATCCTGCTGCCCTGCCTTGGCTTTGACGCCGATTGCCATCGTCTTGGCTATGGCGGTGGGTATTACGACCGCACGCTGGCGCGGCTTCCCGAAAGCGCCACCATCGGGGTCAGCTACGACGACTGCGAGATCTGCAATTTCAATGCACAAGCCTACGACCTGCCGCTCGGAGCGATCGTGACGCCATGCCGTGTGCTGCGTCGCGCGCTTCATCGGGCCGGCAGCTAGGCGCCGACCCGCAGGACTCAGCCGCGCGCCGCCTGCCACAGATCCAGGCTCGGCGAGACCTGATTCAGCGTGTAAAAGTGCAGGGCCGGTACGCCTTCGCCGACCAAGCGACGGCATAGCGACGCCACCACCTCGAACCCGAAGCGCCGGATCGCGTCGCGATCGTCTCCGAAGCTGGCCAGCTGCACCCGCACCCAGCGCGGGATCTCCGCGCCGCAAGCCTCCGAGAAGCGCGAGAGTTGCGTGTAGTTCGTGATTGGCATGATGCCCGGCACGATCGGGATCGTGACGCCGGCCGCGGTCGCGGCATCGCGAAAGCGCAGGAACGCGTCGGCATTGAAGAAGTACTGTGTGATTGCCGAATTTGCGCCGGCCTTCACCTTGCGCACGAACGCGTCCATGTCCTGCCGTGGGGAGGCTGCCTGAGGATGCATTTCCGGGTAGGCGGCCACTTCGATATGAAACCAGTCACCGGTTTCGGCGCGGATGAATTCGACCAGCTCGTTGGCATAGCGGAACTCGCCATGATTCATCATCCCTGACGGCAGATCGCCGCGTAGCGCCACCAGCCGGCGGATACCGCGCTGGTGATAGAGCGCCAGCAACTCGCGGATGGTCTCGCGCGATGCGCCGATGCATGAGATGTGCGGCGCGACCTCACGCCCTTCGTGGGTGATCTCGAGCACCGTGTCGAGCGTCTTTTCGCGGGTCGCACCGCCCGCGCCATACGTGACACTGAAGAACTCCGGCTGCAGCGCGGCCAGCGCGACCCGGGTGGCGCGCAACTTGGCCGTACCCTCCGGGGTATTCGGTGGAAAGAATTCGAAACTGACGTTGACGCTCATGGTTGGGTTCCGTGCCGGACGGCTTCGCGTACGGCGTGAATGAAAAATTCTGTATTGCCGTCGCCGCCGCGGATCGGCGACTCAAGCCAGTGAAGCGGGATCCAGCCGCACTGGCGCGCGCAGGCGGTGACCTTGTCGCGCACCCCCTCAAAGAGCTCTGCGCTGCGCACGATGCCGCGACCGTCCAGTGCGTCGCGTCCGACTTCGAACTGCGGCTTGACCAGTGCCAGCAAGTGCCCATCCACAGCAGCCAGCGTACCCAGCGCCGGCATGACTAGAGTCAGTGAGATGAACGACACGTCGACAACGATCAGTCCGAATCCCCGCGCCGGCATCGCTTCGCCCAGGGCTGCGGCATCGATCGCGCGCGCGTTGATGCCTTCGATCGCCGTAACGCGGGCATCTTGCTGCAGCCGCGGATGCAGTTGTCGATGGCCGACGTCGATGCCAAGCACATGGCGGGCTCCGGACTGCAGCAGACAATCGGTGAATCCGCCGGTGGACTGGCCCACGTCCAGGCAATCAAGCCCGGTCGGATCCAGCGCAGTCTGTTCGAGCGCGCCAGCCAGCTTCAGGCCGCCGCGCGACACGTAGCGATCCTCGTCGCCCGGCGTGATCGAAAGCCGGGCATCGTCCGCCAGCAGGTCGGCAGGGCGAGCCACTGCCCGCCCATCGCTGTGCACCCGACCGGCTTCGATCAGCCGACGCGCAAGCGTGCGTGACGAGGCAAGGCCGCGCGCGACGAGCAACTGGTCCGCGCGCATCTGGCTCAGGCCGGGGTTCCGCCGACGTAGGGCTTGAGCGCGGCAACGATCGTGCGATTCACCGGCGTTGCGATGGCGTGCCGCTGCGCAAGCCGCACGACCCCTCCGGACAGCCAGGGCAGTTCCAGAGGCTTGCCGGCTTGCAGATCATGCAGCATCGAGGCCTGCATCGTCTCCGGCAGCGTGTCGACGAAGGCCATCCGGTTCGCGACGAAATCGGCCGGCAGACCGGCGCCTTCGGCATGTCCGACTGCATAGGTTTCAGCCATCACCGCCTGCAGCGTTTCGCGCATGTCGGCATCGCTGCGAATCACGCCAATCGGTTTGCGGGTGACGGTGGTCATCGCCGACAAGCCGACCAGGAACACGAACTTTTCCCAGGTTTCGCGCTTGATGTCGGCGACCACCTCGCCGTCGACACCGCTGGTACGGCATGCATCGGCGAAGGCCTGCAGAACCGGCAGCTGCGCGGCGTTGCGCGCGCCGAAGCGCAAACGCGCGAATGCGCCGCCGTGCACGATGACGCCCGGTTCGCGAACCGCCGACGGGATGTAGGCGACGCCGCTGGCGACCTTCTCCGGTGCAATGCTCTGCGACAGGATTTGTGCGGATTCGACACCGTTTTGGAACGGGATCACGATGGTCGACGGCCCGAGCAAGGGCGGCAGCAGTCTGGCCGCCTCGTGTGCATCGGGCAGCTTGACCGCGAAGATCACCACGTCGGCTGGCCCGACGCTCGCCGGATCGTCGCTGGCCTGCACCGCGGGCAGGTGCAGCGGCGTGGCCGGACTCTCGATGCGCAGCCCGTTCGCCCGCAGCGCGGCGAGTGTCCGATTGCGCACCACGAAGTGCACATCCTGCCCGCCCGCGGCGAGCAGCCCGCCGAAATAGCCGCCGATGCCGCCGGCGCCGATGATCGCGATCTTCATTCGATTCCTTTCGGGTGCGCCGCAGCGCGGGTGTTTGAGGCGTAGGCGCGAGCGGTTCAGCCGGCGACCTTGATCACCTCGATCGGGTTTTCGTAGACGTCCTTGCGCTTGTCGTACAGCGGGATCGTCGTGCCGTTGATCCGGTTGGCCTCGAGCAGTTCGAGTTGCACGTCGGCAATCACCACCTGCTCCAGGTTCGGCGTGCCTTCGGCCGCGATGCCATCGCGCGCGAACGGAAAGTCGGACGGCGTGATGATGCTCGCCTGACCGTAATGCAGCCCGAGTCCTTCGACTGGCAGATTGCCCACGGTGCTGGTCATGGCGACATAGACCTGATTTTCGATCGCGCGCGCATGGCAGCAATAACGCACGCGCCAGAAACCCTGCCGGTCATCGGTGCACGACGGCACGAACAGGATGTCGGCGCCGGCTTCGCAGACCAGGCGGGCGAGTTCCGGAAATTCGATGTCGTAGCAGACCAGGATCGCGATCTTTCCATGCGGCGTCTCGAACAGCCGCAACTGGCTGCCGGCCGCAGTGTCCCACTTCTCGCGCTCCCAGCGGGTGCGGTGAATCTTGTCCTGCTCGAACACTTCTCCGTTCGGCGAGAACAGGTAGGCGGTGTTGTAGATCTGGTCGTCGCGCAGGGTTGGGTGGCTGCCGGCGATCACATGGAAATTCCACTGTTGCGCGAGTTCGCGAAACAGCGCGATGTAGCGCGGCGTGTAGTCATGCATCAGCCGCACCGCGGCCTTGACGTCGCTGGTGTCCATGAACGACAGGAGCTGGGTCGTAAAGATCTCGGGCAGCATCACGAACTGCGGTTTGTAGTCGCCGGCGGCTTTCATCACGAAGCGCACCTGGTTCTCGAAGCCTGCCCAGTCGTGGATGGATCGGAGCAGGTATTGCACGGCTGCAATTCTCACGCTCATATCGTCTCCTCGTCGTTCGCCCGAGCCAGGGTTGGCCGGGCTTCATTGAAATGCGGATTCAGCCAGACGATCAGCGATGCATTCCCGTGCGATTCGGCATCCTCCGGGAGATAGTTTTCGATGACGCCGCAGTACCGGAACCCCTCGGCGAGCTGGAATCCGAGTACCGGGTCGTTGATGTCACCCCACACGACCTTTTTTGCATAGGTTTCGATGCTCATCTGGTCGGCGTAACGTTGATAGCCCGGCAGCCGGCCGCAGGCAATGATCCGCCGCAGGTTGGCGCGCCGGCACAGCGCGCGCCGTGCCTCATAAAGTCGATGGCCGACGCGCTTGCCACGTAGCCGCGGGTCGACGAAGACCTCGGCTCCGTACAGCGTGCGCCCGTCCGGATCGTGGTTGTCGAAGGTGCCACCCGCCGTGATTTCTCTCCAGGTGTGCTCATCGCTCCAGTCGTCCCAGCGGATCACCAGCGAGCTTGCGCAGCCAACGATCCGCTCGCCGTACAGTGCGACGAACTGCCCTTGCGGGAAGATTCCGAGCTGATGCAGAACCCGCGCCTCGCTCCATGGCGTGATCGTCGGATACACGCGTCGCTGCAGGTCGATCAGCGCTGCGATGTCCTCGGTTCGGGTGTTGCGGATGTGCAGTTCTGCCATGGCTTCCGATCGCGGGCTGCCAGGCAGCCCGCTGCGCGGTTCAGTATCGATAGGTGTCCGGCTTGTACGGGCCTTCTCCGGGCACGCCGATGTAGGCGGCTTGTTCCGGTGTCAGTTCGGTCAGCATCGCACCGAGCTTGCTCAACTGCAGTCTGGCGACTTTCTCGTCCAGGTGCTTGGGCAGCACATAGACCTTGCCGCGCTCGTAAAAGTCCTTGTGGGTCCACAGCTCGATCTGCGCGATTGTCTGGTTCGCGAACGAGGAGCTCATCACGTAAGACGGATGCCCGGTCGCGCAACCAAGGTTCACGAGTCGGCCCTGGGCCAGCAGGATGATCCGCTTGCCGTCCGGGAAGATCACATGATCCACCTGCGGCTTGATCTCGTCCCAGCGGCAGTCCTTGAGCGAGGCGACATCGATCTCGTTATCGAAGTGCCCGATGTTGCAGACGATCGCCTGGTCTTTCATTCGCGCCATGTGCGCATGGGTGATCACGTCCTTGTTACCGGTCGCGGTCACGAAAATGTCGGCCTTGTCGGCTGCATAGTCCATCGTGACGACCCGGTAGCCCTCCATCGCCGCCTGCAGCGCGCAGATCGGATCGATCTCGGTGATCCAGACCTGGGCGGACAAGGCGCGCAGCGCCTGCGCCGAGCCCTTGCCGACATCGCCATAACCGGCGACAACTGCGACCTTGCCCGCGATCATCACGTCGGTGGCGCGCTTGATGCCGTCGACCAAGGACTCCCGGCAGCCGTACAGATTGTCGAACTTGCTCTTGGTCACCGAGTCGTTGACATTGATCGCGCGCATCGCGAGTTCGCCGCGCGCCGACATCTGGTACAGGCGCTTGACTCCAGTGGTGGTTTCTTCGGTGACGCCGACGATCGATGCGAGCTGGCGCGAGTACCAGCCCGGGTGCGACTTCAGGCGCGCCCGGATCGAGTCGAACAGTGCCACTTCCTCCTCGCTGCCCGGGTTGGACAGCACCGAGGGGTCGGACTCGGCCTTGGTGCCCAGGTGCAGCAACAGCGTGGCGTCGCCGCCGTCGTCCAGAATCATGTTCGAGGTACCGCCATCGGCCCAGTCGAAGATGTTGTGGGTGTACTCCCAGTACTCGATCAGCGTCTCGCCCTTGTACGCGAACACCGGCGTGTTGCGCGCGGCGATTGCCGCGGCCGCATGGTCCTGGGTCGAAAAGATGTTGCACGACGCCCAGCGCACCTGCGCTCCGAGTGCCTGCAGCGTCTCGATCAGCACCGCGGTCTGGATCGTCATGTGCAGCGATCCGGAGATGCGTGCCCCGGCCAGCGGCTGGCTGGCGGCATATTCGTCACGAATTGCCATCAGACCGGGCATTTCGGTCTCGGCGATGGCAATTTCCTTGCGACCCCAGGCGGCCAGCGATAGGTCGGCGACCTTGAAGTCGGAGAATTCGGTAGTTTTCAGAACGGCGGACATGGTCACTCCAGCAGGTTGGGTGACCCGGAACCGATGAACGACAGGCCGGGAAAGGACGGCTCGCTCGTTCACCATGACCGGGTCATGGTTCAACGAGCGCCGTTGCGACTGAATCGGCCCGAGCCTGGCGGATGTTTGATGCCCCTGGCGGGCAAAATCCGTTGCAGCGCTCCTCGAGCCAACCTTGGTATTTTACCTGATCGGCTGCGGCGGCGGCTCCGATGCGTCAGACGGTGCCGACATCAGCAGCGGGCTATCCGGCATGTTGAGGCGCAATGCGCTCGGATAGGCGTGAGATTCCGAAGCGATTAAACTTTTGTCATGAAACATATTGCTGGAATGCGCAAGAACTACGACAAGGGCGAGCTGAACGAGGTTCACGACGAGCCCCTGAACCTGTTTCGTGAGTGGTTCGACGATGCGTTGAAGTCCGAGGTTCCGGAGCCCAATGCGATGACGCTGGCGACGGTCGATGAACACGGCCGGCCCTCGACACGCATCGTGCTGGTCAAGGGTTTCGATGAGCGTGGCCTGGTCTGGTACACGAACTACCTCAGTCGCAAGGGCCGCCAGTTGGAGGGAAATCCGCATGCCGCGATCCAGTTTCACTGGGTCGAGCTTGAACGGGTCGTGCGCATCGAAGGGCAGGTCGAAAAAGTCGAACCAGAGCTGTCGGACGAGTATTACAAGACCCGTCCGCTCGCCTCGCGCATCGGTGCCTGGGCATCCGAGCAAAGCACGCCGGTCAGTTCGCGCGCCATTTTGGTGGCCCGTGCGGCCGAGTACGGACTGAAGTACGGCATCGATCCACCCCGCCCGCCGCATTGGGGCGGTTACCGTCTGCGTCCCGACTACTGGGAGTTCTGGCAGGGACGGCCATCGCGCTTGCACGATCGCATCGCATTCGCTCGTCAGGCAGATGGGGGCTGGTCGCGCTCTCGCCTGTCGCCTTGACGGCAAATCCCGGACCGCTCGGCGAAGCTGCAGCGGGCCGGTCCTGGTCCCATGCAGTCAATTCTG
>Ga0255220_1000911_pt1 | contig 11120 bp, 10 predicted proteins | sample Miss_Colum_RepB__FD_188423 | JGI IMG/M metagenome (GOLD analysis project Ga0255220, IMG submission 188423) | Freshwater microbial communities from Mississippi River, Louisiana, United States - Miss_Colum_RepB_8d | ecosystem: Environmental > Aquatic > Freshwater > River | place: USA: Louisiana...
GTAACACTGCTCTTGGTGCTAGAGCGCTTTATGGGATGTCAACTGGTTCTAGTAATATTGGTATTGGTGCAAACGCTGGATCGGCCATAACAACAGGAAATTATAATGTTGTGATAGGATCTGTCTCAGCAAGTACAATTGCAACAAGTTCTAATAATATTTTAGTGGCCGATGGACAAGGAAACGAAAGATTTAGAATTAACTCATCGGGAAATATGGGATTAGGTGTGACATCGCCATCATACAGATTAGATGTTTCTGGTGATGTAAATGTGACGGGAAATTTCAGAGTTAATGGTGTTATACTAAGTGGTGGCGGCGGTGGCGGAACAGTTTCAAACGTAACAAGTGCAAATAGTTATTTAACAATAACAAGTGGAACAACAACGCCAGTATTAACATTAAATGTTGGAACATCAGCCAATACTGTGGCGGCAGGTGATGATGTAAGAATTACTGGCGCGCTGCAAGCGAGTAACAATTTAAGTGATATAACATCAAGCGCAACAGCGAGAACAAATTTAGGGTTAGGAACACTTGCGACACAATCGATTTTAAATTTAGCATTGCAAGTGTCTGGAACATTGCCTGCCGCTAACATGTCTAGTGCGAATATTGTAACAGCATTAGGTTATACGCCTGTGTCTGCATCGGCAGTATCACCATGGGCAACAAGTGGAACAACGTTGTTTTACACAGGGACATCTATCGCAATTGGATCCAGTGATACTTCTGTTGGTAATTTACATATTCGGTCGAGTGGGTATAATTTTCCAATGATCTATTTTGGTGATAACTACGCAGCAAATCCCGCAATGATTTATTATGAAGGTAATTGGGGTAATTTTGTGTTAGATAGTAATAAACCAGTTATTTTAAATCCCGGTGGATCATATATTAGTATAGGATTACCAGATAATTTATTACCAGTTTCAAATCTAGATTTAAATGGAGATTTAAACATTCGAGGAATGGCGGCTCCATCATTGTCGGCATCGGGGCATGGTAAAATATATTTTGATACAACAGCAAACAAGTTCAAAGTTTCGCAGAATGGTGGAGCCTATGTTGATCTTGTGGGTACTGCAAATTCTTTAGATGGAATGACAGATGTTATAACAGACTATGCAAATGGCAGTATGTATTTGGGACAAAATTCTGGTGTAAGTGCAACAACAGCAACAAATAATACTGCAATCGGTGTTAGTGCTTTACGTAATAATGTCTCATCAGGAGAGAACACTGCTATGGGGTTTGAAGCCATGTTCAGTAATAATGGAGGGCAAGCAAATGTTGCGATAGGTTATTCAAGTTTACGAACATTAAACTTTTACGATGATAACACAGCGATCGGTGCATATTCATTGAATCAGGCAACAGGGGCCAGAAATACAGCTTTGGGTAAAGATGCTGGAAGTAATTTAGTTTCTGGAAATAACAACATATTTGTAGGCTATGGAACAATAGCTTCAAATTCGAATGGAAATCATCAATTGAATATAGGGAACACGATTTACGGTAATTTAGCTTCTGGAACTATCGGTATCGGAATTACATCAGGTACGGCTGGACTGACTGTTTCAGCTCCAGTCAATGCTACAGGATTGCATCTTTATGGTACGCATGGAACTCCATATTTTGTGATAGAGAACGCCGCTATGGGTGAAATATTTTCGGTTGGTCCATATGGGGATGTTTCTGTTAGGTATGATCGTGCTCTTCGTATAATGGAAACAACTCTCAGTAACGATTATTTGTTGATGCCAAATTATGGTTCTATCCAATTCACGAATGGTGCTCATGCATGGGATCCAGTTGACATCATGATTTCACGTAGTATTGGCGGTACATTAGCTATATCTGGCACGACTGATGTAGCAGGTGATGTCAATGCAACAGGTGTTGTTCGTTCTAATAGTGTCGTATTAACATCAGATCGCAGATATAAAAAAAATATTGAAACTCTTCAGTTGTCACTAGATAGACTATCACGTTTGCGAGGTGTCGAATATGATTGGAGAATAGCAGATTTTCCTGAAAAGAGATTTACATCTGCTCATCAAATTGGTTTGATCGCACAAGAAGTTGAGGATGTTTATCCAGAAGCAGTTTTTACCGATATAAATGGTTATAAAGCAATCAATTATTCGATACTTGTATCACCATTGATTGAATCAGTAAAAGAGTTAAACTACAAATGTACGATGTCAGTAAAACAAATGCATTTATTAAATGAAAAGATAAATCAACACAGTCGTGAAATCGCGTCACTTAGAGATGAACTTAAATCTAAAGATAGTCGTATTCAAAAATTAGAAAAACAAAATGAATTACTGATGAAACGCTTAGATAAAATTGAAAATTTAATTCGATCAAAATAGTTTTATTTAAAAAATAAATCAAGATTAAAATTCTTATCTTCAATTAAGTAGTCTTTATTCTTAAATTTAAACTTAAGACTTTCGCTGTGTAAAAACATTCTGTTAACACCATATATTGCAAAAATATTTTCATTGTATTTTTTTTCATTATAGCGTGAATCGCCAACAATTGGATGCTTAGCCAATGCAGAGTGTTTTCTGATTTGATGTTGTCGGCCTGTTTTGATGTGACAAGTGATTTCGGTAAAATACTTGTTTGTGCGAACAACTTCACCGATTGTTAAGCATGGCTTTAAATCTGTTTTTTGACCTTGTGGGTTGCGGTAGCCTTCAGCTTTGTCTGACAAAGGTAAATCCCATGTGAAATGTGTTGTTTCAAGTTTCCACCCTGTACGCAGCAAGGCACGGTATTTTTTTTCGCCATCTGACATGGCAATTTGTAGAAGATTTTGATCATGCGGATTTTTGGCTATTAAAATTAAACCGCTCGTATCGGTATCTAGTCGGTTTACAAAGTGAATGGGCTTTTGATTGTTTTTAAGCCACGTTTGTAGGCTTGGTTCTTCGTTATGAACTGATACGCCGTGAGGTTTACTTAAAACGATTAAAAAAGGATCTTCATATTGAATTGAAATCATGATATATTCATCTCGTATGAGTGTATAAAAAATCAATAAAAATCATAAAGGATTATATATGATTCAAGATTCAGATGACCACGCAAACAGAACTAGACCTAAAAGCAACAATTCCAGTGCTCAAAATACACAAATGGATGATTCGCACGATCAAAATGCGAACACTACTGAAAGCGTAAGTGCGCAAGATCATGAACCAGTGCAAGATGGATCTTCTAGAATTAAAAATGATTCGAGTGACACTCTAAACAACGAAGCCATTAATAATGAAACTAGTCATGAATCAACATTTGAAGCCGAGAAGATTAAAATTCAATTTCCTTATAGTGAAATTGCACGTGCTGCAGCTCCAAAAGTCTTTGATGTTGCAGAAACAGTTGCAACTCAGTGGGTCCACGATCAAAAGTTTGAAAATTTAGGTTTACCTAATCCCATTGCTGAGTTTGCGGCAATAAAAGCTTTAGAGAAAGCAAAAGAAGTTGAAAAAAAGCTCGAAGAAAAAGGTGTTATAACAGCTGCAAAGATGGGTATAGAAATAGCGAAGCTTCAGGCTCAAAGTCTTTTACAAAAATGGAAAAAGTAATTTTTATGAACCGCGATGAGAGAATTAGAAAAAAATTGGAACTTTTTAATCCCGTTTATATAAGTTTAGAAAACGATAGTGCTAAGCATGCACATCACATAGAAAGTATGAAGCATAATAATCAATTTATGTCCGAAGGGGAATCTCATTATAAATTGACTGTTGTTTCAGATCTTTTTGAAGGATTAAGTCGAATAGATCGTCAACGCAAAATTTTGCAGTTGCTTGAAGATGAGTTTAAAACTGGCTTACATGCACTAGAGCTTAAAACACTTGCATTAAGTGAGTTTAATAAGTCCTAACTTGCTCTCAATCACATGAGGTTCAATTGAAAAATACTATCGAAATTAGTCATGAGCCTATTATTGCAATTGATTTTGGAACAAGTAACTCTCTTGTGGGTGCTGTCTATCAAAATCAAAAGTTTGCCGCTTTGCCAATTGATCTAAGCAGTGAAGATCCGACCGTTATGCGAACGCTGCTCTACTTTCCAGATCCAGATATTTGTTATTATGGACAAAATGCGATTTCTCAGTTTTTGGAAAATGATTTAGAGGGGAGATTATTTAGGTCATTTAAAGCGCATTTGCCAAATCAAGCCTATTTAGGAACAGTTATTGATAACCGTATTTTATCTCTTGAAACAATGATTGGATTGTTTTTGCTTGAATTAAAAAAAAGAGCCGAAAGTGCTTTAAATGCAAAAGTCCGAAAAGCTGTGATCGGTCGCCCTGCTCGATACTCAATGGACGATATAGCCGATCAATTTGCTATCCATAGAATGAAGAAAGCAGCTCAATATGCAGGCTTTGATGAAATTCAATTTATTCCTGAACCTTTGGCCGCCGCTTTCGATTATCGAAAAAATGCGGATCGCGAAAAAATAATTCTAATAGGTGATTTTGGTGGTGGAACTTCGGATTTTACTATTATGAAAATTAGACCGAATCACTTTCAAGATGATGATGTCTTGGCAATTGATGGATGTCCGCTCGCCGGTGATGCCTTTGATAGCGTATTTATGTCGAGTAAGCTCAATCAATATTTTGGTGCACAAACACGATATCGATTGCCAATGTCCACAAATGTTTTGAAAATGCCGCCTGTAATCACGACTCGACTGAATAACCCGGCACATATCGTTCACATTAAAGACAAAGAGTCATATGAATTTATACGTGAAGTTAAAAAATGTGCTTTGACAGATCAGGATAGTCAAAATTTAAAACGTCTTTTGGCGTTAATTGAAGATAATCAGATTTTTTCGTTTTTTGAAACAATAGAAAAAACTAAAAGAGAGCTCAGTCGAAAAGAACAAGCATTGTTTAAATTTAGCTACCCCGATATTGATGTCGAAGAAACGTTTTTAAAAGTTGATTTTGAAAGTTGGTCTTTATCTATACAACAACAAATTTTAAGTTCTTTGCAAAAATGTATGACGGATGCCAATGTTAAGCCTACTGATATCGATCTTGTTTGTTTGACTGGAGGTACATCGAAAGTACCTTTAATACGTATAGCATTTGAAGATTTGTTTGGTTCTGAAAAACTACAAACGCAGGCTGAATTTCACAGTGTGACTTCGGGTTTAACAGAGGCTGCGTCTTTTTGGCAACAGGGTCGACCTGTTTTTCCTATTCACAAATTGTAAGAAAAATTATTTATATTGAGTCCAATGCGGACCATGTGTAGGAGTTATGTAATCTCTTACTGGTGCTGTGATAACATGTAATCGCCATTCGTCTGTTTTTGTTAGCACTGGTGGCGGAAGTTCTTTAACATAGGCACTTAGGTAAGGATTAAACTGAGCAAAATAATTTACATAACTTTGCATGCTTTCAATGATTGAATTATAATAAGGTGATCGTCCTTCATTTTTAATTCTAATTTTGACTTCGGCGTCATGAGCAAAGTGGAAAACAATAAAATTGATTAAGTACTGCGATTTTGATTCGCCAATGATATGTCCGTTTGAATCAATTATTTGAATCGAAAATGAGTCACCAAAACCAGAAGGTGTAACTAGGAAATTAATCCACTCACCCTTTTTGGCTGAATAGTTAAGATCGGTGATTTCACCATCGAGTGTTTTACCATCGACAAGAAAACGTCCTCGTAATAAATGTTGAGCTGAGAGTTCATTTGCGGCATCGTTAGTGTAAAGCTCGACTAACTCTTCTTCGACGATTCCATTTTCTTCTTTGACCTGTACTGTGTCTTGATGGGTTCGCTTATTTTTTTTGTGTTTTTTGGAGCTCAAATAAGAACCTGTTTTTGGATCGCGTTCAAAACCATGGGCTCCGTTTGGGCCAAGAGCTCCGAGCGAACTATATAAACCCTCGACTCCGTCTGGTCCCAAGACCATCAATGGGCTTCCTTGTTTGAGTATATCATAACCTTTGATTGTCATATTCAGTTTTTGTCCTTGGACAGAATTTGCACTGTGCTGTCCAAGAACACCGTTGGCATCAAGAGGTCCACCATTTTCACTTAAATACTGAGCCAACTCGCGCCAATCATAACCTGAAATTAATCGAGATGGATTAACCACACTCGTGCCGATAGGTCCCCATTTGTTAATTGTACCAATTGGGCCGAGACTGCTATTGTAACCCATGTATCCAGCTGGATGAATAGCAGCTTTCAGGAGTGCTTTCTCCGTAGGATTTAAATCAATTTGAGCCTCAAAGCGTTTGATAGAATCAAGACTAAATGTAATAGATCCTTTGATTTCGGGTGTCGGTATTGTGTAGGTGCGTGCCTTGGGAATTTGTCCGAAACTGTAATTTTTATATAATTTCGACTGCGAATCTATGGAAAGCGTGAACAAATCAGCGCACTGAAGCTGCTTTGCATGGCTATTCAGGCCAATGAATAGAGAGAGTGTAATAAGTATTTTTAGAGTATATTTGTTCACTCTAAACTTTTAAGCGAATTATAGGCCGCTTTTATAAGCAAATTACTAGAGTTAAGACTTTAGAGATGTCAAACTCGTTTAAAAGTGACTATTTTTGCGTCAACATGTTGAGTTAGAGTAATAACTTTATAATACATCTATTGAATTTCATTTAGAACATCTGTAGGTTCTACTCCAATTTCCATTTATGGGGGGAATATGAAATCACTATCGGCTTTAATAATGACTTTGTTTTTATCGAATATGGCATTAGCACAGTTCAACTTCGGTGGTTGGCTTGGATCAAAACAAGGAGCTCAATCGGACGGAAAATCAATTACAAAAGAGATGAGTAATGCTTTTGGAACTCGAACTTACCAAGTTTATGTACCTAAAAAATTAACGACTAAGCCTGGTGTAGTTGTTGTTTTGCACGGTTGCTTTATGACTGGTGCTAATATGGCTACAGGTACGGAGTTGAATGCATTTGCGGAAGAGAGAAACTTCTTAGTTGTTTACCCTGAGCAAACATATGCAGATAACACTTGGAAATGCTGGAATTGGTTCAAGCCGGAAAATCAAACAAACAACGATGGTGAAGCTTCAATAATTGCAGATCTAACGAAAGAAGTGATCAAGTCTTACAAAGCAGATAGCTCAAAAGTCATCGTCACAGGCTTAAGTGCTGGCAGTGCAATGGCTGCAAATTTATTAGGTTGTTATTCTGATCTTTACACTGGTGGTTTATTACAAGCCGGTTTAGAGTTTGCGGCAGCGCAAACTGAAAGTGAAGCTCATAACGTCACGGGTTCTGGTCCATCTCGTACAACTGATGAAGCTGCTCGTATGGCCGTAGCATGTTCACCTGATCGTAAAGCTTACGTTCCAGTTGTAGTTGTTCATGGCGATGCTGATCCGTATGTTAATGTTTTAAATGCGAACAGAACAGCAGAGATCTTCGAGAAAATTAATGCACAAGTTGCCTTAAAAAAAGGTGTTAAAGCTGTGATTACTCGAAAAGAAATTGAAATCAAACAAGACGGCTACAAATTTTCCGCGATCAATACTCAGTCGTTGTTTGATGGTGTACCAGTTGTTGAAAAAGTTATAGTTCAAAAAATGGGACATGGTTGGAGCGGTGGAAACTCAGCAGCGCCTTATATGGAGCCTCGTGGTGTTAAAGCTACTCAAGTTTTAGTTGATAAGTTTTTCCCTGCAAAATAAATTTTTATTAAGATTTAAACTTAAAAGCCCTAATGTAAACATTGGGGCTTTTTTTTATCTCGAACTTTAATAAAATGATTATCGTATTTAAAATTCGTTAAGTTTGCTTTTAAGATCTTCGATAAGAGTTTTTACTTTTTCAAGCTGTTTTTCTTCAGGGGATTTTTCATTGGTCTCGTTGAGCTCATTCCAAGTTCCTAACGCTTGAGCTAAATCAGTCTGTAGTGAATTCCATTTTACTTTTGCCAACTGATCTAGTTCTGATGGAGCTATGGTGTTGTTGGTAGCCATTTGATCCGAAGTTGAATCTAACTTTGTTGTTGATGTATTATGCAACAAACTTTGTTTGTTAAAATTTGATCGTGATGAAGATTTAAGTCCAAATTTTTTAGTCATTATATCGTGTTGTTTATTCAATGTTGTTCAATACTTATCAATATGCTACTAATACAGTGTTACTAAGACAAATCTAAAAATCAAATAAAAAGGTACTAAAAGGAAATAAAAGGTAAATTATGTCTCAAGAAATTATTTACACCATGAAAGGTGTGTCTAAAGTTTATCCTCCTAATCGTTTTGTTTTAAAAGATATTTATTTATCTTATTTCTACGGAGCTAAAATTGGTGTTTTGGGTCTAAATGGTTCGGGTAAGTCATCTTTGCTAAAAATTATGGCGGGTGTTGATCAAGAATTTCTTGGTGAAGCATTTCCGGCTAAAAAAATGAAAGTTGGCTACCTTGAACAAGAACCTAAGCTCGATGAATCGCTTAATGTTCGCGATAATATTTTTTCGCAAATGGGTGATCTGCCTAAATTAATGAAAGACTATAATGCGATCAATGATAAGTTCTCTGATCCTGATTTAGACCCGGATGAGATGAACAAATTGATTGAAAAACAAGGTGAACTTCAAGAAAAAATCGAAGCGCTTGGCGGCTGGGAAGTTGATCAAAAAATCGAAATGGTTATTGATGCATTGAGATGCCCTGATGCAGATTCAGCTGTTACTCATTTATCAGGTGGTGAAAAACGTCGTATTGCTCTAGCTCGCTTGATTATGTCTAATCCTGATATTTTGTTACTAGATGAACCAACGAATCACCTTGATGCAGAATCAGTGGCTTGGCTTGAACAATATTTGGCCAAATTTCCAGGAACAGTTATCGCGGTTACGCATGATCGTTACTTTTTAGATAATGTGGCTGGTTGGATTTTAGAATTAGACCGCGGTGAGGGAATTCCTTGGAAAGGTAATTATTCTAGTTGGCTCGAGCAAAAAGATAAGCGTATGGCTCAAGAACAAAAAGACCAATCACGCAAAGCTAAAACATTAGAGCGCGAGTTAGAATGGATTCGCCAAGGAGCTAAAGCTCGTCAATCGAAATCAAAAGCTCGTATCTCGGCTTATGAGAATTTATTAAAAGAACCATCTGCAGATAAATTACAAGAAATGTCGATTTATATTCCGCCAGGACCTCGTTTAGGTAATATCGTGATCGAAGCCACTGGTGTGACTAAAGCCTATAACCATAAAGTGTTGTTAGACAACGTTGACTTCACTATACCACGTGGGGCTATCGTGGGCGTGATTGGTCCGAATGGTGTTGGTAAATCAACACTTTTTAGAATGATCACAGGAGCTGAAAAAGCTGATTCAGGAACATTTAAAGTTGGTGAAACAGTAAAAATTGCTTACGTTGATCAAACGCGTGAAACACTTGATCCAAATAAAACAATTTTTGAAGAATTGTCTGGTGGCCAAGATGTTATTCCGCTTGGTGGTCGTGAAGTTAATGCGAGACAGTACGTCAGCTGGTTTAACTTTTCAGGTACAGATCAACAGAAAAAAGTTGGTGTATTGTCAGGTGGTGAAAGAAACCGTGTGAATTTAGCTAAAATTTTAAAACAAGGTGCTAATTTACTTTTACTTGATGAGCCGACAAATGATTTAGATGTGAATACAATGCGTGCGCTCGAAGAAGCGTTGCTTGAATTCGGTGGATCTGCGATTGTGATTTCGCATGATCGTTGGTTTTTAGATCGTATTTGTACACACATTATGGCTTTTGAAGGTGATTCGAAAGTTTTCTTTTACCCAGGAAATTTCTCTGAGTACGAAGAAGACCGTAAAAAGCGCCTAGGTGAAGATGCAACTCCAAAACGTGTTAAGTTTAAAATGATTTAATCTGAACGAATGCGCAATAAATTAAACCTATTTAAAAAAGCGATTTCTGTATTTACAGGAATCGCTTTTTTGTTTTTAGGGTATTTTATTTTTCAATATTTTCGACAGAATAATCCTCTTCAACTTGATATTGAAAATAAAAAAAATCACGAAACATTATTTATTTCTGAAGCTGACAAACAAATAAATATGCAAAATAATTTATTATCAATTTCAGAATCTCATCAATCAGATCTATTGAATCAGTTTGAAATCCCAACCAGTCCTCAAGAACAGTCGTTTTTTGAATTTGTCAATCAGTGTCAAATAAAACAAATCCGTTTAAAAATAAATGAGTTAAGTGAATATGAACGATTCGAAAATTATCGATATCATTTAATGAAATTTTGTCTGGAATCGACATTGTGGATATTAATATTAAGACTGATTCTGTAGTATACAAATTTGCAAACCAAAATCAGAATTATAGTCAACTGGCAATTTCTTATGAAATTTTATGCCACTTAGGACTACTTGAGGGAAAAATAAAATGTCCGGTTGTCAATTTAGAAAGGGCTGAACAATTAGCTCGATCTTTAATTATGCAAGATGAATTAAATTCTTATCCTTATGTCTTGCTCAGTTTAGTATATGATCATCGAAGTGATAATTTTAAGTCATCAGAGTTATTAGTTGAAGCAGAAAGTAAAACTGATCATTTTAATATTTATTTTGAACCGACAGCGCAAAAAATGATGCAAATGTACAATCATATTTTAGATTATATTTTAGTAAGCCAAGTGACTTTAACATTACCCATGCCGCAATTATTTAAGATTGGTGAGTATTTAAAATCTAAAAAATCGTTTTTCGTATTTCAACAAATGATAAAAAGAAATATTGATCCCAATCGGTTTATGGAATCATTAAATTTAAGCTATCTAGAGTACTACGTGAGTGAAAAATATTTAAATCCCAATTCGTTTCCAATTAAAAGTAAAGAATTTGTTCGTTATAAATTAGATTTATATAAAAAAGATCTCTACAAACAATTAGGACATCTGAATCCTCAACAGCAATGCAATTCAGAATTTGTCGATAATTTGTTGTCTTATTTTCGATCACATGCAGTATCTTCATCTATTGAAACAAAGTAATTTATAAAACCTAGAACAGGTATCTGCGATAAGCAACAGAACTAATAAGCCCCATGCCGGCCATAGTTGTGAGCAT
>Ga0255220_1000913_pt1 | contig 11104 bp, 7 predicted proteins | sample Miss_Colum_RepB__FD_188423 | JGI IMG/M metagenome (GOLD analysis project Ga0255220, IMG submission 188423) | Freshwater microbial communities from Mississippi River, Louisiana, United States - Miss_Colum_RepB_8d | ecosystem: Environmental > Aquatic > Freshwater > River | place: USA: Louisiana...
GCGACCCCCGGCGTGACAGGCCGGTATTCTAACCGACTGAACTACCACTCCTGAATCTAACGCATCGCTCGCCGCGGTTGGTGGGTGCTGAGAGGATCGAACTCCCGACCTACGCCTTGTAAGGGCGCCGCTCTACCAGCTGAGCTAAGCACCCGGGCGCTGCGACTCGCGTGTCACATGCGAGACCAAAACTATACAGGATTTTTGCGCAGCCGCAAAATCAGTTGATCGCGTCCTTAAGGCCTTTACCAGGGCGGAACTTCGGCACCTTGGCGGCCTTGATCTTGATGCTCGCACCAGTGCGCGGGTTACGACCAGTGCGCGCAGCACGCTTGCCCACAGCAAATGTGCCGAACCCGACCAGCGTGACCGAACCACCCTTTTTGAGCGTGGTCTTGACTGCACCAACCAATGCGTCAAGCGCGCGTCCGGCAGCAGCCTTGGAGATGTCGGCATGCTTTGCAATGTGATCGATCAGATCGGTCTTGTTCACTACAACCCCCTCAGATAATTTTTGTAAAACTGCAGGCTGCAAGGTGCAACAGCAGAGAAAGACTGGACTGTTTTTTTTGCGATGAAAACGAGTGCGTATTAAATCTTCCACCCACACATGTGTCAAGCCGCGCTTGGAGATTTGACCGGCAAATGCGGTGCTAGACGAGTACGCGCCGCAGCATGTCACTGCGGCGCGCGCTGGTCACACAATTTTATGGATGGCGGTTGACTGGCTCAGTGCGCGACGACGTCGCCGCTTGCTGAACTACCCGCGGCGACCGGGGTTGCCGGTGCAGCTCCCTCGTCTTCGACGATCGGATCCGGCATGCGCTCAAGGGCACACTCGAGTACTCGATCGATCCACTTGACCGGAATGATCTCAAGCCGGTTTTTCACGTTATCGGGAATCTCCGCGAGGTCCTTGAGGTTCTCCTCCGGGATCAGCACGGTTTTGATGCCACCGCGGTGTGCAGCAAGCAACTTTTCCTTCAGTCCGCCAATCGCCAGGACCTCACCGCGCAGCGTGATCTCTCCGGTCATGGCCACATCGGCTCTGACTGGAATTCCGGTGAGCACCGAGACCAATGCGGTCGTCATTGCGATGCCGGCACTCGGCCCGTCCTTCGGCGTCGCACCTTCGGGCACGTGAATATGGATGTCGCGTTTTTCGTGGAAATTCGACGCGATGCCGAGTCGATTGGCGCGGCGCCGCACAACCGTCATCGCTGCCTTGATTGACTCTTGCATCACATCGCCGAGCTTGCCCGTGAATGTGGTTGCGCCCTTACCCGGCACCGCCACGGATTCGATCGTCAGCAACTCGCCGCCAACCTCCGTCCAGGCAAGACCGGTAACCTGTCCGACCTGATTTTCCTTTTCCGCCATACCGAAGCTGTAGCGACGAACTCCGAGAAACTTGTCCAGATTCTTCGCTGTGACGTTGACCTTTTTTTCGGACTTGGTGAGCAGCAGGGTCTTGACGACCTTACGGCAGATCTTGGAGATCTCACGCTCGAGTGCGCGCACACCCGCCTCACGCGAGTAGTAGCGGATCACATCCCGGATCGCGCCATCGGCAACACTGAGTTCCTCCGGCTTCAAGCCGTTATTTTTCATCTGCTTCGGAAGCAGGTACTTGTTCGCGATGTGAACCTTCTCGTCCTCGGTGTAGCCGGACAGGCGAATTACCTCCATCCGATCCAGCAAGGCAGGTGGAATATTCAAGGTGTTCGCCGTCGCAACGAACATCACGTCAGAGAGGTCGTACTCAACTTCCACATAGTGATCGGTAAACGTCGCGTTTTGTTCCGGGTCCAATACTTCAAGAAGCGCACTGGCGGGATCACCGCGGAAATCCATCCCCATCTTGTCGACTTCGTCGAGCAGGAACAGCGGGTTGCGTACAGCGACTTTGGTCAGGTTCTGCAGGATCTTGCCTGGCATCGATCCGATATACGTACGTCGATGACCGCGAATCTCGGCCTCATCGCGCACGCCGCCGAGCGCCATGCGGACGAATTTTCGGTTCGTTGCACGAGCAATTGACTGACCCAGGGAGGTTTTTCCGACACCCGGCGCGCCAACCAGACACAGGATCGGGGCCTTCACCTTGTCGACGCGCTGCTGCACCGCCAGGTACTCCAGGATGCGCTCCTTGACCTTTTCAAGGCCGTAATGATCCTCATCGAGTACTTTCTGCGCGTTGACCAGATCGTTGTTGATCTTGCTCTTCTTGCGCCACGGAAGATTCACCAAGGTGTCGATGTAGTTGCGCACGACAGTGGCTTCTGCCGACATCGGTGACATCAGCTTGAGCTTCTTGAGCTCAGACTCCGCCTTCTTGCGAGCCTCCTTGGGCATATGAGCCCCTTTGACCCGCTTTTCGAGCTCTTCGAAATCGGCACCTTCCTCGCCTTCACCGAGCTCCTTCTGAATGGCCTTGACCTGCTCATTCAGGTAGTACTCGCGCTGGCTCTTCTCCATCTGACGTTTGACACGCCCACGAATGCGCTTCTCAACCTGCAGGATGTCGAGCTCAGTCTCGATCTGAGCAAGAAGCTTTTCAAGGCGCTCGCCGACGTCAGTGGTCTCGAGAATGCCTTGCTTTTGCTCAATCTTGATCGGCAGATGAGCCGCGATGGTGTCGGCAAGTCGGCCGGCATCGTCGATGCCGTTCAGGGACGCAAGAATCTCCGGCGGGATCTTCTTGTTGAGCTTCACGTACTGATCGAACTGCGCCAGCAACGCGCGACGCAAGGCCTCGGCTTCCGGAGACAGCTCACCGTCCTGCGCGATCGGATCGAACTCACAACTAAAGTGCAAATCACCGTCGACGACCTCGAGGATTCGGGCACGCTGGTTGCCCTCGACCAGCACCTTGACAGTGCCATCGGGGAGCTTGAGCATCTGGAGAATATTCGAGACGCAGCCAATGCCATAGATGTCCGCGGCCGAAGGCTCGTCTTTCGAGGCATTTTTTTGAGCAACGAGCATGATGCTCTTGCCAGACTCCATCGCCGCCTCCAGGGCTTTGATGGACTTGGGCCTCCCAACAAAAAGCGGGATGACCATATGAGGAAACACCACTACATCGCGAAGGGGCAATAGCGGCAGGTTGGTCTGCTGGACTTGGGTCGACATATCGGACATCAGGTTCTCCGGAAACATTCCGCTCTTAGATGCGGACGCACGCGAGCGTTTTCAATAGAGCATACGCCGGTTGCGGCGCGTGTCCGGTCGAAACAGGAAGGGAAGCAGGGCTTTTGCAGCCCTGCGGTGCATTTATTTGCTGCCAGAGACCTTGGCGGCCTCGGCATAGATCACCAGCGGTTTGGATTCGCCAACGATGGAGTTCTCGTCGACAACCACCTTTTGCACGTTTTGCAGGCTGGGCAACTCGTACATGCTGTCGAGCAAGACATGCTCCAGGATCGAGCGCAGACCGCGGGCGCCCGTCTTGCGCTTCAGAGCCTTGCGCGCAATAGCTGAAAGCGCCGCTGGTCGGACCTCAAGTTCGACCGATTCCATCTCGAACAGTCGTTGGTATTGCTTGATCAGAGCGTTTTTAGGCTCGATCAAAATCTCAACGAGTGCGGCTTCATCGAGTTCATCCAGGGTGGCTAATACCGGCAGGCGCCCAACCAGTTCAGGGATCAGACCGAACTTGATCAGGTCTTCGGGCTCGGCGTCTCGAAGAACATCTCCCACCGATCGCTCCGACGCGGAGCGAACCTCGGCACCAAAGCCAATACCTGAACGCTCCGCCCGATTACGGATGACTTTTTCGAGGCCGTCGAACGCCCCACCACAGATGAACAAAATGTTGGTGGTGTCGATCTGCACAAAATCTTGGTTCGGATGCTTGCGTCCGCCTTGCGGAGGAACCGACGCAACCGTGCCCTCGATAAGTTTGAGCAGCGCCTGCTGAACCCCTTCGCCGGAAACATCCCGGGTAATTGACGGATTGTCAGACTTGCGCGAAATCTTGTCGATTTCGTCAATGTAGACAATACCGTTTTGCGCGCGCTCGACTTCATAGTTGCAGTTCTGAAGCAACTTTTGGATGATGTTTTCGACGTCTTCGCCAACATATCCCGCTTCGGTGAGCGTCGTCGCATCAGCAATCACAAACGGGACATTAAGCAGACGGGCTAGCGTCTGGGCGAGCAGCGTCTTTCCAGAACCAGTGGGACCGACAAGCAGGATGTTGCTCTTGGAGAGCTCGACCTCGTCTTTCTTGCCCTTGGTGCGTAGCCGCTTGTAGTGGTTGTATACCGCGACAGACAGAATCCGCTTGGCAATTGCCTGGCCAATCACATATTGGTCGAGAATGGCGCAGATCTCTGCCGGCGTTGGAAGGCCGGTCTTGGCGTTGTCGCCCTCGGCTTCGGCCTGCGCTTCATCACGGATGATGTCATTGCAAAGTTCGATGCACTCGTCACAAATGAACACCGAGGGGCCGGCGATCAATTTGCGAACCTCGTGCTGGCTCTTGCCACAAAACGAGCAATACAGCAGCTTTTCGCTCGAACCCTTCTTTTCCGACATACTCTCTCCGGGTGGGCGCCAGAAAACAGCTCTACACGTGACGCCGCAAGTGCTCGTCAGGCGCCGTCGGCGCGACGCGACAGCACCTTGTCGATCAGACCGTAGCTTACCGCATCTTCCGGCGACAAAAAGTTGTCACGATCGGTATCACGGGCGATCCGCTCGAGCGGCTGGCCGGTGACCTCGGACAGGATTGAGTTCAGGCGTTCGCGCAAGTACAGGATCTCGCGTGCCTGGATCTCAATGTCGGAGGCCTGACCGTGTGCACCACCGGACGGCTGATGAATCATGATCCGGGCGTTCGGCAGCGCAAAGCGCTTGCCCTTGGCTCCGGCCGCGAGCAGGAATGCCCCCATGCTGGCGGCGATACCCATGCACAAGGTACTGACATCGGGCTTGATGAACTGCATCGTGTCAAACATCGCCAAGCCTGCAGACACTGAGCCGCCCGGCGAGTTGATATAAAACGAGATGTCTTTGTCCGGATTCTCGGATTCCAAAAAGAGCATCTGTGCGATGACCAGGTTTGCCGCCTGATCCATGACGGGGCCAACCAGAAACACCACGCGCTCACGCAACAGCCGTGAGTAGATGTCATAGGCCCGCTCGCCGCGACCGCTCTGCTCGATGACGATCGGCACCATGCCGAGTCCCTGAGGTTCCTGACGCTGCGACAGATGCGCGTTGACAAGATCCTCGACGATGCTGTTGAAAGTCATGCGATGGCTCCGCTGGGCACTCTAGGCCCGATTGCGATTCAGTTGGCACCCATCAGCTCGTCAAAGCCGAGCTGCTTGTCGATCACCTTCGCGTTGGAGAGCACCCAGTCGACCACATTCTGCTCAACGACAAGGGCCTCGACTTCCGCGAGACGATTACGGTCGCTGAAATAGTAGCGGATCACCTCACCCGGATTCTCATACGCCTGAGCGAACTCTTCGATTTGCTTGCGAATCTGATCCGGCTTGGCCTGCAACGCCTTGTCCTTGACCAACTCACCGACGATCAGGCCAAGACGAACCCGCTTCTCGGCCTGCTCGGTGAATGCATCTGGTGGAATCGGAATGTTCTTGACGTCAATACCGCGCGCCTGCAAGTCGGCGCGCGCACGCTCGCCAAGCGCTTCGCTTTCAGACGCCACCAGCGCCTTGGGCAATTCGAGGGTTGCGACGCCAGGCAACGCATCCATGACTGCGGTTTTGACCCGATTGCGAAGCCGCTGCGAAACCTCGCGCTCGAGGTTGGCCCGCACGTCGGCACGCATCTTGTCGAGGTCTCCGTCCGCAACGCCGAACTGGCGGGCAAAGTCAGCATCGACAGGCGGCAAAACCGGCTGCTCAACTTTCTTGACCGTGATCTCGAACTGGGCAGTCTTCCCCGATAGTTGCTCGGAACCGTAGTCGGCCGGAAATGCCACATCTACCCTGCGCGTCTCGCCTTCGCCAGCACCGCGCACTCCGTTTTCAAAGTCGGGCAACATCCGCCCTTCTCCAAGCTCGAACGTGAAATCACTCGCGGTACCGCCCTCGAAAGCAACATCATCGAGCTTGCCGACGAAGTCGATCGTGACGCGATCCCGATCCTGGGCCGGACGCCCTGCCGATTCCCAACTGGCACGTTGGCGGCGCAGGATGTCAATCGTCTTGTCAACTTCGGCGTCTCCGACGCTGCAGGTGTCTTTTTCAATCTGCAGGGAAGCAAATTCCCCAAGCACAACCTCCGGATAGACTTCAAAAGTCGCCTTGAAACCGATCTCTCCGTCGGCCGCATCGTCGCGCCGTTCGATCTGGGGCTGACCGGCAACGCGCAGCTTGTGCTCGTCGATCGCATCGGAGAATGCCTTGGAGACGGCGTCGCCCAGGACTTCCGCATGCAACTGAGGGCCGTACGACTGTTCGATCATCCTCATCGGCACCTTGCCGGGCCGGAACCCTGGCATCTTGACGGTGCGGGCAAGTTTGCGCAGCCGCTCGGACACTTCGCGCTCGATCGCGTGCTGAGCCACTGCCATCGAGATACGCCGTTCGAGCGTGCTGATCGTTTCGAGTTGGGTTGCCATGATTTCCGGTGTCCGAAGAACGTCTAATGTTCGACAAGAGGCATTGCGGCTTCGCGAGTCAAGCCAGAAACCTTGTCGAGTTACCTGGTGCGGCCGAAAGGACTCGAACCTTCACGCTTATGCAGCGCCAGGACCTAAACCTGGTGCGTCTACCAATTCCGCCACGGCCGCGGAGCCCGCGATTGTAACGGATCGCGCAAACCGTCCCGTGCATGGGCAAGCTGGCGCGCTACCGTACCGCCATACCGCGCTTAATGATCTGACGTACCGCGCCGCAACAGCATCGCGAAATCCGCCCGGCACTTGCGAGCCTCGTCGGCCGCCGCAGCGATGCTGTCAACCATGCCGAAGTACCCATGAATCAAGCCTGTCCCAACATGCTCGAACACGGGAACTGCCGCCCTTCTTAGCCTGGCTGCGTAGGCGATCCCCTCGTCGCGCAAGGGATCGTACTGGGCAGTGCAAAGCACCGCCGGAGCCACGCCGGTCAGGTCTGCGCAGTGCATCGGGGATCCGCGCGGATCGAGCCCATGCGAGGCAGCCGCAAAGTAATGCTTGCAGAACCACTGCATGACTGCGAGTGTCAAAAAGTAACCTTCACGATTCTGCGCGCGCGACGGATAGGAATCATTGACCTGCGGGTCGAGGAAAAGTCCGGAACAGTCAGTAACCGGGTAGACCAGCAATTGAGCCGCCAGTTCGATCCCTGCGTCGCGGCAAGCGATTGCAACCGCCGCGGCCAGATTGCCGCCTGCACTGTCGCCCGCAACTCCCAGAGCCCCCGACAACCCGCCCAAGACTGCAATGTTGTTCGAAGCCCAGCGGGTCACCGAAAACGCATCCTCAAACGCCGCAGGAAACCGTGCCTCCGGAGGGCGCCGATAGTGCACGCTGATCACCACGGCGCCGATATCCACGGCCAGCCAGCGAGCCTGACGCTCGTGGGTGTCCAGGTCGCCTGCGACGAATCCGCCACCGTGAAAAAAAACAATCGTGGGCGCGGGCGCCGTTGTGCCGCGATAGATGCGCACCGGAATACCGCCATCCAGGATCCTGTCCTCGATCGATTGTGGCTGCGGCATCGGTAGATCCTTGCGCGCCTGCGCCATCGCAATCAAAAGTTCCCGCGCACCCTGAGGAGTCTGGTTCGGGACATTCCAGTCGGGAAGCTTGGGCAGTACAGCAGCGATTGCCGGATCAAGGGATGACTGCATCGAATTCTCCGTGATGTCATTGCGGCATTTGATGGAGCCGCGACGCGCAGGCTAGGATAGTAGCGTGGGATTTGCGCGGTTCGGCGCGGGCGCTTGGACCCGATACCAGGCGACGTAGAGGGCCGGAACGAACAGCACCGTCAATATCGTGGCCACAACCAGCCCTCCCATGATCGAGACCGCCATCGGGCCCCAAAGCACATCGCGCGACAGCGGAATCATGGCGAGCACCGACGCCGCTGCGGTCAGGCAAATCGGCCGGAAGCGTCTGACCGCTGACTCGCGAACCGCCTCCCACTGCGGATTGCCTTGCCGGAGGTCCTGGCGGATCTGGTCGACCAAGATCACCGTATTACGCATGATCATTCCACCAAGCGCGATCAATCCAAGCATTGCGACGAAGCCAAACGGGCGATCGAATATCAGCAGCGACGCGGCCACTCCGACGATTCCAAGCGGCGCGGTAAGCAGCACCATGGTCGTCAACGAAAAACTTTGCAACTGCAGCATCAACAGGGCCAGCAGAATCGCCAGCATCATCGGCATACCGGCGTTGATCGAGTCCTGAGCTTTCTGGTTTTCTTCGTAAGGTCCGCCGATCTCGATGCGATACCCCGGCTCGAGCGAAGCGCGAACCGAGTCAAGTTGCGGATCGATCCGCATTGCGACATCCGGAGCCTGCACGCCATCGACCAGATCGGCGCGAACCGTGAGCGTTGGTGTTCGGCTGCGCCGCCAGATGATCGGTTCTTCCATCTGTTCGCGCAGCGTCGCAACCTGAGACACAGGCACCGAAACGCCATGCACAGTCGTGACCTGCAGGTTTGCCAGGTTCGACAAACTGGCACGTTCCTCGATCGGCGCCCGAATCACGACTTCGATCAACTTGTCTGCCTCGCGAAACGTACCCAGGGACGCACCGCTGACCGCACCGCCTAGCGCGTTGGCGATCTGGGCCGAGCTTAGACCGATCGCTCTGATCTTGTCCTGATCGACGTCGACACGCACAGCCGGACTACGCTCCCCCCAATCGGGATGTGCGTCGAGCGTATGCGGGTCAGCCGCAATCACTTGTCTGACCTGTTCAGCGATTTGCTTCAGGCGCATCGGGTCCGGGCCCATCACCCGGAACTGAATCGGATAGTTGACCGGAGGGCCGAGCGGCGTCCGATAGGCGCGGGAACGAACCCCTGGAAACTGCTCCGGGAGAAACTGCCTGATTCGCTCGAGCGCACGATCACGCCCAGCAACGTCATGCGTGAGCACGACAAACTGCGCGAAGTTCGTCCGATACAGCTGCTGATCGAGCGCCAGGTAGTAGCGCGGTGAGCCATTACCCACATAACCCACGAAGGTGGCGATGTCGGAATCCTTCGATAGCAGATGCTCCAGACGCTTTGCTTGCGCTTCGGTCGCCTGATAGCTCGCGCCCTCGGGTAGCCACAACTCGACCAGAATCTCGGCGCGATCCGAGGAAGGAAAGAACTGCTTCTCGGTTGCTTGCATACCGGCGATGCCGCCACCGAACACCAAGATCGTCACCAGGATCGTGAACCAGCGATGTCGCATGCAAGTCTCGATCAGCGTCCGCAAGCCGCGATAAAAACGCGAGTCAAAGACCTGATGGACCTCGGATCGGCGATCTTTGAGCAACCAGTGACCGATGAAGGGGGTTGCCGCCACCGCGGCGATCCAGGAGATCAGCAGTGCGAGTGTGACTACCGCGAAAATCGCGAAGGTATATTCGCCGGTCGTCGATTTCGCTGTCGCAATCGGCAAGAAGCCGACCGCGGTGATGAGCGTTCCGGTCAACATCGGAAATGCCGTACTGGCGTAAGCATAGGTTGCAGCACGAAAACGGCCGAACCCTTCCTCGAGCTTGCGAGCCATCATTTCGACGACGATCATCGCATCGTCAACCAGCAAGCCCAGCGCAATGATCAGTGCCCCGGTTGAGATCCGATGAAGGTCGATGCCAAAAGCGGCCATTCCGAGGAAGGTGGCCGCCAGCACCAAGGGAATGGTCAGCGCGACAACGGCACCCGCCCGAAGCCCCAGCGTGATGAAGCTGACCGCAAGCACGATCGCCAAGGCTTCGGCCAGCGCCCGAAGAAACAGGCCGACGGCGTTGCGCACGATCCGCGGTTGGTCCGAGACCTTCGCGAAGTTCACACCGAGCGGCATGTCCGCCTTCAGCCGCAACATCTCCTGCTCGAGGCTTTCGCCGAGTCGAAGGACATCGCCATTGGGCTTCATCGATACCGCAAGCCCAATCGCCTGCGCACCGCCAAAGCGCATCGTGTAGGTCGGCGGATCTGCGTAGCCTCGCCAGACCCGTGCGACATCCCCCAGTCTGAGAACCTGACCGCCGACGTTCAGTCGTAGTTCCTGAACTTCGCGCAGGGAGTCGAATTGACCGCTGACCCGTAGCGGCACCGCACGGCTCTCGCCTTGGACCGATCCGGCGGGTACTAGCAGGTTCTGCGCCTGCAGCTGCTGCGCGATGCTCTGCGGGGAAATGCCCAGCTTGGCAAGTTTTTGCGGGGAGATTTCGACGTAGATCTTCTCGTCGAGCGTGCCGACCAATTCGATCTTTTGCACATCCGGCAGGCGCAGCAAGTCCTGGCGAACGCCCTCAACGATGTCGCGTAACTCGGCCAGCGAGTACCCTTCCGCGGTAAACGCATAGATCGTGCCAAACACATCCCCGAACTCGTCGTTGAAGAAAGGACCGATGACTTCAGCCGGCAAGCTGGCACGGATGTCCGCGACCTTCTTGCGAACCTGATACCAGATCGTGGGAACTTCACGCGGCGGAGCGGTATCCTGCAACTCCAGCACGATCAGCGACTCGCCCGGTTTCGAGTAGCTTCGCGTCCACTTGAAATACGGAACTTCCTGAAGCTTCTTCTCGATGCGGTCGGTCAGCTGTGCGTCGACTTGCTCCGTCGTGGCACCAGGCCAGATCGAGCGGATCACCATGACCCGGAAAGCAAAGTCGGGATCTTCGCGCTGGCCAAGGCGCATGAAGGCCATCGAACCGGCAATCGCGACCACCAGCAAAAAAAACAGCGTCAGCTGCGGGTGCCGGATTGCCGCACCGGAAATGTTCAGTCCGGCCCCGTCGTGGCCGGCGCTCATTGCGATCCCTCGAGCAAGCGCACACGCTGGTTTTCACTGAGCAGGCTCGCACCGGCCGTGACGACCCGCATGCCGCGCTGCAAGCCTTCAACAATCCTCACCTTGTCATCGAAAAGCCCTTCGGTACGCACCTCGCGCGCATGCACAC
>Ga0255220_1000920_pt1 | contig 11020 bp, 10 predicted proteins | sample Miss_Colum_RepB__FD_188423 | JGI IMG/M metagenome (GOLD analysis project Ga0255220, IMG submission 188423) | Freshwater microbial communities from Mississippi River, Louisiana, United States - Miss_Colum_RepB_8d | ecosystem: Environmental > Aquatic > Freshwater > River | place: USA: Louisiana...
TGAGGACCTGAAGGGTTTGAAGATGCGCTTCTTCGGTCTGGGCGCCAACGTCATGCAAAAGCTTGGCGTCTCGACCCAGCTGCTGCAGGCCGGCGAGATTTTCCAGGCGCTGCAACTGGGCACCATCGATGCGACCGAATTCTCGATGCCAATGATGGATCTGACGCTGGGCTTCCATCAGGTCGCCAAACACTACTACTTCCCGGGCTGGCATCAGCAGACCACGGTCAATGAACTGCTCATCTCGAAGAAGAAGTGGGCCGAGTTCAGCGACGCGCAAAAGGCGATCATCGAGAACGCCTGCGACGCACTGATGCTGCAGCAGTTCGCTGAGGGTGAGGCCGGTCAGGGCAAGGCGCTCAACGAGATCAAGGCTAAGGGGGTCACCCTGCATCGCTGGTCCAAGGAGATGCTTGGTCACTTTGAGAAGGCCTGGAACGAGGTGGCGGCTGAGCAGGCTGCCAAGAGCCCTGAGTTCAAGAAAGCCTGGGATTCCTATTCGGCATTCCGTAAGGAATATGCAATCTGGAAGGATCTAGGCTACCTGCAGTAACAGGTTCCCGTCCTAGCAGTTTTTGAAGTGACGGCGCCGCCCGGAAGGGCGGCGTCTTTTCGTGAACATCCCCCCGTGCGGTGTCTGGTCCGGAGCCACTCCGGACGAGGCTGAAGCAGGCTCGAATGGAGTCGACTCTGATGGAATATCTCCTGCGTTTAAGCAACCGGATCGATTGGGCGCTTGAACGCGTCGCTCACTGGTTTTCGTGGATGTTTGTGGCCTGCATCACGGTGATCACCTTCGACGTCATTACCCGTAAGTTCGGCTTTCAGCTTCCGATGCTCGGTTCGACCCGGTTGCAGGAGTTGGAATGGCAGATTCATACCTTTCTGTTCACCACCTGGCTTGGCTACGCCTACGTGAAAAACACGCACGTGCGAATTGACGTGTTCGTTGGCGGGTTCTCGTATCGCAACAAGGTGTGGCTGGAATTCGTGGGTTGTGTCGTCTTTGCGCTGCCCTACCTGTGGATCGCATTGCCTTATGCGTTTGATTTCTTCTGGGTGTCAATGGTTCAGAACGAAAGTTCGGATGCGCCTAACGGTTTGCCTTATCGCTGGGTGGTCAAGTTCTTCATGTTCTTAGGGTTGCTCGGAGTGGCATTGGCGGTGCTGTCGGTGGCGGCTCGCTGTGTTGTCATCCTGTTCGGGCCTCCGGAACTCGCCAAGCGTACCGCGGTGCCGCTTGCCTCCTCTCACTGATCCGGAGAATCCCCAATGCTTCCCGAATTCATTGCCGACCACCTTGCCGTGGTCATGTTCTTCGGTCTGATTTTTTTCATGTTCATCGGGTACCCGGTCGCGTTCCTGCTGGGTGCCTGCGGTGTCTTCTTCGGCCTGCTGGGCGTCGCCGAAGGCATGTTCAACATGGTCCAGTTCGCCAACCTGCTGCCGCGCATCTACGGGCAGGCTGTATCGAACCAGGTGCTGGTTGCGATTCCGATGTTCATTTTCATGGGCACCATGCTCGAAAAGAGTCGTGTCGCCGAAGACCTGCTGTTCACGCTGCAGGTACTGCTGCGTCGGGTCCCCGGAGGCCTGGCGATCTCGGTCACGGTCTTGGGCACCGTGATGGCGGCCACGACCGGCATTGTCGGAGCGTCTGTAGTGATGCTGACCTTGATCGCGCTGCCCGCGATGATGGAGCGCCAGTACAGCAAGGAGCTTTCGGTCGGCGTCATCGCTTCCGCCGGGACCTTGGGTATTCTGATTCCGCCGAGCATCATGCTGGTGATCATGGGTGATCTGGTCGGGCTGTCGGTTGGCTCTCTGTTCATGGGAGCGGTGATCCCGGGTTTGCTGCTCAGTTTGCTGTATGTGGTTTACATCATCGTGCTTGCAAAGCTCAAACCGTCGGTCGCGCCGTCGCTTAGCGCGGATGACGCGCCTGCGAACAAGACCGAGCTGATGAAGATGGTGTTCCGCAGCTTCGTGCCGCCGGCTTTTCTGATCGGTCTTGTGCTTGGTTCGATCTTCGCTGGTTGGGCGACGCCGACTGAGGCTTCGGGTGTTGGCGCGCTCGGCGCAATCATCCTGGCCTGGGCCAACAAGCAACTGAACATGCAGGTGTTCAAGGAAGTGATGCAGTCGTCGGCACTGACCAATGCGATGGTGTTCTTCATCATCTTCGGCGCAACGATGTTCTCTTATGTGTTCCGGGCGCTTGGCGGCGATGATGTCGTCGTTGAAATTCTGAACGCGATGGGCATCAACACCGGCTGGGAAGTGATGATCTTCGTGATGACACTGGTGTTCATCATGGGCTTCTTCTTTGACTGGATCGAAATCTGTCTGGTCGTGATCCCGGTGTTCGGTCCGATCATCGGCAAGTTGGATTTCGGTTCGGAGCTGGGAACGGGGCAACCGATCCTGTTGTGGTTCTCGATCCTGCTGGCAACCAATATGCAGTCGGCCTTCCTGACGCCTCCGTTCGGGTTCGCGCTGTTCTACATGAAGGGCACGGTGCCAAAGTCGATCACGATGATGCACATTTATCGCGGCATCATTCCGTTCGTGCTGATCCAGCTCGGAGCGGTCGCAGCGTGCATGATCTGGCCGGATTTGGTGTTGTACCTGCCGCGCTCCATGGGCTTGCTTGACTGACGGTTGTGAGCGACGCCAGGCGCGTCGACTTTGCTGCCGCGAAAATGGCCCCGTCTGGGGCCATTTTCGCTTGCTTTGGCGCAAATTACAGGTTTTGATTGCAGGATGCCGCCGACCCTCGAAGGAAAACTCGTCATCGCGATCTCGTCACGGGCCATCTTCGATTTCGAGGAAGAAAACCGTGTGTTTGAGCGCGATGACGACGCGACCTACATGGCCTTGCAGCAGAACAGGCTAGACCTTCCCGCGCCGCCGGGTGTCGCGTTTGCGTTGGTCCAAAAGCTGCTGCGATTCGATGCGCCAGATACGCCCGAGGCGCAGCGTCGGGTCGAGGTCGTCGTGCTATCGCGCAATGACCCGGCCAGTGGACTGCGGGTTTTCCGCTCCGCACGTCAGTCGGGCTTGCGACTGGAGCGCGGCGTGTTCACCCGCGGACGGACGCCCTGGCCGTACCTGACTCCGCTAAATGCGAACCTGTTCCTGTCGGCCAATGTCGACGATGTCCGTGCTGCGCTGGCGGCGGGCTTTCCAGCAGCCCGCGTGTTCCCAGAGTCGGTGCGTGCGTCGCAGGCGCATCCAGATGAGATCCGGATCGCCTTCGACGGGGACGCGGTCCTGTTTTCCGATGAATCGGAGCGGGTCTTCCAGCGCCGCGGGCTGGATGCATTTCAGCAACATGAAGATGAGCACGTCGCCAGGCCTTTGCCTCCTGGCCCGTTCAAGCCCCTGCTTGAGGCGCTGCACAGATTGCACGTCGGCGGCGGTACTGGCGCCATGCGAGCTCGAACTGCGCTGGTCACTGCGCGCAGTGCTCCGGCGCATGAGCGCGCAATTCGTACGCTGATGCAGTGGGGCGTCGAAGTTGATGAGGCAATGTTTCTTGGTGGCTTGCCGAAAGGCCCATTCCTCAGACAGTTTGAGCCCGACTTTTACTTCGATGACCAGACCGGGCATTGCGAATCGGCCGCGTTGGTCGGACCCACCGGTCATGTCGTGGCCGGGATCGCGAACGATCGGGATCGCTGACATCGTCTTGCCGACGGCTGGATGATCGAGCGACGATGTTCTTGCCGGCGATGCCGTCCGAGCGCTCAGAGCGCTTCGATCAAATTCGGATCGGGGTGCGCAACGAATGCCGCAAAATCATCGGCAATTCGCGCGCATTCGCCAATAGCCAGGCGCCAGTCTCGCAAACGGCGGTCATGATCGACCCCATAACGATGAAAGTCGATTCGGTCCGGGAGCTTGCGGTGCGGCAATCGCCCGAGCAGTTCGGGTGACGGCACCACCAGCAGCACATTGTCCAGCCAACCCTTGCCCGCCGACCCGATTCCGTGTCTACGCCAGGGCAGATACTTGTCGAGCCACCCTGCGGTCAGCTGCGGCGCGAAGTGCGGAAACAGCACCAGACCGTCGAGCGCACTCCATCGCCAGTAAAGGTGGTAATCGATCAGCCCCCCATCCCAGTAGCAGCCCGACGGCGCGCCCGGGATGTCGCAAACCGGGTTGGCGATCAGCGGGATGCTACCGGAGGCGAGCAAAGCGTCTTCGAGGTTGGACGGCCCAAGGGCGATGCGCAACGACTCAAAGCGGTCGTCGGTCAGTGCATGAGAAGTCCGGTCAGCATTCCCATGGGTGAACAGCACCCGTTGCAGGTGATCTGCAAGATGATTGCGGCCGAGCACGTTCGATAGCGCCGCCAGTCCGAAACTCTTGCGCGGACTGTGCAGCGAGCGCCCGGATGGTTCCCTGGCCGTGATTACCTGCAGATCCAGGCCCGGAGCTTGCGCCTGCAGGAACGAGGCGGCCTCGCCCCCGATCACTTCCCGAACGATCTGTCGGCAGGTTGCCGAGATCTCGTCGCGTTCGGGCAGCGCACGGTAACGTTGCAGTTCGAGGTAAGCCCGCAGCAGCCGGTCAAGCGCCACCAAGGGGCTGCTCTGGCTGGCCGCCGCCATCCGCCATGCGCCGATCGAGGCGCCCGCCAGCAGCAGTGGCGAGTGGCGAACGCTGTTGGCAAGAAACTCTCCGAACAGCCAGCGATCAAAGGGGATCAGCGCGAGGCCTTTCGGACCGCCGGCTGCCGCGGCAATCGCCCGTAAGTCGGACGCTCGCAGACCGTGCTCGGCGACATGCTTGCGGGCACGTGGCCCACCCAGGATGCGGATTGAGCTCACCGGGAGGCCGCAGGCCCAAGTTGGCGCTCTTGCTGCTGCGGTCGCGGTTCGCGGGGACGTGTGTGAAGCTTGAGCAAGGCTGCTTCCATCCGTCCTGCCAGGCAGTCGGGGATGATTGCCATCGAGCGCTGAAGCTCCGCTTCGATCAGTTGCAGCTCTTCCCGACGCGGTGGGTGAAGCACGAAGTCTTGGACCGCCTGGTCAAGGTTCAGCGTGCGCGGATGTCCGATCCCTAGCCGCAGTCGCCAGAACATTGGCGAGCCCAGCGCCGCCTGAATGTCCTTTAGACCGTTGTGCCCTGCATGGCCGCCGCCGAGTTTCATCTTCGACTGGCCGGGAAGCAGGTCGAGTTCGTCGTGAACGATCAGGATTTCGGCGGGCGTGATGCGATAGAAGTTGGCTAGCGCGGCCACTGCTCGCCCCGAGCGGTTCATGAAGGTTCCGGGTTTGAGCAGCCAGCACTGTGCACCATGCAGCGAGGCTTTCGCGACATCGCCATGGAATTTCGACTCGCGCGACGGGGCTGCCCCCGCCTGGCGAGCCAAAGCGTCGACGAACCAGAATCCGGCGTTATGTCGGGTGTCCTCGTATTCCGGACCGATGTTGCCCAGTCCGACGATCAGGCGAATGGCTGTCATGGCGGTCAGTCGCTTGCGGGCTGCTGTCTTCGTCCGTGCCAGCGACGAATACTTTGCGCCTCAGTGTGGAGGGAAATCAAAAAGCCCGCCAGTGGCGGGCTTTTTTTGTATCAGCCCGCCAGTGGCGGGCTTTTTTTGTACCAGCCCGCCAGTGGCGGGCCGTTAGATTTACTTCTTGGCCGGCTCTGCTGCGGCAGCCGGAGCTTCGTCGTCTCCACCACCGCCCGGCTTGGTCACGGTGACAACGACCGGATCCTCGCGGCCATGCAGCACCGGCTTGACACCCTCAGGCATCGGCACCTGACTGACGTGGATCACCTGGCCAATCGAGACTTCGGACAGATCGACTTCGATGAATTCTGGCAGCTTGGCTGGCAGGCAGCTGATCTCGATTTCGTTGAGCACATGGCTGATGATCGCACCGCCGAGCTTGACTGCCGGGGAGACCTCCGCGTTCATGAAGTGGACCGGGACCTTCATGGTGATCACGTGATCAGCGTCGACCCGCTGAAAATCGATATGCATCACCTGCTGCTTGTAGGGGTGCCACTGCACGGCGCGCAACAAAACGCGTTCAGCGCTTCCGTCCAGATCCATCTCAAGAATTGACGAGTGGAAGCTCTCTACGCGCAGTGCATGGTAGAGCGAGTTGTGATCGACCTCGATCGAAGAGGGCTGGCCCTGGCCACCGTAGATGATTCCCGGCACCTTGCCAGCACGACGCAGACGGCGGCTCGCACCCGTTCCCTGCGTATTTCTTTTGTTTGCAACGACTTTCATCGTTTGACTCCTTGCTGTTCTCTGCGTCCGCGACCAGACAGTCAGAGGTTGATAAAGCCGGATTCTTTCAGGAACACGGCGGCTGAAAACTATGTGTTGTGGTGAATCAATCGACGAATAGCGACGAAACCGAATCGGCGCGGTTGATTCGCAGGATGGTCTCGGCAAACAGCTGGGCGCAGCTCAGCACCCGGATATTGCTCGAGGCGCGCGCATCTTTCGGCAGCGGGATCGTGTCGGTGACGACGAGTTCGTCCAGCGGCGAGTTGGCGATGCGATCGACCGCGCCACCGGATAGCACCGGATGGGTACAGTAGGCCAGCACGCGCTTTGCGCCGTGTTCCTTCAGCGCTCCGGCTGCCTTGACCAGCGTGTTCGCAGTGTCGACGATATCGTCCATGATCACGCAACTGCGACCGGCGACATCGCCGATGATGTTCATGACCTCGGCCACATTCGCCTTGGGACGTCGTTTGTCGATAATCGCAAGATCGACCCCGAGTCGCTTGGCGAGCGCGCGGGCGCGGACCACGCCGCCGACGTCCGGGGACACGATGATCAGATCCTCGAAGCTTTGCTTGTGCACGTCGGCCAGCAGCAGCGGCGACGCGTAGATATTGTCGACCGGGATGTCGAAAAAGCCCTGGATCTGGTCAGCGTGCAGGTCCATCGTCAACACGCGATCCACGCCGGCGACCTGCAACATGTTCGCGACCACCTTGGCGCTGATCGCCACTCGGGTCGAGCGCACTCGGCGATCCTGCCGCGCATAGCCGAAATAAGGCAACGCTGCGGTGATACGTCCAGCCGACGCGCGTTTGAGCGCATCGACCATGACCAGCACTTCCATCAAGTGATCGTTCGTCGGAGCGCAGGTGGACTGCAGCACGAAGACATCCTTGCCGCGGACGTTCTCCATGATCTCGACCATTACTTCGCCGTCGGAGAACCGTCCGACAGTTGCCTTGCCCAGAGGAATGTGAAGATGCGTGGCGACGTCAGCCGCTAGCTTGGGGTTGGCGTTTCCGGTGAAGATCATCAGACCTTCGGGGGACAAGCCTTCTACGGAGCGGCGGGATGCCTGCTGCATCGTGATTTCCAGTCGGGGCAGGATGGCGAACAGAACAGGGTTGGTGGCTGGGGAGGAAGGACTCGAACCCTCGCATGCCGGAATCAAAATCCGGTGCCTTAACCAACTTGGCGACTCCCCAACGGAACTCTGCTGGCTTGCAGACCGGGTCTTGTCAGCGGGCTTGCGCCTGCGCCGACGACCTGGTGCCGAAAGCCCAATCTCGAAGCGGATGTCCGGACAGCGATCGCGTGACGAACAACTTGGCATCAATCCGGCCCTGCAGCCGATTGCGCACCAGGAGTGCCTGCGATTCGCTGGCGGTTGGAAGGAACAGGCAGGCACCGGAGCCGGTCATTCTGGCCGGACTGGCGTCGAGGCCACATGAGACTGCAGCCTCCTGCAAGGCCGCCAACGCCTGCGCAACTTTTGGTTGCCTCGGCAGCACGACAGCTTGCAGATCGTTCCTTCCGCGAAACACGTTTCCACCCCGCGAAAGACCGAAGATTCTGACCGGTTTTGTGTTTCTTGTCAATTCCGCAGCACTGAATACGCCCTGTGTCGGCACCGAAACGCCGGGGGCGACCACCAGGTAGTGACGCGTGGGCAGCGCCAGAGATTGCAGCCTGTCCCCGATCCCGGTTGCATAGGCGCTGCGTCCGAACAGGAAAAATGGGATGTCCGCGCCCAGGCGAACCGCAAGCTCGGCCAGCCGCTTGAATGGCCAGTTCAGATTCCACATTCGGTTCAGCCCCAGCATCGCCGTTGCGGCATCCGAGCTTCCGCCACCCAGTCCGCCACCCATCGGAATTCGTTTGTCGATCGCAATATCGACCCCAAGCCGGGTGCCGCTGGCTTCGGCAAGCAGGCGAGCGGCCCGAACGGTAAGGTCCTGTTCAGGATCGACACCGGCCACCTTGCCTGTGCGCAGAATCCGGCCATCATCGCGCAGCCTCAGATCCAGGCTGTCCGAAAGCTCGATCAGATCGAAGACCGTCTCGAGCAGGTGGTAGCCGTCCGCGCGTCTGCCGGTTACGTGCAGGAACAGGTTCAGCTTTGCGGGTGCCGCAAGGCGGCGCAGTTCGGTGATCAACTTGGCTTGGCGCGGGACAGGTGGTTGGACGGCGAGTGTTTCAGCGACTCACCGGGTCGGGTCGAGCAACAGGCGGATCGTCACCCTGCGAGGTTCGCTGGCTGCAGGCTCGGCTGGCCAGCGCAGCATCACCTTAGCGGCACTGTCGTTTGCCGCCTCGAGCACAACCACCCAGCCGGAATCGGTGAAACTGGCTTGCGTTTGCTGGGCGTTCCCAAGCTCTCGCAGCCACAGCGGCAAATTGGCGACCGGGATGCGCCAGCCGAGAATGCGCTCTGTCAGGATTTCCGAACTCTGTGCCTGGTAGCGCTCGCCATTGGAAGTCTCCAGAGTCGCGCCCTGCGCGCTGGCACTGGCGCGTACCAAGGTCTGGCCAAACGGGGAGTACACCTCGAGCTGCACTGCATCGCGCTGCTGGCGCAGATGAAAGCTTCCGCTTGCGCGTTCGGTGTCGGCTCCGCTTGACAAGACCCAGCTTGCAGCGAAACGCCCGGACCAGTCCTGAACCGGGCCGATGTCGGACGATGGCGGCGGCATGACCGGGCTTGCGCAACCGGCCAGTGCGGCCAGCGTCAGCACCGACATGGCTCTGCGAATCTGTCTGCAGCGCGGCATCGCAAGGTCTGTCGGGGCTGGCGAAATCATCGTCGCGTTCAGGGCTCGACCTTCAACCGGGCGAGCGTCTCGCGCAGGGTTTCATTGTCGGGGTCGATGTCGCGAGCCTGCGCAAAGCGTCGTCTAGCCTCGTCCTTGCGCCCCATGCTCCACAAGACCTCGGCGAGGTGAACCGCGATTTCGGCCTCGGGCTTTAGCGCAAAGGCTTTTTCGAGTTGCTCCAAGGAGCGGGCAAGTTCCCCGCGCCGGAATAGCACCCAGCCCAGGCTGTCGATGATGTGCGCTTCCTCGGGCATCAATTCAAGCGCTTTCTCGATCAGTGCCTGCGCTTCGTCCAATCGGATGTTGCGATCAGCAAGCGTGTAGCCGAGTGCGTTGTAGGCATGGGCGTTGTCCGGCCGCTGTTCTATCAGCTTGCGCAGGCTGGCTTCCATCAGATCGAGCCGGTTCAGGCGTTCAGCGGCCATCGCATGGTCGTAGAGCAGATCGACGTTGTCGGGCATCGCAGCCAGAGCGGCGTCAAGCACCGCAAAGGCCTGCTGCAGTTGCTTGGCCTCGCGAAGCAGTTGCGCTTCGGCAGCGACCAGTCGCACGCGTTCGCGGGTGGTCGATACGACCGTGGTTTGCAACAGCTTGCGTGCTTCGTCCAGGCGAGCGCTGCCCGCGAGCAGCCGGCTGCGCTGGATCAGCGCCGGCAGAAACTGTTCGCCGCGAGTGATCTTGTGCAGCCAGGCGATTGCCTTGTCGATCTGCTTGCGGTCCTCCTCGATCTGCGCAAGAAACAGGTAGGCCGGGCCGTTGTCGCGATGCACGGTCGCGGGCAGTGAGACGTAGCGCAGCAGGTAGGGTTCTGCGAGCTCCGGGCGTTTGGCCTGGTAGGCCATTTGCGCCAGAGAAAACAGAATCGCAGGGCTGTCGGGTTCCGCTTTTAGCGCGCGCTCCATCTGCTCTCGCGCGGCTTCGATGTCGTTCATCGATGCAAGCAGCCTGGCGTAGTGAAAGCGCGCATCGATCGAATCCGGATGGCGTTCAAGAAACTCGCGCAGCAAATTGGCTGCCTGCTGTGCGCCGTTCTCGGTTTCGCTCAGGAAGCGGGCAGCAGTGACCGCGACCGACTGTTCGTCTGGTGTCAGCGCGTAGGCCCTGCGGGCCTCTGCCGCCGCGCGATCAGTCTGACCTGCAGCGCGGGCGAGTTCTGCGGCCGCTTGCCGCGCCTCGGGTAAGGCCGAGTCGGCGACTGCCAGCCGATCGAACAGTGCTAGCGCCTCCTTGTGATCCGATACACGGCTCAAAGTACGCTGGATCTGGCGATAGAACCCGGGTAGTGCATTCTCGTTGCGGGCCTTGTCCCTGCGCGCAACCAGCAGAGGTTCCGCTTCCGAAAGCCGGTTGGCCCCGAGCAGCAGCATCTCGCGTGTCTGCGAGGCCAGCGGCGAGCCTGGATCGGTCTCGGCCCACAATTGCGCGGCCTGCATCGCCTGTTCGAGTGAACGGTCCGCAAGAGCCAGTTCGGTGGCTCGTTTGGCCAGCCGCGGATCGCGGGTCTGACGGGCGAGCGCCAGGTAGGTGGCCGCTGCCGATCCGCCCTGGCCGCGCTGGGCTGCGACCTCGGCGGCCAGCAACTGGAACAGGACCTGCGGCGTCAGGTCGAAAGGCGGCAGGCTGGCTTGCGCAGCGCCGCTTTGGGCGTCGGCGCCACCTTGCTGGACGCCATCGACCCGCTTGCCCTCGGCGGTTTGCTTGCCTTTCTGTGCGGTGATGACTTCGGAAGCGCTCGCGCTGGCGCCGCTGCCTGGAGCACTGATTGCGCAACCCGTCAGCATGCCCAACATGGCCAGCGCGGCGCAAGCGCGCGCCGCGAGCCGCATCTTCGACCCAGCTTGGAGCGACGCAGCGCGACGCGTCGACGCGCAAGGTGCATGGCGCTTGAGTGGCTGCGCGAAAGCCGTTTGGCCCAAGGTGGTAGTCATCGCAGGATGTTAGCCTAGCT
>Ga0255220_1000922_pt1 | contig 11018 bp, 9 predicted proteins | sample Miss_Colum_RepB__FD_188423 | JGI IMG/M metagenome (GOLD analysis project Ga0255220, IMG submission 188423) | Freshwater microbial communities from Mississippi River, Louisiana, United States - Miss_Colum_RepB_8d | ecosystem: Environmental > Aquatic > Freshwater > River | place: USA: Louisiana...
CGCAATGTTGAGGGCGTTGATCGATTCGAGGTCGAGGTGGTTTGTGGGCTCGTCGAAGACCAGCACGTTCGGCTTCTGCAGCATGATGCGGCAGAAGAGCAGGCGCGCGGTCTCGCCGCCTGACAACGCGGCCGTCGGCTTCAGCCCCTCTTCGCCGCGGAAGAGCATCTGGCCCAGCAGGCCGTGGATGTCCTGGCGCGTCAGGTCGGGATCAAACGAGTGCAGCCATTCGGCCGCGGTCGTCCCCTTTTCAATCACCCCGGTGTGGTCCTGGGCGAAGTAGCCGATCGACGCCTCGTGCCCCCACTTCACGATGCCGGAATCGCGGTCAGCAGGGGAGGCCGGCTGCCCCGGCCCATCCGCCAGCAACGCACGCAGCATTGTCGTTTTGCCCATGCCGTTGCGGCCGATGAGGCCAATCTTCTCGCCGCGCGAGACGATCGCATCAAAATTCCTGATGACCTTCAGGTCGCCGTAGGCCTTATTGAGCCCTTCAACCTCAAGGATGTTTCTGCCCGACGGCCGGTTCATCTGAAAACGGATGTACGGGCGCTGGATGTTGGACCGCGCGAGGTCGGTGGTCTGCAGACGTTCCACTTCCTTGCGGCGTGACGCCACCTGCGAGGCGCGGGTGCCGGCGGAGAAGCGGGCGATGAAGTCGTTGAGCTGATCGATCTTTTTTTCGCGCTGGATGTTCTCCGACTCGATGCGCGAGCGGATCTGCATCTTGGCCAGCACCATGTCGTCGTAGCCACCCGTGTAGGTGATGATCGTCTCGTAGTCGATGTCCGCCGTGTGCGTACAGACCGCGTTCAGGAAGTGGCGATCGTGGGAGATTACGATGAGCGTGCCGTCGTACCGCTCCAGGAACGTTTCCAGCCAGTGGATGGAGTCGAGGTCGAGATGGTTCGTGGGTTCGTCGAGGAGGAGCGCGCGCGGGCTGCCGAACAGGGCCTGGGCCAGCAGCACCCGCACCTTCTGGCCGCCTTGCAGCTCCGACATCGATCGGTCGTGCAATTGGTCGGCGATGTCGAGCCCCTGCAGCAGGATCGCCGCGTCGCTGTCGGCCGAATATCCGTCTTCTTCGCCAACGATGCCTTCGAGTTCGCCGAGGCGCATGCCTTCGGCGTCGGTCATCTCGGTTTTTTCGTAGAGCCGCTCGCGCTCCTGGAGGGTGTTCCAGAGGCGTTTGTTGCCCATGATGACCGTGTCGATGACCCGGAATTTGTCGAAGGCGTACTGGTCCTGACTGAGGACGCCGATCTTGTCCGGGCGGGAGACGGTGCCCTTCTGCGGCGTGAGCTCCCCGTTGAGGAGCTTCATGAAGGTGGACTTGCCGGCGCCATTCGGTCCGGTGAGGCCATACCGCCGCCCCGGACTGAACGTCGTCGTCACATCGTCGAAGAGCACCTTCGACCCATACCGCATAGACACGTTGGCGACAGAGATCATGAACTCATGATTCTAGCATCCGCCCAGCGGCCCAACCGCCCAGGCCTCAGCCGGCGACCGACAGCAGCTCGATCTCGAAGATCAGGTGCGCGTTGGGTGGAATCGACCCGGCGCCCTGGGAGCCGTAGCCGAGGCTCGGCGGGATGACGAGGCGGCGTTTGCCGCCGACCTTCATGCCAGGCAGGCCCTGTTCCCATCCCTTGATGACCTGGCCGGCGCCGATCGTGAAGCTGAAGCCGACGCCGGAGGTGTTGGCATCGAACTGGGCCCCTTTGTTGTCGGTGGCGTTTGCGGAGTAGACCCAGCCGGTGTAGTACACGCGCACGGTCTTGCCGGTCGCGGCTTCGGTGCCGGTGCCGACCACGAGGTCGGTGGCGGAGAAGGGGACGTCGAGCGGCGGAGCCGTCGGGGCCGCTTTGTCACCACAGGCGACAGACACGGCGAGCAGGGCGGCCACAAACACGAATTTCGCTGAATGCATACCGCACGATAATAGCTGGGCTAAGATTCCGATTGCCAGCCGCCATTCCTGCACGGTGTTCTTATGCGCGTGCGATGTTTCATCCCAGCCGTCGCGGCCGCCCTGTTGCTGGCCGTGACCCCCGTTCGGACCCTGGACCCCACACCCGGGACCTTGGACCCCGGACCCGGGACCACGAACCCTGGACCCTGGACCCCAGGACCACAGGCCGCGCAGCGCCCTGTCTTCCGCGCCGATGCCCATTTCGTGCTGGTGGACGCGTATCCGTTGCGTGACGGCAAGGTCGTCGAGGGCCTGACGGCAGGGGACTTTGTCGTGCGCGAAGACGGCGTGCCTCAGAAGGTCGAGTCGTTTGAATTTGTCGGGGTGGGCTCGACCGAGCCTGAGTCTGCCCGTCGCGACCCCAATACCCTGGCGGAGTCGCGCGAAGCCGCGGCTGATCCCCGGACCCGTGCGTTCGTCACCTACTTCGACATTCCGCACGTCTCGACCGCCGGCGCCCATCGCGCACGACTGCCGCTCGTGCAACTGCTCACCGACATTGTCACGCCGAACGACGTCTTCAGCGTGATCACGAGTGAACACGATGTGGCGTCGATGACGTTCCAGCGCCGAGTCACGTCGATCGACGATCAGTTGCGGCGGTACTGGGCGTGGGGCCTGCGCGACAGCATGCTGCGGACACCCGATGAGGACGGCTTGTGGTCGTGTTTTGCGTACACGGATCCGCCGGCACGTGTGGAAGAACGGTTTGTCGTGGACGGCGCGTTGAAGCGACCGCTGCCAACGGTGCTGATCGAGCGGCAGCGCGCCGACCGCGTGCTCAGGCACCTGCAGGATCTGGTCTGGTATCTCGGCAGCCTGCGGGAGGGCCGGACGTCGGTGCTGCTGTTCACGGAAGGGTGGCGCCTCTACGGCCGGGATGCGGTGCTCAAGGCGGAAGCGGAGAAGACACAGAACGAGATGCCTCGGGTCGGCACCGCAGGATCCGAGTTCATGATGTTCAATACCGTGGCGCAAGGGCAGCGGCAGGCCTGCATCCAGGAAGCTGTGCGCCTCGCCGACCTCGACCTCGGGGCACGGCACCAGCAGCTGATTCGACTGGCGAACAGCATGAATGTGTCGTTCTACACGGTCAATCCGGCAGGGCTGGTGGCCACCGACCGCAACATTGCGGAGAAGAACGTCGTTGTGGATCCCACCCAGTTGATCAGCGAGGACTTCGACCGAATCACGGAGCGGCAGGACGCCCTGATCACGCTGGCGAGGAACACGGACGGAGCCGCTGCGGTGCACACCAATGACATGAGACAGGCGCTGCGGCCGATCATGGACCAGCTCCGGACGTTTTATCTGCTGGGCTACTACTCCACGAACACCCGATTCGACGGACAGATTCGCACCATCGCCGTGTCGTCACCCCAGCCGGGCGTGGAGGTGAAGGCCCGGCGCAGTTACCGTGCGCCCACGGCGGAGGAGCGCGCACTGCGGGCCAATCCGGTCGCCGCGCCGGTGCTCTCGGAACTCGACCGCGCACTCGATGTGCTTGCCGGCATTCGATCTGCGGATGACCGCAGCTTCAACGCGGCGCGGTATCTGAAGGCGGACGCCGCCCCTCTCCTCGGCGCGCCCGCCGTCTTCCGCGCCACTCCGTCCCCCCGTTCGCCGATCGTCGCCGTCACGGCGCCCGCGTTTCGACGCACGGAGCGCCTCAGGGCGGAGTGGCCAATCACCCAGCCGCTTGAGTCGCGAACTGCTCGCGTGGTCGGGCGTGACGGCAGGCCACTGGCCGCACAAACGGTGGTCAGTGAACGAGGTCCCGACGCCCCCGTACTCACCGTGGACGTCATGCTGGGCGCGCTGGCCCCCGGTGACTACGCAGTGGAACTGGTCGTCACCAGTCGTGGCGAGACAAAGCGCACGTACCTGCCATTCAAGGTGGTACCGTAGGCCATGCGATCGTGGATCTGTGGCGTTGTGCTTTTGGCTGCCGCGTTTTTTGCGGCGCCTCCGGTCTGGACCCTGGACCCTGGACCCTGGACCCCAGGACCTCAGGCCGTCCAGGACCAACGCCCCATCTTCCGATCGGATGCCCACTTCGTGACGGTGGATGCGTATCCCACCAAAGGCGGCAAGGTGGTCGAAGGTCTGACGGCCGACGACTTCATCGTCGAGGAAGACGGGACGCCGCAGACGGTCGAGAGCTTTGAGTTTGTCGATGCCACCGGCGCCACGCCGGAGGCCACACGCCGGGATCCGAACACCGTGGCGCAGTCGAGACTGCTCGCCGCCGATGCCAGGATGCGTGCGTTTGTGGTGTACCTCGACATTGAACACGTCTCGGTCGCCGGGGCGAACGCGGCGCGGGTGCCGCTGATTTCAATGCTCAACCAGCTCATCGGCGAAAACGATCTGGTGGCGCTGACGAGCTCCCAGGTGCCACCGGACGGGCTGACCTTCGGCCGCCGCACGATGGGCATCGAGGACTTGCTGTCGCGCAATTGGAAGTGGGGCACGCGGGATGCCGTGCGCACGCCTCTTGAAAATGAGCTTGAACAGTGTTTTCCCACCGACAACGAGGGGCGGGAAGGCTGGATTCGTGACGGCCAGGCCGTACGTCGTATCTCCGCGGTGCTTCGTGATCGGGCGCGCGAAGAAGCGGTGCTCCAGCACCTCGAGGACCTTGTCTACTACCTTGGGTCCCTGCGTGAGGGGCGCACCTCGGTTGTCGTGTTCACCGAGGGCTGGCGACTGTTCCGCGGCGACAGCGGCCTGGTGGGCTACAGCGGGCGCCGGGATCCCGCCTGCGATCAGTACCTCGTGCGTTACGCCAATATTGACGGGCAGGCGCGCCTGCGCGAGATCATCAGCCGCGCGAACCGCAGTAATGTCGTGTTCTACATGGTGAATCCCGGGGGACTCACCACCTTCGACTATCCGATCTCCGAGCGCGTGATGGGCACCGGAGATATCTCGACATCGCCCGTCGCGCAGGGCTTCAACAACATCCGCGACCGCGCCAGTGCGATGCAGACGCTGGCCGAGAACACCGATGGACTGGCGGTCGTCAACACCAACGATCTCAAGGCCGGGCTCACGCGTGTCTCTGAGGCCCTGTCCGCGTATTACCTGCTCGGCTACTACTCATCGAATACCGCGTTTGACGGACGCGCGCGACGCATCCGGGTGCGGGTCAAACAACCGGGTGTGGAGGTGACGGCGCGTCGCGGGTATACGGCGCCTTCCGCTGCGGAACGCGCAGCGCGTGCCGCCGCCGCGGCCAACCCCGTCGTGGCCACGGGGCCGTCTCCGGTGGATCTGGCGTTGGGCGGACTCGCGAGGTTGCGACCCGACACGGAGGTGTTTGTGCACTCCACCCTGGTGGGCACACGCCTCACCACGCTGGTCGAAGTGGGGCCCGCTGAGGTGGCGCGCGGGGCGATGGCGAAGGACGGCACCCTGGAAGTGACGGTCGCCGGGGCCGATGGCGCCACCATCGGCACGGCCACCGTGCCTGTGCTCGCGGCGATGCGGGCCGGCAGTGCGTCGGTGGCCGTGCCCGCGGACCTCGGCACGGCGACCGTGACGGTCAAGCTGCGCAGCGCGACGGGTACATTCGAGAGCAAGACGCCGGCGGCGCGCGACGATGGGGCCGTGCTCGGAGCGGGGCTCGTGTACCGCGCGACGCCCTCCTCGCGGTCCCCGCTGGTGCCCGTCGCGAGTTTCCAGTTCCGTCGCACTGAGCGGGTCCACATCGAATGGCCGGTCGGCGGCCCGCTCGAACGCCGGGAGGCGCGCCTGCTCGGTCGCAATGGCGAACCCGTCGCGATCACCATCACCCTGACTGAAATCGAACGCGACGGCCGGCAGGTCCTCGCCCTCGACGGCCTGCTGGCCCCCCTGGCACCCGGTGACTACGTGATCGAAGTGACGGCCACGGCGGGGGGCACGTCAGAGACGCGGCTCGTGGGGATACGCGTCGTCAACTAGAACAGGGGCGGCCATGATCCACACGCGGCACGCGGCACCCTTCTCCCAGTCCTCGCGGCGGGACGCCATCGTCACCTTCGCTGTCGTCCTGCTCGCGTACGCGGCGTTGGATGACATCACCACCGATGCCGATACCTCATTCGTCGTCGAATGGGCCGCCCTTGCGGCCTGCGCGGTGTGGGTCATCGCGCTGTCCTGGCGATTGCTTCAGGACGGGTATCGAGGGCTCGGCTCGATTTCGATCGTCGCGGCGGTGGCCGGCGTCGGAGCGGGCGCTTTTGTGAGGTCCGGCGTTGATTCGTTGCCTGCGTTTCTGACGGCGACCGCGTCCTTGCTCTGGTTCTTCACCTTGGCAGCCATTCTGGCGGGGCAGACGGCCCGACAATACCGGCGGAGCGATCATCATGTTTGAATTGTGGGTCAGCATCGCGCTCCTCGGCGTGTGGAGCTGCATCGGCGTCATCTACAACAACAGCCGGAAGACCTCGAAACAGATGGACGAGGTGGTGAAGTCGGCCCGCCTTCGCCAAGCAGTCGCTCCGCTCCTCGCTTCGGGGGGCAACCTTCGCGGGACGCTGGCTGTCTCGCGAAGCGTAGCTGCGAACGTCTGAAAGGTAGCTTGCCAACCGTAGCTGCGAACGCAGCGAGCGTTCAGCGAAGGTTGGAGCGGGCTACGGGAATCGAACCCGTCTGACTGGCTTGGGAAGCCAGGACATTACCACTATGCTAAGCCCGCCCGATTCCCGATTTCGATTCGGGACTACCAATTTACGATTATCGACAATCGATTGGCAATCTCCGATTCCCGATTCCCCGATTAACCGCGGATAATCGCCAGCACCTCGTCCCGCTTCTGCGCCATAAGCTCCGGCGTCAGCGCCTCGAGGTTGAGGCGGAGGAGTGGCTCCGTGTTCGACGCCCGGACGTTGAAGTGCCAGTCCGGATACTCCGCCGAGAAGCCGTCCATGGTGTAGGTGTGGCCGTCCTTGTAGCGCTCGGCCAGCACCTGGAGCTTGCCGGGGATAAGGCTCATGCTGGCGACCTTGGTGTTGATCTCGCCGGAGATGTGGTACTTCTCGCGGAGCGGCGCCAGGAGTTCGCGGAGTGTCTGGCCCTTGCGTGACATGAGTTCGAGGATCAGCAGCGCCGGGATGAAGCCGTTGTCTGCGAAGTAATAATCCCGGAAGTAATAATGGCCGGTGACTTCGCCGCCAAACACCGCGTTTTCTTCGCGCATCCGGCGCTTGATGAAGGCGTGGCCGACACGGTTCATGTGCGCCGTGCCGCCAAGTCTGGCGACCGTGTCCTTGACCGCATAACTCGCGCGCACGTCATACACGATGGCCGAGCCCGGTGACTTCAGGAGCGCGGCTTCCGCCAGGAGCGCCGTGATGAAGTCACCGGCGATGAATTCGCCCGACCCGTCGATGAAGAAGCACCGATCCGCGTCGCCATCCCAGGCAATGCCGATGTCGGCCTTGTCAGCCATCACGCGCTCGACGATGTCGCGGCGGTTTTCCTCAATGAGGGGATTGGCTTCGTGATTCGGGAACGTGCCGTCCACCTCGAAGCAGAGCCGGGTGGTGTGGCAGGGCAGCCGATCAAACAGCCGGGGCGCAACAAGTCCGGCCATGCCTGAACCGGCATCCAGCACAACGTTGAACGGACGGATCACCGACGGGTCGATGAAGCGCATGACGGCGTCGACGTAGGCGTCGAGCATGTCTGCCGTGCCGTACGGCCCGCGTGGCCGCGCCGGCGCGGGGATCGTGCCGCCGACCACCATGTCGCGAATCTCGCCGATGCCCGCATCCCCCGACAGCGGGAACGCCTGGCGCCGCACCATCTTCATGCCGTTGTATTCGCCGGGGTTGTGCGAGGCGGTCACCTGCACACCGCCGTCGAAGTCGTGTTCGGCCACCGCGAAATAGAGCATGTCGGTGCCCGCCATGCCGTAGTCCGTGATCGCCGCGCCCTGTTCGCGCGCGCCATCGATGAACGCCTCGGCCAGTGAGGGCGACGACGTGCGCATGTCGCGGGTGACGGCGATGCGCAGGGGCGTGGCGCGTCCGGGTTCCGCAGACTCCAGATAGGCCACGTAGGCACGACCAATGAGGCGCGCGGCTGTTTCGTTCAACTCGGACGGGTACACCGCGCGAACGTCATAGGCCTTGAAGATGTCGGGAGAGATGTTCATAGGCGTGAATAGTCCGTGATGATGGATTTGTCGCCAAGGAGGACGGACCCGCCCACCTCAACGTTGCGGCCAAACTGACAGTGGCGTCCCGCCACCAGTGGTCCGAGATGGGCGTGTTTGTCGACCCAGGTGTGCGGCCACAAAATGGCGCCCTGGACGACGGCGCCTTCACCGATGTGACAGTTCGTGCCGATGACGCTGTACGCGCCGATACGCGCGCCCGCCTTGATGACGGCGCCGGCGTCAATGAAACACGGGCCTTCGATCGTGACGTCTTCGTCGATCCGCGCGTCGGGGGAGACCACAGCCTGGCCTGCCAGTCCGTCAAACGGCGGCGCCGAAAACCGTCCGCTCATGATGTCGTGATGCACCTGCTGATACTTCTCGCGGGTGCCGATGTCGATCCAGTACCCGCGGTACGTGTAGGCGACGAACGTCTCCTGCTGCGCGATGAGCGACGGAAAATACCCGCGTTCGATGGAGTAATTCGTGTCCACGGGAATCCGCTCGAGGGTCTCGCCCTCGATCACGTAGATGCCCGCGTTAATCGTGTCGCAGGTGATCTGGTCTGCGGAGGGTTTTTCCAGGAACGCCTTGATGTTCTGCTGGCCGTCCGTTTCGACAAGGCCGTAGGCCGACGGATTCTCGACCGGCGTCAGCACGATGGTCGCGCGCGCCTGGCGTTCGCGATGCAGCGCGATGACCGCAGGCAGGTCCACCGACGTCAGTACATCGCCGTTGAAGACGACGACGGGGCCGGTGGGGCGGGGGCCGGCCGCAAACCTGATGGCACCGCCGGTGCCGAGCGGCTGCGGTTCGACCACGTACCGGATGGTCACCCCGAGGCCGGCGCCGTCGGCGAAGACCTCCTCGATGCGTCGCGGCTGATAGTTGAGGCTCAGGATGATCTCGTCGATCTCCGGCACCTGCTTCAGCAGCTCAATTTGATACCGCAGAAACGGCCGGTCGAAGATCGGCACGATCGGTTTGGGAGTGTTCAGGGTCAGTGGGCGGAGTCGTGACCCCTGGCCGCCGGCCAGCAGGATGGCTTTCATGTCAGCCTTCGATTGTATGCTCGCTCCGCAGCCTGCGTGAACGGTAGAATACGGGCATCGTGAATCTTCCGAACGCCCTGACCATCGGACGGATTTTCCTGGTGCCTCTGCTGGTCGTCGTGCTTCTGACGAAGTTCGAGGGCTGGCAGTTGTACGGGGTCAGCAAGGAAATCATGGGCGCGGCCATCTTCGGGATCGCCTCGCTGACCGACTGGCTGGACGGGTATCTCGCCCGTCGTCGTGGCCAGGTGACGGAATTCGGGCAGTGGATGGACCCGCTCGCCGACAAGTTGCTGGTCACCGCCGCGCTGATTTCCCTGGTCCAGATGGACCTCGCGCCGGCGTGGATGGTTGCGGTGATTCTGGGCCGGGAATTTGCCGTGACGGTGCTGCGCAGTATCGCGCATGCGCGCGGTCAGGCGCTGCCGGCGTCGCCTCTGGGCAAGATCAAGCTGGTCGCCCAGGTCGTGGCCATCCTGATCCTGATTCTGGGCCAGGGGCACATGCGCGAGTTCTTTGTGATTGGGCAGGTGGCGTTGTGGGTCGCGACGATTACCGCGCTGGTGTCTGCGGTCGATTATTACCGCCGCTTCCCCCAGGCCCGCCCTGACGGCCCGCGGGCACCGTCTTAATCTCGGCCACGCGGCGTTTCGCCCGTTCCAGGTACTCGCTCTTTTCAAATTCCGCCGCCACGCGCTCAAACCACGGCAGCGCTTCGGCCGGCAGCCCCATCTTCAGCAGGCACTCGGCCATGTGGAAGTACACCGCGTCACGGTTGCTGAAGGCCGGGTCGCTGACCAGGATGCCGCGGAACCGCTCTACTGCGCCCGCACACACGTTGTACCGGGCATAAAAGTAGCCAATCTCGAACTCGGATTGCGACAGCCGGTCGCGCGCTTCGCGTTCGATCTGCTGCACTTCATCCTTGAACTCACTCTCGGGAAACCGTTGCAGGAAGATGTCGACTTCGCGAATGGTGTCCTTGGTCGCCGTCTGGTCCCGCTGGGGGCTGAGCATCGAGCGGGAATAGGCCAGCGCGATCCGGTACTGGGCATAGTCGGCGCGACGTGACACCGGGAAGAACGTCAGGAATTCCCGGAATTCGTTGATGGCCAGCACGTTCGACGTGACCGAGTCTTCACCGATGAAGCTGTCGCCGATGCCGAGTTTGGCATCCTCGCGGCGGGGGCTCTGCGGATAGCCATCCACGAGACGCCGGAAGTATTCGCGCGCCGAAAACCACCGCTTTTCGGCCTGGTGCTCGGTGCCGCGCTCAAACAGCCATTCGGCCGGGTCCATCATGCCTGCCGGGGGCAGTCGGCTGGCCGCGCCGCCGCCGCACGCGGCCGCCGTCAGGGCGGTCAGGGCCACGAACACCATCAGGGAGGACTGTCGCCGCAGGATCATCTTCAGCATTCTAGTTCACTGCCCCTTGAGCCAGGCATATTCGGCCCGCAGGCCCTCCGCCAGGCTGGTCTTCGGGGTAAACCCGAGCTCCGTGCGCGCCAGGGTCGTGTCCGCGAAGGTGTCCCGCATGTCACCCTTCTGGGCCGCCTCGCGCCGGATATCGAGGGGGTGGCCGGCAATCTGTGCAATCTGTGCCAGCACCTCGTTGATCGAGACCCGGCTGCCGCCGCCGATGTTATAGACGGCGCCCGGCCGTCCCTGGTCGCCCGCGGCCATGAGGGCCGCCACGATGTCGTCAACGAAGGTGAAGTCCCGGGTCTGCTCGCCGTCGCCATACAGTGTGATCGGTGTCTGCGTCAGCGCCGCCCGGATGAACCGGTGGAACCCCATGTCGGGCCGTTGCCTGGGGCCGTACACCGTGAAGAACCGCAGGGAG
>Ga0255220_1000932_pt1 | contig 10850 bp, 7 predicted proteins | sample Miss_Colum_RepB__FD_188423 | JGI IMG/M metagenome (GOLD analysis project Ga0255220, IMG submission 188423) | Freshwater microbial communities from Mississippi River, Louisiana, United States - Miss_Colum_RepB_8d | ecosystem: Environmental > Aquatic > Freshwater > River | place: USA: Louisiana...
TCTCCCTGTCAATCCGGCGAATTGCGTCCTCGAGCGTCTCAATTGCCTCGGTCAGGTCGGTATTTTGCGCATCCAAGAACCCCTTGCGCTCCTGAGACGCAGTCAATTCGTCGAGCGCCGCCAGGTTGACCGCCCCCAGCGCGCTGATCGCATTGCTCAAACGCGTCACCTCCCCCTGCAACCATGTGGCTCGCGGAGGCTCCGGGAAGCCCGCACGAAGCGCAGTCTCGTCGGCCTGCGCCTCGACAAGCTGCGCAACATACTGCTCGGCATTGAGCCGCGCCGCCTGCTCGCGCAACTGCAACTCGCCAAGCTTGTCACGCATCGGAGTTTGCTCACGTTCGAGCCGCAGCCGATCCTCGTCACGAGCTTTTAGCGACTGAGTCAGATCCTCAAGGCGCTGCCGCGCCGCGTTCAGGGCTTCCTCAGCACCAACCCGGCTTTGCAGCGCAGCATCGAGCGCTTGTCTGGCTGCGGCATCCGACAACTCGGCTCGACGTCCCTCGCACTGTTCGCGCTCGACGCGACTTTGCTCTTCCAGTCGCCCCGCTTGTTCGATCTGCGCGGCGACTCGCTCAAGTCGCCCCTGGATCTCACGGGCCGCGAACGAGGCTTCCTGCCCCTCGCGTTCCAGCTGTCGCAAAGCTTCTCGCCGAGCCGACAGCGCCTGCTCGGCATTTTCGAACGCCTGTGCAAGCTCCTCCGCTGACTGTTGACGCTCGGCGAGCTCCTGATCGAGCCGCTCGAATGCCAACGCCTCTTCCTCGATCGTGGCGCGCGCGGCCTCAATCACATGACTGACCTCAGCCAGATCGTGCTCGATCCGGCCGCGAGTCTGATTGGCGCGTTCCATCTGCTGCTCTAGCCGTTGCGCATCTAGGCGCAAGGTCGACAACTGACGGATCGCAAGATTATGTTCGTCGCGAGCAGCACTCAGGCGCGCCACCGCTTCGGAGGCTGCTGACTCGGCTCGTGCAACGGTAGCGCGGGCATCATCGGCGAGCATGTGCTGCGCACGCAGCTCTCGCCCCAGATGCTCGAGTTCATGCTGCCGGGCCAGCACCCCTTCCTGCTCCGAGTCTGCTGCGTACATCTGAATCGACATCGCTGAGACAACATGCCCGGCCTTGGTGACAAAACGCGCGCCAGACGGCAAGCTGGCTCTTGTCGCGACTGCCGAATCGAGACTGTCGGCCGTAAAGCACCCGAACAGCCAGTCGGCCAGCAGCGCCTGCAAACCAGCCTCCGTCGCGCGGACCACCTCCACCAGCGGCCGCAATCCGGCAGCGGAATGCGCCACCGTCGTGGCCGACGAACAATAGAAAGCCACCTTGGCAGGTGGAGTATCACGCTCGACCAGCCCAGCAACATGTTCAAGGCGTCCGACCTCCATCGAATCGACGCGCTCGCGCAGCACTGCCTCGATCGCAGTCTCCCAGCCGTCTTCAATGCGAAGTCTCTGCCAGAGCCGGCCAAGCGAGTCGAGCCCGTGCTTGGCCAGCCATGGAATGATCCTGCCCTGACTCTGCGCACGCTCCTGCAATTGCTTTAACGCCGCGATGCGGGCCTCTATCTGCGCAAGCTTGCCGTCCGCTTCGCGCAGCGATTGCTGAGCCGGTACCCTGGCAGCATCTGTATCGCGCCATGACAACTCGGCTTGCTCTTGTGCCGCGGCGCTGGCCAGCTCCTGCGCCTGGGATGCCTTCAGCGACACGCGCATCGCGTCGAGCTCATCCTGATCAGGAGCCTGCACTTGACCACCTTCGGCTCGAAGGCGCTCACTGCGACGCTCGGCATTGTCCAGCGCCTGAGCCGCCGCCCGCTCACGGGTGGCCGACAGTTCGATCGCCTGCCGCGTAGCAAGCGCAGCCGAGCGCGCCTCGTCCAGCGCAGCACGCGCATCACGGACTGCGTTTTCGATCACAGGAAGCTGTTCGGACGATTCGAGGACCCGTTGGGCGAGCTCCTCGGCCCTAAGTTGCGCAGCGTCGAGTTGTTCACCGCCGGTGCGCTGATCATCGAGCGCCTGATCACGCTGCGCATGCGCTCGTGCAATCTGCTCGTCGAGCGATGCGATGCGCTCAGCAAGTTGGCCCTGCGACTCCAAAACATAGCGGATCTCGGACTCGAGCCTGGACACCTCGGCATTGGCATCGTAGAAGCGACCCTGCGAGGCGTGCAACTCGTCGCCAGCCGCATAGTGATCAGCACGCAATTGCTCCAGCCCCGCTTCCAGCGCCCGGATCTGCGCGGTATGCTGCTCAAGCGCGTTGACCGCCGCCGTTGCCTGCTGAGCCAAGCGCTCCTGCTCGGCAAGTGCCTCGTCACGCCGCACCAGCCAGAGCATCTTTTGCTTGGTGTCCCGCTCCGCCTCATAGCTGCGATACTGCTGTGCGATCTCGGCCTGACGCTCGAGCTTGTCGATCTGCGAGCCGAGCTCACGCAGGATGTCCTCGACACGGGTCAGATTCTCGCGGGTATCGGCCAGCCGATTTTCGGTCTCGCGGCGGCGTTCCTTGTACCTGGACACGCCCGCGGCTTCCTCCAGAAACACTCGCAGATCTTCCGGGCGCGCCTCAATGATCCGCGAGATCATGCCCTGCCCGATGATCGCGTATGCACGCGGTCCAAGGCCGGTTCCCAGAAAGATGTCGTGCACGTCCTTGCGACGCACTGCCTGATTGTTGATGAAGTACGTCGACTGCCCGTCCCGGGTCAGAATCCGCTTGACCGACAGTTCGGCGAAGGTCCCCCAGGAGCCGCCGATCCGACCAAGAGAGTTGTCAAACACCAGCTCAACCGATGCGCGTGAGGCCGGCCTGCGCTCGGATGAACCGCTAAAGATGACGTCCTGCATCGATTCGCCGCGCAGCTCGGAGGCCTTCGACTCGCCGAGAACCCAGCGAACCGCGTCCATGATGTTTGACTTGCCGCAGCCGTTTGGACCGACAACGCCGACGAGTTGACCCGGCACCTCAAACGCGGTGGGATCGACAAAGGATTTGAATCCGGCAAGCTTGATCTGTTTGAGCCGCACCTGGGGACCTGGTCTTGATGCGCCGATCGGACGGGCAGAAAAGCGAAAAGCCTTGACAACGGCGAGCCGCCTGCCGCGGTCAGGGCTTGGTCGCGCCTATAATATCACCCGTCATCCAACGCTAGCGCGACCCCGACTCGGGTCGCGTCCAGTCCCTCCAACCTTCTTGAATCGCGTAGCGCCCGACGCCGCGGTCAGTCCGTCATGGCTTCCGTCCCAAGCAAGCAGCTCGAAACTTTCCCGAACCCCAATCCGGGCCGCGATTATCTGATTCATATCGAGGTACCAGAGTTCACCTGCCTGTGTCCTCTGACCGGCCAGCCGGATTTCGCCACCATCATGCTCGACTACATCCCGGACAAGAAAAACGTCGAGCTCAAGAGCCTGAAACTCTATATGTGGTCGTTTCGCGATCAAGGCGCATTTCACGAGGCTGTCACCAACAGCATCCTGGACGACCTTGTGCGTGCGACACGACCTCGCTTCATGCGGATCACAGCGAAATGGTATGTGCGCGGGGGGATTTTCACGACCGTTGTTGCCGAGCATCGAAAGAGCGGCTGGAAACCGAAACCTCGCGTGGAACTTGAACAGTTTGCCACTCAGTCGAACACAAGAGGTTAAAATATCTGTTTAAATACAGATACTTGAGAGATATTTTTGAATCCTCTTCTTAAAAAACTCCAACCGTATCCGTTCGAGCGTCTACGGGCATTGCTCAATGGTGTCACGCCGAATCCGGCCCTGGAACCGCTCAATCTTTCGATTGGCGAGCCCAAGCACCCGACGCCTGCGCTGATTACCCGCACGCTTGCAGATTCCATGCGCGGGCTGGCCTCTTATCCGGCAACCGCCGGCAGTCTCGCATTGCGTGAAGCCATGGCCGCCTGGATATGCCAGCGCCATGGCCTGCATACGCTGGACCCCGCGACCCAGGTGTTGCCGATCAACGGTTCGCGCGAGGCGCTGTTTTCCTTCGCTCAGACCGTCATCGACGGACAGGCAGATGCGCTGGTTGTCAGCCCGAATCCCTTTTATCAGATCTACGAAGGGGCGACGTTGCTGGCAGGCGCAACACCGGTCTTTGTCGAGCAGGACCGCAGTCGCGGTTTTCGATGCGACTGGAGCGCGGTTCCGGAATCGGTCTGGGCGCGTACCCAACTGCTCTACGTATGCTCTCCCGGAAATCCGACTGGCGCGGTGATGGGCATCGACGAGTGGCGGGTTCTATTTGAGCTTTCCGATCGGCACGGATTCGTGATTGCATCGGACGAGTGCTATTCGGAAATTTATCTGGATGAGCAGGCACCCCCGCTTGGCTCGCTGCAGGCCGCGCAAAGGCTCGGGCGTGACGGATTTCCGAACTTGCTTGCCTTTTCGAGCTTGTCCAAGCGTTCGAACGCTCCCGGGCTGCGGTCGGGTTTTGTGGCCGGTGACGCGCAGCTGATTCGATCTTTCCTGCTCTATCGCACTTACCATGGCAGTGCGATGAGCCTGTCGGTGCAACAGGCATCGATCGCAGCTTGGAACGACGAAGCCCATGTCCGTGACAATCGAGCCCAGTACCGCGCGAAATTCGAAGCGCTCGCGCCTCTGTTGCTGGATGTGCTTGACACCGCGGTGCCACAGGCCGGGTTTTATTTCTGGGCACGGGTTCCAGGCGATGACGATACCGGCTTCGTTCGCGAACTCTACCGTCAATATAATGTTCTTGCGCTTCCTGGGAGCTTTCTCGGCCGCGAGGTCGGCGGACGCAATCCAGGCCAAGGATTCGTCCGGCTCGCGCTGGTCGAACCGCAGGCGCAATGCGTCGAAGCTGCGCAACGCCTGCGCCGATTTGTTCAATCAATCCAATAATTCACATGAACCAACTCCAGCAAGTTATTGAAAACGCGTGGGAAAACAGGACAGAGCTTAGCCCGAAGAGTGCCCCGGGCGAAGTTCGGGATGCGGTTGCTCATGTGCTGAGCGCCCTGGACAGTGGCGAGTTGCGCGTCGCCGAGAAAAGCACCGGCCAGTGGCTTGTGCATCAATGGATCAAGAAGGCAGTGCTGCTGTCATTTCGGCTTGAGGATAACCGTCCAATCGTCGGCGGCGAGTTGCAGTTCTATGACAAGGTGCCCACCAAATTTGCCGGCTTCAGCGCCGATGATTTCGCACGCGGCGGTTATCGGGTCGTTCCCCCAGCAGTGGCGCGTCGCGGTTCCTTCATCGCCCGCAATGTGGTTCTGATGCCCTCGTACGTCAACGTCGGAGCCTATGTCGACGAAGGCACGATGGTTGATACCTGGGCCACGGTCGGATCATGCGCCCAGATCGGCAAGAATGTTCATCTGTCGGGCGGTGTCGGTATTGGTGGCGTCCTTGAGCCACTCCAAGCCAATCCGACCATCATTGAAGACAATTGCTTCATTGGTGCACGCTCCGAAGTCGTCGAAGGGGTTATCGTCGAAGAAAACTCGGTGCTGTCGATGGGCGTATTCATCGGCCAGAGCACCAAGATTTATGACCGGACGACCGGCGAGACGCTTTACGGACGTGTCCCATCCGGATCGGTTGTGGTGCCGGGTTCGCTGCCGTCGGCCGATGGCAAAGTCAATTTGTATTGTGCGGTGATCGTCAAGCGGGTCGATGCCAAGACTCGCGCCAAGACCGGAATCAACGAACTGCTGCGCGGAGACTGAGACCGAAGGTTCGAGGCTGCGCGCAAGGAGCTTGCGATGGTCATGGAAAGGCTGTTTCGGCTGATGGCAGAAAAGAAGGCATCCGACCTTTTCTTCTCCCCTGGCGCGCCGGCCCATATCAAGATCAATGGCAACACCCTGCCATTGAATCAGCAAAAGCTCGACGGACAGGCGATTCGCTCTTTGCTTGGGGAGATTCTCTCCGGAGTGCAGTGGTCTGAGTTCGATGCGCAGCATGAACTAAACATCGGACATGAGTTGCCCGGTATCGGAAGTTTTCGCGTCAATGTCTTCATGCAGCGCAACGGACCTGGTTGCGTAATTCGTTACATTCCGAGCGACATCCCCGAACCGTCCGCGCTGAACCTGCCGCCCGTGCTGCAGGAACTTGTGATGGAAAAGCGTGGACTGATTCTGGTGGTCGGTGCGACCGGTTCCGGAAAGTCCACCACCCTGGCCTCGTTGCTCAACTACCGAAACGAGCACAAGTCGGGGCATATTCTCACCTTCGAGGATCCGATCGAATTCGCGTTCGAAAGCAAGCGTTCGATCGTCAATCAACGCCAGATCGGCTCGGATACGAAATCGCTGGGCGCCGGACTTAAAAATGCGATGCGCCAGGCACCCGATTGCATCCTGATCGGTGAGATCCGGGACGTCGAGACAATGTCGCATGCGATCGCCTATGCCCAGTCGGGACATCTGGTCATGTCGACGCTGCATGCCAACAATGCGAACAATGCGCTGAATCGGATCGTCAGCTTCTACACTCCGGAGAATCGACGGGTGATGCTGGCTGACTTGTCGGCCACACTCAAGGGAATCGTCTCGCAACGCCTGGTCAACAATCTACAAGGCAATCGGCAAGCTGCCGTAGAAGTCCTGCTGAATACTCGTCACATCGCCGAACTGATCGAACAAGGTCAACTGGACCAGATCAAGGAAGCGATGGAAAAGAGCCTTGCCCCTGGCTCGAAGACCTTCGAGCAGGCGCTGGTGCAGTTGGTACGTGACGAGATCGTCTCGCGCGAAGAAGCTCTGGCGCAGGCAGATTCCCCCACCAATTTGTTATGGCTACTGGAAAATGCCGATCCGTCAGAGACGATCTCAAGCGATCCGGGCAAGCGCAGACCTGCCAAGGACGACACGCCAGGAGGCGCATCGTTTACTGAATTCCTGCTGAACGTCTGATGCGAAATCCTGCGTCCGCCAAAGTCTATGGCATTGAAAACTGCGATCAAGTCCGCCGCGCTCGCGCCTGGCTGCGCGATCATGGCGTGGAGTTCCAGTTTCATGACTATCGCAAGCAAGGACTTCAGGCTGACTTGCTCGAACGCTGGCTGCGCCATCTTCCGTGGGATGTGCTGCTCAATCGCCGTGGCTTGGCCTGGCGAAAGCTTTCCTTGCTGGACAAGGCACGCATCGTCGACAAAGCCAGCGCGATGGAGGCGATGCTCGCCGAGCCATTGCTGATCAAACGCCCGGTCATCGAGGCCGGGGACCGCCTGCTCGTCGGCTTTTCCGACGCGGTACTCAACTCGACATTTGAAGCTTCGACCTCATGACATCATCTGTTCGTGCGCTGACGGAAGCGCTAATCCGATGCGCCTCAGTCACTCCCGAGGACGCCGGCTGCCAGCAATTGCTGATCGAGCGCTTGCGCCCGCTGGGCTTTCAGTGCGAAACCATCGCCAGCGGCGGGGTCACGAATCTCTGGGCCAGTTTGCGCAACGGCCCCGGGCCGATGGTGGTCTTTGCCGGGCACACCGATGTCGTGCCAACCGGACCGCTTGAGCAATGGCATTCGGACCCGTTCGTGCCGACCGAACGGGACGGAAAACTCTTCGGGCGCGGTGCTGCCGACATGAAGAGTTCGATCGCGGCCTTCGTGGTGGCGCTCGAAGAACTGCTGTCTGAGGCGAATCGGCCTCGCGGCGGCATCGGCATGCTGATCACCTCAGACGAGGAAGGCCCTGCCACCGACGGAACAATCAAGGTCGTCAACAAGCTGCGTGATGCGGGTGAGCGACTTGACTACTGCATCGTCGGAGAACCCACATCGGTGAACCGCCTGGGCGACATGATCAAGAATGGCCGGCGTGGATCCATGTCAGCCAGGCTCACCGTACGCGGTCTGCAGGGACATATCGCGTATCCACACATGGCACGAAATCCGGTGCATCTGTTTGCACCGGCACTTGCCGAACTGGTCAATACCGAATGGGACCGCGGCAATGAATATTTTCCGCCAACCACCTGGCAAATCTCCAATATGCGGGCTGGAACCGGTGCCACGAACATCATCCCGGGCGAGTTGTTCGTCGACTTCAATTTCCGCTTTTCAACCGAGAACACCGTCGACACCCTGCAAGCCCGGGTGCGCGAGATCCTTGACCGGCATTCGCTGGACTATGCGCTCGACTGGTCGGTTTCCGGACATCCGTTTCTCACGCCGCGTGGGGAATTGTCCGACGCACTCTGTGGCGCGATTGCGCAGGAAGTCGGTGTGCCAACGGAACTGTCGACCACTGGCGGCACCTCGGACGGTCGGTTTATTGCAGCCATCTGCCCGCAGGTCATCGAGTTCGGCCCCCCGAACGCAAGCATTCACAAGATCGATGAGCACATCGACATAGCGGCGCTCGAACCTTTGAAGAACATCTACCGGCGCACGCTACAGACCTTGCTGGGCGCACGATGAGCGCTCGCAGACCCACGGCGCAAGCGACGGTATCCGGGGTTGCGGCGCAACGCACGGTCGTCGGAATGGATCAGGCGGTGCAGGAGCTGCGCACGCTGCGCGATTGCCTGCGTCATGCCTGCACGCGTTTGTCGGCGGCTGCGCTCGCCTATGGCCAGGGGACCGACAACGCCTGGGATGAGGCCGTCTGGCTTGCCTTGTGGTCCTTGCATCTGCCGCCCGACCGCGTCGAACCGTTTCTGGACGCAAGGCTGACCCGTGACGAGCGCAGCTGCTTTTTCGAGTTGATCGAACGGCGCTGTCGTGAACGACTGCCAGCAGCGTATCTGACTGGTGAAGCATGGTTGCGGGGACTGCGTTTTCGCGCCGATCCCCGCGCGATCATTCCCCGGTCGCTGATCGTCGAGGCGTTGCAAGAGACACTGGACGACTGGCTTGCCGGCCGCGAGCCTGACGACATCCTCGATCTTTGCACCGGCGGCGGCAGCATCGCAATCAGCGCCGCACTCAGATTTGCGCATGCCAGGGTCGACGCAGTCGATCTGTCCGAGCAGGCCTTGTCCCTTGCTGCAGAGAACCTGGCGGATCATCACGTGCAGGACAGGGTCAATCTTTATCATGGTGACCTGTTCGCACCAGTCGGCGACCGGCAGTACGACCTGATTTTGTGCAACCCGCCGTACGTCAATAGCGCCTCAATGCGCAACTTGCCCGCGGAGTTCCTGGCCGAGCCCAACGCCGCACTGGCCGGGGGTAGCGACGGCATGGATCTGATCCGCAGGATCCTCGCTGATGCAGCCAAGGCGCTAAGCGACGGCGGATTGCTGCTGCTTGAAATCGGCCATGAAGCTCCGTTTTTTGAAGCTGCCTTTGACTCACTGGAATTTGCCTACCTGCCGGTTGCCGCCGGAGAAGACCAACTGGTTCTCGTCTCCAAGGAGCAACTGCTGGCGGCGGGCTACGAAGCCACAGTCCGCAAGCCCAGGCGCCGGCGATGATCCGGCTACGCTCGATCACCTTGTCGCGCGGCGGCAAGCCCTTGCTTTCTGACGCAGACGCCGTGATCGCACCAGGCGAACGCATTGCCCTGATCGGGCCGAACGGCAGTGGAAAATCCTCGCTGCTCTCAGCGCTCGTCGGCGATGCGGTGCTCGACTCAGGTCGAATCGAGTTGCCTCCGATGCGCATCGTGCGGCTCGAGCAGACGGTCCACGGCTCGACGATGCCTGCCTGGCGATTCGTCGAGGATGCGGACGTGGGTCTCGCCGATGCACGGGCGGCGGCGGCCGATGCGCAGCAAACTGGAGACGGCCATGCCATCGCGGACAGCCAGCAGTCACTGATCGACGCCGGCGACGCAAGCAGCCGAGCGCGGGTCAAGGAACTGCTGGCCGGGCTGGGCTTGTCTGAAGCGATGACCGAGGAATCAGTCCAGGCGCTGTCGGGAGGCTGGCGCATGCGCCTGAACCTTGCCCGTGCGCTGTTCGTGCCCAGCGACCTGCTGCTGCTTGATGAACCGACCAACCATCTGGACCTGGATGCGATAGTCTGGTTTGAGCGATGGCTGACCCGCTATCCGGGCACCGTGATCGTGGTGTCGCATGACCGCGACTTTCTCGACAGGGTTGCGCAGGCGAGCCTGTCGATCGAGTCTGGGAAACTGGTGCGATACGCCGGCGGATACAGCGCCTTCGAGGCTCAGCGCGCCGAACGACTGACGCTGACGCTCAAAGCCCAGGCCGCGCAACGAGCCCGCATCGACCATCTGAGCGCCTTCATCACCCGCTTTCGGGCAAAAGCCACGAAAGCCAAACAGGTGCAAAGCCGGATCAAGGCGCTCGAAAAACTGGAGGCGGTTGCCACGGCCCGGATTGATCGTGGCATCGAAATCACGCTGCCGCAGGTGGACGATGCACCTGACCCGCTGCTGGTTGCCGAAAATCTGGATGCCGGCTACGGGACGACGCGCATTCTCGCAAACGTGAACCTGAGTCTGAGGCGCGATGCACGAATCGGAGTTCTCGGCCGCAACGGTGCCGGTAAAAGCACCCTGATCCGGACCCTGGTGGGGGAGCTACCGGTACTAGCAGGTGACTGCAAGCCTTCCAGGACCCTACGAATCGCATACTTCGCCCAGCATGGCGTTGAATCGCTGCATGATGACGACAGTCCGCTGAGCTTTTTCCAAAGGCTCGATCCAAAGGCACGTGAAAGCACGCTGCGCGACGAGTTGGGCCGTTACGGGTTTTCCGGGGATGACGCGCTGCGCGCAATCGGACCGATGTCCGGTGGTGAAAAGGCTCGCCTGGTGCTGGCCAGCATCGTACGAACCCGTCCGCATCTACTGGTTCTCGACGAACCAACCAATCACTTGGACGCGGCGACCCGAGACTCGCTGACCGAGGCGCTTGCCGACTTCGATGGCGCG